>Ga0315280_10005603_pt1 | contig 17784 bp, 10 predicted proteins | sample YL17G06_40_MG_FD_203697 | JGI IMG/M metagenome (GOLD analysis project Ga0315280, IMG submission 203697) | Sediment microbial communities from Yellowstone Lake, YNP, Wyoming, USA - YL17G06_40 | ecosystem: Environmental > Aquatic > Freshwater > Lake > Sediment | place: USA: Wyoming | collected... | reverse complement strand
TCGTCCTCAAGTCCTGCATCGGCAATCGCAGCCTGGGTTGGGACCTGCTTCCGCCCGGCAGCCAGCGCTATGAAGCAGAAGTCACGGAGCGCGGCCAAAAGGTCCTCAAGGTGTTTGCCGGCTACAAGGACTCGCCGGATTCGTGGGTCAAAGGCACCGAGCCGAAACCCATTGCCTGGTATGCGGGCAAGCAATACGACGACGACATGGCCAATGCGAAGGCGGCCCTGGAAAACCTGGCCAAAATCTACCCCGACTACAAGGGGCAGGGCTACGAGATCGCCGGCTTCGTTTGGTGGCAGGGCCAGAAGGACACGGGGAGCGCGGCCCATGCCAGCCGCTATGAGCAGAACCTGGTGCGCCTGATCCGGTGCTTGCGCAAGGACTACAACGCGCCGAATGCCAAGTTCGTGCTGGCCACGGGGTGCGGGAATCCCGGGCGCGAGGGCTTGGGGCTGCAGATCGCGGAGGCCCAGATCGCGGTGAGTGGAGAGCGGGGCAAGTATCCGGAGTTCAAGGGCAACGTGAAGGCGATCGATTCGCGCGATTTCTGGCGAGAGGCGAACGTCTCGCCGAAGAACCAAGGGTACCATTACAACCGCAATGCGGAAACCTACATGGAGGTGGGTCTCGGGCTCGGCTGGGCCATGGCGGACCTGCTGAAGAACAAGCCTTGGACATGGCCACGACCATGATCGCAAACACATTTTTGTGTATCGGTTCGATGCTGGCAGGGATGGCAATTGGACTCTCGAATGTATCGGCGGCAGAGGGTGCCAGGCTAAGTTTGCCACCGCACGCGCGCGCCCCCGAAAGCAAGTCGGTGAAAGAACTGCAACAGGACTTTCTGAAACTGAAATTCGGCATGTTCATCCACTTCAACCTGGAGACCTTCAAAGGCGTCCAGTGGGTCGCGGGCTACCATAGTCCTGCGGACTTCAATCCGGGCGGCAGGGTTGACACCGATGCGTGGGCCGACGCGGCGGTGTCCGCCGGCATGAAGTACGCCGTGCTGACGGCCAAGCACGTTTCCGGCTTCTGCCTGTGGGACAGCAAATACACGACCTACGACGTCATGAATCCTGACTGTCCGTATCAGCGGGACCTCGTGGCCCAGTTCATCCAGTCATTCAAGAGCCGAGGCCTCAAGGTGGGACTTTACTACGCCTGGCGTCACCCCGGGTTCAAAAGCGAATTCAAGGTCCTGCCGCCTGAATGCGATCCGGCGACCCATAGCATGGAAGAACAAATCGCTTTCCAGAAGAAACAGATTGCCGAGCTTATCGAGAAGTACCCAGATGTCTTCTACCTCTGGAATGACGCGCTCGATCCGAAGATCATGCCTGCGGATGAAGCACAGACCTTCATCAGGGGCTTGCGTCGGGATCTCCTCGCCAGTTCCAATTGGTGGGACTGGGGCAGGAAAGGCACGCCGTACGCGGACATCACCGTGAAGGAAATGCGGCAGTTCCCGGAGACCAACACCGCCCCCGGCGAAACCTGCTGGTGCCTCGAACAAGGATGGTTTTGGCAAGAGGGAGCCCGCCCCAAGACGGCCAAGCAGGTTCTGGCTCTTCTGACCGCGGCGAACAGCAGAAATTCAAATTTCCTGCTCAACGTCGGCCCGAACAGACAAGGCAGATTCGAGGAAGCCAGTGTCAAGGTGTTGGCCGAAGTCGGCACACTGCGAGAGCCAAAGCTATGAATTACGACGTTCTCTCCCTTGGAAAGCCGGCTACGAACTGGAAGAAGGGATCTTGGAAAACCAACTCACCATTGGCCTTGAGGTGGATTGCCTTGGCAGTCCTGACTCTTGCCGTCATCGCGTGTGCCTCGGCATCCGCCGTCGCCGGCGAATACATCAGCGAGCACTCCGCTGCCCGCTACTTCCCGTTGGTTAGCGACCAGGCGGTCGCGAACATCTTCGTGGGCGATGATGACTGGAAGGTTACCTGGATCGCCGCCGGTGACCTCGCCCTCGACGTCGAGCGGGTCACCGGGCGCAAGCCCGCGGTGAAACAAGCGACCGCAGGGCTGTCGGAAAATGCCGTGCTGGTGGGCACGCTCGGCAAGAGTCCGGTGATCGACCGCCTGGTCAAGGAGGGGCGACTCGATGTGGTGGATGTGCAGGGACAGTGGGAGTCGTTCGTGATCGCGGCGGTGGCCGATCCCTTGCCGGGCGTCCGCCGGAGTTTGGTGATCGCCGGCAGTGATCGCCGCGGCACCGCATATGGGGTGTATGAATTGTCCAAGTGCATCGGGGTTTCGCCGTGGTATTGGTGGGCCGATGTGACGCCCAAGCGCCGCGAGGCGCTGCACGTCTCGCCGGAGCGCCTGCGGGTCGGCCCGCCAGCCGTGAAGTATCGCGGCATCTTTATCAACGACGAGATGTGGGGCATCCGGCCGTGGGCGGCGAAGAATTTCGCACCCGACGAGGGATTGGGGCTCGGGCCCAAGACCTACGCGAAGATCTTCGAGTTGTTGCTGCGCCTGCGCGCCAACTACATCTGGCCCGCCATGCATCAGAAGACGACTCCTTTCAATTGCTACGTGCAAAACAAGGTCGTCGCGGACGACTACGCCATTGTGATGGGATCGAGTCACATTGAGCCGATGCTGCGCAACAACATCGCGGGCGCCGAGTGGGACCGCGAAGGCGGCGGCGAGTGGGACTACCAGAAGAACCCGGGCCCCATCCGTGAGTATTGGGCCAGGCGACTGGTTGAAAACGGCCGCTACGAAAACGTTTACACACTCGGCATGCGGGGCAAGGACGACGAGCCGATGAAATTCACGGGCACGACGAAGGAGAAGATCAGCCTGATGGAACAGATCTTCGCCGACCAACGCGCGCTGCTCGCCCGGCATGTGAATCCAGAGCCTGCTAAGGTGCCGCAGGTTTTCATTCCCTACACTGAGGTGCTGGGTCTCTACAACGCCGGGATGAAGGTGCCGGACGACGTGATCCTATGCTGGCCCGACGACAACTTCGGTTACCTCCGGCGGCTGCCGACCGCCGCCGAGCAGACGCGTCCGGGCGGGTCGGGTGTCTATTACCACATCCAATGGCTCAATGGCGCCACCACCGCCTACACATGGTTGAACACCACGCCGCCGGCGCTTATCTGGGAAGAAATGCACAAGGCCTGGGAATACGGCGCGAGGAATCTCTGGGTCCTCAACGTCGGCGACATCAAGCCGGGCGAAATCGGCACCGAGTTCTTCCTCGACCTGGCTTGGGACCCGCAGCGCTACCGCCACGACAACGTGCGCGATTTTCTCGTGCGCTGGGCCGCGCGGGATCTGGATCCGCGCTTTGCCGACGAGATTGCCGGGATCATGGAGGATTACTATCGCCTCGGCTTCACCCGCCGCCCCGAACACCTGGTGCAGTTCCGAGCGAAAAGCCCGCTGCAATACTCATGGTTCAGCCACACCGAATCCAACGACGAGGCGATGCAACGGGTGGACCAATACGACGCCATCGCCCGCCGCGCTCAGGCGATTTACGACCAACTACCCACAGCCCGCAAGGACGCCTTCTTCCAGTTGGTGCTCTATCCCGTCCAGTGCGCCAGCTTGATCAATCGCAAAGTCATTTTCGCCGACAAGAGCACGCGCCACGGGAACGAAGGCCGGGCCTGTGCCAGCGAAGATGCCGTCAAGGCGAAGGACGCCGCGGTCCGAATCATCGAGCTCACGGCCCACTACAACACCGGCCTCGTCACCGCCAGCAACAAGTGGAATCACATGATGAGCCCCGCTCCGGGGCCGTGGGGTGCCCAGTTCCGGCAATTCGACATGCCGCCGCTCAGCCATTTCTCCGGCACCGGCCCGGCGGCCTTGGGCGTGGCCCTCGAAGGCGGCGATCCGCAAGCCCTAGCGGACTTGAGTGTATATACCCAAGGCAAACGCTTCGTGGACCTTTTCAACACCGGCAAGGGGGAAATCCGGTGGTCGGCAAAGCCTTCGCAACCGTGGGTCCAACTCAATCAGACCGCCGGCACCTTCGCCACCGAGCAGCGGCTGTGGGTCAGCATTGATTGGAACCGCGCGCCCACCGGCGAGACGAACGCGGCGACCATCGAATTCACCAGCCCCGCCGGCAACAAGACCATCACCGTTCCCATTTTCAAACCCGCCGCGCCGCCCCGCGATGCGGTCACCGGTTTCGTGGAGAGCCACGGTTACGTGAGCATGGAAGCCGAACACTTTACGCGGAAGCACGCGCGAGGCGGAGCCGCATGGGAGGTAGTCAAGGGACTCGGCCGCTCGGGTGATTCCGTCACCGTCCTTCCCCCGACCGTGCCCAGCCATACGGTGCCGGAGGAGATCAAGTCCGCCAGTCCGTCGCTGGATTTTGATGTCTATCTGTTTCACTCGGGCGAGGCGCGATTGGACATTGATTGCCTGCCCACCAAACCCGTCGCGCCCAAACAGGGCGTGAGCCTGGTGGCTAGCATTGACGGAGCAGCACCGCAAATCCTCACCGGAAAAGGCGGCGATGTGCTGACGAACCTGCGCCGCCTGACCACCACCGTGAAGATCGTTTCGCCAGGGCAACACACGCTGACAGTGTGGATGGTTGATCCGGGGGTTATTATTGACAAGATCGTTATATACACCGGAGCGCCCAAAGATTCGTATTTGGGGCCGCCGGAATCATACTGGCACCCAGCAGAGGCAAAGAACCCATGAAGCCATACCGTCCCAATCGCCCCAACGCGGGCCTCATGCAAATGAAGGCCGCGATTTCTTGTTTATGTTTCTCGCTGACCGGCATCGTCGCCACTGCTGCCATCCCGGATGTTCACCGTCAGACGGCCCATGAGGCTCTTCTCAAAGAGGCCGAGTCGCGATTTCGCGCCATTTACGACCGGAATGAATTTCGCGCCCGGCAGTTCCAGGCTGACTGGCTTCCTGACAGCTCGGGCTACACGGTTCTGGAGCCGGCGCCCGGCGCGAAAGAGAGGGTGCGGGTGCGCTACGACTTGGCCAGCGGCAAACGCACGGTGCTGGATGCCTCTCAGCAAAAGAAATCTCCCGGATCCGGCACCCTTTCTCCAGATGGCAAGCGCATCGTGTTCTCCGAGCAGGGGAATTTATGCGTGCGTGATCTGAACAACGACCGGAAGATTCCGCTGACGAAGAACGCCCCTGACGGCCCGGTATCGAACAGCCAGGCGGTCTGGAGTCCCGACGGAAAGTGGATCGCCTTCGTGCAATCGGACGAATCCGACGTGAAACTCCGGTCGGTGCTGGTTCCCGGCGATCCATCGTATCCAGAAGTGAAGGAAGTCCGGTTCGCGAGGGTGGGAGGAACCATCCCGACGCTACGTGTGGGCGTAGTGGATGCCCAGGGAAAGGAGACCCGCTGGCTTCCCATTCCCATGCCGGCAGAGGGCTTCTATCTCGGAAAGGTGAATTGGGCTGGAAACTCGCAAGAGCTCTTGATCGAGAAGTTGAGCCGCTTCCGAAATGAACGGGAGTTTCTTCTCGCCGACATCCGCACGGGCGCCCTCCGGCGTATCTTCCACGAAGCCGATCGGGCTTGGGTTGATGCCAGCTACGCCAGCAACGCCGGGTGGACCTGGATTCGCAACGGCCAGGCGTTCATTGTCCTGTCCGAAAAGGACGGCTGGCGGCACGCTTATGTCTATTCGCGCGACGGCCAGGAACAGGCTCTCCTGACGTCCGGCAAGTTCGACATCATCGAGCGTGGCGTGGTGGATGAGAGCGGAGGCTGGTTTTACTTCTACGCGTCACCTGACAACGCGACCCAGAGGTATCTCTACCGTGCGCGTCTCGATGGAACCGGCGCGCCGGAACGGGTCACGCCCAAAAACCAGCCCGGCACGCATGACTATGACTTCTCCCCGGATGCCAAGTGGGCCTTCCACACCTACTCGAAGTTCGACAATCCCCCCGTCACCGAATTGGTGAAACTGTCTGACCATCAAGTCGTGCGCCTGCTTGAAGACAACGAAGCGCTACGGAAGAAGATGAAGCCATTGATTTCGGAGCCAACGGAGTTTTTCCAGATTGATATCGGCGGGGGCGTGGTCTTGGACGCCTGGATGATCAGACCGCCCGGATTCGATCCCTCAAAAAAATACCCCGTGCTGGTTTACGTGTATGGCGAACCGCACGCACAGACCGTGCTGGACGCATGGGGAAAAGTCCAAGCCGACTACCATCGCGTGGTCGCTGAACTTGGTTATCTGGTGGTGTCCATTGACAACCGGGGCACGCCGGCGCCCAAAGGGGCCGCGTGGCGGCGGGCCATCTTCGGCAGCCTTGGCCCACTCTCCACCGAAGAACAGGCGGCGGCGTTGAAGGAACTGGCCCGCACCCGACCCTACGTGGATGCGTCGCGGGTCGCGATTTGGGGATGGAGCGGCGGCGGCTCGAACACGCTGAACGCGATGTTCCGCAAGCCGGATGTTTATCATGTGGGAATCGCCGTCGCGCCCAAGCCGCAACCCCATCTCTACAACGCGTGGTTTCAGGAGATCTATATGCAGACTCCCGAGACAAATTCGGACGGCTACCGCCGTGCGGCGCCTATCAACTTCGCCGAGGGTTTGAAGGGGGACCTGCTGATCATTCACGGCACGGGCGAGAGCAACACCCATCTTCAGATTACTGAAGGACTGGTGGACCGCCTTATTGAACTGGGCAAGCGGTTCGACTATATGGCCTATCCCAATCGTGACCACGGCCTGCACGAAGGTCGCGGCACAGCGGTGCATTTGCGGATGCTCATGGCGCGATATCTCATCGAACATCTGTCTCCTGGTCCGCGGTGAGCCTGCGTATGACACAGCCTCTTGGCGTATGCACAATGCCTATCAAGAAGCCTGGTCGGAAGACTTCGGGAGCAGGAGGAAGACGATTCCCATGCGAAATAGAGGCGAATCTGGTCGAGTTAACGCTGTGCGTATCCTATGTTCGTTCTTGCTGAGTGTGGCGAGTGTCTTCGGCGCGAGCATTAGCCAGCAGGAGGACGCGATTTCTCTAGCCGGAACCTGGCGGTTCCGGCTCGATCCGGAAAACGTCGGAGTCGAAAAGAAATGGTTTGTTGAAAAGCTGGACGACTCAGTGACGCTGCCCGGCACGACCGACACCAATCAGAAGGGCGTGTTTAAGGACGAACGGGCAGACGATCGCCTTTCCCGCATCTGGTATTGGAAAGGCCCCGCCTGGTATCAACGCGAGGTGGTCATCCCCGAGTCGTGGAAGGGCAAGCGGATCACCCTGCTGCTGGAGCGGACTAAGAACACCCGCGTGTGGTTTGACGACAGAGACTGTGGCGCCGAGGACACCCTCAGCGCTCCGCAAGTTTTCGATTTGACCGCCGCCCTCACGCCCGGCCGGCACACGATGAGCGTGCTGGTGGACAACGCCAAACTGCCGCCGGTCGGTCCGTCTCATGCGGTTGATGAACGGACGCAGACCAACTGGAACGGCATCATCGGCAAGATCGAATTGCGCGCTACCGATCCGGTCTGGCTGGACGAGGTGCAGGTCTATCCGGACGTTGACCACCGGCAGGCGGCGATCCGTGCGGTGGTCGGCAATATCACCGGCCAGGCGGCATCGGGAAGAATCGCGATCTCGGGCCAGAGCTGGAACGTGCCGGCCTCCGTCACGTTCCCCTCTCAATCAACGGAAGTCAGCGCCCTCAAAAAGAGGAACGAAATCACTATCACCTACAAACTGGGCCAGGATGCTCCTCTGTGGGATGAGTTCAATCCAGCCCTTATCCGCCTTGAGGTCTCGCTGGAAGCGAACGCCGAGGCAAACACTTTCCGCGACGAACGGATCGTCAACTTCGGCATGCGCAAATTCGTCAAGGACGGGACTCACCTCAACATCAACGGTCGCACGGTCTTCCTGCGGGGCAGAGTGGATTGCTGCTTTTTCCCCGCCACGGGTTATCCGCCGATGGACAAGGCCGAGTGGCTCCGGCTGTTGCAGATCGCCAAATCCTATGGCCTCAACCACTATCGTTTTCACTCGTGGTTCCCGCCGGAAGCGGCGCTGGAGGCGGCTGATGAGCTGGGCATGTACATGGCACCGGAGATGCCCAATAAAAGCAGCCGGTTCGGTTCGTTGAAAGAGCGAGAACCAGGGGAGCGTTACAACGTGGACCACCTTGAGGTGGAGAGCACTTCCCCCCATACACCGCTGGCCACCTACCTGCTTCGCGAGGGGTCACTGATCTTCAAGGCTTACGGCAACCATCCTTCGTTTGCCATGTTCACTTTGGGGAACGAACTGGGGCGCACGCCGGCCATGTATCAGATGGTCGCCTATTTCAGGGAGATTGATCCCCGCCACCTCTACGCCCAGGGGGCCAACAACATGCATTGGGCGCCCAGTTTTGCCGAAGGCGACGACTTCTGGGTGACCGGCAAAACGGACAAGGATCTGCCAGTCCGCGGCGCATTTGTCTCGGGAGATTATGCCTCTGGCGGCCACATTGACCACCGACCGCCCTCGACCATGGTGGACTACAGCCAGTCAATCAAGGATGTGCCAGCGCCCATCATCAGTCACGAAATGGGCGAGTTTGAAGTGACGCCCGACTTCCGCGAAATTCCTAAATACACGGGTGTGCTCAAGGCCCGGAACTTGGAGATATTCCGCCGGCGGCTGCAGGAAGCCAACATGCTGGATTTGTCGCACGACTTCTTGCGAGCCTCCGGCGCGTTGTCGGTCATTTGTCATCGTGAAGATATCGAGGCCGCCTTGCGAACGCCCGGTTTCTCCGGCTTTCAACTCCTGGACCTGGTGGACTTTCCCGGTCAGGGGACGGCACTGGTTGGGATGCTCAACGTGTTTATGGAGTCGAAGGGACTGATTGAGCCGGATCAGTGGCGGCAGTTCTGTTGCGAAACCGTGCCGCTCCTGCTGATGGAGAAATACACCTGGACCACCGACGAAACCTTTGCGGGCAAGATCAAAATCGCGCATTACGGGGCGGCTGACATCACTGACGCCCGCGTGGTCTGGACGGTTGGCGACAGCGAAGGTCCGGCAGTTGCGTCCGGCACGCTGGGACCGATGACGATCAAGCAGGGCAAGGTTTTTCCCGTCGGCCAAATCCGTGCTGCCCTTAATCGGGTCAAAGCGCCGAAGAAGCTGACCGTCACAGCGGCCATCGAGGGAACGAAGTATCGCAACCAGTACGACATCTGGGTCTATCCGCCGAAGGTTGACACGCGCACGCCAGCGAACGTCGTGGTCACCGACCGTCTGAACACGGCGGCGCAAAAGCATCTAAACGGCGGCGGCAAGGTCCTGTTGTTCCTCCGGCAGGACGAACTCAAGCACTGCGTGAAGGGCGCGTTCCAGACCGACTTCTGGTGCTGGCCGATGTTCGCGCGCGGCGCCCAGCAGCGCGGGATCGAGCCGCCGCCGGGCACACAGGGCTTTCTCTGTGAGCCGGCCCATCCCGCGCTGGCGGAGTTCCCCACGGAGTTTCACAGCAACTGGCAGTGGTGGCGTTTGGTGAAGAACTCCCGCCCGATCATCCTGGATGAAGCCCCGGCGGACTATCGGCCGATCATCCATGTCATTGACAACTTCGCCCGCAATCACAAGCTCGGCCTGCTGTTCGAAACCAAAGTCGGCCAGGGCAAGCTCCTGGTCTGCGCGAGCGACTTGCCGGCCCTTCAGGACCATCCCGAGGCGCGTCAGCTCATGCATAGCCTCTTGCGGTATGTTGATTCGCCGGCCTTTGATCCCACGACGGAGTTGGATGGAGAACTGCTTAAGAAACTACTTCCGGGAAACATCCAATGAGACGACGCCAGTTTCTCAAACTCGCCGGTGGCGGAATTGCACTGTCGCCGTGGCTCCAACCGTCGGTCATCGCTGCGGATGGAAGCGCCGCGACCGGCAGTGTCTTGGACAATAGCAAAGACGTCAACATTCGGCCCCTGTTTGAGGCGAACAGCGAAGAAGTCCTGGCACTTGCAGAGGCTGTCTTTCGGAAGTGCGTTCTGGAAAAGATCCGTCCACCAGTCGAACCCTTGCAACACACGTGGGTCCAACCGGGCGGGCCGTACTACATGGGCCAATGGATTTGGGACACCATGTTCGTGGTGGATCTGCTGAGCATTCTGCCCGGCAAACAGCAAGTCATCCGCGACGTTTTCCAGAACTACTGGGATTTCCAGGATCGCTGGAACAAGAAGATGCCGGAGTATGCCCGCGACATGGTGACCGTTGCGATCAAGACCGCGCCGCAGGAGGTCCGGCAGTTCTCGCAGATCCCCATCCTGGCCTGGGGCGCGGAACGGGTTTATCAGCGCAACCGCGACAGGGAACTGCTTAAGCAATGCCTCGGCCGGCTCGAGCGGTTTCACGACTGGTTCTGGCGTGAGCGCGATGTGACCAACATCGGGCTGATCGCGGTCGGCTCGTACAGCGGCATCCTCCAGCATGCCCGGTGGGAGACGTTCGACTACGACTGCGCCATGGACGACCTGAAGCTGACGCCTCACCCCACCCGCGAAGGACCGAACGAAGGCGCGTGGTACGGCGATATCTGCATGGCGGGTAACACGGCCTACCTAGTCCTGGGGGAGAGAAGTCTGGCGCGGCTGGCGGAGATCGCGGGAGACCAGGAAATGGCGGCGCGACGCAAGACGCGAATCGAGAAAGCCGTCAAGGCCATGCGCGATCACATGTGGGACGAGCAGGCGGGAACGTTTCTCGCAGTCCGCCGCGACTCGCTCGAGAAGATCCCGGTGGCGACCATCAGCAGTTGGATTCCGTTGGCGGCCGGTGTTCCCACTCAAGCGATGGCCAAACGCATGGCCGAAGTGCTGGCCTCGCCCGCCTGGCAGACGCCGCTGCCGGTTCCGACCGTGGACCGCACTGACAAACGCTGGAAATCCAACGCCTTCTGGCGCGGCGATGTTTGGCCTCCGACCAACTACCAGATCGCCAGCGGCCTGGCCGCCTACGGCCATAAGGACCTCGCCGCCGACATTGCCGACAAGACCATCGCCAACGCGATCAAGAACGGCATCAGCGAACACTACGACTCGGTCTCCGGCCAACCGCTGGGCGTCAAGGACTATTGTATGAGCAGCACACTGGTCACCATGATGCTTGACGGGCTCGCGCAAGAGCACAATTTGAATCTGCGCGACAAGAGACCTGCACATTGATCGGCGAGGCGATGGCCAAACCTATGATTGATTTGAAGAAAAGGCACAAGTGTTGAGACGGGAGACAAAACAAACCACAAAACCTGAAATCAAGCTTATCGGCCTGATTACACTAATGAATATCTTCGCAACCCCGGCATTCATGCAGCATCGGTCGCGGATTACAACGTCGAACTGGCCACTGTGCCGAATGGTGCTAATGGGATAGGCCACGGTAAAGATCAAGAAGGAAACAAACCATGAAGAGCATCGTAGTATTTGTCGTGAAAACCACTTTCGGCGCGCTTCTGTCGCTATGGCCATGCATTGGCAACGCCGCCGGGGCGGCAAAACCCAACGTCATTGTCATCCTCGCCGATGATCTTGGCTACGGCGACGTGCAATGCTACAACTCGCTGCGTGGGAAGATTCCCACGCCACACGTCGACCGACTCGCGGCGCAGGGGATGCGCTTCACGGACGGACATTCGGCATCAGGCGTCTGTTCGCCGTCGCGCTACACGTTGCTCACCGGCCGGTATCATTGGCGCACCCGGTTGCAGAGCGGCATCGTGGGCGTGTTCGGCGAACCCTTGATCGCTCCCGACCGGCTGACGATTGCCGGACTGGCCAAGCAACACGGTTATCAGACCGCGTGCATTGGCAAATGGCACCTCGGCTGGGACTGGCCGATTTCGAAAGACGACCGGCAGTTCTTCCAACTTCCCAAAGGTAAGGGAGACGAGGCGCGGCCGACCGACGCACATCTGGCGGCGTGGCGCCAAGTGTTCGGCCAATCGATCCCCGGCGGACCGACCACGCGCGGCTTCGATGAATACTTCGGCACCGACGTTCCCAACTGGCCGCCGTACTGTTTCATCGAAAACAACCGCACGGTCGGCATCCCAACCGAGTTCCTGCCGCGTGCATTGTTGCAGAACCATCAGGCGAGCTTGCCGGGGCCAGCGTTGAAAGACTGGGAGCTCGAACCGATTCTGCCGGCGCTCGGTGATCGCGCCTGCGAGTTCATCGCGCGCCAGGCCAAAGCCGGGCAGCCGTTCCTGCTCTACCTGCCGCTGACCACACCCCACACGCCTCTGGCGGTCAATGAACCGTGGCGCGGCAAGAGCGGCCTCCAAAGTGCCGTGGCGGACTTGATCATGGAGACCGACGCCACCGTGGGGCGCGTCTTGAACACGCTCGAAAAGTCCGGCGTCGCCGGCAAGACGCTGGTATTGTTCACCAGCGACAACGGATTCGCCCCGTATGTCGGCGCGGCTGAACTCGAGGCACGCGGCCATTATCCGAGCGGACCGCTGCGTGGCTGCAAATCGGACGCGTGGGAAGGCGGACATCGCGTGGCGTTCATCGCGCGCTGGCGCGGCGTGGTCAAGCCCGGCAGCGTGTGCAACCAGCTCGTGCATCAAGCCGACATCATGCGGACACTGGCCGACATCCTCGGCACAACACTACCCGACAACGCCGGCGAGGACAGTGTCAGCTTGCTGCCATTGCTGCGTGGCGAGGACAAGCCGGTCCGCGAGAACGCCGTCAGCGCGCCGAGCCAGGGAACGCCAGCGGTTCGGCTTGGCAATTGGAAATACATCCCTGCGCCCGGTTCGGGCGGCTGGGGCACCGGCGGCGATCAATCACAGCCCGTACAACTTTACAACCTCGCGGACGACATCGGCGAAACGAAAAATCTTGCTGCCGCCCAGCCCGAACGCGTCGCCGAGATGAAGAGCCTGCTTGAAAAACTCATCACCGACGGCCGCAGCACGCCCGGCGCACCGCAGAAGAACGATGTCGAAGTCGTTCGTTACCCGCGAGCTGCTGCGCTCAAGAACAAGGCGAAGGCCAAGAAAGAGAGCCCATCAAGCCGATGAAGATCCCCATCCTCCCCATCACCGCCCTTCTCGGGCTCCTTGCCCCGTGCCCCGTGCTCTCTGCGGCCGCAGAGCAGCCCAACGTCATCATTGTCCTCACCGACGATCAGGGCTACGGCGATTTGTCCTGCACCGGCAATCCCATCCTGAAGACGCCGAACATGGACCGTCTGGCGCGGGAAGGCGTGAACTTCACGAATTTCCATGTGGAGTCGTACTGCACTCCGACGCGTTCCGCGCTCATGACGGGCCGCTATTGTCACCGCGTGGGCGGTTGGGGAACCGTCAATGGCCGCAACATGCTGCGGGACGAGGAAGTGACGATGGCTGACGTTTTCCGCCACAACGGCTACCGCACCGGCCTGTTCGGCAAGTGGCATCTCGGCAGCAATTATCCCTACCGGCCGATTGACCGTGGGTTTGACGAATGGCTCGGCCACGGCGACGGCGGCACCGGCTGCACCACCGATTACTGGGGCAATGACCGCGTCAACGACCACTATATCCGCAACGGCCAGTGGGAAAGCCGGCCCCGTCCCGGCTTCGAGTGCGACGTGCTCTTCGATGCCGCCATGCAGTTCATCCGCGAGAACAAGCGCCGGCCATTCTTTGCTTACCTCGCCCCCTACAACCCGCACAGTCCGTGCAGCATTCCGGATCAGCAGTGGCTTGCCCCCTACCGCGACAAAGTCCCCGCCGCCGTGGCGTACCCGTTTGCCACGATCGCCCGCATTGACGAAAACCTTGGCCGGTTGCGGCAGTTTCTGAAAGAGCAGGGCCTCGCGGAGAACACGCTGCTCTTATTCCTGAGCGACAACGGCACGGCCCAAGGTGAGAAGGTCTTCAACGCCGGGATGCGCGGGAAGAAAGGTTCGCCCTACGACGGCGGCCATCGCGTGCCTTGTTTCCTCCACTGGCTGGCTGGCGGCCTTGACAAGCCGGTCAGCGTGGACCGGCTTGCGGCGCACCTGGATCTGCTGCCAACGCTGGTGGACCTGTGCGCCCTGCGATTGCCCAAGCCGATCCGCTTCGACGGCTCCAGTCTCAAGCCGTTGCTCGCCAATCCGCACGCTCCCTGGCCCGAGCGGACGCTCGTGATGGGTGCGCCGCGGAACCAGACGGGTCCGAATTCGCCGCCGCCCAAGTATGGGCAAGGCTGCGCAGTGATGACCGATCATTGGCGGTTAGTGAACGATCAGGAACTATACGACATGACGAACGACCCCGGGCAACAGCGCGATGTCGCCCGCCAGCATCCGCAAGTGGTCAACGAGTTGCAGGTTGCCTACCAGCGCTATTGGGCCAGTGTGAGTGCGCAGGACGCAGGCTGGCGCGGGCGTCCGGTCATCGGCACCTCCCACGCCCCGGAAGTCGAGTTGAGCGCCGAGGATTGGTTTTCGACGCAGGGAAACTGTCCCTGGAACCAGGCCGCTGTGGCCAGCGGTGCCACCGTGTTTGGCAGATCGCCCGTGCGCTTCGCCGAAGCCGGCACCTATCTGGTCGAGGTTCGGCGTTGGCCACGCGAGGCCGATGCGCCCCTTGCCGGTGTTCCCGCTGGCAAGCACCCCGTGGACGCCCAACTGGATGACGGGCCAGTCACCGGCCTGCTCTATGGCGGCGTCCCCCGATCGCTGCCCGTGGCGCGGGTGCGACTCAAGGTGGGAATGCGCGTCCAAGAGGCCGCTGTGGGCAGCCGAGACAGGTTGGTCGCTTTCACGACCAAGGTTGAACCTGGTTCCGCCGACATCGAGGCCACCCTGCTCGACGAAACCGGCAAGGCGCTCTGCAGCGCCTTCTACGTCTCCATCCGGAAAGCCGAGGAAACCAAGCCATGATCACACGACTCTGGACCCTCACCTCCCTGCTCATGGCACCACTGACGGCGCTGCACGCCGTCGGTGCGCCGCCGACGAAACCCAACATCGTCTTCATCTTCGCCGATGACTGGGGTTGGGGCGATCTGTCGTGCCACGGACATCCGTGGCTGAAGACGCCGAACCTCGACCGGCTCGCCAGCGCGGGCACTGATTTTCAACAGTTCAACATGCTCAACCTGGTTTGTTCGCCGAGCCGCACTGCCGCCACAACAATCGTTGTTCGTGCAGGCGACCCAACCACCACGCTTTGGTTCGAGCAGCCAGCGACGAAGTTTTATCAGTCATTGGTGCTGGGCAACGGGCGGATTGGCGCGATGGTGTTCGGCGGCGTGGACGAGAAACGGATCGTTCTCAACGAAAGTTCCGTCCGGTCCGGGTCGTCTGCGGATGTCCTCATCCCGGGCGGCTGCAAGGCCCTGCCGGAAATCCGCCGGCTGCTTATCGAGGAGCGGTTTGGCGCGACGGCGATAGTGGCGTTGCAGAAGGCGATCAACGAAATTCGAGAGAGGATATGGGGCATACAGGAAGAGTCGCTTTTCGAGCGGGGGGACCGTGGACGTAGACGCGACGGTTGCAGAACCGGGCGGGCAGTGCAAAGGTGGGGTAGAGTTGTCATACAAGGGGATTGGGGCTACGCGCCATACGGCGAGCGCGATATGGTGTGTTTGGGAAGGCGAAAGCGGCATGACGGCGTTCCTTTTTAGGGAAGAAGGCTGTGCGCGATTTCGCATGTTCGTGTACAACAAAAGTACTTGCTTGGCGGATTCGCGTGTAGGTAATTCTTCACTGGGGTGAGATGAAATAGCGGCTCGGACAATGATGCAAAGGGATTCGGATCCACGAACGAAAGACAAAGATGGCACACGGGCTTTACGTTAATCGAGCTGTTGATCGTGGTGGCGATCATCGCGATCCTGGCGGCGATTGCCATTCCGAATTTCCTCGAGGCGCAGACGCGGTCGAAAGTGTCCCGCGTCAAGTCGGACCTGCGCACGATCGCCACAGCGGTCGAGGCCTATACGGTGGACTGGAGCGTCACGCCGATCGGCTTCTGGGAGTCGTCACAATGGCAGCCTTCGCATTTCGGCCTCGGCGACGATTTAGGCACGATCATGGTTTACGTGCGGATGACCACTCCGGTCGCCTATATGACGAATCCGCCGCTCGATGTCTTCTCCCGCTTAAACTTGATCGCCCACACCGGCCAACGCACGACCAACGACTACGCGGCCAGGCTGTATGCCTACAACAGCATTCGGGACGCCACGCTGCAGGGCAGGCAGATGGCCGCCGTCTACGTTACGGCGTACACGCGCGGGGCAACCTGGGTGGCTCACAGCCTGGGGCCGAGCTACGACTATACGCCCGACACCCGCGGAAAACAGATCGTGCGCGTGCCCGGGCGGCTGCCGAGCACCAATCAGTATATAGGCTATCCAGACCTGATTTACGATCCCACGAACGGGACCATTTCGTACGGCTACATCATCCGCGACAACCAGGAACAGTATTAGTCGCGGGCCGAATCTACGTTGGCTCTGCGGAGCACTGTCACCGATCCAGCGCCGCACGCGTAGCCGTCGCCCTAGCCGCCAGAACAATGCCGCCGCCGTGGCGGCCGCGAGACATTATCCAGTGGGAGATCAGATTATGAAACAGACCATTCAACTCATCCCCGTATTCCTGCTGGCCACTCTGGCCGCGAGCCATCCCGTCGAGGCGGCGACGCAGCCGGTGCGTGTTTTTATCCTCGCCGGCCAATCGAACATGGAAGGACACGGTTTCATCGCTGCGGAGCCAAAGCGCAACGGCGGCAAGGGCTCGCTCGAGTTCTTGGCGAAGGACACAGCGACCGCGAAACACTTCGCGCCTCTCGTGGACGCCGCCGGGCATTGGCGCAAGCGTGATGACGTGTGGATCACTTACCTCGACCGCCAAGGGCCGCTCACCGTGGGCTATGGCGCCCGCCAGGAGATGATCGGTCCCGAACTCGGCTTTGGCTGGGTGCTGGGCGACGCGCTCGACGAACCGGTGTTGCTCATCAAGACCGCCTGGGGCGGCAAGAGCCTCGCGATTGATTTCCGGCCGCCGAGCGCGGGCAAGCCGCCGTATTCGCTCGGCGCAAAAGCGGATGCCGCCATCGCACAGGATCCGGCCATCCTTGGCAAATATTACCGCGAGACGCTCGCGCTGACCAAGGCCGCGCTCGCCAGGCTGAAGGATCTCGTGCCGGGCAGCGATGGGCGCTACGTGCTCTCGGGCTTTGGCTGGCATCAAGGTTGGAACGACCGCATCAACGACAAGTTCAACGCCGAATACGAAAGCAACTTGGCTCACTTCATCCGCGACATTCGCAAGGACCTCAGCGCGCCCGCACTGCCGTTCGTCATCGCCGAAACCGGAATGAATGGCCCCGAGGAGAAGCATCCCCGTGCTCTGTCGCTGATGAAAGCGCAGGCCGCCGTGGCGGAGCGCCCGGAGTTCAAGGGCAACGTCGCGTTCGTGGGCACAAAGGCGTTCTGGCGTCCCCAGGAACAGTCGCCCAACGGGCAGGGCTATCATTGGAACTCGAACGCCGAGACCTACTACCTCATCGGTGAGGCAATGGGTGAGGCGATGAAGCGGCTCCTCGGTGCCAAGTGATGTTTTCCCGAAAGGACGGAACAATTGCTATGAGACACTTCTTCGACGTCATTCTCTGCGTGCGGTGCGCTGCCGCCCCTCAACTTCGCGCCGCCATGGCCATTCCCACCCTCCTCACCGCCCTGCTGCTCGCACCGCTGGCTGCGTTGGCCGCAAGCCTTGATCTGGCGAATGACCCTGCGACGGGCAAGCCGGGGAAATTTGCTGCCGAGG
>Ga0315280_10005602_pt1 | contig 17789 bp, 18 predicted proteins | sample YL17G06_40_MG_FD_203697 | JGI IMG/M metagenome (GOLD analysis project Ga0315280, IMG submission 203697) | Sediment microbial communities from Yellowstone Lake, YNP, Wyoming, USA - YL17G06_40 | ecosystem: Environmental > Aquatic > Freshwater > Lake > Sediment | place: USA: Wyoming | collected... | reverse complement strand
TTCACCGCCAACGAGCCACAGCTTTTCATAGCTCTGGCGTCGTAAGCTCTCGTTCATTGCCACGATGATCTCTTGATACTTTTGCAGTGTATTGGATGACTGTCTTCCAGAAAGCGGAAATCTACTCTGCAAGGCAAGCACTGCGACGCCTACTTGACATGCTGAAGACCACGAGGGAATCCCGGATTCAGGAACGAAGCTCAACTTGAACTGGCAAAAGCCTTGAAGGTGATTCGCCCGGTCTATGCAACAACGAGGGATGGCGAGCTGGAGCACCTGCTCAAGGAAGCGAAACACTACTTCGACCAACGAGGACCATAAGGCATTCCATCTGTGAGTGAAATCATACTGGTTCTGGCTGAAAGGGGGGTCAAGTCGCACATCTATTAGTAGGCTATCGAGCGAAAGCAGAACCAGGCTTGAGAGAGGCAATCAAAAAGATGTCGAACCAACGTCATTGGGAAAGGGTCGTAAGCCGAGAGAAGGCCTATGTGAAATCAGGATCTCGGCCTTTTCCAAGCTATTCGAAAAGGAAGCTTGTTTTGCGTAGGATGAAATGACGAGGGCCGAGCCAGTGTCACATTTGGCGATCAATCCGCAACTCACCTCGCCTTCCTCGAACACCCGCCGAGACCTCCCAGCATTGTCTGGAAAGCACTCCCTAATCCACAAGGTCTCAATAGTGCTAATTGCCCACTACCTAACAATGGATCTTCATGACCAAGGCGCTCTTTCTCTTCTAGGATCTCGCCAAGAACAACATCGGTAATGCGAGATTCGCGAAGTACTTGAACTGGGTTAGGACCGCGGATGACGCCAGACGCGGGTCGCCTGGGACACGGACAGTTGGCTAGGCAAATCAGTATGACAAGGCCAAGGAACTGATCACATGGAATACGTTCGCCCCACTCTTGAGAATGGAGAGAGCGACAAGAGACAGCACGGCGTCAGCGATCATCAGGGAAGGGCTCCGCAGAGACATCGACGAATACCTTGACGATGAAGGTTTCAGGCTCCAGTTTGAGAAGATACTTCCCTCACCACAATCGTATTTGGAGCAGCTTAGACTATCCGTTAGCAGTCATCCCGTGAAGTACATCAGGGAAGAAGCCAAGGAGATCCTTGAGGGGAACACTCACGTAGATCTCGCCTTGATGAACTCCAAGCTGCTAGTTCTCGTTCAGGTGAAGTTCACGTCCGACATATAGGAGGATGTCAGATACGATCCTGTTCGCAATCAATTGGCAAGGCTGATAGACGCGGGCATAAACGCCTCAGATGGCAGGGAACTCGTAGTACTACTGCTCTCACCTGAATGGGGATACAGGTCTAGGAACAGGCTGTACCGCTACAAGCTTGACGACTACCGCGGATCAAGGGAGAACGTGAGGGCAGACATTCCACACAGAAGCCTTGCAGAGATAACCAATATTCTCCTGGGAGTAGGTTGGGTTCCCTTGGAATTTGCGGCCGCATAAACAAACAGAAGGTCGAATGCCATGATGGAATGCCAGAAAGCGAATGTGGTAATCCATCGACAAGCACATGTAGTTTGAGCGAGAGAGTCCAGCGGTGCCTCGGTGATAAGCTCTCTAGACCCTACTCTGCACGCAGCTGTTGCACTATTGCTGGGATGCTTCAGTGAAGGCCGACAGGGGAATGGGCTTTGGGCGCTTCGATCCGCGTGAACGATGAAACAGTTTTCTGCTGGACATTCCAGACTGGACGATGGACAGTTCTCTTGATGTCAGATTCCATTCCTCCGCTGCCAATCTATCGATCTCTTTCTCTATGTCGGTGACCTTCCTGCCCTTGGCAACAGCCTGGTGTGCGCGTTCGGACAGGACTGATAGCCTCACATGTCGTCTTGACCCCGCGAACTTTGGTATGCGGAGGTTCTTGATTATGTGCGTTGACATCTGTGTTGGGAGGCAGCAATAGCGAAAGGAGCTGATGGTACTAGGCTCCTAGACTTGCTGCAAAGTCTTGTCGAGAAGAGAATTCTAAGTCAAGCCGAACATTCTCTAGCCTCTGGAGTAAGACTATTTGGCAACTATGGAGCGCACCCACAGGATGACCTCTTGTCTTCCGTTACAAGAGATGATGCAGAGCTAGTGCTTCAAGTCACTCGTAATCTACTAAAGAACATGTTTGTCTCCCGATGATTCGCAGATTGCATCGAAATTGGGTACTGATGAGGCATACAGGCTACACAGTCTTGTTTGTATCTGCAAGGAGATTGTAAAGAGAGTATAGGAGCAGCTCAAGAAAGGCAGGAAGTAGAAGTTTGACGCTAAGAGGCGGAGACAGCGGATGAACAAAGAACAGTACTGGGAGATCGACAAGTTCTACAGCAAAGCAGCATCGATACTGGAAGAGGCGAGAGAGCATCTCAGGAAATTCGAATACGACCTATGCGTCAGGCGGTCACAGGAAGCCTTCGAGCTGTTTCTCAAAACGATGTTCAAGTTCATCGGCCAAGAGTATCCGCAGAAGCACGACATCAGTCAAGAGATCTACGATGTCTACAGCTCTCTGAAGAGATACGACTTCTCGGCTCAGAAGGTCGCTCAGATAGTTCACAGGAATAGGACGTTGGGGCTTTGGCGGGAGAAGGCGTTCTACGGTGACGAGAAGCTTGGAGTGACCGCCATCTTCACAGAACATGAAGCAAGATTAGCCCTGTCCTATGCGGAGGACATCTCAACAGACTGTTATGTAGTGCGAAGCCGGGTGTTCTCAGAAACGCGGTGATAACGGCAGAGCCTAGGCACGTCACTGGGATGCTGAAGGCGTTCCAAACAAGAATGGACGACCCAGAACGCGAGACCCTGTCGAATGAGATCCTCGAAAGACTATACAGAATAGGACTAATCCTCACGACTCAATGAAAGGGCCAACTGTTCACCTCATCATATGCTTTCCAGAATAGAAATCGACTTAAGCAAAGGTATACCAAGTATACTTTATGGACAAAGTCACTACCGTGAAAGTGACGAAGAGAACCAAGGGCAAGCTGTCAGCGCTCGGCAGGAAGGACGAAACCTACGACCAGATAATACACAGGCTCATCGACTTCTACACCAACAACTCATCGAGCCAGCGCAGACGGAGGCCAGTGTGAGAGGGTGAGAAGATGGCTCAACGTGAATTACTGCCGAAAAAAGTCACACGAAACGAGTTGAATTCACTCGTCGACAAAGCCGCAGATCTGATTAGAACAGCCGTGGATTACAAGTTCATTCTTGTACTGCTCTTCCTCAAGAGAGTGAACGACCTTTCGAAGATTGAAAGAGACCGCTACGTGCAGCGACTGAAGAAAATCGAAGGAATGTCGGAGAAAGAAATTGAGAAAGAGATGGAGAAAGCCGATTATTATACGTTCAACATTCCTAAACAATTTCTCTGGGATGAAATAACCAAAGACGTCAAAACCTTACCTGAAAAGCTAGCTACTGCCATAAGCGAGATTGCCAAACTCAACACCGAGCTCCAAGGTGTAATCAACAGAGTCGACTTCCTTGAGTTTGCAAGAAATCAAGAGAATAGAGACCTCTTGCGCCAATTGGTCGAACTTTTCAACAAATACGACCTAGCTGGCAATGAGGTATCGCCCGACGTTCTAGGAGATGCGTACGAGCATATACTCATGAACTTCGCACCTGAACGCGCGAAGGAAGGAGAAATCTACACACCAAGAGAAGTCATCAAACTGATGGTCGAGATTCTAGACCCGAAACCTGGAGAGAGCGTCTATGACCCATGCTGCGGCTCTGGTGGCATGCTGATAATTTCGTACTTGCATGTAGTCGAGAAGAAAGGAGAGAAAGAGGCTGGAAAGCTGTTTCTCTATGGTCAGGAGAGAAACCCTGAGATTTACGCCGTAGGTGAGATGAACTTACTGCTTCATGATATCAAGAACGCGCACCTTGAGAACGGAGATACGCTTGAAAATCCCAGATTCAAGGACAACGGTAAACTGAAGCAGTTCGATGTGGTCATCGCGAATATTCCTTGGAACCAAGACGGCTATAATGAAGGAAGACTCAAGGCAGCGAATTTCCGTGAAAGGTTCACACTAGGCGGTTATCCTCCTCAGAGTAGTGCCGATTGGGCTTGGGTTCAGCACATGCTTGCGTCGGCGAAGGAGCAGGGTAGAGTTGCGGTTGTAGTCGACAACGGGTGTCTGTTTAGGGGAGGACAGGAAAAGGTTGCCAGAAGCAAGATTGTAGGGAAAGATTGGATTGAATGCGTTATTCTCCTTCCGGAAAAACTGTTCTACAACACAGGAGCACCTGGAGCTATCGTCGTTTTCAACAGGAATAAGCCGAAGGAGAGACTAAACAAGATATTGTTCATCAATGCATCGAACGACTTTGTAACCCACCCATCTGTCAGACGCTTGAACACACTATCAACAGATGACATGAAGAAAATCGTAAACGCTTACGACAAGTTTTCGGAGGTTCCGGGATTCTCCAGAGCCGTTGAGACCAAGGAACTCGCCAAGAATGACCACAATCTGAATGTGTCCCTCTATGTAATGCCAATCGAAGAAGCGGAGAAGATCAGCATAGCTCAAGTCTATTCAGAGCTGAAGAAACTGGAAGAGGAGCGGACAAGAGTAAACAAGTCGTTAGCAGTCTTAGCGGGGCACTTACGGCCTTGGGAATATGAATAATGCTGATAGTATTCTATCCGCAGAAGGGGCAGTCCCAGACTTGCTAGTCCTCTCCTAGCAGTTTCATCTTCAACTGATGAAACGGGGCAGCGCTTCCGTATAGACTCGCCAACTCCTCGTATGAGATGAATCGAAATCTGTCATGAATCTTTCGATATTGAACTCTCTGAAGAAGCCCCTCGTATTTTGATCTCTTCTCTTCTGGGGCGATAATCACGAACTTGACGTACAGGTGCTGAAGCTGAATCAATCTGTCTAGACCATGCACTATGTCCGTTGTATGCTCCACTTCAAAACAATACTTAGGATTCTGCTCCTCGTTGAACCAGATTACATCAATTTCACGAACGGAACTCATGTCCCTTTCGCCTGCGAAAGGCGGAATCTGCTGAAGCAATGCCACATCACCCAAGCGTTTTCCTTGGAATGTCTTTGACTGATCTACGGTGTAGGGCAGGTACCCTAACACCTTGCCAAGTTCAAGAAGATAATACTCGGCTCCTTCATGTGAGTCAATACTGATTTTCGAGGGAACAGCCGTGATAATGGCTTGCTCAACTCTTCGCTTAACTGGTACAGGCTTGACACTCGGAATTACGTCGTCGAAGATATGCCAAAAAAATATGTCCAGGTCGATGAAGTCCTTTACGCCGAATTGGGTGAGCTCGTTCTTAATACTCTCAAGAGCTTGAACGCACTGAAGATACTCACTCCCAGCATTGAGCTGATACTTGAAGAATTTCTCCGGGAGAATGTTCAGGCCTAGGAACGGCAGCACTGTCTTCGGCTTGTCGTTCCACAGACAATATTTCTCGGGAAAGATCATGTGAAGGATTTCGCTGATCATCGCTGCCCCAAAGCCACTTATGTTATCGCGAAACTCGTCATATCTCGCCGCAATGTCATCCGCTCCATAGCGTAGTTTCTTTAGCTCGGTCTTGATTTTGTCTAGTACATTCGGCGCTATCAGTTTGTTAGTGATATACCAGTCCTTGTTGCTCCATATGCTGCTCGCCCAGAGCTCCTTGTAGACTTCTCTGAATTCATCTTCAGTCATTTTGTCAATGTTCTGAGGAGACAGCTTTTCTTTGAAGTATTGCTCGTGTTCCCTGTGCTCGGCTACGTTCTCCTTTCCCTTCTGAGTATTCAACCACGACATATGGTCATGTGCATACTTCCCTAGGGTTCCTCTCTGTTCGTCAGTGATTACAATAGACATGATGAAGCACCGGACAATATAATGTATGAATATGAGAATTGAAATAGGTTTGTGTTACGACTTCAGAAAATCCTTCAGCGGTTCTCTTTTGTTTGCTCCGCCTTCTTCCGTAGAAATCCTATACCGCACAATGTCATCACCCTTAATCTCTACTACTAGCTGAGCGCCGTCGCTTAGTCCAAGCTTGTTCCTAATTGAATTCGGAATCACAATCCTTCTCTTCTCATCCAATCTCAACAATCTCTCCCATCTTCCCACTTTCCACTTCCTATCGTAATCCCTCCTGTGTTCTCGTCTTTTCTCTAGGTCCTCTTTCGTTATCAAGAATCTCTTGGGGAGCGGACAGACGTGAGAGCCGTCCTTATTGAGAAAGCCGCCGCATACAACACAATGAGACCTTGATTTTGAAATCTCGCCGAGCTTTGTTCTGAGACGTTCGGATGCCAGCTTGCCTCTTCTCGATTCTGAAAAGCATTTTGGTGAGCAGTACTTTCTTAGGCCTTTCTCGCAAGGGAAACAGTAGAACTTTGTTCCACAATGCAAACAGCTCTCCCAGGTTCCACGTCCAGCCGCTCACTCACCATTTCTATGCAAAAATATTCGTTGAGTATACTCACTAGGTTTTGGGGTGTCCATTTCCAGTAAGATCATATGTAACAACGGAGGCGAAATATGGCTGCTTTCAGAATGTGAAAAGAATTCTGATTCTCTCTCCGCATGAATTGCATCCCACACAATCACCTCAAAGATACTCAAGCTCGACATTGTACTTGCTCACCGCGATGGCTTTCTGCTCCAACGTTCGCTTCAGGTCTGCGACTTGCTCTTTCAGATCGATGTCATAGTCGCTCAGCACGCTCAACACAAGAGAGTCTTCCCGAGTTCCGTTGTAGTATCCATGCCCCTTCAGCAGGGTGTAGCCGTCCGGGAAATTCCTGCCAGCCCACTCGATTATCTTGTCCAGGTACTCTCTGTCAATCTTCTTGGAACCGTTGTCGCTGCCGATGTAGATGTCAAGCTTGTACGCTCCCATGAAGAGTAGATTGCTTTTCGGTTAAGGTATTGGTTGCCGACAAGCGCTTGTGCCGATACCGCTGAAATGGAATCAAGAACGCGTTGCCGCAGCCTACGTGAAGGGCATGATCGAGCACCTACGACAAGCTACACACACCAGTGAGGAAAGGAGTTGGCGCGTAGGTTGCTGTGACGTTTGGGAAGAGAGCCGTAGCCGAGCTTTGACCATTTACGATGACCAGCACGTAACAGGCGCAGCCCTGGGTAAGTCGCACTTCGGCCGAGAATTCCGTGCCAGTCGAGTTATAGACCGCGACATACGGCATGCCATACACGAAGCGAGCGTAATCCCTGATGCTCATGACAAGAAACTGCGCCGTCTGGTTCGTGCGAAGATGTATGTGGTTGACGAATGTGTCCAGTAATCCCCATACGATGAAACCGTTTGGCTGGATGTTCTGCTGTATGGTCCAGATGGAGATTGACTGGTTTGCAGACGGGGCTTGGTAGGCAGTCTGGTTGCGAGAATAGTCGCGTAGGAGCTGGTCGTACATGCGCTGGCTGTTGCTCAGAGAGGAATTGACGTACAGGAATCGATTTTCAAGCATGTTGTACTCAGAAGAAAGCGTATTGTACCTTACTCTCAGATCGTCATACTGCGAATTCAAGGAGCTGTACTCAGAGCTCAGGGAACTGTACTCATAACTCACAAATATCAGAATCAGCAGAAAAATCAATGATGGCACATAATGTATCTTGCCCATGCGTGAGGGTATGCACGGGCGACTATAAGACGATGGCTCTATTCAGTCGAAGAGTACGAGGAAGTTGATGTCTACAAAAGAGTGCGTCTCATATGGTACTCCGAAAGAACCTTGAAGTTTCGCATGCATGATTACACAGTCCAGTAAGTGAGCATGTTGCTGGAATCAAGGACAGGCCGCGGAAGAAAGCAGTGCTTTTTCTGTGGTGAGAAAGCTGTCATTGACGCTCACCATAGAATACCCCAGAGCATCACGAAGAGAATCCCGAGGATGGTTCGAGCCGAAGTGATGAGTGAGATATTCGGCAAAGACTCGCAAAGGCGGTATCCATTGTGCAAGAATTGCCACAGGAAGCTTCACTCTGTTCTGAGGCCGTTTGAGAAAAGCGTCCTGCTCTTTTCCGACATCAGGAGTCCGGAGAAGAGGATTGTTGAACAAATGATGAAAGACAAGATACTCGCAATCATCGGGCGGGATGGAAAAGATGACGTCGCCGATATTGAGCGAGTACTCAGCAAGCTGGAGAGGAGAGGGGTGGACAGGGAAGAATCTGTTCGATTGTTGAGGGAACTGAGAAATGACGGGCCTATCTATTTTGTGCTGCCAGATGAACCGACCGCAAGGCTTCAAGACGCGAGCCTCGTGAACAAGATCACATGGGACTATGATAGCGTTGTGAAGGCAAGAAGAAAGCTCAGACGATATTGATGCTTGAAAGAAAGTACCTCTTCCGTAGTTTGTCTAGGCAAAGGGCTGATGAGTGATTCACTTCTTTCTTTCCGTTGTCGACTTGATGCGTTCCTTCATCCTATTATCGACCGCCTGAATCACTGCGTCCCGCATACCGAGGAGCCCGTTCCTCAGGTCGTCATCCCGCAGCTTTTCCACGTCCTTCGGCCATGCAATGTAGACGCGTCCGCTCCGCTTCAGCTCTATCAGCCCGAACTTGCAGGTTCTTGAGATTGCCGAGGAAGCGGCTGTGGCCCGTCTTGGCTTTGCCCGCGTAGTGTTTCAACTGCATAATCTCAGCGGGGGTCACTGGCCAGTGCGACTTCACTATCTCGAAGACATCTCTGGAGCCTTTTCTGATTACTGACTCGGGCTTCCTTTTTCGTTTCGGACGCTTTACTCCCTGTGATGACATACTATTCATTATTGTAGTTCTAGAATCAAATTCATTTCAAGATGACACTGGATATGACAAAACTAAGACCTAAGATCGATATTCCCAAAGCATTGTAGTCGAAGCTGTTTTGGCTAAGATAAAACGCCACAGCTACCAACAGCCCCAAACCGCTGTATTTCAGTATGAATCCGATTCTCTGCCTCCCCATCGAAGACCTCATAGAACTGATTTTGATTTCACGCGGCTTATTGCTATCACCAAGAACATGCAATGCTATCTCGTCTGGAAATCTACAATTGCACAGAGCTTGAACCTGACGAGCTGAACGGGGACGAAGCCTGCGGCGCAAGAGCTTACTGGGATTAGAACAAGTTGCGGCCCTTTACCTGAATTTCGATTCGATCAATTCCACAATCTTTCGACTATTTAACCCACTAGTATCTTCCACGGAAACGATGAGGCGATCTATGAAGCCGTTTCGTTCGTACCATTTCTTCTTCTCTTCCCATTTTGCCATGTATTCGGCATCGTCAGTCAAGCCGAGATGTTCCCAATAGAATTCTTCGCCTTCGTAATACACGGTGAAATCTGGTATCTTGAAACTACTTCCATCCTTTGAATGTAGAGATATTTCATAACCATATGACACTCCATGAGATTTCATTTCGTTTGCGATTATCACCTCCGACTTGCTTCGCACTTGTTCACCATTTGCTGTGATATGTATGAGGTCACTCTCTCTGTACTTTGCTGACGTGAAACGGAATATGAAAATTGAAGTGTTTCTTCCTGATATGGCCGAATTTGCGGGATTTATCGCTTTGAGCAATGGATCGATATCTTCCTGCAACAACAAAACGACTTTTCGCTTTGAGCGGGTTAGTGCCGTGTAGACCAGCTCTCTCGATAGCAGTGACTGGTTTTCTTTCGGCAGGACGAGGAACACGACATCGAAATCGCTGCCTTGGGCTTTGTGTATGGTTATTGCGTAGCCCAGTTCTAGGTTTTCTAAAATAGGATTCCTGCTGCTTGATGTATAAGGGATGTCGTCACTAGCATCCAAGAACCTGACATAGGCCCCGTCTCCATGTCCCCAGATTGTTTTTACATAGCCCAACTGTCCGTTAAAGACCGAAAGTGTTTCGCCGCCTTTGCGATAGATTGTGGTATTGACGACCTGGATGACTTTGTCAAACACGGTGAACCCGCGGATCTCTTTTCGAGCCAGGAGGCCTGATCTAAACTTCTTCTGCACCAGATTGTTCATTGCCTGAGTACCAAAATAATACCCTCTGTATGGTGTAAGTATTTGCAAGTAGTCGAGATTTCTCTCGTCAATAGAATTGGGAATCCCGAGCAGTTTGTTGAACTCAGCGTAGCCCACCTCGCCTGACGTTTTGAACTCATTTCTCAATAACTCGTCAAGCTTTCCCATGATTAGATCGTTTAAGTCATTCTCATCTTTCCAATAGTGAACTTCCAAATCGTTTCCGATAATTCCCTTGTTGCTTGAAGCATTCGCGATTCGATTCAAGAGATCCTCATAATTCATGGGCGGGTGCCTACCAAGGAAGAGAAAAGAAAGTTCAAGTGCGGTGCTGCTTTCTTCTATCTGTCTGCAGTTCACAGTCAAATGAGCGACAGCATCATTGCAATCTGCTTGAACTCTTAGGAAATTGATGATGTCCAGAAACGGTCTTCCGAAACCGATGGGCGGAAGCTGATGCGGGTCCCCCACAAGAATGAACCGTTTGACATGATTCCAATCTACCGCTTTGAAAAGGTGAGCCATGAGTTCGAGGTCTAGCATTGATGCTTCATCGACGATGATGTTCTGTTCAATCAGAGGCTTGCCGTCCAGTTTGAATTTGTAATTCCACTTGTTCAGCCATCCGTTTTCGATGAGCACACGATGTATGGTTCTCGCTGGCATCCAGGTGCGTTGAGCCAGACGGGTAGCCGCCTTCCCGGTTGGAGCCAGGATTAGAAAGGTCTGCCTTCCATCCGTCTCTTTGATTCCACGGATTAACGCATCGACAACCTGGGTCTTTCCAGTGCCAGCCGCGCCTGTGATTATTGAGAAAGCGCGCCTGTAACTATTCTCAAGGGATTTTGATTGTTCGTCCAAAACACGTTTGTAAACTGGTTCAGGAATGTGTTCATGCTTACGCGATATCTTTTCCTTCCAAGTTATCGAAGGAGATGGCATCCTCGGCCTTTGCAAGAGTTTCTGAATGCGATTCTCAATCAAACGTTCGTCTTCATAAACTGATTTCAGATAGGCATAGTGTCTGTTGCTGCGTACAACAATTGTCAGCTTCTCGTCGAAAAACAGTTTGTCGGCATTTAGTGTGTCAATGTCTATGGAGCATGCACGCCAATCGATACGCTTGCTCTCAACATATTCGAAGATTTCTTCGGCGTCCAGAAAACAATTGCCATTATTCTTCTCTTGTCTGAGTTTCTCGATAATCAGAGCTCGTAAACGTCGTATGTCATTTGGCCTGATCTCATAAGTCACGCCAAGGCTCCTGTCGGGAAAGAATCCGTTATCGATACGATAGAACCCTATGACATCATCTTCATCTTCTCCGACATACTCTTCGCATAACAAATAGGGATTCTCTCGAATTTGCTTGAGGCTCGATGCAATGTTTGTCTTCTCCTTCTTCTCTGAAACTATCTTTTCCACCTGTTCGGCGTTCAGTTCGAACTTTGCCAGAGTCTTCAGAAGGTTACGCTTCTCATCTGATAGTACAGCCCACTTCTTGCGAGCCTGGGAAAGTTGCCGCTCATATGTTTTTCCAGCGTTCTTCTTACCTTGAATTATCTCCAGAATTTCGTTAAGCAAGTTCTGCTTGTGGTCAATCTTCACGAGAAGTTCCTTGATGAAGATCGTGCCGTTGTCAAAACCGAGATACTCCAGAATCCCGCCGAGACCCGGGTATACTCCACGGTTCTTCCATACTTCTCCCAGCACCTTGTTTAGCCATTCGAGCTTTGCATCCCAGTCTTCTTTGACAATGTTGTCTTTCTTGAGATGTTTGACGATTCTAATCATTCGTTCAATAAGTTCGGTCGCGATATCATCGCTAAGCTCCCTACTCACATACTTGAACTGCCTCGTGAAATCGCCTGATATCTCAAACAGAATGTGCGAGATGTCTTTTCCTTGGTCAAGATACTCTTGGTAAGGAATCTTGACGCCTTCCTCAGGGAAATTATGAACTATGAACCTACTCCAAACTAGACTGCCGTAGCGTTCGAGTTGAACCTTATTCATTCCTGAGAAGTGCTTGTAATCCTGAATATCCTTCAATCGGGATATCCCAACAAGTACGTATTTCTTGTCCTCTGAATTGAGGGGGTTATCATAATTCAGATAGAAGAAGACGAGCGACTTTCCGGGCTCGAATTTGTCGAAATATTCTCGGATTTGTTTCTCGCGGGTCTCTAAGGGGAAAAGTGTGCCGGAACTAGTCTTATCATACATCTTGTCGTAGGACCATGTTCCTGCTGAAAATGGAGGAATCATCTCTGCTACGGGGTCAACAAAATCAAGAAATGGGTGAACGTTCAAATGATTGTTTGGACTGCCCGAATATGCATTTATCGTCCACGTGCAGGGTGGCAACTTGTCGAGACGAGCGCAAAACTCACTACGCTTGTCGTTTTCCCACTTTGCATCCTTCTTTTCCTTAATATAATCTCCCGCAAGCGAGAACTGGCCACTGCAGAATACGTTCTTCTTTGGATTGTTGCAAATGCAGCCATCCCAACCCCTGTCATGCCATACAAGTCTGACCGAAATATGCGACGTAATCTATCATGCACCTCCATCTCTTGAACACGACTTCACAATTATCATTTTGTTATCTTATCCCTAATTCATGATCTTCAAGACTACTTCGGAATCCCTATCGAATCCAGCATCCTGTTCATCTCCGTGATCATCTTTATCGCAATCTCCGACTTCCTTGAGAGCTCTATCACCTTCCCGCCCTTCACCATGTTGTTCAAGCCCGTGCTGGTTGAGACGGCCAGCTTATCAGCCAAGACAGGCGAGAACTTGATGACAAAACCACGGTCCACGTTGTGCCATACTGGGAGAATTGTCTTGCCGAACTGGATCTCCTTTGCTGTCAGGCCATCCAACTCTCTTCTTGGCCACTCCTTCCCAAAGAAGGATGGACTCAATATGACAACGCCGAACCTAGAATTGGCGAGGCCGTAGTCAATCGATCTGTTGAGACTGTCTCCAACTGTCAACGTGAACTCATCGTACCACACACGCAGGCCTTTCCGAGTGAGAGCTTCTGCTAGTGGCCTCGCAACTTGGTTCTTGTCCTCGCTGGCGTGACAGATGAACAGATCCCACATTGTAGCCTGTTCCTCAGGTCGCGGTTTCTCGACCAAAGGAGTTTTCTGCCGAGTCACGCTGGTCTTCTTCTGTTTCACACGCCGTCTATAGAGACCACGACCAAGTACGCCAAGGGCTGCAATTGTCGGTATTCCGAAGGTACCCGTGCCTATAAGTAGCAGCAGGAAATTCCCTTTGTCCAAGACATCAATTGAAAGACCGCACCAGTCTAGGTCGAGACGCACTCCGAATGCCATGAAGATGACCTGGTCACTTCGCCCAGATAGAGGCGTGAACGAAAAAATCATGCAGTATCTCCCCGCGTGATCGAAAGTAAAAAGAAAGCTGGAATCTTGACTCTCACCGGTTTTCAGAGGACCGACTTCAAAGTACCCAAGCTGGGAGAACTCATTTGTGTTGATTGGATTCAGATCGATGAGGACTTCCCCTCCTGCGAATTCTGAAACGGCCTTAAGGGAAACAGTGATGAACGTGCTCTCATCAGTAAGATAGGGATGAGCGATTGGAATCCAGCCCAACTGCTGACTAATCGAAACACTAACTGAGAGCTGCGCCACGTCGGCGCCGACTACTGGATTATTCAGAAGCAGCAAGCTCAATTGAAGGAGCATAAGAATCGGACCTCCTCGGTACACCGGCATTGCCTCCCTGCTGGACCATAGTTGTTCTTTCAGTTTGCAGATTTGTGTCTTTGCAGTACATTAGATCAGGTCTCGCACAGTGGCGTGCTTCGGGAAATATCAGGAGCGCTTGAGTTCTGCTTTCTTGATTGTTATGTTGCCTCGGTCATCTTTCTATGAAATTGTGCCTAGGGGGTCCCCGACCTACTCTCCTCTCCGAGATGAAAAGCATGGTCGAACTCTTCAAGGATGGCCAGCGCTTCATTTTCTGAGGCCGGCCTCGAAATCGTCGAGACCTGAGGTTTCGGGAGATCCTTCACCTTGATGGGGAACCGCTGGCTGTTCAATGAGAATTGTGCGACTTGGACCTTGATGTTGGGCCTCTTGAAGGCGTAGGAGTAGATTAAGGCTTGGCGTTCCGCCATGCGCTTAACAGCTTCAACTCTTCGACCGGTCTGTGCGGTCGACTTGAACTCGTAGACGTAGGATCCTGCCACCCCATCGGGGACGCCGCCGATGAGATACTCCTTGAAATGGACCCACAGTCGAACTGTTGGCAACTTTTCGGCAAAGAGGATCTCTCCCATATGTCCGAGCTCAAACGGATCTTCGATACTAATCCCCACATCCACATCTTCAGGCTCCAGCAAGTACCGATTCATGTTGAGGAGCTTTTCTTTCGGGAGGGGCTTTCGAGGCAACTGGTGCACAAACTTCATCAAAGATGCCTCTGTCCCTGAGAGCTTGCTGTGTCGTTCGCCAGAGGAGACCTCCCTCCACAGTCTGAGGACCACAGGCCTGGTTATGCTCCGCATGAGAAGCCTCTTGTTCGCGCGGTCCAACGTCAGTTCTTCGCCATACTTTTTCAGGTCATCTCGGTAGGCTTGCTCGTATTTCTTGCGATACTCGGGCTGCCTAAGGCTTGCAACCTTTCCGTGTGAGACATCGTGAGTTCCCACGAAGATAGATCCCATCGCTAACAGCCTCCTCTGGATACGCCGCGAATAGTCCCCGCGTGCTTAGCTAGGTCTGTCCTTGATTTTGGCCCGACGGGCCCGACAAATAACCTTACGCCAGTCTAGACGGCTATGAAATAGCCCATCTTCTTAGTGCCGTCTCCGACTATTCTCACCGCAACCTTGCCGTCTCGGATCAAGTTGTCCAACGTCAGGAGTACCATGAGCTGCCATCCGAGCGATTCTAGAGCTTGCACCGAGGAATCGACCAGTCGCATTTCTTGAGCGATTTCTGCGTCGGTGTATGCCCTACCACGATTCTTCGTCAAGAATTCGAAAATCTGAGAGTAGAGCGTCCTGCCAATTCTACCCTGTTCAAACTGTGCCTTTTCAATCGGCAAGCGAACAAACACCAGTCACACATAGCGGCTGTCCGTACTAGTAAGACAATCGGTCTTTTAAGAAACGACGGAAACAAAACGATAAGCGAACGTTTGTTTGGTAAGGGCACTTGAGTCAACTAGATACAGCAACGGCACTGGTTCTCGCAGCTCTCATAACGATCATAGGGTATGGCCTGCAAGCGTATTTCACCAAGAAGAAGGAGCTGGATGTCAAGATGCATGAGATCAAGCAGGGATTATTCTCAGCAATGGTTGATGAAATCCCATACGTTTTCATCCCCGAATACAGAGATAAGCTGCCGCCCGACCAAAAGCTCGAGCACGCTGAGAGGTTCTTCGGGCCCTACAGAAAACTTTGGCTCTTTGCATCAGATGCTACTATCCGAAAGATGAATAGTGTCATTGACTTGTTCTCTCCTCCTTCATCACATCAAGATAGACCGACGGCGACGATAGCAGAGTTCGTCCTATCTCTAAGAAAAGAGCTCGGGATTCAAACAGATCTGACGATCACTGATGTCAGATTCGTTACTGTCAAGTAGGTATCACGAGGAAGTAAAATCGCTGGCGTCGATCCTGTATGGAAATCAGTAGCAACTGCAAGGTGCATTTGCCCTGCCGATGATCAAGCATGGGGTAGACGATACTGGTGAATTGGCGTGCGAATCCTACCCTCCCGCACTTACGAGTCAACCCGCGGAAATCTTGGCTTTCATCTTGGCTCTTGCCTTGGGCCTGGCCTTTGCCTCGGCCTTGTTCTTGCATACAGCCATCCCAAAGACAAACGCAGATACTATAGCTGGCTAAAGCAATATCAAGGTTCTCAAAGGCGCCGTTCCGATGAAGGTAGACGGAACTTGGCCATTATCAGATGGAGAATATGAAGCGCTGATTCGCGGAATACAGAAACATTTCGCAGACTACCTCAGAGATCTCGAAGTGAAATTGCTCAGGGGCCCCACTGATTACGTTATGGCTGTTGAAGGGGTCGACGAACACATCATTTTGAAGGTGGCTCTTGATGGCCCATTCCTACCCAGACTGTTCGACAGTGGATACCTAGACTGTGTCTTAGAGCACGAGCTTCGACATCTAGATCTAGCTCAACCTTGGAACGTATGTGCCCTCACGGCGCCTGACGTGATCTACCATGAGGAAGGCGCAGCTGTTCACGCTGAGATGAGTAATGGCCTAAATGCTATCCTGCAGGAGATGATCCCAGACGTCTTCGTGATCTCCAGGATGAGTGAATCAGGACAGAGAAAGTACTTTGATTTCGAGTGGATGAAGATAGAAACCCAATGGAGTCAATCCCTGGAGATCAGGCGCGGAAGCTTTCAAAAAGCACTCTTGATATTGGTGCTGGCCGAACTTGAACTCATAGCGACAAAGATGTCGTGCTCTCTTCCAGCTCGATTCGCGTCAATGAAGGCAATAGCGGCACCCAATGCGGATGATGAGGCATTCTACGACGAAACAGTGACGCTGTACGATTTGATTTGGGAGCAGGCGAAAAGAGAACCACCTGTTCTTGCGCTTGAGGCGGCAACCAGAAGACTGCGAGAGATACTTCGAACCCAAAAGGAACCCTACGTTCCAAGATGCGAGGATGCTTGGGGCAGTCTGGAGGAAATCCCATAGACTGCAGCTCGCTCGAACCTTTCAGAGAGCACACAATATGTCCTCACAGTGGCCAAATGACAGAACTACTATGCAATCAGTTTCAGCACTCTCCGACTACACCCGCGCCTCTGACCCCTTATCCCTCGAAGTCAACGTTCCGCGTTGCTGGTGAGTCAATGGGTAGAACGATACCGTCATGGCGGATCGTCGTCGACGAAGAACTCACGAGAATGGCTAGGTTCAAGCAGTTCCTTAGAGCAGAGGACCGCGTCGTATTCGACGACCTAATCGCGCAATGTCGACTCTACTCCTCCTCGGCTGGAGTTCTTGCCTCCTCCATCAGAGAAGTGCCGCTTCTCCTGTCAATGGTCTTCGCAACACTCTTGTCTTTGTCAACCATCCTGATGTTCTTCTTACAACCCACACATGTGATTGTTTCCTCGCGCTGCACTTGGTCCAAGGTGACTGAATTCGCGGCTTGACACTGAGGGCACTTGAGGTTCGATGGTTCTCTGTGCAATATCGAGTCTGCGCCCTTGAAGCTCACGTTAAGCTTGAACGACGCCTCTCCTCGCTTATTGGATAACTGGCCCCTGAGAAAGATGAACCTAGCGGCCGTGCTGTGTCGCCTTCATGATGGCTGAGGTTGCTTTGCTGAGTTTCCAAGCTGGGCTTTTCCAAAAGAGCCCCTTGGTCTGCTCAATGGCGAAGTAGAACTCGCGCCCATCATGCAGTCTGACTTGTACGCCGCGCCATTGTGCCTCTCTGAGACTGTATGTCCAGTCTGCCTCGTCGAACATGCCCCGAGAGATTCGGTAACGCCAATGTCTAAGCTTGAGCATGTGGTCAAAAGCCTTCAGCATTGGGCCTGCCACTTCCCACGCCTCTTGAGGTAACTCTGGGAGTTTGGCCGTCACGAAACGATCTGGAATGAACTTCGCGCTCGTAATCTCCTTCGCTTCTACTGCAAGGATCCAGTCGTTGCGGGTGAGGCCCCACAC
>Ga0315280_10005601_pt1 | contig 17789 bp, 14 predicted proteins | sample YL17G06_40_MG_FD_203697 | JGI IMG/M metagenome (GOLD analysis project Ga0315280, IMG submission 203697) | Sediment microbial communities from Yellowstone Lake, YNP, Wyoming, USA - YL17G06_40 | ecosystem: Environmental > Aquatic > Freshwater > Lake > Sediment | place: USA: Wyoming | collected... | reverse complement strand
CTTAACGGATTTCCCGCACATTGAATATGTGGGCCCTGTCGCTCAGGGCTTTGAGGTCATGATAGTGAGTCGAGACGGTGCGAAGAAAGCCGGCCAGATAGGTGGAGCTACGGGCGCGTCCGCAGGGTGGCCCGGAGGTTCCGCCGGAAAATCGGGCCGGGACCCGTTTCGTTGAGCGTGATGTCCGAGAGTCCGAGGGCCCGGACCTTTTCGGCGAGTTCAGGCGCGGGAGGGATGTCACCACGCTCTCCCAGAAGGTAAGAGGTTTCCTCCGCGGCGAACACCTGGGGCAGCCTCTCGACGCGGAGCAGGCCGCGGTTCGCGGGACAGGCCTCCTGGCAGGCGAGGCAGCCGATGAGCGTGGCCGTCCTGAGTCGCGCGAACTCCCCCGGGAGCTCCCCCTCGCTTTCCGAGAACGCGGTCAGGCACCGCTCGCCACGAAAAAGGAACCTGTCCGCGGCGATGGCCCCGGCCGGGCAGGCCCGGAGGCAGGCCCGGCACGATCGGCATTCGTCGAGGGCCTGGGGGCCGTCCTCCAGAAGCGCGCCGCAGCCGGGTAGGTCGAGCTCGGTGGCGAAGCCCATGAGCTGGACGCCAGAACCGAAGCCGTCGACATAGGCGATATTATTCTTCCCGTACCGGGCGAACCCGGTCAGCCCGGCGATCGTCTTGAGCGGGGCGCTGAGGAGCCGCGGCTCCAAGCCGTCCCCGGTCGCGGCCTTGAGGTCGGCCAGGACCTCCTCGAAGAGGGGATAGTAGCGGAGGTAGGTCGGCGGGAGGACGAGATCGTGAAACCGGCCCTGGTCCTCGAACGCAATGACGTGGGCCGCCCTCGGCACGGCGAGCAGGATGACGGTCTTCGTTTCGGCGCGCGCCAGGACCTTGGGGTCGCCGGTCCAGGACAGGAACTTCGTGAAGAAGCCGGCGTCGATGGCCCCGTTCGCCTGCAACCGGCGGACCCGGTCGAAGGCGGTCTGGACGACCTGGCCGTCGTACCAGGCGATTCGGTAGCCCCGTTCTTCGGCCCATGCGCGGAGGGCGCTGCCCGTTTTTATGTCCATTTCAGGCCTCCCCGAGTGTAATTATCTATATTAATAATGATAATTACACTTGTAATTTAACCCCGTTCGGTGTAATTGTCAAGTAGAAATTGAGAGGTTACATGGGCGAGGCACCCTGGCTCCGGTTGCTGAACAGCGACTGGCACGATTACCGGGGGAGCGGGCTGCGCCGGGACCTCATCGACGACCCCGCCTGGCTGGAGCGCTTCGTCAGGCCTTGGAAACCATCCCTCGGCGGCGTGCCGCTGGCGGACGTCCGCTCCTCCCTCAAGGAGCTGCGCCGGCTCATCCGCGCGATCGTCGACCGGATCGCGGTCCGGCGGAGCGTCCCGCCTCGGCTATTATCGGACTTGAATTCCGTCCTGGCCGTCTCACCGTTCGTGCGGCGCCTGGAAAAGAGCTCCGGCGGTTATGCGTTCCCGCTCGTCCCCCGGTCCCCCGGTCTCGCGGCCATGATCGGCGAGATCACCTCCGGCTTCGGCGAGACGCTGGCCCGGGGCGAGCCGGCCCGGATCAAGGTCTGCGACAACCGCGACTGCCTCTGGGTCTTCTACGACAGGAGCAAAAACCGTTCCCGGCGCTGGTGCGAAGGGAACACGGGCTGCGGCGACCTCATGAAAGTCCGCCGCTTCCGGGCCAAGCGCAAAGCCCGGACGATCAATAAAGCAAAGCGGGGATAACCATGAACAACAGGCCTGAACCAGAGCACGCAGCCGCCGGCGCCGCCGGCCGGACCCCGAACTGCCTGAAGAAGCTCGAACGCATGCGGAAAGCCCTCCGCCACGAGGAGCCCGACCGCGTCCCGGTCGCCGATTTCTTCTGGGGGAGCTTCGTCGAGCGATGGCGCCGCGAACTCGGTCTCTCCGCTGACGCCGACCCGCTCCGCCATTACGACCTGGATTGGACGGCGGTGACGCCGAACATGGACCCGTGGATCCGGCCGTTCGAGGTCCTCAAGGACACGCCCGAGGAGGTCGTGGTCAGGACGGGCTTCGGCGCGGTCATGCACAAGCATTTCGCTTACCCCATGGCCGAGATGCGGGACTGGCAGACCGACACCTTCGAGAAGCTCGAGCGGGCCGAGTTCGACGACCCGCGCGACGGCCGGCGGTTCTTCTCGGCCGGCGACAACCATCTCGCCGGCGTCGGGGACGGCTTCCAGCGCGACACGCCCGCCTGGATGGAGACCGTGAACAGGTTGCGGCCGGATTTTCCGGTCTACGGCGGCGTCATCGAGCCGAACGAGTGCCTGACGCGCCTCGTCGGGCAGGAGAACGCCATGCTCTGGATGGGGGAGGAGCCGGAACGGATGGGCGCCGTCATCGGCCGCATCGGCGCGTTCTACCTCGAGGTCGCGAAGGCCGAGATCGAGGCGGCGGCCGGCCAGCTCGACGGACTCGTCGTCTGGGGCGACGTAGCCTACAAGCGGGGGACCTTCATGTCGCCCCGCTATTGGCGCGAGTACTTCGGCCCATGGCTCAGGCGGATGACGGAGCTCGCCCACGCCAACGGCCTGCCGGTCATCTACCACAGCTGCGGCAACGTCCGGGCCATCATCGCTGACTTCGTCGATATGGGTATCGACGCGGCCAACCCGCTCGAGGTGAAGGCCGGCCTGGACGCGCTTGAGCTGCGGCGAGAGTTCGGGCACCGCATCGGCCTCTGCGGCAACAGCGATATCCGGGTCTGGGAGGGCGGCGACCACGACGCCATCCGGCGCGAAGTCCTGCGCAAGCTCAACGCGGGCAAGGGCGGCGGCTACATCTTCCAGTCCGACCACTCCGTCACGAGTGGCGTCTCGGGCCGGACTTACGACGGCATCGTCAAGCTCGTCCGGGAGTTCGGGACGTATCCGCTGAGGCTCGGCGAGTTCGACGAGCCGGTCGATGGGCCTGCTCGTCCGTGAGAGGAGAAGTCCATTGAAACTTAATATCGATAAAAGCATCCGTATTCTCCTAGCGTTCTTCCTGGCCTCGCTCGGCGTATTAGCCGCCGGACGGTGCCGATGGTCGCCGCTGCCGGCGGACGTCGCCGTCGACCACTACGACGTGGTCTGGGACGCGCCGAGCGCCGACCACCATGGCTCGATGCCGCTCGGCAACGGCGACATCACCCTCAACGCCTGGATGACCACGGCCGGGGACCTCCATTTCTATATCGGCAAGACCGACGCCTGGGACGACAACGCGCGGCTGAACAAAATCGGAAAGATCCGCGTCCACTTCGAGCCGAACCCCATCGTGCCCGGCCGGCCCTTCCGCCAGGAGCTCAGGCTCGGCCAGGGCGCGATCGAGATCCAGGCCGGGAAGCCCGATTCGCCCGACAGCTTTTTCATCCGTCTCTGGGTGGAGGCGAACGAGCCCGTCATCCACGTTACCGCTGGGAGCGCGACGCCGATCGAAGCCACCGCCTTCACCGAGCTCTGGCGGACGTCGCGGCGTGAAACGACCGAAATGCAGGTCAGCGACATTTTCATGAACCGCAAGCGCGCCGACGGAACGCAAGAACCCCTCGTCGTCGAGCCGGACACGCTCCTCGCGGGCCAGAGCCGCTGCATCGGCTGGTACCACCGTAACGTCAAATCGGTCGGCCCCCAGCTGATGGCCGAGCTCCAGGGCCTGACCGGCTTCCGGCGGCCGGACCCGCTCCTCGGGCGGACCTTCGGCGCGGTCGTGACTTGCGCCGGCGCGAAGCGCCTGGACGACACACGCCTGCGATCGCCACGCCGGAACGCCCACCGCTTCGATATCTACGTCCTCACCCGGCACCCCTCGACGCCTGCCGGGTGGCTGGCGGACATGGACGCCCTCATCCGGCGTGTGGAGGCGCAGGGATTCGAGGCGCGGAACGAGTCGCACAGGCGCTGGTGGCGGGAGTTCTGGCAGCGGAGCTGGATCCGGGCCTCGGCCCGTCCGGTCGCGCCAGCCGCGCCGGCGGCCGCTCCGAAAACGGCTCCTCCGCCTGGAGCCGGAACGCCTGACACCGACGATGCTTTCTATGTCAGCCGGATGTATCACCTCCAGCGCTTCGTCACGGCGTGCGCCGGCCGGGGCGCCTATCCCATCAAGTTCAACGGCTCCCTCTTCACCGTTCCGCCCGGCCCGACGGAGCAGGACCCCGACTTCCGCCGCTGGGGGCCCGGCTACTGGTGGCAGAACACGCGCCTGCCGTACCTCAGCCTTCCCGCGTCGGGCGACTTCGACCTCATGCGACCGCTCTTCCGCATGTATGCCGACGAGCTCCTGCCGCTCGCCAAGTACCGCACGAAACTCTACCTCGGCCACGGCGGGGCGTACTATCCGGAATGCATCTATTTCTGGGGCGATGTCTTCAGCGAGACCTACGGCTGGACGCCCTTTGAGAAACGCGCCGACAAGCTGCAGGAGAGCGGCTGGCACAAGTGGGAGTGGGTCGGAGGGCTCGAGCTCTGTTGGTTAATGCTCGACTATTACGACAACACCCTCGACCGCGCTTTTCTCGCCCGGACGGCCCTGCCTTTCGCCCGCGAGATCCTGACCTTCTTCGACGAGCATTATCCCACGGGCCCGGCGGGGAAGCTCGTCATGCACCCGTCCCAGGCCCTCGAGACCTGGTGGGAATGCACCAACCCCATGCCCGAGGTCGCCGGCGCGACCGCCGTCGCGGAGCGGCTCCTGGCCCTGCCCGCCGGCCTCGGCCCGGCGCAGGACCGGGAGCTCTGGGGGCGCCTCCGGGCAAAGCTCCCGGCGATCCCGGTGCGCGAGGTCGGCGGCAGGAAGGCCCTTGCCCCGGCCGAGAGCTTCGCCAAGAAGAGCAACATCGAGAACCCGGAGCTTTACGCCGTCTTCCCCTTCCGCCTCTTCGCGTTCAACCGGCCGAACGCCGACTGGGCCGTCGAAGCCCTCAGAATCCGCCCGGACCGCGGCAACTTCGGCTGGCGCCAGGACGATATCTTCATGGCCTACTTGGGCCTGACCGAGGACGTCCGGCAGAGCCTCGTCGGCCGCGCCCGGAGCCACGATCCCGGCGAACGGTTCCCGGCCTTCTTCGGGCCTAACTATGACTGGACGCCCGACCAGGACCATGGCGGCGTCCTGATGAGAACCCTCCAGGCCATGGTCCTTCAGGCCGACGGCCGGCGCATCTTCCTCCTTCCTGCCTGGCCCAAGGACTGGGACGTGGCATTCAAGCTCCTCGCCCCTGAACGCACAGTCGTCGAGGGCGTTTATCGCAACGGGAAGATCGAGTCCTTGAGCGTTATACCCAAGGCGCGCCGAGCCGACGTCACGGTCGTCAACGCCAAGTGAAAGGAGCGCGGACATGAAACGCTACGGCAGCATCCTCGGCCTGCGGGCCGAGAAGATCGACGAGTACAGGAAATTACACGAGGCCGTCTGGCCGGAGGTGCTGAAGACGATCAGGAAGTGCCACATCCGAAACTACTCGATCTATCTGCGGAAGCTCGACGACGGCCGGCATTACCTCTTCGCCTACTTCGAATACCACGGCCGCGATTACGCCGCCGACATGGCCAGGATGGCCGCCGACGAGGCCACCCAGCGCTGGTGGGCGATCTGCAAACCCCTCCAGCAGCAGCTCCAGGGCCTAGGCCCCGAGGATTGGTGGGCGCCCATGGACGAGGTCTTCCACACGGATTGAACTCCCCTCTGCGTTGTTGACAGCCCCTGGGCGCCGGGGTAAGATATCTCGAGTTAAGCAGCAGGCTTAGAGCGATAATAGCGGTTTTCCCCCCGTTAAGGGACGCACTTAATCCCAACTCCGGCGCGGGGCCAGCCCGTTATTGTTCGATCCGCTGTTTGGATGTATCTGGGAGCATAGATATGGACGTTCAGCAAGGACCGGCCGGCCCGGACCTTTCGGGGCTCAGGATCGATGAGGGCGTGAGGAATAGCCGGCCCGGGCGGCGCCGCCTCGGCGTGGGCCTCGTCGCGGCGTTCGCTGTGCTGGCCGTCGCCGTAGCGCTCCTGGCGCTCCGCGGCCGGACGCCCGTCGTCGAGGTCGCGGCCGCGCGACCCGCCGGCGAGGGCGGCCGGGCCACCCTCCTCAACGCCAGCGGCTACGTCACGCCGCGGCGCCGGGCCACGATCGCGGCCAAGATCACGGCGCGGGTCCTCGACGTACTGGTCGACGAGGGCATGGAGGTCGCCGAGGGCCAGGTCCTGGCCCGGCTCGACGCCTCGGACGCCCAGCGCCGGCTTGTAGCAGCCCAAACGGCCCGCGACGCGACGGCGGCCCTCATCGCCAACCTCGAGGTCAACCTGGCCAGCGCCGACCGGGAGCTGCGGCGTCAGCAGGAGCTCGAAAAGGTCGGCTTCGCCGCCGTTCAGACACGCGAGGCCGCCCAGACGACTGCCGACGGCCTTCGCGCCCAGATCCAGGCGGCCCGCGAGCAGGTCAAAGCCGCGGACGCCGAGATCGGCGTCGCCCGCCAGGACGTCGACAACTGCACCGTCCGGGCCCCCTTCGCCGGCATCGTCGTCTCCAAGGACGCCCAGATCGGGGAAATGGTCTCGCCGATCTCGGCTGGCGGCGGCTTCACCCGCACGGGCATCGCCACCATCGTCGACATGGCCTCGCTCGAGATCGAGGTCGACGTCAACGAGTCCTACATCGCCAGGGTCAAGCCTGGACAGCGGGTCGAGGCCGTCCTGGACGCCTACCCGGACTGGCGCATCCCCTCGAGCGTCCGGACGGTCATCCCGACGGCCGACCGGCAGAAGGCCACGGTCAAAGTCCGCATCTCGTTCGACAAGCTCGACCCGCGGATCCTACCGGACATGGGGGTCAAGGTGGCCTTCCTGGCCGACCAGACAGCCGGCGGGGCCCAAGCCGACGTGCCGCGGGCCCTCGTCCCGCAGTCGGCCGTAAGGGACGACGCCGGGAAGAAGGTCGTCTTCCTCGTCCGCGAAGGCCGGCTCGAACGCCGGGCCGTGGCCGTGGGCGAGACGCGCGGGCCCGATATCGAGATCATGGCCGGGGTCAATCCGGGCGACCCCGTCCTCGTCGGCGGGCCGGAAGGCCTCCGCGACGGCCAGCGCGTCAAGGTCAAATGAACGAAGGACGGAACACATGGTCAAGATCGATGGAATAGGCAACGGCAACAGTCTCATCCGGGCGCGCAACCTGGGTAAGACCTACCATCGGGGGAGCGAAGAGCTTCACGTCCTCCAGGGGCTGAACCTCGACATCGAGCCGGGGGACTTCGTGGCCTTCATGGGCCCCTCGGGCTCGGGCAAGACGACGCTCCTCAACCTCCTCGGCGGGCTCGACGTGCCGACCACGGGCAACATCGCCGTGGCCGGCGAGGAGATCACGTCCCTCTCCGCCCATCTCCTCACGGAGTGGAGGGCCCGGCACGTCGGCTTCGTCTTCCAGATGTACAACCTCATCCCGGTGCTCACGGCCTTTCAGAACATCGAGCTGCCTCTCCTGCTCACCAAGCTGTCGAAGACCGAGCGGCGCCGGCATGTCGATACGGCCCTGTCGCTCGTCGGCCTGGCCGGGCGGTCCCAGCACTACCCCCGGCAGCTCTCGGGCGGGGAGGAGCAGCGCGTGGCCATCGCCCGGGCCGTCGTCACGGACCCGACGTTCCTCCTTTGCGACGAGCCCACAGGCGACCTCGACCGCAAGAACGCCGACGAGATCATGGACCTCATCGACCGCCTGGTCCACGAGCACGGCAAGACGGTCCTCATGGTGACTCACGACGCGCGGGCGGCCGATCGGGCCCACGCCGTTCTCCACCTGGACAAGGGGACGCTCGTCGAGGGGACGGGGAAGCCGGCATGAAATATCTGGCCCTCGTCCTCGCCAACCTCAGGCGGAAGAAGGTCCGCACGACGCTGACCATCGGCTCGTTCGCCGCGGCCCTCTTCCTCTTCTGCCTGCTCATCGCCGTCCGCAGCTCGCTCAACCAGGGGGTTGAGGTCGCCGGCGCGGACCGGCTGATCGTCATCAACCGGGTCTCCCTGATGCAGCCCCTGCCCATTTCCTACCGCGACCGGATCCTCCGGGTCCCCGGGGTGACGGCCGTGACCTTCGCCACATGGTTCGGGGGCGTCTACCAGGACGAGCGGAATTTCTTCCCCCAGATCGTCATCGACCCCGGCGCCTGGCGGCAGATGTATCCCGAGTTCCTCATCTCCGACGCCGATTGGGGGGAGTTCATGAAGGACCGCCAGGCCTGTCTGGTCGGCGCGGACACGGCCAAGCGGTTCGGCTGGAAGATCGGCGACCGCATCCCGATCAAGGGCACTTACATCCCCGGCGTCTGGGAGTTCAACCTGCGCGGCATCTACCGCGGCGCGCGCCCGTCCGACGACACGACCCAGTTCTGGTTCCGCCGCGACTACTTCGAGGAGGGCGCCCCGGCTTACTGGAAAGGGATCGTCGGCTGGTACATCGTCAAGGTCGCGAACCCGGACGCGGCGCCCCGTGTCGTCGCCGCGATCGACGACAGCTTCTCCAATTCCCCCTGGGAAACGAAGACCGAGACCGAAAAGGCCTTCGCCGCCGGGTTCGTGAAGCAGATCGGCAACATCGAGTTCCTCATCCTGACCATCGGGGCCGTCGTCTTCTCCACCCTGCTCCTCGTCACCGGGAACACGATGGCCATCGCCGTCCGCGAGCGCACCGGCGAGCTGGCCGTGCTGAAGACGGTCGGCTTCGGGGACACCCTCGTTCTCTGGCTGGTGCTGGGCGAGTCGCTCATCCTGGCCCTTGTCGGCGGGACGCTGGGCGTCCTCGTGGCCAAGCTCGTGGCGCCCCGGATCTCGGGCTTCATGTACGGGGCCAAGATCTTCCTGCCGCTCGCGAATCTGCTCCTGGGGGTCCTCCTGGCGCTCGTCGCCGGGGCCCTGGCCGGGGTCCTGCCGGCCCTGGCGGCGATGCGGCTCAAGGTCGTCGACGCGCTCCGGAGGGTGTGACCATGCCGATCCCGCTCATCTATAACGTCCGCAGTGTCCGGCAGCGCTGGACATCGGCGATCGTCGCCGTGCTCGGCATCGCCGGCGCGGTCGGGGTGTTCGTCGCCATGCTCTCCATGGCCCGCGGCTTCCAGGCGACACTCGTGTCCTCAGGCTCGCCCGGCAACGCGATCGTCCTGAGGGCCGGCGCGTCCGCCGAGATGGTCAGCATCCTCACGGGCAACGACGTCCAGGCCATCGAGAACGCCCCGGGAGTCGAGCGGGGCGAGGGCGGCCCGCGCGTCACGGCCGAGGTCGTCGTCATCGCCGCCTTCCCGCTCAAGAAGACGGGGACCGACGCCAACGTCCAAATCCGCGGCGTCTCCCCCCGCGTCCTCGAGGTGCGGGACAGGGTCAAGATCGTCCGGGGGCGGATGTTCCAGTCCGGATTGAACGAGCTCGTCGCCGGCCGCAACGTCTCCGGCACCTACACGGGCCTCGACCTCGGCCAGACCGTGAAGTTCGGCGGCGGGACGTGGTCCGTCGTCGGCGTCTTCGACGCCGGCGGAAGCGCCTTCGACTCGGAACTGTGGTGCGACGCGCGTGTCCTCGACCAGGTCTACAAGCGGCCCGCGAACATCTTTCAGTCGGTCACGGTCCACCTCACGTCGGAGAGTGCGTTCGGGCCGTTCAAGGACGCCCTCTCAGCGGACCCGCGCCTCACGGTCGACACCGAGCGCGAGAGGTCCTACTACGAGAAGAACTCCCAGGCGCTGGCGACGATGATCCGCGTCCTCGGGACGCTCGTCGCCCTCGTCATGGGCATCGGCGCCGTCTTCGGCGCGCTCAACACGATGTACTCGGCCATTTCGGAGCGGACCCGGGAGATCGCCACCATGCGGGCCCTCGGCTTCGGCGGGGGGAGTGTCGTTCTCTCGTTCGTCTTCGAGTCGCTCTTCATCGCCGGGCTGGGCGGCCTCCTCGGCTGCGCCGCGGTCATCCCGCTCAACGGCTGGACGACGGGGACCATCAACTTCCAAACCTTCTCGCACCTGGCCTTCGCCTTCCGGGTGACGCCGGACCTGCTCGCCGTCGGGATCGCCTTCGCCCTGCTGATGGGGCTCATCGGCGGGCTGCCCCCGGCCGTCCGGGCCGTGCGCCGTCCCGTGGCCGCGGCTCTGCGGGAGCTATGAACCGGGGAACGTCATGCTCGTTCTCATCAACATCGTCCTGGCCATCGCGACGTTCTATCTCTACGTCCTCGGCAGCGGGCGCTTTTACCGCAACCGCGAGCCGTTCCTCGGATACCTCGGGGTGGCTGTCGTCCTCGACGTCGCCACGGCCATCCTGGCCTCGTTCAAGATCACGCCCACGACGACGCTCGCCGGCCCCCATGTCGTCCCCTGGCGGAGCGCCCTCTTTCTCCTTCACATCTCGACCGCGACCCTGGGCATGTTCGGCTTCATCGCCGTCTTCCTCGTCCTCGTCATCAAAGGGAAGGACCGGCCGTACCCGCGGCTCCGGGCGTTCCAATACAAGGTCCTGCTGCCCTGCTGGGTCGTCGGCGAAGTCATCGCACTGGCCAATTCCATCCTGAAGATCCTCCTCAAGGTCCGGATCTACGATTACTTCCGGTTCTAGGCGCCCCGTTCGGCCGGGGGATTTCCGTTTTTCGCCGCCTCGGAGTATGATGAGAAATGCGGAAAAAGGAGACGGCGCGTGACGGTCGCAAGGGGATCACGGACGAAGAACCGCTCGCTCTTGACAAGGTCGTTCCGGCGCAGTCTCTGGCTCGTGCTGCCCGGGCTTTTCCTGATCTCTTTCATCGCCTCCTGCGGCGGGTCGGGAGGCGGCGGCGGGACGACTCCGCCGCCGACCGGCACCACCGTCACCATCAGCCCGACGACCCTGACCCTCTCGACGGGGGCGAGGCGCCAGTTCACGGCCACCGTCACGGGCACGACGAGCCAGCTCGTCGCCTGGAAAGTCAACGGGATCGTCGGCGGGGCATCCACTTACGGGCTCATCTCCCAGGAGGGGGTATACATCGCGCCCACGTCCGTCCCCTCCCCGGCCACCGTGAACGTGACGGCCGCTTCCTTCTCCGACCTGACGAAAACCGCCACGGCCTCGGTCACAATCCAGGCCGGCTCCGGGGTCCAGGTCATCATCTCCGGGCACTCCGCCGTGGTGGCTGTCCCGACCTTCGGGTCGCACGCGTTCTCCGCCACCGTCACCGGGACGTCGAACACCGCCGTCACGTGGATGGTCAACAGCGTCGCCGGCGGCTCCGCCACGACGGGGACGATCACCTCGAGCGGGCTCTACTACGCCCCCCATTCCGTGCCCGTGTCCACAAACGCCAATAACGACGGCCGGGCGACAGATGTTATCGTCACCGCAGTTTCCCAGGCCGACGCGACGGCTTCCGATTCGGCGATCGTGACGCCGTACGCGGTCCAGCAGGCACGCTACGCCCTGCCGGTCCCGCTCGGTACCTCGGGAGGGAACGGCGACGATTCGTCAACCTCGGGCTCCAATACCTACTGCTGCGGCGGGACCATCGGCTCCCTTGTCTCGCGCGGCGGCAAGCTCTACCTCCTGAGCAACAACCATGTCCTGGCCCGCAGCGACCAGGCCTCGGCCGGGGAGCCGGTCCTCCAGCCGAGCCTCGTCGACGCCAATTGCAGCGCGAGCGGGACGAGCACGGTCGCGCACCTCTCGCAGTTCGTCAACCTGGAAACGGGGGCTTCGCCCCACGTGGACGCGGCCATGGCCGAGATCGTCACCGGCGCCGTCGACCCGCTGGGGACGATCGTCCAGCTCGGCGGCACCGTGAACGGGGACCAGCCGACGGACGGGACGCCCAACCCCGGGCCCGGCGTAGCGGCCACCGTCGGACGGGCCGTCGCCAAGAGCGGCGCCGCGACGGGCTTGACCTGCGCCACCATCATGGCCGTCAACACCTCGATCCAGGTCGAGTATAACAAGGGCTGCAACTCGACGACGACCTTCAACGTCCAGTACCGCAACCAGGTCTATATCGTCACGCAGGGCTTTTGCGCCGACGGCGATTCCGGCTCCCTCATTGTGACACGGGACTCGGCCGACCCCGTCGGGCTGCTTTACGGCGGTTCGGACACGGACACCGTGGCGAACCCGGTCGCGGACGTCCTCCAGCAGCTGGCCGACCCGAACTCCGGGGAAAAACCCCTTTTCGTCGGAGACGCGTCGGTCGGCCCTCACGCCGTCGCGGCCTGCAGCCTGCCCCAGCAAACCCTCTCTGCGGCGGCTAGCCTGACGACGGCGGAGTCCGCGGCTGCCGTCCAGCGGCTGACGACCGCGACCGCGGCGCGCGACGCGCACGCCCCGGAGCTCTTGGCTCGGCCCGAAGTCCGGGCCCTGGGGGTCGGCGCGAGCTACGATCATCCCGGCGAGCCCGCCGTCCTCCTGTTCGTGGACCGGAGCGTGCCGCGGGCCGGCCTCCCTGCCGAAGTGGACGGCATCCGGACGCGCGTCGTCGAGGGCGACGCTTTCGTCCAGGCAGGCGTCCTTACGGCGGAGGCGAGCGCCGCCCTCGAGCGGACGGTCGCCTCGCCCCAATTCGTTTCCCCGGTCACCGAGGCCGAGGTAGGCCGCGTCAGGATCGTACACGAGGACTATGCCGATGAGCTCATGAGGCGTCCGGACATCCAGGCGGTCGGCATCACTTCGAGCACGGACTCGCCGGGAGAGGCGGCCCTCCTCGTCGTCGTCGTCAAGGGAATGACGCACGAGCCGATCCCCGTCGCGATCGACGGCGTGCGCACCCGCGTCCGGGAGACCGGGCGCTTCCACGCGAAGTGACGGCGGCCGCCCCGCCCCCGAGGTTCACCATTCTCTCCGCTTGACGGTCTTTCGCATCCTGGTCTATGCTCTTCTCCACCGGGGAAAAAGGCTATGGCGGCGACCGGATCTTCAATGGGGGATGTCATATGAACAAGAACATCACTCGCCGGGCATTCTTGAAGACAGGGGCCGCGGGGGGAGCGGGGGCCCTCGTGGCCTGGCCGTTGTTCGCTCAACGGGCCGCGTCGCCCGCCGGGGCCGTATCCGGGGTCTGCCTGACCATCTGCAATCACTGGAGCTACATTGGGATCGGCTGGCAGCTGGGCATCGAGTCCTGCGTGCTTTCGGCGACCGATGCCATGGAAATGGCCGACCGTCCGCCGCATGCCAAGACTTGCATCAACCTCGACGCCCGGGCTTATGAGCTCATGGCTGAGAAATTCCCCGAGGTGACGGACCGGCTGAAGCGCTATCTGGCCTCGGGGAAGGTGGAGCTCATCGGCGGCACCTACGGCCAGCCGATGGGCACGACGATCAGCGGCGAGTCGAACGTCCGGCAGATCGTCATGGGGCGCGAGGTCATCCGCAAGTCGCTTGGGTACGACATGGTCACGTTCCTCGAAGAGGAAGAGTTCACGCATCCCCAGATACCTCAGATGGCCAAGCTGGCCGGCTTCCGCTACGCCAGCCTGGCCCAGCTGGATACCTGGGGACGGGCCGGCTGCCCGCGGCTCGATCTAAATGTTCTTGACTGGCGGGGGATTGACGGAACGGTCATCCCTTGCGTTCCGAAGAACGCGCTGTTCGGCTACGCACCCGACTTAAAGAAGCTCGCGGCTTCGGCCGACTTTCAAAAGCTCGCCGGGCTCGGCAAGCCCCTGATCTTCGCCTGGGAGGAGTTCGGCTGGGAATCCCCCGAGCAGCCCGCTTATTTGACGGCGCCGGCCAGGTACCGGACGCTGGAGCGGGTCGAATTCGTGACCCTCAAGGAGTACCTCGATAAGTACGGCGCCGGGGTCAAAGAGACAATCTCCCTGCCCATGGATGCCTGGAACAAGTCGCTGACCTGGGGGCTCGGGGGAGACCAGGTCCGCATCCTCGACCGCAAGGTCGACGGCCTGCTCCTCGCGGCGGAGCTCTTCGACGCCGTCGCCGCCGCGCTGGGACGCCCATCGCAGGCCGAGGCGCTTGAAAGGGCGTGGCGTGACCTGCTTGCTTCACAAAGCCATGATGTGGGCCTCTGTGAATACTCCCGGTGGCAGGGCGACCGCATGGCGCCCTTCGACCGGCTCGAGGACCGCCACAACTTCACCTGGGGGGCGATCGGCTACAACCACCTGGACGCCGCCGAGAAGCAAGGCCAAGCCGTCCTCGACGGCGCCATGAAATACCTGGGCGGGCGCGCCCGGACGCTCACGGACCGGCCCGCGGATCTGGCGGCGGTGGTCTTTAATCCGCACGCCTGGCCGCGGACCGGACTGGCGGGGACCCGACGCATCCATACGCTCCCGGCGCGGAGCCGGGACGTTGTGGTCAGGGACCGGACCGGCCGTGTCGTCCCCTCCCAAATGGTCAAAGACTCCAGGGACTCCGACGGCAATATCGTCGTGGCCGAGTTGGCTTTCCTCGCCCGGGAAGTGCCTCCCGCGGGATACGATACCTACAGCCTCGAATTCTCGTCCGGAGCGGGCTCTCCGGCCGGGACCGGTCTTCGCGTCGACGAGTCACGGCTGATCCTGGAAAACGATTTCCTGCGCGTGCGGCTCGACGCGGCGACGGGCGGCGTGGCGAGTCTTGCCGCCAAACCGTCGGGCGCGGAGATGATCGACTCGAACGACGGGGCCTTCCCGCGCTTCCGCGGCCGGCCGAACCCCACCATGCCGACCCGGCCGGAGCCCCCCGCCGCCTACGACAGCGGGGCATCCAAGGCCCAGATCGACTGGCTCGCCCGCGGCCCGCTCTGGGCGACCGTCCGGGCCCAGCACAGCTGGAAATATCTAAAGTTCGAGACCCGCGTCACCCTGGCGGCCGGGTCGCCCTTGGTGGAAGTCACGACCCGTGTCCTGGCCCAGGTGCCGCCTCATCCCGACGTCTCCCCTCCGGACATAGTGGAGGGTTACTGGTTATCGTTCGTGCCCGGCTTTCCCGCGGGCAAGGTCGTCAGAGATTATCCCTTCGGCGTCGAGGAGACGAAGAACTCGGCCTTTCATGCGCTGACCTTCGTCGACTTGCTCGGCGCTGATAGAGGCCTCCTTCTCCTTCACGCCGGCACTCAGTACTTCCGCCGGGAGGCGTCGGGGCGGGTCTCGAACCTGATCATGCGCGAGTGGGAATCGTACTTCTCCAAGGAATACGGCTGGCCGGTCTACGCCGAATACCGTCACGGGCTGATGCCGCACGGGGCGGACATAAAGAACGCCGACCGCCTGCACGCCGCGGCGGCCTTCGCCAGGCCACTCATGTGCGTCCTGCAAAAGCCGCAGACCGGTGACCTGCCGGCGTCTTCAGGATTTCTCAGCGTTTCGCCTCCGGGACTCGCGCTTACAGCATTCCGGAAGAAGCCGGCAGGCGGCCATGAACTGCGTCTTGTCGAAACCGAAGGCCGCCGCGCGGACGGGGAAGTCACCCTGCGCTTCCCCGTGAGCCGGGCGTCCGCGACGGACCTCCTCGGACGGCGGCTCGGCGACGCTCAGCTGCGGAACGGCCGGCTAACCGTTGCCGCCGAACCGTGGAAGATCCTCACCTTCCATCTGGAATAGGCGACGGCCTCGGCTCCACCCATCCCCCCGAGCCTTTGGAGGGGGGCCAGAGCCCCCCTTCCAACGCTCGCTTTGCTCGCTCCTCCCCTCCCGCGGGCTTCCGCCCTGCGGCCAAGGGGAGATATCCCCTTGGATTCCTTTCCCAAGTCATGGGCGGAGGGGAAATTCATAATTTATCCCCTTCCGCCTCGGGCGGGCGGTGACTGGCACCGTGCCACCCATCCGCTCCGAATTAAATAGAATTGTCCCCTAAATCCCCACTTTATTTCGGCCGCCGGTCCGAGTAACATGGAGCGGAGATGAAGACCTCGATCCTATGCGTCGGGCAGCTCGTGGCGGATATCGTCGTCAGGCCGGTCGACGAGTTGCCGCCGTCCGGCCGGACCCGTCCGGTCGAGGAAATGGAGCTTTTCTCCGGCGGCTGCGCGGCGAACACGGCCGCCGTCCTGGCCAAGCTGGGCGCCGCAGCGCGCCTTGTGGCGCTCATCGGCCGCGACCCGCTCGGCGAGGCGGCCCTGGCCGACCAAGCTGCGGCGGGCGTCGATGTGTCGGCCGTCATCCGGAGCGGCGACCTCCCGACCTCGGCGGCCATCGTCCTCGTCGACGGGACGGGGCAACGATCCTTCTATTACCGGGCCGGCGGCTGCGAGAAGCTGGCCAACCGCCATGTCCCCGACGAAGCGGTGAAGGCGGCCCGCATCGTCCATGTCGGCGGCGCCATGAAGATGCTCGACCTTGACCTGGCCGAGCTCATGGCGCGGGCCAAGGCGTTCGGCTGCCTCACCTCGCTCGACACCGACTGGGACATCTACGGCAACTGGATGCGTAAGCTCGAGCCGGCCCTGCCCAAGATCGACTATCTCATCACGAACGAGGAAGAGGCGGCGATGCTCAGCGGCAAGGAGGGCCCGGCCGAGGCCGCCCGGGCGCTCCTCGAATACGGGCCGAAGGCGGTCGCCGTCAAGCGGGGGAATAGGGGAGCGCTCGTGGCCGCGGCGGGCGTCCTTTCGGAATTCCCGGCCTATCGGGTCGATGTCCGGGACACGACCTGCGCGGGCGACGCCTTCGCCGCCGGGTTCCTGCTCGGCGCGAGCCTCGGCCGGCCCCTCGATGAGTCGGTCCGGCTGGGGAACGCGACGGGCGCGCTCTGCACGACCGCCCTCAGCCACCGGGGCGTGACGTCGCTCGCCGCCGTCAACCGCCTGATCGAAAAGCAGGGACGATGACGCCGTGCCCGCCGGCATCGGCTTGCGCATTCCTCCCCCCTATGTTATAAATCCCCGCTGTCTCCGCCATGAAAACACTCCTCGTCGTCAACCCCGCCGCCGGCCACGGCAAGGGGAAAAAGTGCTATGAGCGGCTGGAGCCCGTCCTGCGCGAAAAAATGCCGGGTCTCGAGGTCCGTTTCTCGGAGTATCCCGGCCACGCCGTCGAGATTGGGAGGCGGGCCGCCGGGGAGGGCTTCGAGCGCCTCATCTGCCTGGGCGGCGACGGCACGCCCTTCGAGGTCATCGGTGGGCTCTATGACCAGGGACGGCCGGCGAAACTCCCGGAGATCGGCCTCATCCCGGCCGGGACCGGCAATTCCTTTATCCGCGATTTCGGCACCCTAACGCCCGACGAGGCCCTCCGCAACATCCTCGACGGCCGCCGGCGGCGGGTCGACCTCGTCGAGTTCGAAGACCAGGAAGACGGCCGCACGATCCGGCGCTATTCCCTGAACATCATCGGGGTCGGGCTCATTGCCGACATCCTCCAGCTGACGAACGAGCGGCTGAAGTTCCTCGGTGCCGCCGGCTACAGCCTGGCCGTCCTCGTCCGGCTCATCCGCGGGATGAGGAACCGGATCGAGATGGACCTCGACGGCCGGAAGCGGACGGCCGGCAACAGCGCCCTCGTCGTCTCCAACTCCAAGTTCACCGGCGGGAAGATGATGATCGCGCCCGCGGCCGACCCGTCCGACGGCCGGGCCGACCTCGTCCTCTTCAACGGCGTCAACCGGCGCGAGATGGTGGCGATCTTCAGCGGAGTCTTCGCGGGCAAGCACGCCGGGCACCCCAAGGTCGAGATGACGCCGGCGGCCCGGATCACGGTCGAGGCCGACCCTCCTCTGCGGCTGATGGCCGACGGCGAGCTCCTCGGCCACACGCCGCTCAGTCTCCGCGTCCTCCCGGGCGAGCTGACGGTCCTCGTATGAGAGCCCTCTTCGAACGTCTCCGTTCCGCGCTCATCTGGGC
>Ga0315280_10005600_pt1 | contig 17791 bp, 32 predicted proteins | sample YL17G06_40_MG_FD_203697 | JGI IMG/M metagenome (GOLD analysis project Ga0315280, IMG submission 203697) | Sediment microbial communities from Yellowstone Lake, YNP, Wyoming, USA - YL17G06_40 | ecosystem: Environmental > Aquatic > Freshwater > Lake > Sediment | place: USA: Wyoming | collected... | reverse complement strand
TCGGAGAAGGTAGAGAGACGTGAACTTTATACACAAGGAGGTTGGTTAATTTATATAGGGGGTCAAAATCGGATCGGCGTGGGGGGTCAAATTTGGATCGGCGGATACAAATGGATGAGAGGGGTTTTTCAACTGATGATCTGGTTAATTTGATATTAGATGGAAGTATAATAGAAGATTATCCAGACAGCAAGCCATGCCCCTCTGCGCTTATAGCTGGAAGTGCTGGCTGGAGGTGTTGTCATGCTGTGGTTGCGCTCTGCGAAAACCACTTGCGTATAGTCACAGTCTACTTGCCGGAGGATGGAGAATGGATAAACCATTTGACGAGAAGAAAGAGTTAACCCCTGACACCTGCAACTGCGGTCAAGGGAGATTGCGACGTGGCGTCACAGAGTATATCACTAAAGTCAATGGTGGTGTATTGGTGATTAAAAACGTACCAGCTTTGATGTGTGACTTCTGTGATGAGGCTTATCTCACACCGGAAGCGTCCAGAGAGATTGATAAGATTGTGAAGGATTTCCGTGAAGGAAGACTTCTGGCAAAGCCTATTGCGGCTGGCGAGGTCGAGCTTAAAATGAAAGAGGCGGCCTGATAGGATTGAAAGGCGCTCTCCAAAGCACGTAAAGTGCTGACCGAGTGCCAAAAGCTTATCGAGGGAGTTTCCTAAATGCCGGAGAGCAAGAAAATGACCGCCCCCGTCATCTACTCCATCGCAGTCCCCGCCCCCATCACCCCAGCCGAGCCCTTGCCCCCTCTCCCGGAGATCCCCCGCGGCTCGCTCGTGATCGTGGAGGTCCGCGCCCCTGTGGTCGGGCATGGCCCTGCACCTCCTGCACGGCTCGCCCGCCGCGGCCGTGGCCTTCTATGATCCGCGCCTGGGGGCAGTGGTGGTGGCCAGTCACAACCCGCAGTGGTCGATAGGAGACGTAATAGATATAAACCTTGAGTAATATTCAACACAGACAGGATCTGGTGAGCAGGCTCCCTGTTCCGCCAGGGCCGTTCGAGCCAGACGGACGGATCTTGGGATGGAGAACATCCCAATGCAAGGACCGTTAATGTTCTCGGCCCTTTGGTGCACCTCCCGAGAGAAAAACGATAACGAGCTGCGCAGTATTACGAAAACTACTGAGAAGACATACGCACAAATAGAAAATTCTCTAAAAGTTGACGAGGCGCTCGCAAAGTATAAGCATATCGAAATCTGCTCTTTAGAGATGGCAACAGTGTTAAAGAGATTCTAGAGTTGGCTCGGTGCTCGCAAAATGGCTTTTTTTCGATATCCGCGAAGCCCATAAAATGGCCGCTCTATCCATGTCTGAAAAGACGTGGCCCCATTGAAACCGGGATTGAAGACGTGATACCAACACTTTAATACTATCAATTTCAAATAAAATCCAAGATGAGTGCAAGGCCTATGACCATAAAGCTTGATGAAAAGGGCAGGATTCAGCTCCCAGCCGATTTGAGAGCCAGGCTCAATATGAATCCTGGTGACGAGTTCGTTATAGGCGAAGCCACCAGCGACACGATACTTCTCAAGAAGATGGATCTTGCCACCATAATGAAGGGAATCATAGAAGAGGCCCGAAAAGTAGATCTCGATAAGCTTGAGCAGGATATCGAGGAAGAGGGCAATAGGATTGCACGAAAAAAGTACAAGATTTTTGCTGGACACTAACGTCTTCATAGCCGCTGCAAAGCGTGGCTGGACTAAAACTACTGAGCTGGTTATAAGGCTTATCGATGGTCAGGAGGACCTCATAGCCGATGAGGCGCTGATGGGCGAGTACGGCAGATATGCAAAAGATCTTGGCAATTACGGCCAACTTTTGCTTTATCGTCTCCTGCAAAAGGTGGTAGTCTTGGAACAATCAGATGATGAGATCGCCAGATGTTTGCCGTTCTTTCCAGAAAGCCAGGAGGCAGATGTTCTTCACGCCGCCACTTATTTGAGCGCGAGGAGAATCCTGATATCAAATGACAAGCATTTCGAGAAGATTCGCAGTGCTGAGATCATTGAAGTGTGGACGATCTCCGAAGCGATAGATAGACTTCTTTGAAAATGATAAAGAGCTACCAGTTTTCGGTTTTTTTCCACGATTGCAGCTTAGTGGTACAGAGATCCTGCTGGATCTGCTCGATGGTCCTCATGGCCCCCTCGTAGTAGTAGAGGGCCGTGCCCCTTTGGTCTGGCATGGCCTTGCTCCCGGCAAGCACTATTCGCCAACTGCGGCCATCGCCTTCTGCGACCCGCGCCTAGGAGTGGTGGCGGCTCTTGGGGAGCTGATCAGCGTTGACAATGATCGGGTGATGATCATCGATCTTGGCCCAAATGACGGAAGAGTCGGAGAGAGAATAGAGTTCCTGGGGGTTCATGCACTGCATGTGGAGCGGAAATTTATTATAGAATTTGAGTTTCGCTTTGATGCAAATCAGACCTCGACCGCCACCATTGACCTCTGCCTCCCCGCCAGAGCCTCCTCGAACTCCAGGCGTTCGGAGAGGCGAATCTTGGCCGAGCCTTCCGGGAAGATCAGCTCCAGCACCTCCCTCTCTGGCGATGATGCGCTCAACCTCTGCACATAAAGATCTTGCAGCGGCCTCTCAAAGACGACCTTTCCGGGGGATCTTTGCCAGAGAAGGACCCTCCGGCTGGTGATGTTCCACACGCCGGGCACCCAAGCGCCGATGATCCCCTCCTCCTGCCACAGATACCCGAAGGCCTTGAAGAGGATCGATTCGTCCGCGTCCAGCAAAAGCTTTGTTTCCTGGCGGGCATACCACTCCCGGCTGCTCTTGTCCCAGGCCTCCATCACTCCATACTCCAGCATGGTCTCCATGCTGGCCAGCATGGCCTTCAGGCTCAAGCCTATCAGCGGCACGCCCGCCACGGATATGATCAGGTCGGCGTTCAGGACCGCTCCTTTGTCCAGGAGCCGATCCAAAACCTCGACCAGACAACTATCCCTTTCAGGATTCATCCCGCCTCCTGGAGACGCACAAAGCTGAAGGGAGCCCAGGGGCCGGTGAACCTTACAAAGAACCCATCTTTGCGGTTGATCTCCTCAAGAACCTCGCCCAGCCTTTTCACAGCCTCTTCAGAAACCAGGCAGGAGCAGGAGGCTAGAAGCTTCTTGTCCCTATATTTCTCGGGGGTCCAAGACGTTCTGCTTTCGCTCTTCAGCTCTTTCACCAGCGGCTTGATTCCTGAGCAAAACTGATCTGCCAGCCTGCCAGCCTCAGAGTAGGTCAGGTTCTTCAGCTTCAGGTCCAGATTGCGCCTCTGCAGGTAGGCCTTTCCTTTGGGCTCCTTTTCGATGCTGTTCTTGAGATCTAGAAGTTCCTGATTTTTGGCCAAAACCAGGGTTTCCAAATAATCATAATCGCAGTAGACCTGGATTGAATACTCCGCCGTTCCTTCCATCCTCAATAGCTCGCGGGCGAGATATTCGTAGTCCCGGCAGAGCCAGTCTTTGACCACATCATCATCTCCCTTGACGATAACATCGAAGGAGAAGGGAAGCACGGTTCCGAACATCTTCGTGGCCTGGTCTATCACATAGCTATGCTCCAAGACCCACTCCTCTGCCAGCTTTGTGTCCTCCGTATGGTACGGCTTTGCATCACAAACGTGAACTATCGCAGCGATATCTTTGTAGGGTATTGTGTAGACGTTATTCTCCTGGATGCCGATGCTGCCCAACCGGGCTTCGTGTCCGGTCCTGGCGACCGAGTAAAGGTACCTGGCCTCTTTGACCATATCTTGGGACTCCTCCATTCAGATCTCCTTGATCGCCATTCTGATCCTAGTCTAACTTGAGCTCTAGTATGCCGTTCTTGAAGCTCTTCATAATGATGGATTTTGCCGGCCGCGGCAGAGCTACATTTTTGCTGAACTGGCCTGCAGCTATCTTTAGAGAATCTCCCTCCAGATTCATCTTCAAATCCTCCACAGAGACTCCGAAAAGCTCGGCGATGATCGTGATGCCATCCTTTCCTTCCATCACGTCCACCATTCGCGGCCCATGAGGCTCAGACTCGGGCATCCTTACGCCCTCCGCTCTCCTGGCGGCTCTCAAAAGCCCATGCCTCAGTAGCCTGGTATAAACGTGGTGGGTATGCCGCCGGGTCCTGGCGGCCGAGCAAAGGTGCCTGGCCCCTCCGGCCATATCTCAGGCCTCCTCTTTTTGGCTTTCTTCTTTCCAGCTCTCTGGGTTCAGGAACTTATCTATCAGGTCTTCCGCCACTAGATCCAGATCATCCCGAACAGATTGCACTGCATCCTCGATGTTGTTATCGGCCTTTATCTTATCGAGTGCCTCTGTTAATTCGCAGAGGGCCTCGCCCAGCCGCTCTATCTCAGAATCGCTGAGACTTCCGCTCTCCATTCTCCTCAAAGCCTGTCGTTCCAAAAGCTCCTGGATGATCTCCACCAGAGCCACCACCAGGCCCAGCAGGCCATCTTTCAGGTTTCCCTCATCCAAGTTGATCGCCATTTCGGATCCTAGTCTAGCTTGAGCTGAAGTATGCCGTTCTTGAAGCTCTTCTCAATGATGGATTTTGCTGGCCGCGGCAGAGCTATTTTTTTGCTGAACTGGCCGGCAGTTATCTCCAGAGAATCTCCCTCCAGATTCAGCTTCAAATCCTCCTCAGAGACTCCGGGCATCTCGGCAATGATCGTGATTCCGTCCTTTCCTTCCATCACATCCACTATCGGCTGCCTGTGAGGTGCGGACTCGGGCATCTTAACGCTTTCCGCTCTGGGAGCCGCCCTCCTGGGCCCATGACCAAGCGGCCTGGTAGAAATGTGATAATCGACGACAGGCTTGCTGGACCAGCCTACATCTATCCTGTGTTTTATCTCCGCGTCCGTATCGGCAATCCTCTGCCTGAATTCAGGTGAGGACTCTTCCAGGGACTTGATTATGCCCCCCAGACCGGGGATGAACTGGCTCACCACGTTTTGCACTATGCCCCCCACCTGGATATCCTCACTTTGCTTATGGGACCCCTTTTCCAGTTCTTCGATCCTCTTTTCCAGGCGCGCTATCTTCTCTTCATCCTGTTTTTCTTTGTCCTTATCCTTTGAGTCCTCAACCATTGGTATCTCTCCAAAGATCAATCGTATTTTCCAAGGCTGGGCCGGATGATCGGCAGGGGTACTGGGCTGGACCAACCGCAGATGTGACAGCCCTCCCGGATCAGCTGATCTTCATCTCTTCGGTTTCCGCATTCTGGGCAGCAGGCCTTGGGTTTGAGAGCATCTTTCCACCCTGGTGCATTCAGATTGGTGCCTGAGGGCATCTCCATGCCGTATTTGGCCGCGGTCTCGAAGGATGCCAGAGTTGCCCGAATCTTGATGCCTAAGAGTTCTGTGCCCGCGACAGACACCGCAATATCTGCGTTGATCACCAGGCCTTTATCCAGAATCATTCCCACTACATCTGCCAGGCTGTTCTGGGTCCTGCTAGGCTCCAGTCCGTTCATCTCATCATACCCCCTTTATCTTTTCCGGGCCGTTATACTTAGCAATCTCGGCTTCAGTTTATGGGCCCCCGATACAGGCTTTCGTTTATGGGCCGAGAACTTGTCCATTTGTATGGACTTTTGATCTCGTTGAACGTCCCTGACATTCTCCATCTGAGCCCTCCTTGCTTCCCTGAGCCGCGGTTTGTCCTCATCCCGGAGCTTTTTTTTGTGTGCGGTCACCAAGGCATGCTGGCGCCTCTTGTTCTCCATAACCTTTTGCTTTGATAAATTATTCATTTTGTATCCCCCATCTTCAGACAGACTAGTGAGTTTCGTCTTCCAAGCCGATCCGAACTCTCAACTGGTAAACTGCCCTGGAGAAGAAGGGGCCTTCGATTGATCCAAGGAACTCCTTCTCATTCTCCTTGTTCTCATCCATATCCCGAAGGATCTGCAAAAATCCCCGTTGATTGGCAGAATTTTTTTTGGAAGACTTCTTCATATTTATCCCAAAATATCTGTCCGAGAGCTCAAATTCATCTCCTCGGCCTTTAATGCCAGCCTGAGCTTGCCCATCAGCTCAGAGTTCTTCCGCTCATACTCCTCGCGGGCAATCTCCCCGAACTCGTAGAGCAACCGGGTCTCTTTTATCTGATTCTTGATCTTATCCGGGTTGTATAGCTCTTTGTAGGCAAACTTCTGGACCTGCTCGAGCATCCAGATCATGTCGAAACCCGGCAGGGATAATCCCAGCGTCCGGAGGAGGAGATCGCCCACAAAAAACATTTATCTGAACCCCTTGCGTTTACTGCCCAGGATGTGGATGTCCACGAAGTTGTAAGCCGGCCACGGACCGGAATACTGCACCTTCAACTTTTCGTACTTCGTCGTCAGCTTGCCCACGTGCTCGGAGAATTCATGAATGGCAGATTTATCCACCAGGAACGCAGAGTTGAGAATCAAGCGGTCGCTGAAGAGCTTGAGACTCTTCCAATCGGAGGATACGGCCAGAAGATTCTGGAGAAAATCTGCACTGCAGTCCTGCCTCTTGGCACCATCCCAATCTTCAAGCTCCTTTGGAAGGAAGACCTTGATTCCCAGCTCGACCCTGCCGTCCACCACTTGCAGGGCCTTTTGCATGGCCTGGTAGCCGGCGCCCATGGCGATTTGCAGGAGCTTTCTGTTCTTGAAAGCCATGCCGTAGGCCACGGGGAGTACGCTGTACTTCTTCATGACCTGCTCTGCCACCTTCCGATGGGTCTCAACTTCCGCCTCGTTCACAGCGTATTCCCGGAAGGCTACATCACTGACTACCGGCGCCAGATCCCTGTAATCCAGGGAATAAACCTCCTCGCCCTCAAAACCGATGTCTCCGAAGCTCTCTCTTTCAGAAGGACATCGGATGACGCAATAGGCATACTTCCCCTTGCCCTCCGGAGACCGTCTCTCTGCTCTCAGAATCCGCCTTGCCAAGGAGCTACACCTCTTCTTCTGTAATTTCCTCCCGGTCCGATCTGCGGCGCAGCTTTATTCTCCGGTAACCCTGGAGCTCCCCCACCTCATCGAACTTCATCTCGTACCTGCCCAGGATATCCTGAGTGTCAGGGACGGATTTTCTCTCCACCACTTCTACTTCGGCCAACCATCCTTCCTGCTCTTTGCAGAGGCTGATTACGCTGTCCATGCTCTTCTTCAACAGCACCTCTGCCGCCTGGCTGGCCTTCTCGCCGATCTCCTGGATATTGGGTTTCTCTGTCATCTGAAATCACCTAAGGAACGTAGATGGCCAAGTTCTCATCTACGTGAACCACCTCTACGCGCTTTCCTATCCAGTCCTTTAATCCCTCTCTTAATGTATAGTTACGGACATCGTCGGTCATTTTGTAGTATTTTAAAAATGATATCAGCCTGTGCCTCCTGTATTTGACCGCGTCTCTTCCCATAGGATGCGGGTCAAAGGTTCCATCTGCCTTGAGGCAGAGATAGAAGGTATCCTGGACTGCTCTTCCGTCCTCGGTCCTGCCTGTGACCACCAGAGCCTCAGTCTCGTTGAACCCCAGGCCGGCGGGCTTATGGGAAAAGAGGTCGTAGATCTTGTGTACCTCTGCATCCCTGATAACTGCATCAATTCTCTCCATAAATTCACTCCATCGCGGTCTTCAGGCTAACTGGGCCGGCTTGGTCATGCAGTCCTGGATCAGCTTCTTCTTGGCTACCATGTCCGCGGGCGAGCTGACCTTGTTGGCAATCACATCCATGCAAAGCTGCTCGAAGTTGATATTGCCGTGGCTGTTTAGAGCTCTCATGCCCATGGCGATCATAATGCAGGCCCTGGTGCCCGGCTTCTGGGCATCAGGAAGCTTCTCCCTTATGACCCTCACCACGCTGACAATCTGCTCTGCCGTCTCCAGGGAGATCCCGGAGTGTTCCTCTACGATTCGCGCCTCGGTCTCGCAGCCGTAGTAATCGGTGTAGATTCCCACCATTCTATCCAGAAGCGCATCTTGCGGCCTGTGAATCCCGGCATATTCCACGGAGTTGCTGGTGAATATAGCGTTGAAGTCCGGGTGCACTTTGACATACCTCTCATCCCCGAACTTGGTGGGCAGCTCCAGGATGCCTTCCTCAAAGACGGAGAGGAGAATATTATTGGCAGCGGGCTTGGCCCGGGAGAACTCGTTGTAGATGAGGGTGTAGCCGTATTTGCAGGCCAAAGTGAGGGGATTGTCCACCCATTCGATCTTCATCACATCTTTGCTCTTGAAGACGTTGTGGATGTAATTATCTCGCACACTCTCGCTTTGCATCTGAGAATAGCCGCCGATCAGATCGGTGGTGGTAACGGCCTCATCTCCGTTTATCCAGACCACGGGCCTGCCCATCTCATGGGCAACATGAGCGGCCAGGCTGGTCTTTCCGCAGCCTGTGGGGCCGATGAGGTGAACGGGGTAGCCTGCCTGGAGCCACAGCTTCATCCTGGTCTCTATCTCCGCAACTTCAGGCGTCTTTATGAAATGCTTCACCTCCGGAGTTAGATAGGCTTCCTCGATGGCCTGGCGTTTGGCCTCCATCGAGATCATTTCGTAGTTGCTGTCCCGATTTGCGGGCGTCCTGATTCTGACCTGGGTGTCGGGGTTCATGTCTGCCGCGTCAATCGAAGAGATCTCGCTGGCCCTTTTCTCTGCCGCAGTCATGTGAATCGCTTCTCCCCTCACCCTCCGTGGATGTGCTTCAATATAACGCATTGTCTGGCACCCTCTGTTAATATGAATAATAATAAAAATATTCTACTAGGGGTTTATTTACCCATAGTAGAAATCGTTCGTGTAGTTCTTCATCTCCGTTATCTGGAGGTCAATCTGGGACTGAATCGCCCTTGCTCCCGAGTAGATTTTTGCCGCAGCCTCATGGTTCTCTTTTATCTGGGAGTCAATCTGGGACTGAATCGCCCTTGCTCCCGAGTAGATTTTTGCCGCAGCCTCATGGTTTTCTTTACTCTGGGCATCCACAGATTTTATGAACACTGCTATTCCTTGCTTCATCTCTGCGGTTTTGCTATCGATAGCCGCAGCCTTGGCCATCACACCTTTTTTGCCCACAGTAGCCAATTTCGCCGCAGGCTTAGACTTCTCGACCATCGGAGCCTCCTTGGGACTCGCCTGTATGACAGACTTAGGCTGATCTTTCTGCTTTTTCATCGCCTCCAGGATGGCGTCTGCCAGCTGGGACTTGGTTCCACCTAGGTTCTCCACTCCGTACTTCAGAGCCAGTTCTTCCAGCTCTCGCCGGGTATGCTTGGTCACCAGTTCGTCGAAAGTCTCTTCCCTGGTGTCTCCAAAATCCTCCATGGCTCCTCCAAAAATAAATTAGGAGTAACCCGCATTAAGCAGGAACTCCAGGGGTCGCGCCGATGGCTGCCTGCTCGATCTTGGCCATCTCCTCAGTGTAGTGCAGGAAGGTGTCGACCGATGCCACGACAACGCGTGCCTCGACGGTCAGAATCTCGATACCAACCAGGCTGACCCTGGCCCAAACATCCACAACTATGCCCTTGTCAAGGATCCTGTCCAGAACCTCAGCAAGGCTTGATGCGTCCGGTGTAGCGGTTACCATTCTTTATCTCTCCTTTTGATTATGTGATTGCCCTAAGCTGGAACTTTCGGGGTCGCGCCAATGGCTGCCTGCTCGATCTTGGCCATCTCCTCAGTGTAGTGCAGGAAGGTGTCGACCGATGCTACAACAACCCTGGCCTCGACGGTCAGAATCTCGATACCAACCAGGCTGACCCTGGCCCAAACATCCACGACTATTCCCTTGTCAAGGATCCTGTCCAGAACCTCAGCAAGGCTTGATGCGTCCGGTGTATGTGTTACCATTTCGTTTCACCTCCTGGAATTTTTTTCCTCAAATTTCGAGGATTGTGAATTGTTCGGAAGAGGTCTGAGTCTGAACTTTTGCAAATTAACTGGATATCATTATGCCGTCTGCGTATTTCTCTAGCCTCTATCACGACTTAGACCTCTTCTGATTATTTTATATATTATCTGATATGGAATTCCAGCTTCTTCTAACCCAAACCATCGAACTCAAAGGATAAAGGAGGGCGGATTTGAGGAGGCCTGCTCTACAACCCACCGGTATCCTTTGTGTCTGACGCTCTTTATTTTGACTGAGCTACTTGCAGTACGATATTTTCATATGGCTTCATCGTACAATGCAACAAACACTTGCATGACCTAAATAGTCTTTCATCTTTCAGATTTTATTCTCAAGAATTTTTCTGAATTTGTTTCGAAAGCTGGAAGTTAGTAATATATAAGATTCAGAAGGATGATAAGATTCAGTAGTCTCAAGCCTATTGGATTGACTATGAGACGAAAAGAGGCGAACATGAGGCTTCTCGTAGTTGACGATGCTCCGCAAATGCTCAAGGCGTTCCGGGATATATTGGAGGTTCATGGATGCGAGGTATACGAAGCAGCAAACGGCGAGGAGGCTTTGATCAAATACTCAGAGGTGAAGCCAGACATAGTCCTCATGGATATACTGATGCCCAGGCTGGATGGAATCAGCGCCACTAAGAAGATACTCCAGGACGATCCCTGTGCAAAGATAATAGTTATCTCTGCGGTGGGAAAGAGCGGATTGGAGAATGAATGTCTGGTGGCCGGAGCAAAGGGATTCATTGAAAAGCCCTTCAAGATAAAGGACCTTCTCAACTCCATCAACTCGCTGGTAAAAGGATGAAAGGAATTGAATCGGTAAGAGGATATCAGGAAGAAATAATAGAGGCTATCCCCAGCACTATTATAGTCGTAAACAGGAGCCTGGAAGTCCTCTATGCCAACAGAAACTATTATGCCAAATCCTTCGCAAAGAGGGAGAGAGATGTCTTAGGAGAGCGATTATCAAGAGTAATTCCTCAGATGTTGATCGAAAAGACCAGAATTGACGATAAGATCCGGGAGGTCTTCCTCACCGGTGCTCCTTTTGATGGAGATCAGCTCAGATACCCGGGTGGAATGTTCTATTTCTATAAGATATACCCATTGAAAGAGGGCACAGAGGGCATAAACAAAGTTGTGATCTTCATGGAGAACATCACCGAGCTCACCAGGCTCGAGGAGGAGCTGAGGGACTCTTATGTCAAACTGGAGAACGCTTATGCCGAACTGAAGGAGAACGACGAGATGAAATCAGAGTTCATATCCACAGCGTCCCACGAGCTCAGGACTCCTCTCACGGTGATAAACAGCTACATCGAGATGTTTGAGGAAGGGATGCTGGGAGAACTCACTGATACCCAGCGCGAGAAGATCCAGATCATACGCTCGCAGACAGAGCACATGATACGTCTGGTGGAAGATATGCTCGATACATCCAGATTGGAGTCGCGCAAGCTCAAGATCCATAAATCCCCCATCAAGATCGAGGAGATTGCAATGAAGGTGCTGGAGGAGCTGAGCAGGCTGGCCGGGCTGAAAGAACAAACCGTGTCTTTGACCACCGAAGGCCGGCTCTCTGAGATAGAAGGAGATGAGAGGAGGATTAAGCAGGTCTTCAACAACCTTTTGACAAATGCGATCAAATATACACCAGATAAAGGCAAAATTAATGTGATGATAAAAGATGAGCCAGAGCAAGTCAGGATACTGATATCCGATGACGGCATCGGCATAGCCAAAAAGGATGAGAATAAGATATTTCAGAAGTTCTTCACGGGCAGCGGAAGCTCATTGACCCGGGAGTCGGGCAGGATGGGGCTGGGTCTGGCCATAGCCAAGGGCATAGTTGAGGCACATGAAGGCAGCATTTGGGTAGAAAGCGAGGTAGGCAAAGGGAGCACCTTTGTCTTCACGCTACCAAAAATATGATTCGAAATCTTCTCTCCAAGCTAAAGACATCTCCTCGAATTTTACCGGCTACCGAGTCTCTTAACCACCATGTTTCCTATGAGCTGGCAAGGGGGTACTGCTACTTGGTGAAGGAGCCGAAGGCAGAGTCCAGCTTTGATATCTTCGCATCTATAGTTAAGGGCAGGTGTCTGGATTGCGATCATCAAGAAGCCTTTCCCTGTGAAAGCATCGGTTGCGGAGGATGCGCGCTGCCGTGCACCTGTAAAGGATGCAACCATGTTAGAGCCCAAGGTTTATGCTTTACAATGCACTCTCCCGTAGAGATTAGGCTGAAGTATGCCCTGCAAACTACACCCATATTCTGGATAAGCAATCATGGCCCCGAAAGCATCAGTCCCATAGATCTGGAACTAATTGCAGATATAATAAATAAGTTTTTAAAGCAAAGCAAAAAACCGGCAGTTCTTCTTGACGGAATAGAGCATTTGATATTCGAAAATGGCTCTGCTCCAGTGCTGAGATTCCTGAGAGATTTGGGAGAATGGATGGTCCTGCAGAATGCGATACTCATCTTGCCCATCAATCCAATGGCTTTAGAAGAGAAGGAATTGGCATTGATGGAGCGAAACATGAAGGATCTGGAACCTCGTCCATCAAAGATATTAAACAAGTTATAAAATCTATGTATGCTTATCCTATCAATAAGTGGATTTAATTTCGGATTTCGAAGAAAGATGATAGAAGAGAGTTATTGAAAATATTCTTATAGTTGATACTCAAGTATGATATGGTGGAAAAAACTTTAACCATGAAGAGATTGGTTGACATGTCTGATCTTTACGAATCTGAGGAGGATTCTTGTAAAAAGTTTGCTGATAGAATCATCAAGGCTAATCGAGAAATATTTATTTTATGCTCCCTTTTGGATAGGCAGATGTGCGGTTATGACCTCATCAAGGAGATTTTCTTGAAATGCGATGTCTTTCTCAGTCAAGGAACTGTTTATCCTATTTTATATGCCCTCGAGGAAGAGGGCGTACTCCATGCTGAGTATAGCAAGGGAGATATGAGGTCTAAAAAATACAGCCTCACTCCCAAAGGCAGAGAGATCACCCAAAAAGATATAAAAGAGTTTATTAAAGCTATGGAACAGATATCGGCTTTGATTCAAAGGTGAAGAGGATGATGAGGAGTGCCGTTAACGGTCTGGAAAGGCTGCTTGAGGTCGAGATCCCGCGATGCTCGGTGATCCTCGTAACCGGGGCCGAAGGTACTCTGAAGTCAGGAATGGTATTTGGCATGATATCCAATCATATAGCCGCTAATGGTGAGCACGGTCTCTATATTACTCTGGAGCAGAGCAAAGAGAGCCATCTTCGAAATATGAGCAGTCTGGGGATGGAGAGAAGGGATGAGCTGCATATATTTGATTATCGAGATATGCGCAGGGAATGGGCCGATCGCGAACTGGACATGATCAAGATGACCGACGAGGTCATCGATTTTTATAAAGATAGGTACGGCAGCCTGACGGTCTTCGCCCTCGATTCTCTCAATGCCCTGTACTCCATCTCAGAGGAAGCCTATCTGAGGAAGGAAATGTATAATTTTTTCACCAGTCTTCGGGATAAGGAACTGACCTCATTCTTGATCCTGGAAGCTCCTCCCCTAATGATGCCAGGACCGTTTCATGACTATTATCGTCCTGAGCATTTCCTGGCCGACGGGACCATTGAGCTGGGCATGATCGAGAGCAAAGGGGTTGTGAAAAGGTATATACAGGTCTTGAAGATGCGAGCAACAAGGCACGCCATGGAGAAGCATCAGGTCACCATCGATGAGAATGGAATAAATATATTAGGTCCTATTTATTAAAATCAGTGCAAACTTTACTTTCGATATTATTTCAACTAATATTATATTCCAATTGGTTAGAAAGCCCAGAAGAGGCCCACTGCCTCCAAGATAAAAAATTGAAGCTGGCGGACAGCCCCTCTAACGCTTTCTCTTACGGGATTCTCGAGAAGCCAGATATCGAACGGTCGGACTCGACTTCTTAAGCTGGAGCTCCGAAGCGAGTTTTTTATTGTACCAGGCCCTTACTAATAGAGGTTCTAGCTCGATGGCTCGATTATAACATTCAATAGCCTCCTTGTATCTGCCCAGCTTGTATAAAATATTGCCTTTTATGTTAAAAGCTAACGCATTATCCGGGTTTTGGCAAAGAGTCTTCTCGCAGCACTGCAGGGCAGCCTCATATCTCTCTTGAAAGTAGAGAATATCTGCCTTTGCGCTCCATGCTTCCCAGCTCTCTGGGTTGTTTTCCAGCTCCCGCTCAACGACCATCATGGCGCCGTTGAGCCCTTCGGAGGACAATAGGCGTAGCGCTTTTTTGAAAGCCTCATTGCCCCTCTTCTCATTTGCGGATATTGCCATTAAACGACTGACCCCTGGATGCTTAGGAAATCTTATCTAATATAAATTCCACTGAACTTCTGTTCTTGACCTGGATTTCTTATTACGTGGACAGGATAATTTGCCGATTCATCCCATACTCTACGACATATCTGAAATTTTTTTAATTAATCTTATAACAAAACCGAGCCATTCAATTGTCCTCTCATTCCGCTCAGGTCGACTGACACGGATGTAGTCATGGATAATATATATAGACGATTTCATACAGCAAAGGTGTACAGATCGAGTAATATCACCTTTGACTTGTAGCATTGCGAAAGACGGATATCGCTGACCGGCGTCAGCGAGAGTTCCGACTTAGTCGGAACAGCGGGAAGTCCCCGGTCCTTAGGCCTCCGGGGATGAAAGCGGAGACCTTTGCCCTAATTACATTTAAAGATAGAATGGGTTACACGTAGTTTCACCCAAAAAAATTGACGAAAAAAATCATTGTTGATAAATCAAATAATAATACACAGAATGGAGCTTAACGCTAACTGCAACCGCAGCCTTCATCATGCTCATGGTCACAGCTGCTGTAGTCGTGATCGCAGGTGTCCACGCTCGGGCAGGAAGCACATCCGGCCATCTCATCCTCAGGGCCGCGGATTATGAAGCCCGTTCCTCTTTCGTCGTCGTTCACGTAATCTATTATCGTTTCCCTGAGAAGCTCAGCATCCTTCGGACTCATGTAGATCTTCACACCCCGGCTCTCGAAGATCTCATCATCCTTCTCCTGATCTCCCAGTGCCAGGCCGTAGGTCGCACCTGTAGAATCTATTGCCGCCAGGAACATTCTAATCACCTTGCCCTCCACCAGGCTGCGTTTCATGATATTTGCTGCTGCTTGCGTAACCTCGATCATGAATAACACTCCAGAAATATCTCCACAAAACTCGTATTTAAAGATATTATCCTTCAGAGCGATGGAGGATTTATCAAATAGGAGGAAATAGTTGGTGAAGCATGGGCGTTGACTTGGGAGACCTGCTGCAGAGAAGGAAGATCAAGATCAAGGACCTTTCCGGCTTATGGATAGCGGTTGATGCCTTTAACACCCTCTACCAATTTCTCAGCATTATCCGGCAAAAGGACGGCACACCACTCATGGACAGCTCAGGCAGGGTGACATCGCATCTTTCCGGCCTTCTGTATCGCACCACGAACCTGATCGAGGCAGGGGTGAAGGTGGCCTTCGTCTTCGACGGAGAGCCGCCATCCTTCAAGGCCGAAACGATTGCCCAGAGGACGGAAGTGAGGGAAAAGGCTGCCAATGCCTGGGAGGCGGCGCGGGCAGCGGGCCAGGATGGATTTAAATACGCTCAGGCCGCCTCGCGTCTCAACTCCGAGATCCTGCAGGATGCCGGGCGTCTTATCCAGGCCATGGGGCTGCCTATCATTCAGGCACCGTCCGAAGGTGAGGCGCAGGCAGCTCACATGGCGGCCAAGGGAGACGTAGATATGGCAGGCAGCCAGGACTACGACTCGCTCCTCTTCGGAGCCCCGCGAGTGGTCAGGAACCTGGCCACAACCGGCAGGCGAAAGCTTCCCAAAAAAAACATCTACGTAGATGTCGAGCCTGAGGTAATCGACCTGGAGGAGGGGCTGGCATCCTTGGGCATCACCAGAGAGCAGCTCGTGGAGATCGGCATCATGTGCGGCACTGATTATAACGCCGGCCTGAGCAGAGTCGGGCCCAAGACGGCCCTGAAGCTGATTCGAGAGAAAGGAGATCTGGAGTCCATCCTGGCGGAGCAAGGTGAGAATATAGAGAACTTTGCCAAGATCAGGGACTTCTTCCTGAATCCTGATGTGACGGATGAGTATTCCATCAAGATGAGCAAGCCCCGCGTGGATGAGATCGTGTCGTTCCTGGTGGGAGAGAGGGACTTCGACCAGGAGAGAGTGGAGAAGACGGCCAGGAGGCTGGAGGAGGTTTACAGGAGTGGACAGAGCACCCTTGACCGATGGTTCTAGTCGCGATCCTAATTGCGATTTCAGCTATGACCTGGACCTGGATAGAGCTGGGTTGCTGATCCGCAGGAGCGCCGCCAAGCGCGTGGGCCTGCAGGCTCCAGAGGGGCTGAAGAGGGCCATGCCAGCGATCGCAAAAGAGATCGCGTATCAGACGGGGGCCGAAGTGATCATCTCTGGAGATCCCTGCTACGGGGCCTGCGATGTGGATCTGAAGCTTTGCGAAGAGGTGGATTTGCTATTTCATTTGGGCCACGCAGAGCTGGGAGACTGTCCGGAGAAGGTCATCTTTCTGGAAGTCATGATGAGGGAGGATCTAAGAGAGGCGGTGGAAAAGGCTGCATCATTGCTTCGATCCAAGAGAGTCGGGATTACTACTACCATCCAGCATGTGCATAAAATCGGCCAGGCTCTGGAAGTCTTGAGGGGGCACGGAATTGAAGGCGTGCTGGGGCCGGCCGGGGCCGGTACCAGGGCGAAATACCCTGGTCAGGTTCTGGGCTGCTGCTACTGCACAGCCAAAGCCCTGGATGTGGACGAGTATCTTTTCATCGGCACAGGCCAGTTTCATCCTCTGGGAATTGCCCTGGCCACGGGCAAGCGAGTGGTGACTGCAGATCCAGTCACGGGCGAGGTATCGGAGATCGACACCGATCCTATGCTCCGGCGGCGCTTCAAAGCCATCTCCAGGGCGATGGATGCAAAGCGTTTCGCGGTGCTGGTCTCCAAGAAGCCAGGCCAAAGGCGCCTGGAGCTGGCCAGGCAGATCTTGAAGCTGGGCGAGGCCAGGGGAAAGGAGATGTTTTTGGTTTATCTGGACAACATCGAGCCCGACCGGCTGCTCAACCTGGGAGCCGAGGCGGCGGTGTCCACGGCCTGCCCCAGGGTGGCGCTGGATGACGAAGCCAAGTACAGGATTCCCATGCTCACGCCGCCGGAGTTCGAGGTGCTGGTCGGGGTGAGGCCATGGGCGGAGTATGGATTCGATGAGATACATTGAATTTTCTTTCCGGATCGTGATAATATTATATAGGAAGAGAAGCCACAAAAATTCATGAAGCATGCAAAGACTCTCTTTATTCTGCTCCTCCTGGCCAGTGCCGTTTCCCTTGCCCTCGGCGATGAGGCCAGCTCAAAACAGAGTGATACACAATCCATCGCTGACTCCTCTCTCCAGCCGCCCTGCAACGAGACCGAGCTTATGACCTTCGTCCAGTCGGCTGCGGCTCATGCCCATGTGGTGGGCGAACTTCAAGCCATTAAGGACTTCATGGACCTTGAGGGGCCCTGGGTGCGGGGCGAGACATACATCTTCGCCCATGACTTCAACGGCACTACCCTGTCCCTGCCCTATCTGCCCTCGGCCGTGGGGACCAACCGCCTGAGCATACAGGATGCTGAAGGCAGGTACATTGGTCATCGGTTAAGAATATATAATTCTGCCCATGCTAAATTTTAGCCTAAGATTATGAGTCAGCTATTTAGCGATACTATCGCTGAGATCGAAAAATCAGCTGAGCAGGCGT
>Ga0315280_10005599_pt1 | contig 17792 bp, 23 predicted proteins | sample YL17G06_40_MG_FD_203697 | JGI IMG/M metagenome (GOLD analysis project Ga0315280, IMG submission 203697) | Sediment microbial communities from Yellowstone Lake, YNP, Wyoming, USA - YL17G06_40 | ecosystem: Environmental > Aquatic > Freshwater > Lake > Sediment | place: USA: Wyoming | collected... | reverse complement strand
GGACGATGCGCATGTCCGTCGTTGCGCCCTGCTCGGGAGTCCTCGTCGTGAACAGGTTCGGCTTGAGGAGGTAGCTTCCATCAGGCTTCACGAACTTGCCTATGCCCCCGAGAAGGTCGACCGACTCACTGACGGCGGAGTCCACATCCTCCTTGTCCACGCGAACGATGGAAACCCTCGGCTTCAATCCACAGGATGAACAGCAGGGTGAGATAAAAACAGGAAGGAGCATGTTGATTGGCGAGTCACTTGAGGAGGAACTGGTCGAGCTGACTGCGGGCCTTCTCGCGCTTCATCTGGAATTCGATGAGGAAGCGCTTGACGACCTCCGCCAGCCTGGCCTTGCAGTCGCCGCAGGCGATGTCCCCTGCTCGGCACTCCCTTTCTATCTCCGTCAGCTTCAGGTCGTTCTCCTCGAAGAGGTAGTAGTAATACGCGTAGACGGTGCAGACGGTCGGCTCGCCGCCCATCTCGCGCTGCTCCTTCACGGTCGGTCTGCCGCCGGTGTAGGCTGCCATCACCTTGCAGGCGGCGACCTCGAGCGGGTCGATGGTGAAGATGGCCGTCTCGGGCAACGAGGCCGACATCTTGCCGCCGCGGCCGAGGCCGGGGAGGAACTTGGCGTGGACCTGGGCGGGCTTGTAGTAGCCGAGGCGCTCGGCGATGTCCCTCGTCATCCTCCAGTATGGGTCCTGGTCGATGGCCGCCGGGATCAGGACCGCCACGTTCCTGCGCTCCCTGACGGACTGGATGAAGCACGGGGTCGCCTGTATCGCGGGGAACCAGATGATTCCGATGTTGTCGCTCTCCGTCAGCCCGAAGACAGCCTTGATGGTGGAGAAGGTGACGTGCCTCGCCACCTGGAGCGCGAGCCTGTACAGGTGGTTGATGTCTTTCACGTCCGATATGACGTGGGTCTTCCTCGGGTTCAGGCCGCAGGCGATGAGGTCGAGCGTGTTCTCGTACGTGTAGTGGACGGTGTCGTCGAGGGTGAGGTTGGGGTGGATCAGGAACTTCTCGTCGTCCGTCATCTGGAAGTAGAGGTCCGCGTCGAATGCGTCCTGCAGGTACTTGGTGAAGAACCAGGGCAGCATGTGCCCCAGATGGACGGGCCCGGAGGGGCCTCGGCCGGTATACAGTCCGACCGGGTTGCCGGCCTCGTACATGTCGAGCCACCAGTCGAGGTCGCGGTGGGAGAAGAAGATCCCACGCCTCAGCTGCACGTGCAGGTAGCCGGCGTGCTTCTCGATTCTGTCCAGAAGGCCCTTCGTCAGGGGCCTGGTGCCGAACTGCTCGATGAGCTTGTTGTAATCGACGTCGCCGGACACCCTCCAGGGCGTCACGACCATTTCTTCCTTTTCTTCGTTGGTCATATTACCTCACGCTCTCGTGTGTCATAGTTTGAAGGATCTTCGGGCGTCCTGAATGCGAAAAGGCCTCTGAACATTCTTCTGGCTCAAAGATAATCTCCTCGCCGCCTGCAAGAGGCTGAGAACTGTCGATCGCCTGACTGAGTTCCTGAAAAATGCGATCCTCTTTTAGGAGGACCCCCGCTCCCAGTCCGGCTGATGCACCCCTTGGCCTCCTGAGATCCTTGCAGACAATGAAATCTCCCACCTATAATATAAAACTTGATCTATTTCTGAGGAATTCTATAGGGACTGAATCTCCTTAGCCATAATGATATCGTCGATGTACGCGCCTTCCTTGAGGAACCCCTTGGGCACTCGGCCCACCATCCCATATCCGAGTTTATCGTAGAGGTGGATGGCCCTCCCATTGGTGGCGAAGACGTCCAGTGTCATCAGCTTAACGCCCAGTTTCCTGGCCTGGGCTTCGGCCTCCGTCATCATCTCGGTCCCGATGCCGACATCTCGGTATCCGTTCCTTATGGCTATACCCAAGATACCCTTGTGCTTCGAGTAGCCCCCCTGGAGTCTCACCTCCACGTGGCCCACCAACCTGTCGTCCACCTCCGCCACGACGGAGACCTTCGCGTCCCTCTCGACATCGGTGATGAGAATCGCCAGCCAGTCCATCTCTTCGTCACGGGTCTTCTTCTCGGTCGCGTTGATCTCAGCCCGCTCCTCGACTAGGCCGTTGATGAACTCGAGCATATCATCGAGGTTGGACCATCTGGGACCCCTCAGCGTCACCCGCCTTCCGTCCGTCGCCGTAAATCGCCGTATGAAAGCCCCCTCCCTCAAAGGCATCACTGTGCATAGACTAAATTGCTGGCTTTTTTAAGATGCTGAAATTGAATCATAAAAAAATGATCAGTCATCGTTTACGTCGATGCGATTAAGGCTTCGATTATTAAATGACAGATCCCTTCAGTATTTTTAGCAGTGTTTCCTCTAGGCGCTCGCCTACAGGCGGGTTCTCCACGATCTCTCCGAGTTTTTCTCCTCGTCCGTCGATCACTATGATCAAGGGTATCTTAACGACGTTGAACTCCCTGCACTCCGGCGGCGACGGCGAGCACTTCCAACGCTCTGCAGAACTCAGGGAACTCCTCATCAGGTGCCCGAAAACCCTTACCTCGATGCCCGTGACCTCGGCGATGCGGCCGAGGGCCGGCACGTTCCGCGCACAGTCGGGGCACCACTCCGCGGAGAAGACGATCACCATAACCCTCTTTGCGTACCTCTTCAGCTCGTTGACGACTTTACCAATAGGACGGTAGTCCTTCGGACCCTTGGCGAAGACCGCATTGTCCGGCCCTATGGACGCCAGGTAGTCGGCTATTGGCTCGGAGCCCTTCATGAGTTTCTTCAGGTCGTACATGTGAAATAACTCCTAAAATCTGATAAATACAGACCCTCGTTCTTAAAGTGTGTTCTGAAGACCTTAGCGAAGATAGATGCGCTTGCCCATGAGCGAGTAGGCTATGGACTCGGCGATGTACGCGGCGTGATCGGATATCCGCTCGAGATAACGGACTATTAGGACGTAGGCTATGACCGTTTTCGGAGAGGCCTTCGACTCCGCCAGAGCCTTCAGGCGAGAATCAGCATCGTGTCTGATCCCTTCTGCTGTATCTTAACACTTTGCGGTGCCTGTGTCACGGTCCAGAAATAATATCCTCCGCCCGCTATGGCGACTATCGCTACGATCAGTATAGCTATCGCAACGTTTGTTTTCATTTTCTTTCGAGGACTAAAATAAGGGCATCATATATAGTATTTCCAAATAATATATATAAATCAGTTAAATATATAAATTACGGAGCACTATAATTTCACCGGGGGTAAAAATGAATAACTCGACGCCCACGGAAGAGGTTCGAAAAATACAGCTGACCGGCGGCTCCACGTACATCGTTTCCCTGCCCAAGAACTGGATCGATCAGCTTGGATTAAAGCGCGGCAACACGGTCACCATTGAGCAGATGGACGATCTGACTCTCCGTATCCAGCCGAAGAATTTGAAGGTTGACGATAAGCCAAGGAGGGCGACGATCACCGTCACGGACAACGTCACCCCCCAGAGCCTCATCCGCCGTGTGGTGTCCGCCTACCTTGTGGGCTACAACATCATCCAGCTTAAGAATCCGAACAAGCGCATCGACGTGGATCAACGGTACGCCGTGAAGGAGTTCACGAGGAGGAAGCTCGTCGGCACCGAGATCCTCTCCGACCTCCCCACGGAGCTGACGCTGCAGGTGCTACTGAGCTACGCGGAGCTGTCCGTCAACGACGCCATGCGGAGGATGAGCATAATCGCCGCGTCGATGCACCGCGACGCGATCTCGGCGCTGTCGTCGGAGAACCCGCAGCTCGCGAGGGAGGTCGTCGCGATGGACGACGAGGTGGACAGGTTCAGCCTCTACATCATCAGGCTGCTCAAGGCGGCTGTGTCCGGCAGCCACGTCCTCAGGGAGGTCGGCCTCAAAACCCCGAGGGAGTGCCTCGGCTACAGGCTCATCACGAAGTCGGTGGAGCGGATGGCGGACCACGCCGTTAACATCGCCCAGAACGGCCTGTCGCTGACCCTCTCGACGCTGAGCGAGGAGATCCTGGGCCAGCTCAGGCTCATGAGCGATTCGGCCCTGAACGTCTTCGAGGACGCTGTGGACTGCCTGTTCGAGGGGAGCTACGACACGGCCGACAGGGTGCTGGAGCGGGCGGAGGAGACGCGGGGGATGGAGGCGGGCGCGATCCAGAAGATCATCAAGAACGCGCCGCCGGAGGACGTGCCGGCGCTGAGGCTGATCGTGGAGAGCATCCTGAGGACGGCGGAGTACGGGAGCGACATCGCGGAGACGGTGCTCAACATGACGATAATGGGCGAGGTCGGGGAGGTCTAGCCCGAATCGTTTTTAACCCCATCCGAGATCAGACTGTCGGCGGGGTCGTGGTCTAGCTTGGTCTAAGATACGCGGCTCGGGCCCGCGTGATCCCCGGTTCGAATCCGGGCGGCCCCACCACTCGCGTCGGCCACCACTTATAGTGATTTTTTCTGTTGATGTTATCCTTGGATTGATGTTGAGCTTCGGTTTCTCGGGCTGTCCGTGTGCGTTAGTTTTAGATGGAGTTTAAGTGTGGGTTTCGTGGAGGGGTGATGTGGTTTTTGGTGGGAGTTTGGCTTGTTCTGGCGTTTGTCTGTTTCTGGAGGTTTTTTGGCTGGGGATGTTTTATGGATGGGCGGTGGCTGCGATCGGTCCGGGGGTGTTGTGGGATGGAAAGTCTTCGTGATGCCTTCTCACACACAGGGATCCGGTATTGGCTCGAGGAACATCTCGATATCCGATGAGGCCTACTCGAGGCTCGCGGCGCTGAAGGGCCCGAACGAGAGCTTCACGGACGTCATCAACCGCCTCACGGGGAGGAGGTCGATCCTGGAGCTGGCCGGGGTCCTCACGGAGGCGGAGGGGGAGGAGCTCCGCCGGAGGGTGGAGGAGCTGCGCCGCGGAGGAATGGAAGGAGTTATCGTAGAAAGCTATTAGAACATCTTCATTGGTCGCCGAAAACAAGGATCTCCAACAGTAATATCTCCTTAATTTTCATCATATGGTTCCCGAGTGGCCAAAGGGGTCAGGCTCAGGACCTGATGGATCGGTCCTCCGTGGGTCCAACTCGACACTGGATATGCTCTCATTCCTGATTGCAGATGTTCTCGAACGATGTGCAAGCTGGAACCCGAAAAACACATTAGAGTAAAGGCTGAATTTGCGAGTCATGGAAGACGTTCAGGCAACGCTCAATCGATTCCTGCGAGCTTTCTCCACTTTCAAGCTCGAGGAGATGGTGTCTTTCTTCTCTGACGACGCAACTGCTTTCTTCCCCATAGAGCATCAGTCTATGCGTCTCATCGGCAAAGAGGCCATCTGTGAAGCTTTCTCTCTTGTGCTCGCGAAAATGAGGGCATCGGGAGCGACACGGATGCGCCTCGACGCCGAGGACATCTTCGTCCAGTCTTGCGACAATACTTCAATTGTCACCTTCCACATACGCGACGTTAGTCTGAGTCGTCGCACCCTCGTTCTACGACGAGTTCAAGGGCGTTGGAGAATAGAGCACATGCACGCATCGAATGCGCCTCCGACGCCAAGACCACCGGAGGCCCGGACATGAACCCCGAGCAGATCGCCCTCATCCTGATAGACATTCAGCGGGATTTCTGGCAGCCTCTAAAGAAGCATCCAGAGTTCGCAGCCTTCCCAGGGAACGTCGGCATCCTGCTCTCCAACGCCCGCGCATCGAAGCTCACGGTCGTCCACACCCGATCATCATTCAAGCGTGACCGCGGCGACTGGATGCTGTTCTATCGACCACATGGACGCGGTAACGTGCCGTGCATCGAGGGCACCAATGGCACATTGCCCGAGGATTTCGCGGCGCCTCTACCTGACGAGGCCGTCATCGTAAAACGAACCTTTGATGGGTTCGTGAAAACAGGCCTAATGGAGGTCCTGAAATCTCATAACGTTAAGGGCGCGCTTTTTGCCGGGCTCGAGACATCGGTATGCATTCTTTTCACGGCTACGTCGGCTTATCTGAGACGTATCGTGCCACTCGTCGTGGCCGATGCGTGCGCCGACGAACCCACGAGGCACGAATCGACCCTGCGCATGTACGGTGACCTCTGCTTCAAGACTGTCAGGACAACCCAGGTTCAAGACGAATGGACATCGGTCGAAAATTTGTTTGAACAATTCGTAGAAAAATAGACACCAGTTGCCAAAGTTATCAGGCTTAGGACCTGATGGTCAGTCCTCCGTGGGTTCGAACCCCACCCCCCGCACCATCCTAAAGGACGCTTGAAATATGACTTTTTCTGATTTTGTCGTGATATTTGCCGTTACACCATGTTATGATATAGTGCGTACCTTCGGTTGAGAAGGCTTTGAAACATTTCATTTTGTATTAAAAGTTTTTCATTTTAGGATGATCTTCCAAGAAAAGTAATATTCTATATCGATCGAATTCAAAAAATAATTTCATTTTCGTCCGAGATTAATTGGTTGATCTTGTGCTCGTCTTAAGGCATTGGTGTACATGTTTGATGAGACTCCTGCGATTAATCCTCCTATGGCATCGTTTGAGATGGGACCGAGCTTCTTCAAGATACCAGGCTTCGTCTGGTCAAATCTGATGAACTCGAAGATTCCCCTCGCCCCAGCGATGTATGTGGCTATCGTCATTCCCAAAAGTTCGTCGGCCACCAGCCCCGGGCGACCCATAAACCTCTCCTCTGTTAATCCCGGAACTAGCCCAGCCCTCGCATCATCCTCCGCTCGGAAGCACGCAACCTCCAGACAGGAGACATTCACGTCGGATAAGGCGTCAAGGAACTCTTCTTCAAGGATCTCGGCAGCCTCCTCCTTCGTCTCCACGCCTGGGTGAGGAATGAACATCTCCAAAGCAGTATCTATAAGATCTTTCAGCGCTATTCCCTTCTCCCCAAGATATTTCAACAAAGGCAAGGTTTCATGTCTCATGATTTTCGCCGGCCTCCTATTCAGTTGAGTTATGTTATAAAAGTTGCCAACATATTTATATGCTGGATGGATTATCCATCCAATATGTGGGTAAACAAATAACCTATATAGCGATACTCGTATCAATTTTATTAACCGTTACTTCAGTCTATGGCTTTTCTCAATATGAGGCGCGTATTTCTGATATGCGCTCCAAGATTATCGAATTACAGAACGAAGTCACCAATCTGCAGATTGAGCTTTACAGATATCGGAACTTGACATTGGTAGATGACCAAGGGAATATCCTAAGCCTCACATCATACCCGAAAAGAATCGTATCTCTTGCACCAAGTAATACGGAAATTTTGTTTGCGGTGGGAGCTGGCGCCAAGGTTGTTGGGGTAACCAACTATTGCAACTACCCTTATAATTTTTCATCTTGGATCGAGGCTGGTAACCTAACAAGCGTTGGAGAATACTGGACGCCGAGCATTGAAGCAATTGTTGCCCTCAAGCCTGACTTGATTTTTGCCGCATTCGACCAAGATGCAGTTGTCGAGTCTCTAAGGGGGATGGAGTATAAGGTTCTAGTGTTGGACCCTGATAACATCAACGATGTTCTTAAGGATATTATGCTTGTTGGTAGGGCTACTGACAGAGATGTTGAGGCCGCCATACTCGTGAATGATCAGAGACGAAGAATCGATTTTGTAGTGAGTAAAGTATCCGGCGTTGCGTCTAGGCCGAAAGTCTATTATGAAGTTTGGTATGACCCGATATGGAGTGTTGGTTCAGAGAGCTGGGAGCATGAACTAGTCGAGATGGCCGGAGGAGTTAACATATTTGCTGACCAAAAAATAAAATATTTGGAGGTCAGCTCCGAGGCCATCATTCTACGTAACCCAGAGATAATCATATTTCCGTTAGGTCACGAATCTGGACCTCCTTTCTGGGGAAGCTTTGATCGGGTGAAGGCAAGACCCGGGTGGGACGCGATAAAGGCTGTGCAAAATAATGGACTGTACACAATCGATGCAGATATAATGAGTAGGCCCGGTCCCAGAATCGTCGACGCGTTGGAGACCCTAGCTAAGATTATTCACCCTGAATTTTTTGGTGAATAAAGTGTAGGTGGAGGGCATTGATGAGTACAAGTGGAGTTGAAACTGCCTATTTTAGGCGTGTTTCTCGCTGGAAGCTACTGCTGATCATATTAACAGCTGTGTTAATGCTAACAATTATTTTATCATTGAATGTGGGCTACGCACAAATACCCTTTTCCACCATTCTAATGATACTGGCCAAACGGACGCCATTTCTAAGTAGTTTGATGGACTCCTCGAGTGTATCATATGTTGAGGAAAGAATAATCATGCAAATTCGGATGCCACGCGTTCTGGCAGGGGCTTTAGTCGGTGCTGCACTCGCTGCCGCAGGAGTTGTTTACCAGGGTATTTTCAAAAACCCTATGGCTGACTCTTACATATTAGGTGTTTCAGCCGGTGCGGCTGTGGGAGCATCCCTCGCCATAGTTCTCGGAATAGGTTTCACACTCTTTGGGGTGAGTACTGTTCCAATCTCAGCTTTTGCCGGCTCTCTTATAGCCGTCTTTGTAGTTTACAAGATCTCGAGGGTTGGATCGAGAGTCCCGGTAACAACACTATTGCTTTCTGGTATAGCTGTGAGCTTCTTTTTATCCGCTATCGTTGCCGTCCTACAGGTTATTGCTGGTGGGAGGCTCCACGTTCTAGTGTTCTGGCTTATGGGCGGCTTCTCATATGTGGAGTGGAGGGATATCTGGGCGATTCTGCCCATAATCTGCCTCGGCACAGCGGCAACCTACTTTTATGCCCATGATCTCAACATACTTGCCCTCGGAGAAGAAACAGCCCAACACTTGGGCGTCGACATTGAAAAGGTGAAAAAGTTGCTTTTGATCTTCGGATCCTTAGTAACAGCAGCGGCCGTCTCAATCAGCGGCCTAATAGGCTTCATAGGCCTAATAATTCCTCACATGACTAGAATTTTGATTGGACCCGACCATCGTATACTTCTGCCAACCTCAACCATCGTGGGAGCTACGTTTCTAGTCATCTGCGACGCTGTGGCACGTGTGATCGTATCACCAGTCGAGTTGCCTGTCGGTGTCATTACAGCGCTCTCAGGAGGACCCTTCTTCATCTACCTCCTGCGCAAGAAGAAGGAGAGTTATGCCGTCTAAGGGGGCGGGTTCATGGTAATATTAAATATCGATGGAGTTGACTGCTACTACGAGTCTGTTAAGGTTTTAGAAAACATACGCTTTTCAGAGAAAGAGCGAGAATTTGTAGGCATACTCGGACCTAACGGATCTGGGAAGACAACTCTACTTAGAAGCATCAGCAGGACGCTTAAACCGCATAAGGGGGCTATCCTACTCAACGATGTCGACATATACACTCTAAAAAGCGCTGAGGTTGCACGGGAGATGGCGGTCGTTCCACAAGATACCGTTATAACCTTCAATTTTACAGCGTTAGAAATCGTCTTGATGGGACGCAACCCCCATCTAAGCCGATTCCAAATAGAAAGCGAGAAGGACATAGCTATAGCGAGAAAATCTATGGAGTTCACGAACACATGGCACCTAGCGGAAAGACCCATAAACGGGCTTAGTGGAGGGGAGAGACAACGCGTCATAATCGCCCGCGCCTTAGCTCAGGAGCCGAAGATTCTCCTTTTGGATGAACCAACTGTTCACCTGGACATCAATAATCAACTGGAAATAATGGATCTCTTGAAGGAGATTTGTATGAAGAGTGGGCTGATAGTTTTGGCTGTTTTCCACGATTTTAACTTGGCCGTGCGGTACTGCAGCTCAGCCATCCTACTTAAGGAAGGGAAAATATTTTCGGCTGGAAGCATAGAAGACATTCTAACAAGCGAGAATATCAAGAGCGTCTTTCAAGTCGATGCAATAGTGAAGAAACATCCCGTCACCAACTCCCTCTATATAATCCCCGTTTCAACGCCGAAGTCACCGCCATCCAGAAAACTTTCTGTTCATCTTGTATGTGGGGCAGGCACCGGAACAACGCTTATGAAGATTATGGCAGGCGAAGGCTACAATGTCACCGCAGGCGTTCTCAACGTCTTAGACACGGACTATGAGACAGCACAATTGTTGAAGATACCTGTCATAAGCGAGGCTCCATTCTCGCAAGTAACGAAAGAAGCTCACAATGCCAATTTGGAAATGATTAATAAGGCAAACGCTCTTGTGTTAACCTCGGTTCCCTTCGGCTTCGGAAACCTGCGAAACTTAGAAGCAGTAAGTGAAGCCCTAGAAAGAGGGATCCCAACCTATGTTTTAGATGAAGTACCCATCGAAAGAAGAGACTTCACTAAAGGCAAAGCAAAGAAGCGGTTAAAGGAGTTGAAAAGAAAAGGATCGGTATTCGTTAGGAACCAAAATGAGCTCTTATCCCTACTTAACATATCGGAAGAGAAGATGAAGATGGCGAAAGAGGTTCCAACCGAGATTCTTGGCCATTTAAAACCTGAGGAAAAACCTCATCAGGGCGATAGGGCGGATGATGTTAAATCATCTAATTCTAGGGGATGACTGTTTATGAGGGTTGTTGCGTCGTGGAGCGGTGGAAAAGATAGCTGCTTTGCCTGTTATAAGGCGATGCTGGGCGGCTTCGAGGTCTCTCACCTATTGAATTTCGTATCTAGGGACGAAAGATGCATGTCCCATGGTTTAGACTCCAAGTTGATGGTTGCTCAGTCACAAGCGATCGGAATCCCAATTATCCAAAGAGAAGTTACATGGGACACCTACGAAGACAGCTTTAAGACCGCTATGACAGAATTGAAGCGGATGGGTGTGGAAGGCGCAGTCTTCGGCGACATCGACATCCAGGAACATAAAGATTGGGTTTATCGAGTCTGCCGTTACGTGGACGTTACACCTATAGAGCCTCTATGGGATCTCAACCCCGAGCAGATCCTAACCGAACTCATAGATGAGGGCTTCGAGGCGATCGTGGTCAATGTTAAAGCCGACCTCTTCGGAGAAGAATGGTTGGGACGCAAAGTCGATAAGGGTTTCCTTGAGGATTTGCGAAATCTCCAGAACAAGCATAAACTTCACATTTGCGGCGAGTCCGGAGAGTATCATACTCTCGTCACAGACGGCCCCATCTTCAAGAGGCGAATAAAGATACTGGACAATAGAAGAGTTTTAAGGGAAGGATACTGGGATTTCTGGCTCCTAGATATTTTGAGATATGAGATTGAAGAAAAAAATATGATTCTGAGGTGAAAGAACGATGAGAAAGGTTCACGATGTGATGTTGGTCCACGAAGAAAAAAAGGGTGAAACTTTTCTAGAACGCTTGGAGGGGAAGAAACCGCTATTCATCTGTACCATAGGTACTACTGAGACAGCGAAGATTCCTAGCATATCTGCAGCAGGGAAATATCCGGAGCTGACCGATTACACTCCGCCAGCAGATGTCGAACTGCTCCTCCTCGGAAAATGCAAATGTATTCCCGGGGTGCCTGTAACGCCAGAGGGGATACCGACACCCGCCTTAATCACCATGTCAGCCCTTAAGCTGGCAGATATACCTGTCCTCGTGGTTAGCGGAGGGTTAAAGGTAAAGCCGTACATTTCCTTTATGGATCTGGGAGGCAAGTCGGGAGGGGATATTAGAACAGGAAAAGCCGTTGAAAATGTTGAAGAAATCCTTCAAAGGGCCATAATTGTTGGCGAAAACCTAGCTAAGGTGGCTGATTATCTCGTAATCGGCGAGAGTATTCCAGGAGGCACGACGACGACGCTCGGCGTTTTATTAGCAATGGGTGTAGACGCTAGGGGAAAGGTCAGCAGCAGCATGCCAGGAAACCCCCATGAACTAAAAATTAAAACTGTTGAGGCTGGGCTCAAAGCTTCAGGCGGGAAGTTCGGTTCCCTATCGGAAGATCCAATCAGAGCTGTGTCATGTTTAGGGGATCCCATGATGCCAGCTTTCGCAGGGTTGGTTCTAGGAGCTGCCGCCAAGGTTCCAGTCTTAATGGCTGGAGGAACCCAGATGGGCGCCATACTAGCCGTTGTCAAAGCATTAAACCGGAATGTTCTCGATAACCTAGCCATCGGCACCACGAGATGGATCATGATCGACGAGACATCCGACCTCAGAGGGATAATCACCCAGATTGCTGATGTACCTATTTTAGCCGCCGATCTGGATTTCAGCCAATCCAAGTTCGGAGGTTTGAGAGCCTACGAGAATGGGGTTGTCAAGGAGGGCGTCGGTGCCGGAGGGGCAGCTATAGCCGCCATGATTAAATCTGAGGGCTCTGTAACGAAGGAAATTCTGCTTAGAGAGATTGAGAGGAACTATGAGATATTGGTAGGCTCGAAGTGATGTGGAAGGATGCTTAAAGAGATAAAGAACCTCTTAGCCTTCCTCACGATCATCCCAGTGGGCATGGATCGAGATTGCCTAAAGGATGCCGCAAAATACATGCCACTCTTTCCATCGATAGGAGCTTTCATTGGATTATTGGCAGGCTTACTGGCCTGGCTTCTATCCAGTATCCTTCCAGAACTAATCGTTGGAGTGCTGACCTTAGGCTTCCTGCTGCTAATCACCGGGCTGCACCACGCCGATGGGCTGCTGGACTTTGGAGACGGCATCATGTACCAAGGCCCTCCCGAGAAGAAGATCGGGATCATGCATGATCAACGAACTGGAGCAGGGGGCCTATCGTTGGGGCTGGTGACCTTGCTTACAACGGCCTTCTGCATAGCGGAATTGAAGAGAAGCATCGTGGTACAAAGCCTGATCGTGTCAGAAGTCTCAGCTAAACTCTCGATGGTAATTGGAGCTTGGTCAGGAAGGTCCGCTCATGAAGGAATGAATACATTCTTCGTTAACGCCATGCACGGAGAATATCGAAAGCTTCGTTTAGCAGTTGCGCTAGCTATCTCATTCGGGACGACGCTACCTTTGTTGGGAATTACTGCGTTTGTAGCTATGATTGCAGGCTTGATAGCTAGCCTGACCATGGTTGAGGTCTCAAGGAGGCACTTCGGAGGGGTGACGGGCGACGTATTCGGCGCGATGAACGAGATCACACGCATGATTTCTCTAGTCACGATCTTGGTGGCCATCGGATGGGTGTGACTGCGCTCCTTATGGCTGGTGGAAAGGGTACCCGCATGGCCCTTCGTGGGGAGAAGCCCCTGCTCGAAGTGGGCGGGAAACCCATGATAGAACACGTCTTAGCGGCTTTAAGAAACGCTGAAGAGGTAGACGAGATCGTGATTGCATTAAGCGAACACACGCCTAAAACTACCGAGTTGATGAAAGGTTTTTCAGTCAAAATTTTGAATACTCCAGGAAAAGATTACGTCTCCGACATGAAATACGCCATTAAAAAGCTTAAGCTAGACACAGTTGTGACGATATCGGCTGATCTCCCATTGGTCACGGGCGAGATAATTGACAAGATTATCGAAAGATATAGGCAATGCAACAAACCCGCCTTGACTGTCGTGGTCCCACTGGAAACAAAAGAGAGGCTTGGTTTAGACGGAGAATATGTCCTCGCAGCTGGAAATAGACGCCTAGTTCCAGTTGGAATAAATGTGATCGATGGAAGAGGAATCGATGATGGAGAGTTAGAGGAGGAGATCTTAGTTATCGATAATGAGGAAGTCGCCTTGAACGTGAACACACCCTATGATCTGGAGATCACGGAATATCTATTCAAGAAAAGACTCCAGAGAAAGAGCTAGTCAATGATGGGCAACCTTGAAGAGTTTTGCTCTTAGCTTCGACTTCTGCTGGAGGCGACCTTGAAGAAGAATTTAGCCCACTCGCTGGGCTAAATTCTTCTTATCATGTTTTTGACCGAATCAAATTGCTGTCCTTATTTTTGACTGTTATAAGTTGAATCTTGGCCATATGTCTTGAAGATATTACCTGCTTGAACGAGGAACTAGCAGTTTACCAGATTAATGTCATTACATTGTGGTGACATTTTTCTATGATTTTGTATTTCTCGATCATAATGCCTGGTTTTGTCATGACATGCTTATAAGGTGGGTTTAAATCCGAGTTGGACGCCTATCCCCCGCACCAGCTTGTCGATGATGAGTTCTGTTTTGAGTAGCTCCGACTTCTTTGATGAATCAGTTTAATATCGAGATCGAGATAGATGTAGTCGGTGGATTTGGTATCTGAGAACAGCTCCCTGATAACTGACGAGGATCGGGCGCTCCTGTTGAAGGTGAGCGCCCTTCTGGAGGAGCTCATCGAGACCTTCGACATCCTGAAGGACGAGGAGACGATGAGATCCATCAGGGAATCCGAGGAGGATCTTAGGGTTGGAAGGGTTAGGAGGTACGACGAATTCATACAGGAGCTGAAGAAGTCTGGCGAAATATAGGATTCAGGTCACGCAGGGATTTGAAAGGGATTTCCGCAAGCTCGGTAAAAATCTGAAAAGAAGATTGGATTCCGCTATTAGGCAAATGGAGAGTGATCCTTATCTCGGCAAGCCCCTCAAAGGAGAATTGTCTGGTAAATGGAGTCTTAGGACGGGAGATTACAGGATCGTCTACACGATAGATGAACAGAAGAAAACATTGACGTTATTGAGCGTAGGACACAGAAAGACTGTCTACAGATGATTAACATCTTGATAATATCCCGAGTGGCCAGAGGCGTCAGGTTCAGGACCTGATTGTCAGTCCTCCGCGGGTTCGAACCCCACCCCCCGCACCATTTAAGGATGATGTGTTTCGAAGGAGTGAGTTTGTTTATCGTTCACGAATTGATACCTTTACTTGTTTATGCCCACGATCTTCCTAACTTCCTGTAAGAGTTCTCTGGCTGAATCCAACGCTGCCCCTGCCTCGGTCTCGTCCAGGGTCAGGTCCAATCCGTATATCGCGTTGTGCCTGAAGCGTCTGTATGAATCGAGTGTGTTGGCGATCCCTTCCAGTTTCGGATAGCTTTCCTTGATGTATATCGGTATGCACTCGTGGCTCCTCTCCTTTATCCCGTCCCTGAAGAGGATCGCCCTCGCCGAGTGGAACATGGCGGTATAGCTCGAGATGACTACTACCCTGTAGCGCTTTATGCGTAAATTCTCAACGGCGTCCTCGATGTTACTCGACGAGAGTTCAAGGGACCGTAGGGCGTTCTCGCGGTCAACTGGAACCCTCTTAAGGAGGCCTCTCCTGAAGCACTCTTCAAGTTTCATGCCAGTCCGCTCCCATAGAGCAGGACGTGGTTCTCCATGACTTTCCTGTAGAAGGCATCCCCCCTCTTTGCCAACATTCTCCAATCGGACAACTTGAACAGGGACACGTTGACGTTTTTCCCCAGTTCGTCTTCCAGACTCCTTATCACACCCATGATCTCTTTTTTGGTGGGGGCGACTATCAGGATGTCTACGTCGCTCTCCTCATCGAAACTGCCATCCGCGTAGCTACCGAACAGGGCCACCGAGATGATGTTTCCGTCTGCTTCCAGGAATTTCTCGACAGGCCTCGAAGACAGGACCAGGACGAGGCCGTAAGCCCCTTTTAAAGGATGGGCGAGGGGATGCTCCAGATTCAGCTTGTAGAGGTGTACGCGCTCTTTCTCCTCCCTCATGAGGAGCCTCCACTCCTCGAAGAATTTCAAAGCGGTGCTCACGCTACCGGGACTGACCTCAAGCGTTCTCGCCACCTCCTTGATGTAAAAGGAGGTATTAGGATGCGAGAGGAAGTGGGCGAGTATCCTCCATCTGATGTATTTATCGAATAGTTCAATTAACTGAACCATCGTTCAATACATTGAACTTTATCTCCGCTTAAGAAATTATCGATTAAAAAATTATAGAGTATCCGAGTCGGAAACATGTTCAATAAAATTGAGTTCCCGAGTGGCCAAAGGGGTCAGGCTCAGGACCTGATGGATGAGTCCTCCGCGGGTTCGATTTTTAATCGATTAGGATCGCTTGCTCTATCCCTTTGAAGTGCTTGTCTCCTGTTATGACGCCTGCGTTCGAGGCTTGGGCTGTCGCCAGTATGATGGAGTCGGCCATGCCCCATCCCTTGACCTTCCTCTTCATGGCCGCGTTGATCTCCCCCGCTTTGACAGCGATCTCCTTCGTCAGGCTCACGAGGACCGTCGAGGTCATGATGAAGAGGAGGTCGTCATCGAAGGACGAGGCTCCCTCTCGGACATATTTCTCCTTGAGCTCGGCCAGGGTGATCGAGGCGGTCGCCGACTCTCCCCCCTCTATGTACTCCTTCGCCTTCTCCCCTGCCTCCGAACCCCTGAAGTACTCGACCCACGCGTAGCTGTCAATTACATGCCTATAGCTCATGGGCTTGAGCCTCTTCTTCCCCTGTGAAGGGCCTCATCTCGGGGTGGGCACCAAACCTCGACTCCGGGACATTCCTTGCCTTTCGTATGACGGCCCTGATCGTCTCGTCCAGGCTCTTGGCTCCGAGCTCGTCCCTAAGCTCCTCCAAGGCCTGCAGAGTCGTCTTCTTGACCTCGACAGTGGTCTTCGACAAATATCTACCCATAACTATGGACTATAGTTTAAGCATAAAAGGATTACTGAGCGGCCAAAGGGGTCAGGCTCAGGACCTGATGATTAGTCCTCTGTGGGTTCGAACCCCCCCACCAAATAATCTAAGATCTAAAGCTTCATTTTCTTTATGACTTCTTCAGGTATCGGGTTTTCGAGGATCAAGCCTCTTTCTCTACACAGTCTAGCGATGTGTTTGTCGTTGCTCACGATCACGGATATCCCGTTAGTTTCTGCGGACGCTATTAAGTTTGCGTCGAAGGACCGAGCCTCATGAGCTTCAGCGACCTCCAAGGCTTTTCTAGCCGTGTCGATCGTCATGGATAGAAACCGTATTCTCCTGCTTCTGGTCAATGCATCAAGTTTACGGAGAGCCTCATTTCGTTCCACACGGTAATCTTCCACCAATGCGTGGTATGCTTCCAACAGAGTTGTGGTGGCCATCGCGACGCCTATTCTTCCATGAATCCCGTTTTGCAAAAGCGGCCAACAATATGGGTGAGCGTCATGTCTACGGAAGAGGGCGTATGAAAGGATGTCCGCGTCGACAAGCCTCATCTCGTCCAAGCCCTCTCCCGCGAAAAGGCCTTATTATGAGTCTCTGGATCGCCGGTTTCGCAGGGTTCCCTTAAGGAATGAATGGCCAGATCGTCTTCTTCGACCAACGGGATCAACTCTATCGAATCTTCGTGGGGAACCAATTCCAACCTGTCCTCCTCACGGAGACCGTACCTCTCCCTAACCTCTTTAGGTATGACTATCCTGCCCTGCTTATCGATCGCAACTTCCAAATGGAATCACCATACACCATTACCACTATTTCTAATATAAATACTCCGATTAGAATGGTATTACATAAATTGTGTCTAGCTTGGTCTAAGATGCGCGGCTCGGGCCCGCGAGGTCCCCGGTTCAAATCCGGGCGACCCCACCATCCAATTTACAGTATCGATACCATTTTAAGACAGAATTGAGGCCCGCCCGAGCGTGCATCTCGATCGATCAAAACACTTTTGAGGACAAGCTCCTGACTTTGGTATCGGGTGAAGACTTATGCCGACATTCATAGCCGTACACAAGTGGAAACCAGATGAAGACATAGTCATCATGAAGGAGATGACAGCAGGTTTCACCGCACTCCTCGAGGGAAAGGTTACTGAAGGAATCGAGCTCTGCTCCACGTACATGAGGAGCGACCACGGAGCCTTCTGCGTGTGGCAATCCCCAGACAAGAAGGCTCTCGACGATCTCTTCAAGAAGTACTTGCCTACGCTGTTGAAGG
>Ga0315280_10005598_pt1 | contig 17794 bp, 17 predicted proteins | sample YL17G06_40_MG_FD_203697 | JGI IMG/M metagenome (GOLD analysis project Ga0315280, IMG submission 203697) | Sediment microbial communities from Yellowstone Lake, YNP, Wyoming, USA - YL17G06_40 | ecosystem: Environmental > Aquatic > Freshwater > Lake > Sediment | place: USA: Wyoming | collected... | reverse complement strand
TGCCGTCTCGGGCAGGGTTACCGTGGAAGGCGACCCGATCGACACCGGCTCGATCATGTTCACGGCGGCCGACGGCGGAACCTACGTGGCAGGAGGCGTCATCGAGAATGGACAATACAAGGCTTCCGTCCCCCCCGGGGACAAGATCGTCCAGATCCGAGGGCTGAAGAAGGTCGGCCAGCGGGAAGTCTTCGACGAGGTCTCCGGTAAGAAGTTTGCGACCGACTCGCACGTCCGAATGACGCCGCCGGAATACGAAGCGCCCGACAGCCCCCTCAAGGCGAAGGTCACCAAGAACGGCGAAGTATTCGACTTCGACCTGAAGAAGGTGTTCAGGAAATAGGGCGCCAGCGACGGATCACCCAGGGCAATCCCGCGGTGACCGCAGGGAAGCAGGAAAACCCCATGAGCGCAGAGATCGACCGGCGCGTGTTTGTCAAGGGATCGGTTCTGGCTTCCGCGGGGGCTGCGCTGGCCGGGGCGTCCGGCGGGCGGGCTGCGCTGGGCCAGCAAGCGGCGTCACCGCCGGCGTCAGGCAATCCGCCGGGGCCTCAAGCCGCCCTGCCCCGGGGCAAGATCGGCAAGCTCGAAGTGAGCCGGCTGCTCTTGGGAGGCAACCTCCTTACCCATGCCACCCACAGCCGCGACCTGCGGTACGTCTCCAACCTGGCGGCGCACTACAACACGCCGGAGAAGATCCTGGAGACGTTGGCGCTGGCCGAGCAGCAGGGGATCAACACGCTGGTGATCCACACTGCGGGGAGAATCGTGGACCTACTCAAGCGGCACCGCGAGAAGAACGGGGGAAAGATCCAGTGGATCATCTGCCCCACCGCCCCGATTGAGGACGGCCTGGCTCAGTACGGCCGGCAGGTCCAGGAACTGGTGGACGACGGCGTGGATGCGATTTATCTTTGGGGCGTTCGCAGCGACGTCCTGGCCGGCCGCAGAATCGACCTCGTGGCCAAGGCCGTGAACCTGGCCAAGGCTCAAGGAGTTCCCTCGGGGGTGGGCGCGCACGCCCTCGGGGTGATCCAGCAGTGCGAGAAGCACAAGATCAATGCCGACTTCTACATCAAGACGTTTCACCACCACAAGTATCCCAGCGCGCCCAAGCCCGGCCAGGCGGATGACAACTACCGCGAATTCCCCGCCTACTGGTGCGGCAAACCCGAGGAAACCGCAGAGTTCATGAAAACCGTCGAAAAGCCCTGGATTGCCTTCAAGGTGATGGCCGCCGGGGCGATCCCTCCCCAGGATGGCTTCCGCTACGCGCTGGAAAACGGCGCGGATTTTATTCTGGCCGGGATGTTCGACTTTGAGATCGCCGAGGATGTGCGGACGATCAGGCAAATCCTGCCCAGCCTTCCCACACGAGCGCGCCCCTGCAGAGGATGAGGACCTCGAGCCAGCGGCCGTATTGGAATCGTCAGCGTAGCTTTCCCACAGACAAAGGATAGATCGATGACAGGAAAAGTCACTCGTCGCACGTTTGTCAACCGGACGGTGATGGCCTCGGCGGGCGCGGCATTGGCGATGGGCGCCGCGGAGGGGGGCACGTCGGCCAAGGCGGCCGACGCGGCGAAGGCGCCCCCCAATCCGCCGGCCCCGCAGAACTCGTTGCCCAAGGGGAAGATCGGCGAACTGGAGCTGAGCCGCATCATCCTCGGCGGCAACCTCCTGACCCACTTCACCCACAGCCGCGACCTGAGGTACGTGTACAACCTGGCGGCCCACTACAACACGGACGAGAAGGTGCTGGAGACCCTGGCGGCGGCCGAGGCCAACGGCATCGACACCGTCTCGATGCACAACCCCCCGCACCCGATGAGCGTGCTCAGGAGATACCGCAAGGAGCGCGGCGGGAAGATCAAGTGGATCATCTGCCCCACCGCCGCCGCCGAGCCGGGAATGGCCAAGTATGCCCAGGAGGTGCAGCAATTGATCGACGACGGGTGCGAGGCGATCTATCTCTGGGGCGTCCGGGCGGACGGCCTGGTGGGCGAGGGAAAGATGGACCTGGTGGCCAAGGCGGTCGAGCTGGCCAAGGCCCAGGGCGTCCCGTCGGGCGTCGGCTGCCACAGCCTCGACGTGGTGGTTGCCTGCGAGAAGCACAAGATCAACGCCGACTTCTACATCAAGACCCTGCACCACCACAACTACCCCAGCGCCAAGCTGAACTACGACTCGATGTGGTGCACCAACCCCGAGGAGACCGTGGCGTTCATGAAGGGGGTCCAGAAGCCCTGGATCGCCTTCAAGACGATGGCCGCCGGGGCGATCCCTCCCAAAGACGCGCTGGAGTACGTGTTCACCAGCGGGGCGGACTTCGCCCTGTTCGGGATGTTCGACTACGAGATCGGCGAGGACGTGCGGATTGCCAAGGCGGTCCTGGCCGGCTTGCCGCAGCGTGCCCGGCCGTGGCGGGGCTGAGAGCCAGGATCATGAAACGCCGAGCATTCCTCGAGGTGGGAGCCGCCGCCGGGGTGGGCGTCCTGTGGGCCGATCGTTCCCGTGCCGCGGCCCAGGAGAAGGCCGAGAAAAAAGCCCCCGACGTCCTCCAGGTGGCCCTGATCGGGTGCGGCGCCCAGGGCCGCACCCTGATCGACGCCACCCTGCCCATCCCCGGCATCCGCTTCCGCGCGGTGTGCGACATCTGGAAGCAAAACCGCGGCGCGGCGAGATACTACTTGGAGGCGTCCTTGCAGCAGCCCAAGGAGTACGCCGACTACGAGGAGATGCTCGACAAGGAAAAAGGACTCGACGCCGTGCTGGTGGCCACGCCCGACTTCCTCCACGCCGAGCACGCCAACGCCTGCCTCAAGGCCGGGTTGCACGTCTACTGCGAGAAGGCGATGTCCAACTCGCTGGAGGCCGCCCGTTGGATGGTCCGCACCGCCCGCCAGACCGGCAAGCTCCTCCAGATCGGCTACCAGCGCCGCAGCAACCCCCGCTACCTCCAGGTCCGCGAGGACCTGCTCCGCAAGGCGAAGCTGACGGGGCGGCTGACGCACGCCGAGAGCTGGTGGTACCAGCGGGTCCGCGACGACGTCGGCTGGCCCAAGCGGTCCGAGATGCGCGACGAGCAGTTGCGCCCCTACGGCTACGCCAACATGCACGAGCTGCGCAACTGGCGCAGCTTCCGCAAGTTCGGCGGCGGGCCGTTTTCCGACTTGGCGTCCCACCAGGTCGATGCCGTCGACTGGTTCCTGGCCGCCACGCCCAAGTCGGTCCTCGCCGCCGGCGGCGTCGACTATTACAAGGACCGCCAGTGGTACGACACCGTGATGGCCGTGCTGGAGTACGAAACCTCCGAGGGCCCGCTGCGGGCCTTGTGCCAGGTCCAGACGACCACCAGCGGCGACGGCGAGATTTGCTGCGAGCACTTCATGGGCACGGAAGGCTCGATCAAGATGTCGGAGAACCCCAAGTGGACCAAGGTCTACCGCGAGCCGCACGCCCGGGAGTGGGACGACTGGGTCCGGCAGGGCTTGCTCGTGCAGAAGGAAGGCGAGGCCGTCAAGAAGCCGGTCACGAGCCAGGAGGAGCACGTCCGCGAGACGGGGGTCGTGGCCTCCTACGACCTGCCGGTGGTGCTCGACAAGCCGCTCCACCAGCCGCACCTGGAGAATTTCTTCGACGCCGTCCGCGGCAAGGCCAAGCTCACTTGTCCCGCCGAAGAGGCCTTTCGCACCGAAGTGATCGTCCAGAAGGTCAACGCCGCGGTCGAGGCCCGCAAAGCCCTCCCCTTCACGCCGGAGGACTTTAGGGTGTAGAATCCACTGATGCTCAGAAAAGTAACGCAGCTTCCGTTCATTGATCCTCAGAAGAGTAATGCGACTTCCGTTTAGCGGGGCCGCTTGCAGCCCGTGATGTTCCGCCGGCCAAACCCGGCCACAAGTGGCCGGGCCAAACAATCGGCTCTGAATACTTGAGTATCCAGCCTACGAGGCCCCGGCGTTGAGCCACGCCGCCAGGCCCTGTTCGATTGCCTTGATCTCGCCGAGGAACTCGCCGGTGATCTCTTCGGCGGAGAGGAAGATCGTCTTCGTCCCGTCGATTCGCTGCGGCGGCGCCCAGACGGTGTTCTTGAGCGGCTTGTAGCTGAAGGCAAGTTCGGGGATGTGTTCGCTTAAGGGGTAGTGCATGGGGGGCCAGCCGCCGCTGGGCAACTGGCTGTCGAGGAAGGTGAAGATGGCCACCCGTTCTGCCACCCGGTACGCCTTTTCCGCGGTGGCCTGGTCGGCCAATGCGAAGCGGACGAGGACCCGCAAAAGCTCGCCGGCCCCCCAGCCCACTTTGCACTTCGAGGGCCAGAGGTAGGTGTCCAGCGGCATGGTGGACTCGAAATCCAAGAGCGCCAGCGCGGCGTCGAGGTACGGCCGGGCCCGCTCGGCCGGGTCGCCCCAGCGGTCGCGGAGCGTCTCGTAAAGCACGGCCAGGTAGGCCATCGCCGTGCCGACGTTCCAGAATTCCTGCTTGGGAGAGCGGGTGTCGACCACTTTGACGATCCGCTCGCCCGGCGAAACATCGGTGACGAGCTTTCCCGCGGGGGTCATCTGGGTATAGAGCTCGCCGCGGGTCATCGCCTCGCGGTTGGCCTCGACCCAGCGGCGGACCCAATCGCCGGCCGCGATCGCCTTGTCGCGTATGTCCAGGGCGATCATCAGGTGGCCGAAAAAGGTGGTATTGAGCGCGCCGATCGTGGCCTGGGGCTCGGGCCGCTGGGGATCCTCTCCGATCGAGGCGAAGACCCCGCCCGAGGCGTGCTGGTACTGAAGGATGCGGTTGAGGACCACGGGCCTGCGGATCACGGGGTGGCCGATCCAGGCCGCCACGCGGCCGAAGGTCAGCGGCCGGTAGACCCGCTGCAAGTCCTTGTACTCCGGGCCCTCCTCGGGGAAAAAGAAATCGCCGTTGGGCTGCAGGGCCTCGCGCTCGGCCCAGTCCAAGAGCCGGGCGATGACGCCGTGATCGACCCCCGCGGCATACATCCCCCAGCTCGACTTGTGGACGTAGCTCAGGTTCCGCTCGCCGAGGATCGGCCCGTTGGGCGTGATCCGGCCGACGAGAAACTGTCCCCCCTGAGCCAGCGCCACGCGGACGGCCCCCAGCAGGTGTCTCGGATCGGAGATTCGCCAGTTCATCGCCGCCTCCCGAACGCCGCTGCCCGGAAACCATGCCGTCGCTTCAGCCGTGGATTCTAACCGTACGCCGCGGAGAACGCAAAGCCCGTTGGCTACCGCCCCAGCCCGGCCAGGAGGTTTCGTAGCGCGGAACCCATGATCTGCTTGTAGCGGGGGTCGGTGGCCCGGAACACCAGGCCGTTGGGCTCGGCCGGATCGAACTGGACGCGGAAGGCCGGCCAGCCGAGGGCCGGCTCCCCCAAGGTCGCCCGCATCGGCACGAAGCGGAAGGCCGCGACCGCCTTGTCGGCGAGGCCCTGCTTTTTCGCCTCAGCGGGCGGGAGGGCCACAAAGTCGTCGCCGCCCCGCTCGTAGATCTTCCGCCCCGCCGCGTCGAACATCGGCGCGGTGCACCACATCGCCCTCGGGCCCTTCGGCAGCGGGTGCGGGCCGCCGGAAAGAAACGCGATCGGGTCGGCCGTCGACCTGCTCAGGCAGTAGACAAAGTAGTTCTGCACCGGCCGGGAGCAGGCGCCGACCACCACCGCCTGGTCGACCTGGTAGAGCGTCTCGTACCCGTCGCGGCCGAAACAGGGGCACCACCGCAGCGGCAGGCCCGACTCGAACAGCCGGAGGTACGCCGCCGGGTCGTAGCCCACGTTGCACTCCTCCTGGCTCTCGTTCGGCCCGCGGCCGATGTTGAAGTACACCGCCCCCACCTTTTTCTTCAAGAGCTCCGGCTCACGGTTGAAGGCGGCGGCCACGTCGCGGCAGCTCCCCGTGGTGAAAAGGACCACCTTCTCGGGCGACTCTCGCAGCGCCGAGAGGATCAAGCGGACCGCCCCCTGGAACTTGTCCGGCTCGTCGAGGGCCTTGTCCTGGCGGCCCCGCAGCGGCCGGCTCAAGCCGATCGCGCAGGGCACCTTGCGGCCGGTGAGGTGCATCATCTGCTCGACGGCCGGGCGGCCCGAACCCTTGGCCTGCGTCCCCCCGAGATCGAGGATCACCCCCTTGACGTCGAACTCGGCAATCGCGAACAGGCAGGCCAGGTCGTAGTGATCGTCGGGATCGGCATGGGGATGGAACAGGTCGGTGGAGTAAAGGATCGGGACCTCGGCTTCCGCCCCGAAGGCCGTCCAGAAAATCGCGATCGTCGCCAAAAGCGAAAGGATCCTCGTGCGCATGAGACGGTCTCCTCCGGTGCTAATCGAGCTAAAGCTGCCGGCGTTGCTCGGGCGAGACCCCGGCCTTTGTAGGACCATCGTCAGCCACGTTGGTTTCCTTGTCAACCCGGTGGTGTTGACTTCCACCGTTCCCGCGGCGTACGATGGTCTGGGTCTGATGAGTGCTTGGGCCGGCGGCACGGCGAGGCCGGTCTGGAGACCAGGAATGTTGAGCGACAGCGAGTTGGCGGTTCTACTCGGCGATGTCGAGTCTGACCGCGTTGAGCGGAAGGCCTCCTTGAACAACGCGGACAGGATCCGAGAGGCGATCTGTGCGTTTGCTAACGATCTGCCGGAACACCACAAGCCAGGAGTGGTGCTGGTTGGAGCTCACGACGACGGCAGTTGTGCCCACCTGCCGATCGCCGACGCGTTGCTGCGGACGCTGGCGGACATGCGGTCCGACGGCAACATCCTGCCGCTGCCCGTGATGACGGTTCAGAAGAGGACGGTTGGCGGCTGCGAACTGGCCGTCGTTGAAGTGCAGCCTTCCTTGAGTCCACCGGTACGCTACAAAGGGAGAATCTGGGTTCGGGTCGGCCCTCGGCGCGCCATCGCATCTGCCGAGGAAGAACGGCGTTTGACCGAGAAACGCCGTGCCGCCGATCTTCCCTTCGACCAGCGTCCGGTGCAGGGGGCATCGTTGGACGATCTGGACCTGGAGTCCTTCCGGCGGGAGTATCTCCCTGCGGCGGTTGCGGCCGACGTCTTGGCCGTGAACGGGCGTTTGCTCGACCACCAGTTCGCGTCGCTGCATTTTGTTTCGCCCGACGGGACTCCAAACGCCGCGGCCTTGTTGGTGTTTGGCAAGGATCCCGTCAGTTGGGTTCGCGGGGCATACCTGCAGTTTGCCCGGTTCGACGGAGGAGAAATCACCGATCCCATTCGAAACCAGAAGGAGGTTACCGGGCCGTTGTCGCAAATGCTGCGGCAGCTCGACGAGATCCTGGAGGCGAACATCTCCGTAGCGGCGGACGTCCGCAGCAAAGTCACCGAGGTTCGGTACCCCGACTACCCGCTTGTGGCATTGCAGCAACTCGTACGCAATGCGGTCCTCCACCGAACCTACGAAACCACCAACGCACCTGTGCGAGTCTACTGGTTTACGGATCGCATCGAAATCCATAGTCCCGGCGGGCTCTACGGCCAGGTGAATCGGTCAAACTTCGGTTCTCCGGGCGTGACAGACTATCGCAATCCCTTGCTCGCCGAAGCGATGAAGGTCCTCGGTTTCGTGCAGCGATTTGGGATGGGGATTCCCCTCGCGCGAAGGGAGCTGGAAAAGAACGAAAACCCGCCGCTGATCCTTGAGCCAGCGGAGAGCCACGTGCTGGTGACCGTGCGGAGCCGGAAATGACAACGATCGCCTTTTTTAACAACAAGGGGGGCGTCGGCAAGACTTCGCTCGTCTACCACCTGACCTGGATGTACGCCGAGCTGGGCTGGAAGGTCGTCGCGGCCGACATCGATCCTCAGGCGAATCTGTCCTCGATGTTCCTCGATACAGATCGCCTCGAGGAACTGTGGCCGGACGGCGAGCACCCCCAGAGCATTCTTGGGGCCATTCGCCCCATCCTGAGGGGGATCGGCGACATCGCCGAGCCGCACGTGGAGGACATCAGTGACGGCGTCGGCCTGGTGGTAGGCGACCTGGGATTGTCAAGCTTCGAGGACAAGCTTTCGGATGCCTGGCCGCGCTGCCATGACGGCGACGAGTCCGCCTTCCGGATCATCTCGGCATTCTATCGACTACTTCAGGAGGCGGCTCGCTCGCGGGACGCCGAGTTGATCCTCATGGACGTCGGTCCGAATTTGGGTGCCATCAATCGCGCGGCGATCATTGCTGCAGAGTACGTGGTGATTCCACTCGCGCCGGACTTGTTCTCGCTGCAAGGCCTGCGCAACCTCGGCCCAACCTTACGCCGTTGGCGCTCAGAGTGGGAAATGCGGTTGGAGAGAAACCCCGACCCCGACTTGAACCTCCCCGGCGGCAACATGAATCCGGCAGGCTATGTGGTCATGCAGCACGCCGTCCGCTTGGACCGGCCCGTTCTGGCCTACGGCCGCTGGATGGATCGCATCCCCGGCGAGTACCGCTCTGCGGTGCTGGATGAGGCTGGCAAGCGAGCCTCTGACGTCGGAAAGGATCCCAACTGCCTCGCCCAGCTCAAGCACTACCGGAGCCTGATGCCGATGGCCATGGAAGTCCGCAAGCCGATGTTTTTCCTGAGACCGGCCGACGGCGCCATCGGTGCCCATTTCAACGCCGTGCAGGAGTGCTACAAAGATTTCACACGACTTGCCAAGGAGCTGGCGAAGCGTTGCCGCCTTCCGGAGCCCCTGCCGAGATAGAACGGCAATGATTCTGATCGTCGTTTGGCGCTCCTTTCGTGCTCTATCTGCCTTCGGAAATCGCCGATTCTGGATGCTTCGCGTTGCACCCGGCCCGCGGGCAGGCGATCACCCCAAAGCTGGGCGGTGAGTTAGTCCGGCGGCCGCCATTTCGGGTCCAGGGCCAGGACGATTACGTCGGGGCATTCATAGCCCGGGCCGGCGCCGCGAACCACGATCTCGACCGGTCCCTTGGATAGCTCCACCTCGCCGGATTTCCGCCAGACGAACTGGCCTTGCGGTGGGCCGGGCTCGCCGTGCGTCGGCGGGAATTTCTTCCCGGCGACTTCGACGGCGAAGGAGCGGTCGGTGGTGCCGGCCAGCAAGCCGCGGGTCCAAACGGCGTACCGACCCGCGCTGCCGATCGCCAGCCGCTTCCGCAGCACCGTGCCCCGCTGCTCGGGCCCGTCGCTCACGCGGAAGCCGGTGCCCGAATAGCCCGGATAGTTGGTCCTGAGCTTCCAGTTGCCCTCCATCTCCTCGACCTCCAGCCACAATACGCTGCCCTCCCGCCGCGCCTTGTCCAGGGCGAGGAAGCGCTCCTGCGCGGCCCGGTCGGCCTTGAACTGGGCAAGCCCTTCGTGCCAGTTGAGCCGCAGGAGCATGTCGGTCGCGTTGAGATAGGTGCGGTCCGTCAGGGCCACCAACTCCTCGTATGCGGCGATCGACTGGCGGAGGTGCACCCGGAGGGTTTCCTTCTGTTTCTCGTCCCCCGTCTGCTGGCAGATCCGCTTGGCGATCGCCGCGAGGACCTTGTGCTGCCAGGCCCGGGTGATATAGACCAGGGCTTGACTGTCGGTGACGAAGCGGGCCGCTTCGTCGCGGTTGGCCGTGGCGGCCCGCTCGGCCTCCCGGGCGGTCTTCAGGCCCTCCTCCGCCAATTCGGCGAGCAGCCCGACGACCCGGTCGGGCGTCATTGCGTCCGTGGTCTTCTGGCCTCGGGCCAACCGCTCGGCGTATTCCGCCGCGGGGAGGGTGATCCGGCCGCGGAGACCGGAGGCGGCGTAGCGGGCCTGGTACCGCTCGAAGAACCAGGAGTCGACGGGGCGGGCGGGATAGTCGCGGTCGCAGGTCTCGGTTGCCAGGATCGCGTCGACGTTCTGCTCGCGGCCGATCGCCGTGGGAAAGAAGTTCATGTTTCGCACGTGGGTCAGGTTCTGGAGGCCGGGCAGGATCGGGCCGGTGGTGTCCTACCACGCCTCCAGCAAACGGCCCGCCTGGGGATTGCCAAACTTCTCCCCCAGCCGCGCCGCCCAGTAGGCCTCTTCTTCCTTCGGATCGCGGTCGACCTTCCAGAGATACCGCCCGACCGCCTCCAGCCAGATCGCGTCGCGCTCGAAGGTGAGGAGCTTCGCTCCCGGCGGCCAGAAGCCCTTCTGCTCCGGACGGAGCTTGTCCAGGGCGTAGGGCCACCGCCAACTCACCATTCCGTAGAGCTCGGCCCCGTCCAGCCCGATCTTCTTCCATTGGCCCGCCATCTCCCGCACAAACCGCGGGCTGCCCCAGCGGAACGGCTTGACGTCGGCCACCTCGTGCAGGTTGACGATGTGCTTGCGGGCGACCTTTTTCCAGCGGGCATGCCGCTCGTCGGGGACCGGGCTGACGAGCATCTCCGCGTTGTGCTTCAGCTCGGTGTACAGGTTCTCGTACCGCCCCACGCAGACCTCCTTGAAGCGGTCGGCGTCCAGCGTCCAGCGGATCCACTCCGGCTGGTACGCCGTGGCCAGGGCCTCGCCGGGACACACGTAGAGCCCCAGCGAGTCGAACTCCGCCAGGAACCGGCCCAGGCTGTAGCGGACAAACTTGGTCACAAACTCGTTCGGCTGGCTGTATTGCACCGGGACGTTCCGCGACCGGGCCAGGGCCTTGGGAATGTGGATCTGGTAGAAGTGCACCAGCACGCTGATGTTCCGCCGCGCACATTCGCCGGTGAACCAGCGGAACTACTCCTGGTTCCGCAGGAGCTGCTCCCGCGTCAGGTCCGTGGCGTCGGGATACTCCGGCAAGTAGACGACGCTGGGAAACAGGTGCCCGCTCCAAAGAAAAATCGCGTTGAAGCGGTTGGCCAGCAGGTAGTCGAAATACCGCGCCAGCAGCGCGCGGTCGTAGAACCAGGGGAACTCTTCCGGCGTGAACTGGTAATCGTAGTTGGCTTCCTTCATGAGAAAGAGCACCGTCCCGCGCAGCGCGAAGTCGGGGCGCTGGGCGGGGCCGGCCGCGGCCTTCGTGGGGGAGGCGAGCCACTCCTGGACGCCGTAAAGCACGCCCGCCGGGCCCCCGCCGCGGATCGTCGCTCTGCCGCCGTCGCCGTCCACGGCAAACGCCTCCGGGCGGCCCAGGCTCTCATCGACCCGAAGGCTTACCGTTTGCTTCACCGCGGCGCTGCGGAGCAACTGCCGGGCGTGGTCCAGTCGCGGGTCTTCACTGCCCGCCGCCCCCGCGGCCACGGCAAGCGCCAATAGCGCGACGCCCCCCATGTACGAAACCGGCGAAGCCCGCCTTCCGAGAATCTCCCCCGACCGACAGACCATCACGACCGCTCCCCGAGATTTGTGCCTTCGGCCCCACGCGACGCCTCAAGGACCTTATCCTACTGCGGCGCGAGTGGGCCGTCCAGCGGCCCCTTCTGGTGGCCTCACACCATGCGCACGACAAGCGCGTGCATGGCTCCCGGCGATTCGACCCCGGGGGCCCCTGGCGCGATCCTGTGAAAACCCCGGGCTAGCCGTCGTCCGTCGCGTCCTCGTGGTCGTCGTGAACATGGTCGAGCACGTCGACCACCTCTTGGAACACGTGACGGACGCTCTTGGCCAGCGGTTTGTGGATCACGCCGATCGAGAGCGCGGCGATCAGGGCCAGCATCATCGCATATTCCACGATCGCCGCCGCCGTGTCGCCGCCGACAAGGGTTCTCAACACTCGAAGAGGCCGGATCACAGAAGCCAAAGACCCCAAACTCGAAGGTGCCGTCTCAAGGAAGCCGTCTCAAACACTCCGATCGTCACAACCTGCGTTGCTCGGTCCGTTCGCCGAATGCCCTATTCGACCAGGAACACTGCCGGCGCCTTGCCTATCTTCTGCCCGGTGTAGTTGACCGTAACGTCCCCTTGGCCGGGGACCATCATGCTCCCGACCACGAATTGGGCGTCGTAGGTTCCTTGGCCGCTGATCTCGGTCAGGGCCCACTTGGCGTAGAGCGTGCCGGCCAGGTTGCCTTCCGCAGCATTCCCCGCGACCAGGAGTTTGTTGTTGTTCCGCCGCCGCTGGAAGAAGAGCATCCCGTCGAAAACTGGGTTCGGCGCCACCGCGCGTGAAGCACCAAATATTTCAATAGACCGACTCACGTGCCGGGGGTCCGGATAGATAAGCTCGGGATTCGTGAGATCAATCGGCGTGAATATCATACTCGCGTTGATTTGAAATGCCCCCCAGTACGCCGTCCCATCGCCAAGATCGCTCGGCTTTTGGGGAGGTTTGCTTTCGCCGTCATTGCTGTCCGGGTTCCCGTTCAGGGGATTGTAGCTGTTCCCGGTGTTGTAGAACATCACCCCCTTTGCGAGGACGCTTCCCCCGGTAATGTTCAGGGCGTTGGGGACTTGCTTTCTCGGCGCAAGGACATAAATGCCGGGGACGAGCTCGGCCTCTCCGCCGGTAATCGTGATCGAGTTGTAGATCCCGGGGAGCAAGACGGCCTTCTCCCTCCCGGTCGTGGGATCGGTTATCTTGTAGTTCGTACCCGAGTAGGTCTGGGAACTATTCCAATCCAAGAACTTGACGGAAGTGTTTGTCACCGCGGCGTCGCCTTGCTCGGTCGGGTCGACCCCCAGCGCCGTTGTCGGTATTGGCAGCCCAATCAGGGGGTCCGGAAATCGCAACTCCCGGCAATGGAGGACGTTGGTCGGGTCGTCCGGATCAATGTTCTTGAAATTCGCGGGGACGTCCACGCCGCCCACGACGCGAATATCCCTGGCAAAGATGCCGGCCGCCGGGTCGGAACTGGTCCCGGCGGCACCCGCGTATTGCGACGCGCCCTCGATTGGGACGCCATTCTCGTCCACACCGCCCCCTTCCGAGTTGTCGATGACGCGCCCAAGCACCTTCAGGGCGCCCCCGCCTTGCACCTGGAGGCCGGGCCGCGCATCAGGGTCAAGCACGATCACCCCCTCGCCCGCCGCGTACGACTCCGATCCGGCCACCGCGCGGGCGCGGACCGTCTGGTCCCGGGAGACTCCCAGGACATGGATGAAGAAGGTCTGCATCGGCGCGGTAACGATCACCTCCGCGTAGTTCGGCAACCCCAAGTAGGCTCCGCTGGTCGGCGGGATGTGAACCTGCGGTGTCCAACTGGCCAAACCGTTCCGCTGTTGCACGTAAGTCGTCGCGGTGATGGTGGCTTGGCCGCTCGACTTGCCGCGCATCAGGTCGTCGGCCGCCGCCAGGGCCGCGGCGTCGGCCGCGTTTTGCGCCTGGCGATGGGTGGCCATCAGCAGCCCGGCGTCGATCACCAGCCCGACCATCCCCAGCAGAACGACCAGCAGCAGCGCAAGCCAAACCAGGATGGCGCCGGGGCGCCGCGCGCGGCGCGACTGAACCCGGCGTGCTTCTCTCCAACCCGTGGTGCTCTGTCTTTGCATGGAAGCACTCCTCAATGAGCTATCGCCATGGTGGAAGTAGCGCTTAACGTGAACGGGTCGGTACGGAAAATGAACAGCATGATCGGCTGGTAGGGAGCGCTGACGGTCACGCGGGCCCGGTGCCCCTGCCTCGGGTCGTTTCCGCCGATCCATTGGACGTCGACCCACACCTGGCTCAGATCGAAGCCCACCAGCGACGGCTCGATCGCGGCCACCAGGGGGTGCCCCGCATCGCTCACGCGCCCTGAGTAAGGGCCCGGCCCCCACGGCACCAGCGATGGGGGCACGTTAGCCAGCTTCCCGTGAACAATGGCCTCACGTGCCCCCTGCCGTGCGGCCTGGCTAAGCTGATGGTATCGCAACACGGCGATGCCTAGGTCGAGCATGCCGAAGACAAGAATCAGGAAGACCATCAAGACGATGGCCATCTCGACGATCGTCGCCCCACGCCGCTTTGGCCTTCTCGGACTATTCAGAGTTCTTCTTGGCCGGGAATTCATGACTTCCAGCGCTCCAGGAAAACTGGCCCGCCCACCTCTCAGTAAAGCGCCCGCATGTCGACAACCCGAGCCAGCGTCATATTGCCGGGGAGGAGCGGCCAGTTGACGAGCATCACGAAGGGATAGCTCACCTGCACGCCGACCCGCTTGGAGCCGTCGGGATCCGTGGTAATCGGCATAATGACGGGCACTTTGCTCCCCTTTGGGATGAAAGAGGTCTGCGTGGTGGAGATAACCCCGACTTTGGACGGGTCGAACGCGCTTCCCGGATCGTTGCAGCCCAATTCGTCCTCCACCGTGAGCAGCAACTGGGTCCGCCACGCGTCCTTGGTCGCCAAGGTCCACGGGTTCTTCGCGGCGAAGTAGGCTCCCTCCCGGGCCGCATTCGTCACGGCAATGTACGTATAGGCGAAGCGTCCGAAGTCGACGCAGCCCAGCACGATGGTGATCAAAAGCGGCAGGACCAGGGCGAACTCGACGGCCGACGCCCCCCGGCGGCGGCCCGCCTTCAGCCGTTTTGCACCGTTTCGCATCGGTTCATCTCCCGCGCTGGAGTCCCTCGGTGCCCAGCCGAGTCATGACCGCCTTGCGGACGACCGCAGCATTACAATCAAGAGCACGCTGATAACTGCTCCTACAAGGAGCAACTTCCGCTCGACGCTCCAATCTTTCACGTTGGCCACGAACCGTTGGGGCCATCGCACCAGTCCGGCGGCCGCGGGCCAAACGTCTTGCCTCCCCAGCACCAGCGCGATCCCCAACAGGATCGCCGCCGCGCCGAGCGCGATGATTGCCCAACTGCGATTGGACCTCCTTCCCTTGCGACCCTCCAGCAACCGCTGGACTTCCTCGCAGCGACGGAGCAACTGGAGGAGGATCTCGCGGTCCGCCCGGGCAAGCGCCTCGGGATTCACCCAGGGGGCCACCATGTCTTCGACGCCGCGGAGCAGTTCGAAGCCCGCGGAGTCCGCCGTGGCGGCGTGATGGCGGGCGTACTCCAGCAGCTCCCCCTGCAACGCGTGGTACTCCTCCGCGAGGACATTATACCGCCGCTTGTCCTGCAGTGCAAACCAGCGGACGATTTCCGTCCACCGGTGCCATCGGGCGGCGAAGTAACGAATCTCATGCACTTGCCCCATCCCTGCCACGGCTTGGCCCCGTTCAATGTCCCCGCATCACCCCCTGAATGAGAACCTTGTAGATCTGGATGGCCGCCGGCCCGAGAATCACGATGAAGATCGCCGGAAAAATGAAGAACAACGTCGGAAAGAGCATCTTGACGGTAGCCTTGTAGGCCATTTCTTCGGCCCGCTGGTGCCGCCTCAGCCGCAGCGTCTCGGCGAACACTTCCAGGGCCGTCACCACGCTGGAGCCGATCCGCTCCGCCTGGATGATGACCGAGGCCATGCTGCGAAGCTCCTCCAGGTCGAAACGCTTGGCCAGCTCGCGGACGGCTTCCCCCGTGGATCGCCCCATCTGGATCTGCCGTTCGACGATGCTCAGTTCGACGGCGAGCATAGGGTGGGCCACGGCGAGCTCCCGTGCGACCCGGGCCAGCGACCCGGGCAGGCTCAGCCCTCCCTGAAGGCAGACCACCATCACGTCCAGCGCGTCCGGCAGCGCCCGGCGGATCTTGGTCTGCCGCGAACGCTTGACGTGATCCAGCCACAGCCCCGGGGCCAGAGTGCCTACGATCCCCGCGATCAGGCCGAAGAGGATTCCTTGGGTAAGGGACAACCGCCCCATCTGGGCCGCGACAAACCCGAGGACCGCCGGACCCAGCATTAGGATGATCCGGAGAACCAAGAACACCGCGACCGCAGCCTGGCCATACAGCCCGGCCTGCATCAGGCGATCGCGGAGGTTCTTCTTTTGTTCCTCCTGCCGCAGCCGGCGTCTGGCCAACTGGTCGACGGGATTCTCCGCCGCCACGAGGGCCGCGCCGCCTCCCGGCTGGCGGCGCATGCCGCCGGCCGACAGCTCCCCCAGCCGCCGCTGGACCGGGTCCCGCCGCGCGCTGACGAGCAGCGCCACCAGCCCCAAGAGACTCCCGCCGGCCACGAGCCAAGTGACTGTCAGCCCCGGATCGGAAAACATTTCGCGTCCACCCCCGTTCAAAAGTCAAAACTGATGATCCGGTGGATCCAGTAAGCACCGATCGCCATGGAAATGAACATCCCGACCAGCAGGGCGGGATACTGGAACAGAACCATCGCATAAGAACGGTTGAGAACCAGCATTGCCATGAGCATGAAGGGAGGCAGGGCCAGCAGGATGATCGCCTGCAAGCGCCCTTCGGCCGTGAGCGCCTTGATCGCCCCGCGGATGCGATACCGGTGGCGAATCACGGTCGCCAGTTTCTCCAGCAGCTCGGAGAGATTGCCCCCCGTCTGCCGGTGGACCATCACCGCCAGGACGAAGATCTTCAGCTCCAGCAGGCCGGTCCGCCGGGCGAGGTCCCGCATCGACGCCTCCGGCGAAAGCCCCAGGTTCTGCTGGTCGTAGCAGAAGCCGAACTCGTCGGCGATCGGCGGCGAGAATTCGTCGGCCACCGCCTGCAAGCCCTGGGCGATCGTCTGCCCGGCGCGCATCGTCCGGCTCATCAGGTCGAAGGCGTCGGCCAGTTGGGAGAGCATCTTCTCCGCGCGCCTCGCCCGCAGGATCGAGACGTAGAAGATCGGCAGTGACGCGCCCAGCGGGGCGGCGATCGCCGCCACGAGCCACTGCTTGAAGGCCAGCCAGGTCACCGCTGCCGTCACGAGCCCGAAGACCGCGCTCAGGCTGGCCAGTTGGTGGGGGCGGATCAAGAGCCCCGATTCGTCGACCAGCTTCACGAAGCGTTCCCGCAACGAGGGCCGCATCTTGACCTCGACCAGCCCTTCGGCGGCCATTTCGTAGAGGTCCTTGTAGGCCATCGAGCCGCGGGCCCGCTCCTTCTGCCGCAGCCGGTATTCCTCTTCCAGCCGCTTGCGGACCTGCTGCCGGTGGGCTTCCATCACGTCGGCAAGCAACAGGTTAACGCCGAAGATCAAAAGCGCGCCGGCGCCGAACGCCAGGCCAATGATCAGATAATCCATCCCGCCAGTCCCCCGCCGTTTACCCCTTCAAGATCCGCCGCTCGAACAACTCGACTGGAAGCGGCACCCCGCTGGCCTCCAGCTTGGCCAGGCATTCCGGGCGGATTCCGGTGGCGTGGAAATACCCCTGGGCCACCCGGTTCTCGTCCAGCCCGGTCTGCTTGAAGTCGAACAGGTCGTGCATGCTCACGATGTCCCCTTCCATGCCCGTGATCTCCGAGATCTTGACGATCTTCCGCACCCCGCCCATCAGCCGCGCCACCTGGATCACCACGTTGATTGCCGAGGCCACCTGCTTGCGGATGACCCAGATCGGCAGATCGAAGCCGGCCATCCCGACCATCATTTCCAGCCGGCTCAAGGCGTCGCGCGGGCTATTGGAGTGGATCGTGGTCATGCTCCCCTCGTGCCCGGTGTTCATCGCCTGGAGCATGTCCAGCGCCTCGGCGCCGCGGCACTCGCCGACGATGATCCGATCGGGACGCATTCGCAGCGCGTTGCGGACCAGGTCCCGGGTGCTGACCTCGCCTTCCCCCTCGATGTTGGCGGGCCGCGTTTCCATCCGCACCACGTGCGGCTGCTGCAACTGCAATTCGGCCGCATCTTCGATCGTCGCGATCCGTTCCTCCGGGGGGAGGTAGGTGGAAAGGCCGTTCATCAGCGTCGTTTTCCCGCTGCCCGTGCCGCCCGAGATCAGCATGCTGATCCGGGCCCGCACGCAGGCCGAAAGGAAATCGAGCATCTCCTGGGTGATCGAATGGTTGGCCAGCAGCTCCTTGATCAACAGCGGCCTGGCGCCGAAGCGGCGGATCGAGACCAGCGGCCCCTCCAAGGCCAGCGGAT
>Ga0315280_10005597_pt1 | contig 17795 bp, 16 predicted proteins | sample YL17G06_40_MG_FD_203697 | JGI IMG/M metagenome (GOLD analysis project Ga0315280, IMG submission 203697) | Sediment microbial communities from Yellowstone Lake, YNP, Wyoming, USA - YL17G06_40 | ecosystem: Environmental > Aquatic > Freshwater > Lake > Sediment | place: USA: Wyoming | collected... | reverse complement strand
GTTTGGTGAGAAGTGACCTCATAACGTCCATGTCATTGACGACGAGAAGGCTTCCCCGATCGGCTGTCACTTCAGATTGCCGATGCCACGACAGAAGCGCCAGACGAACAGGAACGGTGATAATGCTGAAACCCAGGAATGATGCCGAAACGCCGATGCCTCCACCGAGAATCTCCGCAACTGTATGATAGAGCATGTGACCATTCCTCACATGCCCCAACTCATGCCCAAACAGCGCAAACTGCTCATGCTCTGTCAACAGGTTCAGGGTGCCAGAGCTCACGACCAAGGAAGCATGATCTTCGCTTCCAAATGTGAAGGCGTTCGGCCGAGCATCCTCCATGATGAATGTCTCCGGCAGATTGTCAACGGACATGGCGAGTGCACATTGTCTCACGAGCGCGTCCACTTTGGATGGATAGGTGACCCTATGCGCTTCACGAGAGAGCCTAGACGACAGATCTTTTTCCAAATTGGGAAGTGCCAGGTTCTTGACGAGATAAGGGAGCACTCCGGTAGCCTTGATCATCTGAATGGCGTCTCGGTCTGGCGCGTAGGCAAAGTCGTCAGGAACAAGATCGTACCTACTGCTTGGGGCAAGTCTATGACGGCAGTGAGAGCAGAACCCCAACTCCTCGGGAGTCTGAAGACCGCATCTCTGACAACGCAAGTTCAGGGCAGATCACAATCCAATCAGGCCGAAATCTGCGCCTCTCAGCGCCTGCGAGTCAGCCCCCTTCCAATGGCTGCTTGACGCATTATATCTGATTCCCTGCATGACGTCTGACCCATCATGTGCAGGCGTTAATGGTGCGGCCGCCGAGATCTACTCTTTGAAAGACTGAATCAAAAGGGAATTCTCGTCTCAGGGGCAAGCGGAGCCGGAAAAACAATCGCGGCCAAGGTTATCGTCGAGGAGTTGGTCGAAGAGGGAATACCTGCTCTCGTCTTTGATTACACTCAACAGTGGCAACGACTATTGGAGAAGAACACGAACGAGGAAATGCTTGATCGCTATGCCGAGTTTGGCATGCGACGAAGCCCGAAAGGGTTGAAGGGGCGGGTACTGAACTCTGCGCCTCAACTGGACAGTCTGCTGGGTTCTGCCGGCGCTACGATAGTGGATCTCTCAGACATCTACGATAGCGCGGAAAGAGTCAACAAGGTAGCACGTATGCTCGATCAGATTCTCGAATATTTTCAATTCCAAGAAGACTCTGAGGACCTCAGGCTAATGATCGTCGTTGAGGAGGCACATCTCTGGACTTCAAAGGACCTGCCGAAGGATGCTATACGATTCTTGGACAGCGCAGCCAGACTGCTTAGGAAGAAAGGTGTTGGAGTGATGCTGGTTTCACAGAAGATCAGTGACTTTGACCCAGCCATGAGGTCGGCTATGAACATCAGCATCGTCTTCAGGACAAAGTACGAGGGAGACCTGAAAGCAATCGCAAGGATAGTTGGAAGCGAGGTGTCCGCAATCACTGCCAAGCTACCCGTCGGCTACTCAATCTTTCATCTGGCTGACGTAGGAGACCCGTTTGTAGTTGCCTGGCGTCCTACGTATTCACAGCCTTAGAGTCGCATTTGGCTGTGTAGGGAGATTGACTACGAGCTTTGATTCGAATTTCAAATGGGCTGTACCGGAGTAGATCAAGCCCCCTTTCCTCTTCACTGCTCAAGAGATATCCTCCAGTTGTCAGCGGTCACACCGAAGATCCAGCAGCGCCTATTCGCGGACAAGGATGAGCGCCTTCATGATGCTCCTCCAACTCTGATGCAGTGCGGATTTCTGTCTTTCGCACTCCACACAAGAAGAGAATGGAGAGAGGAAAGTCTCGAGTTGTCGAATAGCTTTCATATCCATGCCTCTCATAACTCCCTTCAGAGAGCTGCCGAACTGCTAGCCGCAATTGGGGGCAAGTGCCATGAAATGGGTGAAGCTCTTGAGTTCAGTTGTCGTCCTAGAGCTCGTAGTCGGCCTAGCAGTTGCCGGCATAGGCGGATTTCTCTACTATCGGACAACCGTCCATGAGCCTGACAGGATCCCAGGAGGCGGCATTCAGATCATGATTGGACCGAGGCCGTCTTTGAACGTCAGCAACACAATATTCACAGCCTCAGTTGGGGACAACAACTCGGTGACAGTTGAGATCGAGTTCCAATTCAAGGAGATACGAACCTACTACTTCCACGTGATACTGCCCTTTGTAGTAGAATCGATTGGAAAACCATTCGTACTGCGGCATAAGGACTCTTTCAGACACTACCCTGGCGACAACATCGGAGGCATAGAATCAAACTTCAAGTCCTTCCCGCGGCTGGGTTCATCTATCCTGAATGCAAGCTTCACTCCAAATGGCACATACCTCGGAGAGTGGGAACGATACGTTACCCTTGGAACTACGGTCTACGTGGAGAGGCTTGTCGCTAGAAATGACAGTTCGACTGCCACTGTCATACTGACTTTTTTCGGGGACATAACGCCGATCTATGACAGCGAGATGGACAAGTGGATGCGTCCCGATTCAGACATGCCCACACATAGCCCTTTTTCGGTCATCGTTGAATTCCCGTCCGAGGCATTTTTGTCTTCAGAGACGTACCCGTCTCCAATGGAGTACTTTGTGACAAGCAGGTTTCGAGTGGCTACATTCACTTTGAATTTCACTTGCCCTGGTTACGAATGTGCGCAGACAGTCTCTTGCTCCTTCGTCTATCCTAGCAGAGCGGGAGATGTTCAGACGATGATTTTCTGGAGCGGCATCATGGTGGGTCTTGGCGCACCGCTGGTCTTCGAAGGAGCAAAGGACGCGCTTAGATCGTCACGGTTCCGCGACTTTTTCGGCGATCGCTGTAAGCATGTCCGCGAGTTCTTTGTCCGCCGTTTCTTCAACTAGGCCACGTGCTGTTGGAAGGAAGACCCGTGTCCGCAAGGGTCTCGTATTTCACGCGATCTGAAGGCCCAGATGAGAAGAATGCCGAGGAAGCTTTCTCGTGGCTGGTGGAGAACTGTAAGCCGCTCGGAATCATGGCTGTGCCCGGGCTGGCAAACCTCAACGGAATTATCCTCAAGATCATCGGCGAGGACGCCGTGGAATCCCTCAAGAGACAGGGAAAAATGGCGATTCCTGGGGGAGAAATACTGCTCATCACGGAGCGCAAACTCCTCTACGACGCGAAGAACTCTCCAATTCTGGCTTTCTACCCAAGCTCCAAGTTTCTCGACGTGATTGACTCGATACCCAACGCTTCAGCCCTGCTCGTAGTTCCTTGGCTATTCAAAGAAGTACAGCCTTGGATCAAGGCGTGGAGCGCAACCGAACTTGGGCAGCAGCCATCGGCGTCTGCTTCGCTCCTACGCAGCAAAACTGTGGAACAGGCGCTGAAAGACCTCACCGCAAGCGTCAACCTCTCCACGGGAATCACGCATCCCAGCGACCGCAACGCCGCAATCCAGACTTTCGAAATACTGAAGGCAGCGAACGAACCGTTTTCCCCGGACGAAGTCAAAGCGTGGCTTGTCGGCAAGGGCGGATGGAAAGCAACAGACGCACAAGAGGTAGCCGAGCTCGTCCAGAAAATCCTTGAAGGAAAGAAACTGAAGACGACCTCGCGCGTCTGGGTTGACAACATACTTGAAATTTGGAAAAAGGCGGCTCAGTGAGCCACCTCACGACGGATGGAAAAAGTCGTCAGAACGGAGACGCAAACGCTTCCTCGTCAGCGCGGCACAGTGAAGATAGCAACACAACTCTTTCATCGTTTTCAACGGTTGGTGAATGGACAATGGTACTGAACAGTGAAGACGAAAGACGCTGCCCTGAGTGCGGCGGCACTTTGATGGAAGACCATGAAGTCGTCTGTCAGAAGTGTGGACTTGTGACACCAGACCCACCCACCTGTGTCCGAGTGGAACTGCGCTGCCACAGCGACTTGGCCTACACGTCTCCATGCCCCCTAACCGGCCCCCGGACATTCGTGCGGGCAGAACCCACAGACATGCGTCGAAGAAAAATGACGAGTGATGACTTCTTCCATGCGCGGGGCTTGGAGAGAACCCAGACGCGCAACAGCACCACGCGTGACAACAGAACCGAGAGAATTGTTAGAGAGACTGACCGCATTGCGGACAGTAAGTTCCTCCGCTCCATATCCGGCACCGATTGCAGAAGTTCTGACCAGCAACCGCTTTCGGAGCTGGTGTGGGAGCAACAGTACCTCCAATAGCTGGCGCAACGTTTCTCGAGCTGCATTTCGGACATTTGGCGAGCGCTATGAGCGCGAAGACTTGAAAGTAGTGACCGCAATCAAGGCACTGCACAGTCACCATCTCATTCGTCTCCCTCAGTTGGTATGGATCTTATCGACCTCTATATTATCTGTTCCAGGTGCTGATGGAAGACGCCCAGTTGCAACTGGTCACCTGAAAGGGCTTTCACCTGCTGGATTTAGGAGCCGCCATCCGTCAACATCGTACCTATGGACTCGTGCCTTCGCGTCTACGCCGATGAGTCTGATGCCTCTCCGTTGAAACACCCGCTTCCTGAGCTTCCTAGCAATTCTTAGTGTTGTCACGAGTACCGCTCGCGTGTAGCCCGCGCAGACAGCTTCATAGCACTGGCCGATTCCGCGAATGATGTCGTCTCGTGGAGACTTGACTTCTATTGCTATGCGCTCGCCTTCGGGTCCGACTGCGACGCCGTCAACCATTGCGTTGCCAGCACGAGCAGGCTTCATGGAGACCTTGTAGTCATGCGACCAATAGTACCGTGCCACAGCCCACTTGAGCTACCTTTCGTTGGTCAAGTCCGCTTCCCCAGTGCAGCACCTGTCTCCTATGAAAAATCAGATTACCTACTTACGTCGTTAGTTAGGGCTGAGTCTAACAAAACGAAGGTCACGGGTGAGTAGTTTGGAGCCCAAAACAGGTAGGGTTCCGAACCCGAATGGGGCTGGGTACCCGCGGATTTGAACCCAGGAACAGGCCAAGACGTGGAAAAAGGGACCCGCTCAAAGTTTGCGGTGGACCGGGCGGGACCCGATTCCGCAGCCTTCGCGGTTTCGACGGAAGGTTCAGTGCGACGTCGGCCTCGTGAAATGCTGCGGTGAAGTATCTGCCCCTTGTTAGGGGCAAGTACCACCGGGCCCACACTGAACCGATTCTGCTGTCTACGGAGTAGCGTTCGTAGTGAGGTCGCGCACACAGAGTGCGAATCCTGAGCTCTGTACTGGACGTTGGATTGATTGGTGCAGAAGGGAGTTCATGAGAGGTATTCGAACCTTATTAGGATCGAATCCCCGCGAGTCCGCCAAATCATCACCTTCTGCTCTCACAAGCGTTACCTTGTCTGAGCCATTTCTCTGTATCAGGCCAGAGGGTAACATAGTCGTGGTTGATACTGACTATGAGAATGAAGAACTCTAATCGTTCCACACCTACGGGTCAGGTGGCCTACCTTGGGGTTGGGCAGTAGGGCCTTCAGAGAGCACAATCTTGGCATCTTCGAAAATGTTATTTCTGCACTGAGCATCACCATCTATATCGGCCTGTGGCGTTGCTTTTGCTGACTGGATGCCGACATAGAGCCTTTCCACATAGTGTTGCAGTTGCTAGAGGGTTTGATCGGTGAAGAGTGTTCTGTCCGCGCTAGTTCTCGTCGTGCTGGTTATGTTTGTGCAACCATCCCACGCGTGGCAGAACGGCTACGGATCAGGCATGGATGTGTCTTGCTCAAAGTGCTATGGAACTCACGACTTCCTAGCTGAGCATGCTCTAGCATTCTTGCCTTTCGGTGTTGCATACTCTTGGCTGTATAGCAGCATCAGCCGGCCCAACGGCGTATTCGCGAATGAAGAGTATTTGTACGGAACCGAGATACCTGACCTTGGAGGGGTTTCAAGCGAGATCGGAACAGTCTTCAAGTCAGATTACAGCCTCCATGCGGTGTACTTCACCGCAAATGGATCAGTGGAAGATGACTACGCCGCTCGACGCGCACAGGAATCATATGACACGGTCATTCATTACTTGAGAATCGGGGCGCTGGACTATGCCGCGAGATGGATGGGCATAACGAGTCACTATGTGACTGATGTCACATCCTATCGACACGTGATGGGAAAAGGAAAAGACTGGATCAAGGCCTCACCTAACGGGCTGGCCTATGAGAACTGGGTCAACCAAGAGACAAGCACCTACAACAAGCCATTCTCTTCGTGCTTAGTTTACGATGGCAATCTTGAGCATGTAGCTCCCTACGATGTCACAATGAAGCTGGCTTACGACACAACATTTGACACATCAGGCAAAGGCCGGACGGCATCGTGGATGGAAGCCAATTACGACCCGACCTCGCCATATTATCGCGAACGCGTATGCGAAAGTCTCAATCTGGCTACAAACGCACTAGCGGACCTCATCTACAGCACGACACTGGATACCGCTGCTGCGACGAGCACGGTGACTACCAGTGCCAGTTCCAGTTCCAACTCAGCACCCACTTCATTGGTTCCCCTAACCACTAGCACAGTCACCAAAACAGTCCTTGGTACTACTGCCATTGTTAGTAATGAGCCATTCCCGTACCTTGTTGTTGCAGTCGTTGCAGCGGTATCATTAGCGTTGGGTGCGATCCTCACCCACTCACGACATAGGTGGTCTTCGAGATCACTTTCAACGCCAGCCGTCTCGCCCGCTCGCGCCGAGAAAAAGTTCTGCATTCAATGCGGTGCCGAAAATCCTCATGCATTCAAGTATTGCGGCAAATGCGGGATCAGGTTGGAGGAGAAATGAAGAGGATGTCTGTCCCCATTCTCATGACGATGTTGTTCCGCCTGGCACTGAACACGTTCTTTCCTTCGGGGGCGTGTCAATGAAGCCGAGAATACTTCTCATATCTATTGCATTACTTCTGGCGGCAGCGGGGGGCATATTGTCTTATGATGGATACGTCCAGAGTCAGGAACTGTTATCAACCATACAGTCTTTCACCGTAACGTCTCAGCAGACAATCACTAACGTTCAATCCAACGTTGTCACAACTACCTTCAAAGACACAATTGTCGACGAGGAGTGGACAGGAGACTATCATGGGTACGAAGGGTGCGGCTATATGTTTCTCTACAATCGAACTCTTCTCGAGGGCCCACTCCACATTAGCTACGACGTTAGTAAGAGCATCTATCCACCGATAACTGATTTCTATCTAATGCGACCGCTAACGACCTGGCCTCCCTATGTTCAGCCTCCCCCTATTCAGCCGACTTGGGGAGGATGCGGCGCTGACATCAAGTACGCACACACCATTGTGTTCAGCAAGGAGAATACCAACAAATTTGAAGGAACCGTCGATGTGGACGAAGCAGGCAGGTACGATATCCTCTTGCTTGTGCAGCCGGGTTCAGTACCCAGTGGCAAGGTTTCCGTTACCTTGAGAATTGAACAGGTGTTGACGACGGTGACAACGCTCAGCGAAACCTTGACCTCAACTGTTGGTGTCGCATACGAAACCTCCACTACGTCGTTCCAAGCTGCCGGGCTGAGTACACCGTATTATGCTGGCATTGGACTCGTCTTCGTAGGTATAGTGGTCCTGCTAGCCAGCCTACTGGGAACAATACCCAGGGGTGGCGGACGCGGGCCACTAGGTCCGCAGTGACTAGGAAAGGCACCAGGCGGATCTCCGTCAGGCCACCAACGACCACCGCTACGGGGTCGTCACGGCGCTGAGCCTTCTGTTCAGAGCCCTCTCGCAGTCAGGCTCTTCAAGCGGGCGTTTAGCTTGAACCTCGCTTATCTTCAGCTTCGTTTCAGCTGTTCCTCAGCTCAAACTCTGCTTACTTGAGAGTCTTAAACGAGAGTTTCAAGCTAACCCCCGGCGCCAAACCACTAGTTCAAGTGGAGAGGAACTGGCCCGTCTCTGACTTGGTGGCTACCGAGCAGAACCCCCTGGCGTCAGATCCCCAAGACTTGACGCGGCCTTTCATCCAACTGGGTACGTTAGGTGATGTGAGGAGTGCGCCTAATACCGCCTCCGGGGCGTCTCTTAGGATAGCGTGCCATTCTTCTTGCGGCTTGCCCTGCAATTCCACTATCGAAGCGATTCTTACGTGAAGATATCCACATCGTCCCTTTCGTGTGGCTTTCGCTGAACCAACTTCAACCTCCATTATAGCATCATCTTGGGGCAACTCTACTGCGTAGCGAATCCTCGGCCCACGAGCGGTAGAATCACGTTCAACCTCCTTCCCTAGATCAGAAATCGGAACGATGTCCCTGCCTCTGCGGACGAAGTAATACACTCCTCCCCTTGAGGCGAATCTTGCTTCCCACACATCGAGTCCCATCTTCCCACCTAATGTCTCGTGGTTCACTCAGTCTTGCCTGATCGACCAGCCTGTCCGGTCAGAATATGCCTAGGAAGCTCTTCTTTCGTGTCTTGCGTTTCCTTCCGGCGTCACTGCGTTTCTTCCGGAGACGACCTGATTTGGTTCTGGTCCTGCTCGCGGGCTTTCGTCCAGACAACGGACGGCCAAAATAAGCTCGCTTTGGCAACTTCCTCAACGAGAATTGACCGCAACGAACTCTTAAGGTGTACTCAGTAGAACGTCTAGAGAAATGCCGGCTTGTTCGGTTGTATGGCACAGGCGGGTCCTAACCTTAATGAGTTGGCCAGGTTCAGTTCTAAGAGCCCGAGTAGTGGGTCAGATGACCCTTATGCAGTGCGTGAATTGTGGACACTACTACAATACAGACCCGATAAGCGGATGGTGGACTCTCTATTTCAAGACGTCCAACTGTCCGAAATGCGGATCAGACAAGGTCGTGCCTGCTGTACTTGGCCGCGTCACAGCTCCGGCATCAGCCCCGCAGGCTCCTAGTGGGCATAACTTCTGCAACCGCTGCCGAGTATGGAGTTCTGGAAGTTACTGCACACAATGCGGCCAGAAACTAGCCTGATAGTTTTGATGCGAATAGGATTCAGTCTGGTTGTTGGTGGGCTTTGCCCAAGCCTGAACCTCTGCATGTGCTTGATGTGGAAATCGTTGTGTGTCCGCACCAGCCGTCATCGTTCGTCGGATCTCTTGGTGCGAGCATCAGGATTTGAACCGTCGTGGGAGGAGTTGGAGAAGTAGTTTCGTCGTCATAAGTGGCGCGGGCGTTTGAACCCTTGATACTGTGTTTCGTGACGACTATTGTTCCAATCTCGGACCAACTGCATCTGAACGGGCAGGTGGTGGGCGATCTTATAAGGTCTCAGAAACTCGTTTTGGAGTAGGGTCTAGCTGATGGCTATCCTCTGTAGAACTTCTCGTTTGTTAGTGGTGGTTATATTCTTCACTTTGTTGGCATCTGGAGTTTTGAGTAATGGACAAGCATTGGCTCTACCAGATGTGGGGCGCTCGATACCTATTCCGATTAAAGTTGTCTTGGTTGGGTTTAGTGAGAAACAGATCGACATTGCACATCTCTCATGGAGCGGCTCTGGAAAGAATCTGCCGGAGTCAATTGCGAACTTCGACTTTGACAGTGGTAACGATACTGGTGTAGTCTTTCGGCCCAAATACAGTTTCAGCTTTGCTTCGAGCGATTTCAAAGATGGTCTTGTGACGTATCTGCGCTCGATCGAGAAGAAAGGCCATGGGAAGAATCCGTGGTTCGGACAATGGCAGCAGGACAAGAAGAACAAAGACTACAGCGTTTTTGAGCCGTTGTCGGTCAACTATGTAGTGTACGACGCAAATTCAGTTGAGGATTGGCTGTGGAATCACGGGCAGGATTTTGGCGGGTACCCCGAGAACGCTTGGACGATAATAGTTGCCTATCTGCCAGAGCTTCCGTCGGTTAGCTGGCCAGATGTCAGAACATTCAAGAATAGTAACGGTGAAACGCTTCCGAAATCCACGCCCCACTATTATGGCATCGCACATACTGACACGGATCTTGGATACAAGTCGCGATACAGAGACTTCATGAACGCTTGGGGTGGCCACCATAGGATGTGGTTCGTGGACCTTAGCGCAGGGCCGGTGTTCAACTCTGAATGGGAAGACATTCCGCTACAGGTGGCTGTAGGGGACAACAATATCGATCTCTCCTCTGAGTTCAGCAGAAACTGGCTGACAGAGTACGTTGCCGACTACGTTTGGCAGGCCACCGTCAATTTCGTCGTGCCCAATTTCGTTTACTATCCGATATATTCGCCGAACTACCAGATTGACGTCTTCATACTTGACGATCGGAGCGCAGCAGAGAAGAAGGAAGTGCCAATACAGAACACTCTGAACAAAGATATGGTTGGAGCAACCATTCAGGATCTAGTGCCGTACTCGAAGGTTTCTGTCAACGTTAGTTTCGTAGACGTCACTCAGCAGTTGCATGACCTAATCAAATCAAACTATGAATACACTGACTCATGGATCTATGGCGGAGTCTTCGGCGAACCGCAGCGCTATGGGATCGTAAACGTAAAACCAATTTACGAGTATATGCTTGACAATCTTCCGACGTTCGAACCCAACCCTAACAAGACGCAGGACAAGATCACGATACCTGTCTTTGCATTCGCTTTCACTGGAGAGACGTACTTCACCTACCCATACAAATGGTACATCGGCAAGACAGACTGGGAAACCGGAGCTCTCCTTGGAATTGCGCTCAAAGAGGGCGTTTTCATCTCTTACAACCAATGGGAATTCACTCGCGGTGATCAGATCGATCCGCCGCAGCCAGGGAAAGGTGAGGGATTCACTCAGACCATCATCCACGAGGTTGGACACGAATTCGGTCTAATGCACCCACATCAATACGGTGACATTGGCGACTTCGTATTCTCGGCCATGGGATATTTCACGGACGACTACACGTTCGGGCAGATCGACAAGGATGCGATACAGCGCGCTCATGTCGACCAGATCTACATGGAAACAGAACGGCTACTCAACCAAGCATCCACAAATCCTAGTGCCGCACACCTGACTGCCCAAGCGGAAAACAAACTATCCGAGGCAGATTCTGCATACAACAGTATGAAATATGCAGACGCCATTCAACCCGTGCTTGCAGCATACCAACTTGCTCTACAGGCAGCACAGATACAGTACACTCAGCAAACGGGGGCAGTCACACAAACAGGAACGACTGCCAGTCTGATTGCTACCGAGGAACCAGTCGTGATTCTCGTAATTGGAGCGGTCATCGGCATGGTGCTTGGTCTGGTGACTGCGGTCATTCTTATGAGGCGAAGAAGAGAGACTGCAGAGACTCCAAACGCCAAGGACCCGCGTACAACAATCGATACGCAGCCTTCCACTTCACGTTGGTGCATTTCGTGTCATAGACAAATCCTACACGAGAGCGTATTCTGCGAAAACTGTGGAGCGAGACAGCCAGATTCCTAGTTGTAGATCACAGAGTCGAGCGTGACCCCTTGTACGAGAGCTCTCTGCAGGAGTGCGTGGAATGCGCAAGGGCTGTCGGGACGGAAAGCGTTAAGGAGTAAGCGACCGCAGTCCTCGTCAGGCGATTTTGCGATGAGGATGGGCAGTGTGCTCGTGGTAATCGCGGTTCTTCTTGCGGTTCTTGGTGCCGGGGCATCATATTCGGGGTACAATCAGAGTTTGCAGGCTCTAACTGTGACGAGCACTCAAGCCCTCACCGTGACTTCTACGAAAACAGTGGCGACCACTAGTACGGAATCGTTTGTGATGACGACGCGCAGTACAGGCTGGATCTTAGAATCAGAGGTGATCAGTCTCTCCGCGCCCGGACAACACTACTGTGGGTGGTACGATTATCGTCCCCTGAGTCTTGACGCCGGGCAAGTACATGTTTCGTATCGCACCGATGGAAGGCCTGTAGATTTTTGGCTGCTGACAGCAGACGACTTCAAGAGATGGGAGGCCCGACACACTTGCGAGGACGCTATGACCTTCTATGGGGTCGCTCACAAGTTTGGTTCGAAGGCATATGAATCGACAGTGGCACTCGCCTCTGGCGGAGATTACTACATCGTATTCATGAACGAAAACAAGAACTATCCCGTCGTGATCACTTTGGATGTTGATGCAGGGATACAGGAGAGGCAATTCACGATGACAGCGGAGTCCATCATGTATTCGACGTATCAAACCGAATATCCAACACAGATTGTTGCGGCCGTTGCACGCCCTGCAGGTCTTGGTTTGGTCTTCTTCTCTGGCATCGGGCTCGTCGTCCTCGCACTGGTCGTCCTCGTTATTAGTAGAAGAAAAGGGGCCCCATCGCCAGCCGTGGCTCCCGTCGCTCCAGCAACTCCAGCCATACCTCCTACTCACGAAGCGGCTGCCGGGAAGTTCTGCGTGAATTGCGGTGCTCAACTGCCTGCTCATGCGATGTTCTGCAACAAATGCGGGTCGAAGCAATAGTCTGATCGATTCTTTTCGAATCCCTGCGGATTCGAACCTGACCAGAGCAAATGCCTGCCTACGCGTGCCTGTCTCAGCCTTCGCACGGATGGAAGAGATCTGAAGGCATTCAGATGGAGTCGTGGAACCCTTTGGTGACAGAGGTCCAGCTAGGATGTCGTGGGCGGGGGAGGATGTGAGATCGCACGAATTGTTGAGCCACCGCTGAGGACGCGTGTCCCATATGGCGCATCTAGAAAGGAGGGTGTGTCAGAGCATCGTTAGCTGTTTCTCGTTCACTTCCACGCCGAACTGCCTGAGTATGTTGAACACAATCTGTGTGGTTCTTCTCCGTTCGTCTTCTTCGGTCGTGACGAATGGCCTGAGGCACTGCACACATCTTGAAGCTTCAGGGCTATTCACGGTCTTACACTTCTCGCAAATCCTGACCTTGCGCACTCCATTTGATGGCCCTTCGTGTTCGAGGCCTGCAAGCTTCGCTAGAGCTGGATCGAGATCCCTTCCTGATAGATGAACGTAGACGGAGGCCATTCTTGAGTCGGCTCTCCAGCCGAAGTGCTGCTTGAGCTGGGCGTCAGTGAGATGCTGAGCGAACAACGTGGCTCTGGCATGCCTGAATACGCGGGGGTTGACTTTCCTGGCGACACAGGCCCGTATCCTGAGTTTCTTCAGCATTCGCAATACTGGTTCATAGGTGAGTTGCGCTCCCCTGTTTTTATTGGATAGGCTGCAAAAGAGAGACGCTTCTGGGTTGCTTCTCAGTGGGTGCACCTCAAGCCAAGTCTGCAACCTGAGGACAGAATGGATTATCCGCACACGCCTAGGTCCAGTCTTTCCGTTCACATGGAGCACGGCGCCGTAGTTATCGAACTCCACATTCTTGACCCTCAGAGTAAGGAGCTCACCGATCCTACAGCCGGAATCATAGAGTACCGAGATGAGGGCCTTGTCTCTAGCGTTGGTTGCAGTGTCAATGAGCTTTTGGACATCGTCTGCACTCGGTAGATCGTCTGGAAGCTTGAGGTTGCTTCCATGGCCGCTGGCTTTGATCCATCTGACCTCGGGCGGGAACTCGTCATCGCTGCCCTTCATCCATTTCCAGAACGTCTTGATCGCCACCAGATGATCGGCTATTGTGCGTTCGGAGACTGGCTCGCCGTTCCTCTTCCTGAGATCTCTGACACCCAATACGAGACGCTGGACATCCTCCTTTGTCATCTCATCGAAGTTCTTGGTCGCGAGTCTAGCGATGTTCCAGAAACGGTTTAGATAGAAGACCACCCTGAGAGCCGATAGGCCTTGGAGTCTGCAGTGGTCGCAGAACTTCCAGATCAGCTCCCTATTGTGTGGCGTGATCCTTTGGCTTGACTCGATTCTCCTGTTGACGTTCTCAAGCCTGTTCTGAACGTTGTAGATGTCACCTATCACGCTACCGGTTTGAACTTCCATCTTTAAGTCAATTTGCGTGCTCTGACGCTCGGTTTCCAAACCATATTTTGCAGACACGATTTAGTCTCTGAAGAAGTGGTGTCCTCATGAAAATCCCGCTTGTGTGGAATGGTTCTTCTTTCTTGTTTGCGAGGTTTTTGGTGTGAATGGTTGACCAAGCCCGCGCGGCCGCTGAGCCCACGGTAGGCTCGAGTGGTGACTGGGCTACCTCTCGACGCGACTGACGAATTGGGCACCACATAGCGTGGAAGCCCGAATTGGTGCGTGTCGCCTGTAGGCCAACCAATCACAGGAGGTCAAGGAAACCCCCATGATCAATGTTGGAGTAGACGTGCATAAAAGAATCTGCCAAGCCTGCCTCAAAGACGAACGAGGCAGCATAATAGAAGAACTCAGATTCCCGAACAACCAGGAAGGCGCCAGCAGACTCGCCACGATCCTCAAGAAGCATGGCGAAGCCAAAGTAGCGATGGAATCCACCGGCAACCTATGGGTCAAACTCTACGACCGACTCGACGAGGAGGCCAACATCGACGTCATACTGACCAACCCAAAGAAGACCCGCGTCATCGCTGAAGCCAAGATCAAAACCGACAAGCTAGACGCCAGACTCCTAGCAGACCTCGTCAGGGCGGATCTTGTCGCGAGAAGCTACGTTCCACCCAGAGAAGTCCGCATGCAACGAGCCCTACTACGCGAACGCATCAGCCTCGTTGAATCACGGACGATGATCAAGAACCGAATCCACGCATTACTCGACAAGTACGAGATCCAACCCACATACACGGACATATTCGGCAGACGAGGACGCGAGTGGCTCAGAAGCCTCAACCTGCCAAGCATCGACCAAACCATCCTAGAAGTTAGCCTACAGCGACTCGAAGAATTGGAGGCGCACATAGACGCATTCACAGACAAGATCGCTCAAGAAGCGGTTGAGAATCCTCAAGCGAAACTTCTGATGAGTTTCACCGGCATAGACTACTACAGTGCCATGCTTCTCGCAAGCGAGATCGGCGACGTGACTCGGTTCCCGTCGGCGAAGAAGCTTGTCAGCTACGCCGGACTCGCGCCTGGCACGAGGCAGTCAGCTGAGAAGACGATTCACGGTCACATCGTAGGGGAAGGCAACAAACGGATACGGTGGATACTAGTCGAGGCGGCTCAGCATGCGTCGCGTCACGATCCGAGACTGAGAGGCTTCTACTTGCGGATCCTCAAGAGACGCGGCTACCAACGAGCGATCGTCGCCGTCGCCCGCAAGATGCTCGTCGCAATCTATCATGTCCTATCAAAGAACGAAGCCTATTACGGCGTGAGAGGTGAGTTATTCGAGAGAAAGCTTAAGCGCCTAGAATGGACAGCGTCACACAGCCTACAGGCCCCATGAGAGAGCCAACCATTCACATCCAATCAACCCAACACAATCAAGAGAGAGGAACCAAGCCAGCGAGAATTTTCATTGGTGCGGCCGCCGCGAACTAGCCATTCAAAGACCGAATCGCTGGCAGCTACGCCCTTTTGTTCTTCGGGCAATTTGAAAACTCTATGTCGAACTAAGTCCAGAACAAAACGTGCCTATTCCAAATTACTGACAATTGGTTTCAGTACATCGACGACTATTCTATACTCCTGTTCAGAGGTATCTCCTGTATTCCTTTACGTATCTTTTGAAAAACCATTGCAGAAAGATCGATTTTTCTCCTTTGACCTGCGATCTTTCAAGGGCGTTGTAGTAACTGTTCCTCTTCTTGTATGGAATGTCGAGCATTGGATAACTCTGCCGATTGAGAAGGAAATTCATGATGAGCCTGCTTATCCTTCCGTTACCATCTGCAAAAGGATGTATTGTTACGAGCTTTAGGTGGGCCAATGCTGCTAGTTCGACGGGATGAAGCTTTTTCTTGTTTCGCTCGTACCACTTGAAGAATTCTCTGAGCAAAGGGTAGACTTCTGCAGGCGAAGGAGGAACAAACTTGCTTCCCAGAATTGCGACTTGGTGCTGCCTTATTCTTCCCGCGATATCTTGTTTCGTGGAGTCGAACAGCCTCTTATGCCAGTGAAGGGTCGCTTGAAGTGATAGGTCCTTGCGGGATTCCAGTATCTCGTAGAAAAGTTTCTGGTGGGCCTCGGCTTCTTTTACGTCTTGAACGAGTTTGCCGAGAGGAGTTATTCCCGTTTCGAGAAGGTTTGCTGTCTCTCTCAGAGTCAGCGCAGATCCTTCTATCCTCTGAGTGTCGTATGTGAACCTTATAGAGAATTTTTTCAGCTCTTCTTCCCGTGCTGACTTTGGCATCAAGCTTCTTTCTTTAGCGAAGTTCCTTCGTATGTTGTCGAAGGTCCTGAACCACTTCTCCCCGTATATGCTGGCCAGGAAATCCTTCTTGATCTCCTCTATCCTCTTAGGCACCGCTTTGCCCAGGTAGGTCTCCTTTTTCTCAACCTTCCCGTTTATTCTCACGCTGTGCTCAAGGTAATAGTAGGTTCCTCCTCCAATCACCCTCTTCTTGACGGTCACCACGAGAGTCTTTACCCCTACAAATCACACAAAACACGCTTTCCTTCTTAAATGTAGGGGTAAGCCATGCCCTCCGAAGTCCTTCAACATAGCTAGCTCAAACGTGGACTTCCCACTGAGAAGCCTAAAGAAAGAAGCAAAATTGAAGTCGTAACAATGGGCGGTGAATCAACGCGCCGCAAATTCGAAAAATCCTTCGGGTCCTGGACAATAGAATTCCATGACGGCGCCCTCTCCGGATATGTATCTAGGTTATCAGAAGCAATGCAAGAATGCCCTGACGACATTGAGGCGGGTTGGTCTGGTGCGGCCGCCGAGAACCACCATTCAAAGATGAACCCCACGGCTAAGCCTAGGCCACAGACCTCAGACAATCAGGATGAAGGAACCTGGTGGATTTGTGCTTAGTCCTCCTCGAGGATTTGTCCGAATCCTGGCGAACCTGACAAGACTCGAGGCATTCTTCCGCTGACTCTCGGCTCGAAATCAGCGTTCAGGTGACAGCGGATTGGTTCTCTTGAACTGGAGTGAGAGTACGTCGCAATGACCACGGTCAAGTGCTGGGGATGCGTCTCCAAACTCAGATTGGGTACGCACTAGTCCCTTCGCCCTTAGATTCTGAGACGACAAGAAGCATGCTTCTAGACATATCAGAATTGTCAGGCTAAGAGGTTCGCTGGAAAAGCGAGTTATTTTCTGGGAAGAATACTGACCCCAACCTGAATGCGCAGCGGACTGACCAGATACCGCCCAGAGTAGAATATCCTCTGACAAAAAATGGTGAAGAATTCAGAAATGCGATCATACCCCTTATGAGATGGGCTTCAGAGAAAGACATCAACGGAAAATAGAACTTCAAAGCCTTGGTGTCAATCTCGAAACGAACTACGTTGAAAGTCTAGGCCCCTTCTAGGAGTGGTTAGCGCAGGGTAAGCCTTGGCTAAATGCCACTCCAAAGTGATGAGATCATGTCACTACTAAGAGGTGGTGCGGGGGTGCGTATGGGACGATGGATTTCACAACAGCTGACGGACGCTGAGATTTCGGCATCCGAGTATCGCGAAGGCATTGCGGACATACTCAAGGATACTAGGCAGAGATTTGGTCCCAAGTGTGTCATCATTAGTAACCCAGGTGTAGAATGGAGTGATGGCAGCCTATACTGGGAGCAGTCATGATCGGTCATGAACTGAGGGTCTTCTATGGAGGAGCGGATAGAGTCGGCTGTGTCGCAAGTGTTCCCTTGAAACTCCTGATAGCGGCTTTGGAAGCCTGCAGCTGAGATGAGGCCTATCGCGTCAGAAGCTTGTCACAGCGAGCAGATGCGTTAGCACCGATTCAGCTCCTTGATTGAGGTTCAGTCCGTCCTTGGTGAGACCATCGTAGCATCCGCCTGTTGCGCTATCGTAGACAGCCAGTC
>Ga0315280_10005595_pt1 | contig 17804 bp, 21 predicted proteins | sample YL17G06_40_MG_FD_203697 | JGI IMG/M metagenome (GOLD analysis project Ga0315280, IMG submission 203697) | Sediment microbial communities from Yellowstone Lake, YNP, Wyoming, USA - YL17G06_40 | ecosystem: Environmental > Aquatic > Freshwater > Lake > Sediment | place: USA: Wyoming | collected... | reverse complement strand
AAGCCGTAAACCAGAAGATATCCCACTACAGTCTTTCTTACAGGTTTGTAGAATAAGAAAGGTATCATTACAAGAGGTAGACTGGACTCTATTAGAGACCAATGATATTCTATCTCGTAACCACCCATTACATAATTAATCACTGTGCTACTGAAGACAAGACCCCAAAAAAAGAAAACGCCTGGAACAACCCAATCCCTAAGTATTCGTTTAGCCCGCACCAATGTCCCTCTGATTCTTCCTCATTGTATTACAATGGAACATTTCTCTTTAAATTATTAAAGCTACCAGTCGCTTCGGCTATCGCTGCACTAAAAGTGTAAGCAAATGCAGCTATCGCTCCTATAAGTATTAAAATCCCAGCGATTACATTCAGCATCCTAATTCTTTGCGTCGCCTTGAATGAGTAAGCCGAAAGAATAAAGCCGAGAACGCCTAAAATTGCCACAGGAGCCGTGTATCGAGCGCCAAGCGGAACTATGTATTCATAACCGTAGTTGGTAGTGGATCGATCTTCGCCATCAATTGTAACCTTCGCGGTTATCCAAGGTAGGAAACAAGAAACGATGCTTAACACAAGCAGTATTGCCAATATTGTTTGAGCTTTCTCCATGTTTCATCCTTCTTTCCTTAGTTAACGACAAATGCTTATAAAATTTGCAGTACAATTGAAAGCGTTTTATTTTTGCTTCCAAACGAAATGGTAAATCGCCGCTGCAAACATTAGAATTAACCCTATGAAAGCAATTAATCCGCCCAGCATAAACATTATGATTGACATTGGATTTGTTACGGTTTCAAAAGGAGCACTAATGAACATCATCGGGAAAGCAAAGATCATTATTAAACCCGCAATAAACAAGATGATACCGGCTATAAAGGTAATCTTAGCAGGTTCCACAACCTCCCCCCTTTCATTCTATATGATGCGCTAAGTCCATTTAGTTTTTATGACTTGTGGAAAAATCTTCGGTTGAATCTAAGATTTGAAAACAGACTGGAAACAGAAAAAAAGGGGATTTTGCGGGAGACGCCCCCACCATCTAAAGGTTATCATGTTTACGTATTATTTCCGTCAGCAAGAATGGAGACGCAGACCCGAAAAGGAGAGCCTACGCTAAGAATATTCTATGAAAAAACGTCTTCAACTCGGAATCTATATTAGCAACCGCAAACAATATGGTGCGAAAACAGAAAAAGAAGGGAAAGTGAAGGAGCAAACCATTAGGAAATGTATCGTTCGTGGAGGAAACGGTGATGGCTGAGGGTCCGCGCTATCGGGTTGCTTTCCGTAGGAGGAGAGAAGGCAAAACTGACTACCAACAGCGCCGAGGTCTAGTTCTGTCAGGCTTGCCGCGCATGGTAATTAGAGCTTCTTTGAGAAGTATCTCCGTTCAACTGATTAAAGCTGAGGTGGGCGGCGACAAAGTGATTGTTTCTGCTCATTCTAAGGAATTAGCTAAAAAGTATGGTTGGCAAGGCGGAGGAGGCAACCTGCCAGCGGCTTACTTAACTGGGCTTTTGTGCGGTTACAAGGCAGCCGCAAGCGGCGTGAAAGAGGCTGTTTTAGACTTAGGGTTACACGCTCCCACGAAAGGTTCGCGTGTTTTTGCCACGCTCAAAGGCGCTCTCGAAGCAGGACTCATGATTCCTCACAACGAGGACAAATTGCCCGATGAAAAGCGCGTGCAAGGGCTGCATGTTGCGGAATACGCAAAGCAGTTGTCTTCCACCCCGGATTCCTATAAAAAACGATTTGCTGAACAATTGTCTAGAGGCTTGCGCCCTGAGGAAATCACTGAGCATTTCTCCCAAGTGAAGCAAAATTTTTCTTCAGCTCTCCAGAAAGTAGGGGCGCCTGAAAAAAGAAAAGAGGGAGAGAAACCGCCAAAAGAAGAGGTTGAAAAGAAGAAAAAGCCGCGTAGAAGGATTGTTGCCGCTGAGAAACCAGCTAAGCCAAGGGTGAAGAGACAGAAAGAACCAGATAAAATGGAGGAAAAGAAATGAGTAGGCATAGGCAAAGGCGAAGATTCGCAGAGAGGGGAACTGAGGCTAGAGTCGAGTCATGGGTGCCACGCACCAGACTTGGGAAAATGATTCAAGAAGGAAAAATCTCCTCCATCGAAGAGGTGTTTGCCGAAGGACAAAAGATAAGGGAACCCGAAATTGTGGATGTTCTGCTTCCTGACATACAAGAAGAGGTTATAAACATAAACTTAGTGCAGAAACAGACTGACGCTGGTGAAAAATCTCGGTTTAAAGCTATAGTGGCTGTTGGCAATCGTGACGGCTATGCAGGCTTGGGTTCAGGCAAAGCCAAGCAGGTGCGCACTGCTATTGAGAAGGCAGCCATGGATGCCCGTCTAAATATTGTTCAAGTTCGTCGAGGCTGTGGAAGCTGGGAGTGTGGATGTGGTAAGCCGCATTCTCTTCCTTTTAAGGTTCGAGGGAAATGTGGCGGTGTGGAAATATTCCTTGTTCCTGGTCCTCGTGGACTAGGTATAGTTGCCAGTGAGGAGGCGAAGGTTATCCTTGGATTAGCTGGTGTGAAAGATATTTGGACGAGGAGTTTTGGCGCAACTAGGACTGTTCCGTCGTTTGCGTTTGCGGTTTTTGATGCTTTGAGAAAGACTTACAGTTTGGTTACGCCTACGGAATGGGTGAGATGAGTAAGGGATGGAGCAACAACGCAAATGTTTAGCGGTTGTTCGTGTTCGAGGTCTCGGCAGCATCTTTAGAGAAGTTAAGGAAACTATGAAGATGCTTCATTTAGAACGAAACTGTCATGCAACGTTGGTTGATAATCGTCCAGCTTACTTGGGCATGTTGAAGAAGGCGCAGAATTATGTGGCGTGGGGTGAAATTTCTAAAGAGACTCTTTCATTGCTTCTTAAGAAGCGAGGTAGACTTGTGGGTGATAAGAAATTGACTGATGAGTATGCTCAAAAGGTTGGGAAGAATTCGTTGGATGAGTTGGTTGAGGCTCTTTATAAGGGTGAAGTGGAGTTTTATCAGTTGCCTAATATGAAGCCTGTTTTTCGTTTGCATCCGCCTAGTAAGGGTTTTAAGGGTAAGGTTAAGCGAAGTTTCGCTTCAGGCGGCGTTGCAGGTTATATGGCTGAGGCTGTTAATGATTTGCTGAGGCAGATGATTTAGTGGTGAAAACAATTTTTGCGTGTGTGTGCGCACAAGCCTAGACCCCCCTCTAATATGATCCAAATATGCTCCAAATATGAAATGTATCATTTGAAAGATGTTGTGGTTAGAGAAGTTGAGAGAAATTGAGACGGGTTGAGGGTTGTTTAGACCTTGTCTATTTGGAGTCAAATATGTTTTGTTTTTATTTTTGTGGCTCTTTACTGAAGAGTTAGGTGAAATGTCTCTTAGGTTCATAGCTAACCTTTTAATCATAGTTTGATGCATACCTTACTGCTAAGGGGAGAAGACGCCTTGAGTGAACGCTGGTGGAGAAGACGGAAACGTAGGCATCCTTGGTTAAGTGATTTCTTCGAAGAGTCTGATCGGCTGGAAAAAATGATGGATGAAATGATGCCTCAAAGCTTTAGGTCGTCGGAGAAGCGGAAGCCTCAGAAGCCGTATGTTTTCGGGTTTTCTGTGACTCTTGGACCTGATTCGAATCCTCGCTTTCGCAAGTTTGGAAACCCGCAGCCTAGTTACTATGGGTCTGAGGTTCAAGAGGAACGTGAACCCTTAGTGGATGTGATTGAAGAAGATAGAGAATTACTGATAGTGGCTGAGTTGCCAAGAATGAAGAAAGAAGACATTCAAATCCATGCCACTCAATGCAACGTAACCATTTCAGTAGACACATTGGAACATAAATATTACAAGGAAGTGGCGCTTCCCGTTGAAATAGACCCAGAATCAACCGTAGCCACATACAAGAATGGAGTGCTTCAACTGCGCTTGAAAAAGCTGGTTGACACGCAACTTTTCACGAAATAGTGGCGCGTGCATGATTTAGTAGTTTTCGCACCAAACTTCGAAGTAGCTTCTTGGGTGGTCGCAGACTGGGCATTTCTCAGGGGCTTCGCTTCCTTCAAAAACGTAGCCGCAATTTCTGCATTTCCATTTGATGGGTGGGTCTTTTTTGAAGACCTTATTTTGTTCTATGTTTGCCAACAATTTTCGATACCGCCGCTCATGATAATTCTCTACTTTAGCCACCATCTGGAAAGTCCTAGCTACATTTTTGAAACCTTCTTCCTCTGCCACTTCAGCAAAGTTTGGATAAAGTGTTCCCCACTCTAGTTTTTCCCCTTCTGCTGCTGCCTCCAAGTTTTCTGCTGTTGATCCAATAACACCTGCAGGATAAGCAGCTGTTATCTCCACTGTTCCGCCTTTGAGATGATTGAAGAACAGTTGGGCGTGCTCTTTTTCGTTGTCAGAGGTTTCTTGGAAGATTGCGGATATTTGCTCGTATCCTTCCTTCTTGGCTACGCTGGCAAAGAATGTGTATCTGGTTCTAGCCTGCGATTCACCTGCAAATGCAGCTAACAAATTTTTTTCGGTTCGACTTCCCTTTAATTCCATTATTATCAACTTCCTTTGACCTTATCCCCGCAAACTTAGATTGTTGTTTAGGTTAATGAGGGTTTTCTCGGATGCGTTTTAAGGTAGTCATTTAATGCCTTTTTTGTTATAACCCAGTTTCTGCGGAGTTTGAAGGCTCCTATGCTTCCCTTTCGCGCCAATAGGCTTAAGTATTCTTGAGTATAGGGCGTGATCTTGCTTGCTTCTGCCAGCGTCAGTATCTCAGCTTCTTTTTCAAATGCAAGAAGATAAATGTCAAGCGACCTCTCAACACAGTTGGCTATGAAGTTTGCGAAAGGAATCAGGTTTCCGTTATCTGCCTCGCTTAATGCTCTCAAATATTTCGGACGGTCTACCTTAAGAAAGACCGTGAAGGGATACCCGTTTCTCATTAGTATGACATTCATTAAAAGCCTAGCAGTTCTGCCGTTGCCGTCCAAAAAAGGATGTATGTAGACCAGTTTGTGATGGAAAAAAGCTGCCAGTTCAATCGGTCTTAATTCATCTGGGTTTTGGCTGATAGTCTGTAAAAGCTTGTTTATCATCGATTGTATCTTGCCTGCAGGAGGTGGCATGAAGGTTGCGCCTGCAATTCTGACTTGACCAGTTCGATACTTGCCTGCGTTTTGGTCGTCTATGCCATGCATAAGAAGTTCGTGTACCTTCAAGATGTCGTCTTGTTTGATTTGGTTTCTCTCTTGAGCAAGTTTCTCAATGTAGTTAATAGCAGCTGGATGGTTCCTCGCTTCTAGATGTTCTCTGAGGCTTTTTCCACGAACCGTTATTCCCTCTTGAATGACGAGTTGAGTTTCTCTCAACGAGAGAGTGTTGCCTTCGATGGCGTTAGAGTTGTAAGTAAATTCGATTTGCATCTGTTCCCATAGTTTTTTGACAAGTTGAGGAGGCAAGGGACGAAGATTGTCCAGCGCCTTCTTTTTTGAAAGTATTCTCGCGTATATTTTAGGCTTCAACATCTGCATACTGATGTTCCCGCCTAATCCTCTAGTGAATTAACCGATATAAAAAAGTATCGTATAACTAAATTGCTTTCACATCCGATGCAACTTGGAGTAGTCGCACACATTGGGGACACAAAAGTCTCCACAAAACGAAAATGAAAAAACTTACCAAATATCTGAAACCTATGCGAAAAAGGTTTTTTATGGTGTTTGGTCTAGTTTAACGTCTGCTATCCATTTTTCGCCGTCGCGAAGCAGAAGCACTCTTGCTTTTTCTCCGATTTTACGTTTCTGAATCTCTTTGACCAAGTCTTCTACACTGTTGACGGCTTTGTCTCCAAACCCAATGATGATGTCGCCTCTTTCAATTGCAGCCTTTTCAGCTGGACTGCCAGACATAACCTCAGTTATAAGCGCACCCTTTTCAACAGGCAAGTTGTAATACGACGCGATTTCTGGAGTTAGGCTTAAACCACTTACACCTAGCCACGGTCTCATGACTCTACCGTGAGTAATTATCTCTGTGGCACATCGTTTCGCCGAATTAACAGGTATGGCAAAGCCTATTCCTTGGGCAAAGGGAACAATCGCCGTGCTGATGGCTACAACTCTTCCATGAATGTCAACGAGGGGTCCGCCACTGTTTCCAGGATTAATTGAAGCGTCAGTTTGAACCAAGTTTTCAATGAGTCCCCGCTCAGACCTTATCGACCTTTTCACAGCACTTATCACGCCCTTAGTGACTGATGGGCCTCCTGACAAGCCGAATGGGTTGCCGATAGCGAAAACTGTTTGCCCCACCTTTAGTTGCTCAGAGTCTCCAAGTTCAGCTGTTGGAAGGTTCTTTCCGTCTACTTTGACAACGGCAATGTCATCGCTAACACATGTTCCCACAATTTTGCCTGGATGAACCTCCCCTGAAGCCAAGGTTACATTGATTTTTTCTGCGCCTCCAATGACATGGTTATTTGTTAAAACATAGCCTTTCGTGTCAATAATGAATCCTGACCCCATCCCTTGAACTGGAACAACTTGATAATAAAAGTCATGGAGTAATCGAACAGTGTTTATGTTAACTACGCTTTTAGTAACCTTCTCGATAACTTCAAGTACAGATGATTCGTCGTATGTCATTCAACAAGTACCTCCACAGCGTTTCAGTTTTGGTTTATACACTCATTTTGTCAACGATATAAAAACTTCGTAATATGCTCAGAGAGCTCAAAAACTTAAAGAAAAAAAGAAAGGAGTTGATTATTTTTTACTTCACTGTTTTTTGGAGAACTGTCTCCCAAGTGTCGGCGTGGCCTTCTTCATCTGTAAGTATTTCTTCCAGCATCAGTCTCGTGGTTGTGTCGCCTATTTCCTCACACATCTTAACTTGACTCTTATACGTTTTAATAGCCGTGTACTCGCCGTTCAAGTCATCTTGAACCATCTTCTTAAGTGCGCCGCCTACTTTAATTGGCGCTGGCTTGGTGTTCGGAATTCCTCCTAAATAGTTCACACGGTCAGCAAGTTTCTCAAGGTGTTTCATTTCATCTCTGGATATGCTCTCAAACTTCTCCATTATAGCTGGGCTCTCTATGCCCTCAGCCATCACTTCATGCATTATGTACTGAATGATTGCGCCGATTTCAAGTCCAATGTCAATGTTCAAAGCCTTAATGATTTTTTCTCTATCAGCTTTGCTCAACAAGGTGCTCATTTTCTAATCCCTCATTGATTTCAGTTTTATTAGAGGTGACAATATAAATGAATTGCGATTACTTCAAACCTCAATTAAGTCTATGGTGTTTATTGGATTTTTATGGGCTCACCTTTAGGTTTCTTCTCTTCTTTTTTCTTAGTCAACGTAACCTCTAAGACTCCATTTTTGTACACTGACTTTGCTGTTTTAGGATCAACGGAGGCTGGTAAGTCTATATCTTTGTAGAATTTGTGTTGAGGCGTGTCAACTGAAATCGTGAGAGCCTTTTCAGTTCCATGCAGTTTAATGTCTTCTTTCTCTACACCTGGCAATTCAGCCACAATTTTGACTTCATTGTTTGTACTCATTACATCAACTAAGGGTTCACGTTCCTCTTTCACGTCAAGGCTTGGACGACGGGCTCCGAAAGGTTCAGGCTTAAGCGAAGGCTTGACATTGCCGAATTCTCGAATCTGCGGTTTTCCATCGGGTCCTATTGTCATAGAATAGCCGTAAACGAAAGGACCCCATTCTTTCACTGTTGAGCCGTCTGGGAGTTTGCGTTCACGTGCCAAGTCTTTTGGCAAGCGCGTTGTGAATTCTTTGAATTCTCGATCCATCATTTCTTCTAGGTCGCGCATCATTTCGTCTACGTCACCGAAGACCCAATCTCGGAAGTAAGGCGTTCGGCGTAGACGTCTCCTTAACCATTCAGGCAAATCTTCATACGACATTTCTTTTTCACTTCCCTCTAACACTTGAATGCATCCATTGGATTTAATAAAATTTTTGAAAAGTTTAGAGGAAGAAATTAACCTTGGGGTCTAAATAATGTGTAGAATATGACCCATGTTACTATCCAAGTTAGGAAGTATGCGCCGATTCCAGTTGTGAATATTTTGGATTGTTTTTCCACTTTAGCCAGAAAGAGTGACTTGTAAACATAATGCGTGACTATGTAGACGAGTAAGGCTGCGGTTATACCGTTAAAAAGGCTGGGTTGCCCGCTCGCAGCGCTCAATAACGTGCTTAGCAGGCCTGCGACAATGCCCAAGCAGGCTCTGGTCCAGTAAATAATGGTTGTAGGCTTCATGTTGGTTTTTCACCAAAGGCTTATTTACATTAGATTTTAGGTTGTGGATTTAAGTTTGCCTCTTTTGAGCGTTGGCATTTGATTCTATAGTATTATTCCTATTGATTCTGCAATATTCTCATCAATGAAACAACCATTATTATATTCGCTATGGATATGTCAACATGACCATGCTTATGGTATAGGGTGCAACCTTACGAGGGAAGGCAAGGACAAGCGGGAACTCGACACTGTTGTCAAGATTCTGCGAGCGGCGAGCAAAGGTGTTAAAAAGACAGAGCTCAAGTATCGATGCAAGTTGACGCCTTCTGTTATGGGAAGGTATCTTTCTGCTTTAACTGAGCTTGGCTTGGTTGAAGCTAAGGATTTGGGTGAGATTTATTATAAGACTACTGATAAGGGGTTGGAGTTGTTGCATACTTATCATAAATTGAAGTGGTTGCTCTGGGGTAAAACATTCGACTTCATGCTGGTCGGTTTGTTGAGCCGACTAAAAACGGATAGAAAAGAACGAGAAAAATACACAAACTACATAAGTTAATATTTTGTGTCTTCAAAACTTAGCCAGAAAGTGCTCGCTATCTGAAGGAAAGAAAAAAAGTTTGAGGCTAAGATTTTATTTAACGTGTTTTTTGAGCACTGTTTCCCATTTGTCGGCGTGGTCTTCTTCGGTGGTTAAGATTTTTTCAAGCATGAGGCGTGTTGTTGTGTCGCCTATTTCCTTGGCGATGGCTATCTGTCCCTTATACAGTCGTATGGCTTGGTATTCTAATTCCAAGTCGTCTTGAACCATCTGTTTGAGCGTGCCGCCAACTTTAATCGGATTTGGCTTTGTGGTTGGAGCTCCGCCGAGATAATGGATTCTGTCCGAGAATTCTTCTAAATGCTCCATCTCTTCTCGTGCTACTTTTTCAAACATTTCTGAGAGCGCTGGGCTTTCCATGCCTTCAGCCATCACATGATGATAAGAATACTGTATAATTGCAGTTATCTCTCGTGCTACGCCTTTGTTTAATTCATCGATGAGTTTCTTTCTCTGCTCTTTAGTTAACAAAATGCTCATGTTTTCACAACTCCACTTATCTTTTGAGTTATATTAAATCGAAATAAAAGTTTTGGCATGCACATTGCAACTATTGGGCAGTCAGAAATTATTGAAAACCTATAACCCGCGTTTGCTGATAGTTTAAAGAGAAGACAGGTGAAGCAAACTTGCTTATGCTTTTTAACTCAATGACTCGAAAACTCGAAGAATTTCAGCCCTTCGAAGATGGAAAGGTGCGCATGTACACGTGTGGTCCTTCTATTTACCTTTTGCCTCACATTGGCAATTATCGCACTTTCCTATATGAGGACATTCTGGTCCGTTACCTCGAATATTTAGGATACAAAGTTGAACGGACACTCAACATCACAGATGTGGAAGACAAAGCCCTCACCGAGGCTGAAAAAGAAGGCACAACACTGAAAGAATTGACGGAAAGAAACGCAGAAATTTTCCTCGAAGAATTGAAGAAACTGGGCGTAAAAACGCCAACCCACATTCCAAGGTCTTCAATATCAGTGAATCAAGCCGTTCAAATCATTGAAATTCTTCTGGAAAAGGGTTACGCTCACTGGTTCAAAGGCAATGTTTACTATGACCCATTGAAATTCAAGGGTTTCGGCAGACTCTACGGCTTAGATATGACTAAATGGCCGAAGGAGAAGAGGCGTTTTCATAAAGACACGTATCCGGGTAATAGATGGAACCTGGGCGACTTCATTTTGTGGCACGGCTACCGCGAAGGAGACCAAGTCTACTGGAACACTAGGCTAGGCAAAGGTAGACCCGCTTGGAACGTTCAAGACCCAGCCATGGCGATGCAGAGTGTAGGCTCAAAAGTGGACATTTACTGTGGCGGTGTAGACAACCTAATTCGGCATCACGATTACGTAATCGCTGTGGTTGAAAGCTTCACAAATAAGGAGTTCGCAAAGTATTGGTTGCACGGTGAACACCTATATGTTAATGGAAAGAAGATGTCCAAGAGCCGTGGCAACATAATCTATCCCAAAGACCTGATTGAACGTGGCTGTCAATGGCAACACATACGGTTCTTCCTAATCAACAGTTATTATCGAAAGAGACTTAACTTCACATTTAAAAAATTCAAAAAGGCTTGCAACCGACTGCACGAATTTAAAAACATGCTGAGCAAAATTCAAAGTGTCAAAGCAACTGCGAGTAAATCAAACCCGAAAACGAAGAAGCTAATCACTGAGTTAAAGAAAGATTTCGAAGAGAACATGAACAACAACTTGCACGTTAAAGATGCCTTCGACGCCCTTTTCAAAACCATCTCGAAACTGGTTTCTCAAACAGAAAAAGGCAGAGTCAACCGTGAAGACGCTGAAGAAGCGATAACAGAGTTAAAAAACATAGACCAAGTCTTGCAGGTTATCTTTTAGGAGATTTTACGGCATGGCGACTGCCAAGAGAATTATTTTTCATGTTGACATGGACCAGTTTTTCGCCGCTGTTGAGGAACGAGAGCATCCTGAAATAAAAGGCAAATCAGTCATAGTGGGCGCTGACCCAAAAGAAGGAAAAGGACGCGGAGTAGTCAGCACATGCAATTATAAAGCTAGAAAATACGGTGTCAAGTCAGGTATGCCAATTTCAAAAGCTTGGAAACTCTGCCCTCAAGCCGTGTTTTTACCCGTCAATTATCGCTTATACCTTCAAGTCTCAGCCAGAATCATGGATATTTTGAGCAAACACGCCGACAAGTTTGAGTCTTGGGGCATAGACGAAGCTTTCTTAGACATGAGTTCACGGGTTAAAGACTACGAAGAAGCGAGAAAGTTGGCGCTTGAAATAAAAATGGAAATCTATGAAAAAGAAAAGTTAACATGCTCAATAGGCGTTGGACCAAACAAACTAATCGCAAAAATAGCCAGCGACTTCCAGAAACCAGACGGCTTAACCGTTGTGGAAGAGAAGGACGTGCAATCTTTCCTCGCACCGTTAGACATTGACAAGTTGCTGTGGGTGGGAAAGAAAACCGCGCGGAAACTGAACAAACTGGGCATTAAGACAATTGGTGACTTAGCCCACTACGACCCGTCTGTTCTGGTTGATAAATTTGGGGTCATGGGCACGCAACTCTATCTTTTCGCTCAGGGAATCGACCGAAGCGAGGTAGGGTTACGAGGCGCAGTAAAATCGATTGGCAGAAACGTGACGTTTGAAAAAGACACTTCTGATTGGGAATTTGTCTTTCAGACGCTTGACAAACTCTGTGAAGAAGTTTACAAAGAAGTGAAACAATACAATTTTCTCTTCAAAACAGTCACAATAACCGTACGATACGAAAACTTTGAAACCCACACCCACAGCAAAACTCTACCCTTCTTGACAAATAGACTCTCAGACTTTGAGAAAACCGCTCACGAACTCATGCAACCCTACCTGCGACCAGAAAGAAAAATACGCCTGATAGGGGCAAGAGTTTCCAGCTTAGTTTCAAGTGAGAAACAGAAAAAGCTAGTTTAATGTGCAGAAAACAACAATCTACTCTGTGTTTGTTTGTATTCTAAGTCTGACTTCAATTCAGACAACTTCCTAAGTGTTAAAAGAAATCTACGAAATTCGTTGAGAAACGACAACCGTTGCCGAAGGAGAAAGATTGGGGAGCAGGAGCAAGTCCTTGTCGAAAGAGAATGTAATCGAGTTCACCGCATACTTGCGAAAAGAAGGCCGAGTAACTGTTCCAAGAGAGGTCAGAGCCGCCCTAAACATCGAAGAAGGCAACCTAGTCAAGTGCAAAATCGAAAAACTAGAGACTAAGTGACTCAAAACATGTTGAATGAAAAACGAATCCCTCTCATGCGAAGCGAGATGATCAGAATCAAGGCTAGAGCTCTTCGAAGAGGCGTATGGTTTAGAGTGTTGACAAAGGTGGAAAGAGCATGCCTAGACCTAGCCATAAAAGTTGTCGAGAGGGTTCGCAGCTACCTTCTCCAAAAAGTGTTGTCATCCATCTTGAAAAAACTTGAAGAAGCCATGGAGAGTCAGGTTCTACGCCTAATGCGAAATATTGGAGGCACTCTTGCCCAAACGCTGAGTCAAATTGCTCAAAAATGGGGCAACAAATCAGCCATTCACTGGGTAAAAAACTCGGGCTTCATCCAGTATTTAACCATAACCTACATGAATAAGCCATAATGAAAGTCTAGAACAAGAATTGATAATTTCCCTTTGAGTTTAAATATTGATACAGATTTCGATTCAGACCCATCCCTAACAGTTAAGAAAAGTCCGAGCGTCCTCAAACTGAATGAAACTGTGCAGATTTGTGTGCGCACACGTGTTGCAAGAGTAGAAGGAGATGTATCTAGTGCATCAACTCATGGGTCGCAGTTATCCTGTTCTTTCTCTATTAGAGTGCTTTCACCCTTGCGTGCTCGCATTATGCTTTGGGAGTTTTGGAGTGTGCACATAAACTGAATTTAATCTACATGCTTTTCGCCGTTCTGCTTCTTGTTTTCAACATATGGAGTTTATACAACATTCCTATTGTTGTTGCAGGCGTCAGACACCTGCTAAGAAGTAGAAAAAAGAAACCTGAAAATTCACAATATGTTCAAGAAAAAATTCCCACAGTGTCAATAATTGTTCCAGTGAAAAATGAAGAAAAAGTTATTGCTAGACTATTGAAGGCATTGTTGAATTTAACTTACCCTTTGTCAAAAATGGAAATAATAGTAGTTAATGATGAGTCAAGTGATAACACTGGGGAAATATGTAACCATTACGCTTCACTTTATTCCCATGTTAGAGTTTTCAATAGGCCAAAATCAACTACCAAGGCGGCTGCCCTTAACTATGGAGTTTCTCATGCTCGAGGAGAAATAATTGCCACGTTTGACGCTGACAGTGTTCCTGAATCCGACGCTCTTTTGAAAGCAGTAAACTATTTTGAGGACCCTACGGTGGCCGCTGTGCAAGGCAGAATTTGTTCTATAAACGCAAATGAAAACATGTTAACCAAATTTCTTTCATATGAAGGAGCTGTACAATACGAAGCCTACATGCGCGGAAAAGATAGTCTTAATCTTTTTGTTGGTTTAGCAGGCACTTGCCAGTTCATAAGGCGCAGTGTTCTTGAAGAAATCAATGGATGGAACGAGAAAAACCTATCTGAAGATGTTGAATTATCGCTTAGGTTGACGGAAAGAGATTATGCAATAAAGTATGCTTCTGAAGTCCGTACATGGGAAGAAAGCCCAAACGATATTCAAAGCTTAGTAAGGCAGAGAGCAAGATGGTACCGAGGCAACATAACAATGGGACTCAAATTTGGCAGACTCTTAACAAAGCTTAGCAAAAGAAGGCTTGACGCCGAAATGAGCCTTTTCGGAACATACCTCATAGTATTATGTATTGTGAGCTACTTTATGGCAGTGTGGTCATTCTTACTGCCACCTAACTTTACATTAACGCTTATCACACGATTCACATCCCTCTTCACGGTAGCTATCCTAGCGCTTGCAGGAATTACCCTAGTCTACGTAACTAAACCAATAAAAATCTGGAATCTGCTCTGGCTGCCCTTCATATACGCTTACTGGGGCTTCCAAAGTTTCATCGCTCTCTACGCAATTCTCCAAATCATTTTCCGAAGACCCGGAAAATGGAGCAAAACAATAAGGTCTGGTATAGTCACAGCGGAATTTGCAAAAGAAATTTTGGCAACTCATTGATGTCAACGCTCAAGCTAGGTAACATTCATAATTCTTTGTTCAATTTTTTGAAGCAAAATAGAGGCTCTTGTCTGTTCTTTTTTCTCCTCGGCTTGACTCTTCGAGGAATTCCCGAGTTGCTGGTTTCTCAGTATCCAGTTGGTTATGAAACGATTACGTGGTATGCTCCACCTATAATGACATTTCCTGGACGAAGTGTGCTTGATGTCTTTGTTCAGTTTTTCCAATCTGCCCCTGTGTTTTATGTTTTAATGTGGCTAGTCTCTAATGTCACTGGAGCACATGCTTTTACTATTTTGAAAGTTGTTGGGCCAATTCTTTATGGCAGTCTCATTGTTTCTTTCTTTATTTTTTTGAAGAAAGGACTGAAATTTGAATGGAAAATGGCTTTTCTCGCTTCATTTCTGCTGGCTTTTCAAATCGCCGCTTTAAGAGATTCTTGGGATAGGTTTAGAACAGTTTTAGCTTTAATTTTCTTTTTCGCTACGCTGACGGCATTAAAGAGTGACTCGAAACACAAGTGGGGGGCAGTCACTATTCTCGCAGTCTTAACCGCATTGTCTCGAGAATATGTGGTGCTGGTTCTATTTGCGACGGTTTTGGGTTTCATATTTTTGGCGAAAAAAGACAGAATCACGTCGTTGGTTGCTTTGGGTCCAGCGTTTACAATCTTTATAGTTATGGTTAATCCAGGTCTGATCAAGCTTGCATCTAATTATGTGTCAGAAGGTCAATATGCTTCTCGAAGTTATTTGTGGGTAGTGCAAGATGCTTTTGTGATTTTTGCGGTTTGTTATCTCCTTCTTTTGCCCTTTGTGTTGAGAGGCTTACGCAAAGATAGATTAATTGGTTCTATGACTGGTTGGTTGCTTCTAAGTTCATTTAGTGTTATCTGCCCTTGGTTTGCTATCCCAGGTTATCAACGTTGGCTAATGTTGCTGGTTTTTCCGTTTAGTGTTTATGCTGTTTGGGGGTTTGAACGTTTTCACCTATTCAATAAACGTAGAATCTGGATGTTAGCAGTGATTGTTATGATTTTTATGATAATTGGTGTTGGCTATTCCACTGGCACATTTTCATATGTAGGACAGATGACCAACAGTTATGTTGCTGTCAATTTGGTTCAGTCGTCTATAAGTTGGGATCAAGTAGATGATGTTAAGGCAGTTTTGACATGGCTTAATGAAAACGCTGTGTATAATTCTTCTATTCTTGCTGAAGAATGCTTCTACGGATGGACTTTAATTTATTTACAGCGTGCCAATCAAGATGTGAAAGTTATTCCATACGCTGCTGCTTCTCCGCCAATGCCTGCGTTAGAAGTAGCTTTACATGACGGTTTTAATCGAATTTATCTGATATGGTACACTGAACAAGGCTTTACTAATTTCGAGACGATTCACTCCAAGAATGCTATCTCAGTTTTTCAGTATGTGTCAAAAATTGCTTAGTTCTGATTCAGAACAATTGAGAATCATTAAATCTTGTACGACCTTTGCTGGCACTGTTCACAGTGAAAGCAAACGGCGGTAAGACCTAAAGTATGCCTAAAGATTCTGCTAAGACGGTTCTTAACAAAATGAGAGTATACTTCAGAGAGAATTGGGGCGTTCCTTCCGTCATAGGGTTTATGCTACTCCTATTAATCGCAGCGGCTTCCATGTCAATTAGTTTAAACCTCTTAACCAATGAAGTAGCCATCTCTGGGTATTACGCCTTAGTTGTCGGGGTTGTTTTGCAGCTTGTTTGCTTTTTGAAGTATGGTGAAAGGAGTGGTAACAAGGATTAATGAGTAGGGTTGAGCTCTCGTTTGTTTTGCCAGCCTACAATGAAGGAGACTTTATAGAGGGTGCCCTTGACGCGCTGGATCGCGTTGTGAAGGAAACAGGGCTACGATATGAAATTGTTGTTGTAGACGACGGCAGCGTAGACAACACCCGAGCAGGGGCGATCAAATATGCTAACAACAATGGACACGTAAGAGTGGTAGGCTATAAAAAAAATGTAGGGAAAGGTTACGCTGTAAAAAAAGGTTTTATGCAGGCTGCCGGCAACGCTGTAGTTTTCGTGGATAGCGACTTAGAGATAGATTTAGAAAGGATATCAAGTTATGTCGAGGCTTTGCAACATGGAGACATTGTCATCGCTTCTAAGTGGCATCCAGAATCCGTTGTGGAGATGCCATTGATACGTAGGATTTTGGGTCACGGCTTTAACGTACTGGTTAGGTTGTTGACTGGTGTTACGTTTAAGGACACTCAGGCTGGGCTTAAGGCGTTGAGGAAGAGCGCTTTTATGGGCATCTTTCCAAGGTTGAGCGTCAAGCGGTATGCTTTTGATGTGGAGTTGCTGGCAGTGGCTAACCTCTATGGCTTGAAAGTTGTGGAACTGCCAGTAAACATTAGTATGAGAGGCATGTTCAACCTCAAAGAAGTGTGGAAAATGTTCGTCGACCTGCTTGGAATAGCATATAGGTTGAGGGTGCTTCGTTGGTATCAACCGAATCCAGACTACAAGTGATAACGCAGTTTTGATCAGACACTTAGGATCCGTGTCTATAATAGTTCCCTGCAAAGAGATAGATGCTTATACGAAGCAGTGCATTGCTTGTTGTAAGAAGCTGGATTATGAGGACTTTGAGATAATTTTGCTTCCTGATTGTGCGTCTGAAGAGATTGAGGAAGTGAAGGTGTTAGCTACAGGATGTGTATCGCCTGGGCGAAAAAGGAATATTGGAATTTCTAATGCTGACGGAGAATTTTGTGCTTTTATTGATTCAGATGCTTATCCAAGTGAAGATTGGCTGAGTAACGCCATCACGTATTTTGATGATCCTCAGGTTGCTGCTGTTGGAGGACCAGGACTGACCCCTGAAGACGATAACATAATGCAAAGGGCGAGTGGGTATGTTCTCTCGTCCTTTCTGGTGGGAAATTTATCGAGTAGGTATAAGGCTGAGCGGAGCTTAGAGTCCGACGATATTCATTCCTGCAATTTCATAGCTCGGAAAGCGGTTTTGAAGGAAGTTGGTGGTTGGAACGAGAAATACTGGCCTGGCGAGGACACCTTAATCAGTTTAGCGATTAAGAAGCTTGGTAAAAAGTTGGTTGAAGCCTCGGATGTGGTTGTTTATCATCATCGTCGTCCACTCTGGGTGCCCCATCTGAAACAGGTTTCGAGGTTTGGAATGCACAGGGGCTTCTTTGCTAAGAGGTTTCCCGGGAACTCTTTGAAGCTTACCTACTTTATGCCGTCCTTACTTGTGTTGTCTCTACTTTTCGGTGGGTTTGTATCATTTCTCAATTCATTTTTCTTGAATATTCTGTCGTGGTTAGGAGTTGCATATCTTATCTTGAACTTTGTTGCAGCGATGGTGCAGGTTAGACAAGCGACATTGCTTCTTCCAGTTTGGTTAGGTATCTTGGCAACCCATATTGTATACGGTGTGTCGTTCCTGGCGGGTTTTATGAAGCGTGATCTGCAAAGATGAAGGTTAGCATTTCTTATCCGCCGATAAACTCTGGACGGGGTGTACCGTTGCTCAGTCAGAATAGACAGTTTCAGTATTTCCATGAGCCAACGTATATTTATCCTATGGTGCCAGCGTATGCGGCTACTTTGCTTAAGAATGCGGGTTATGATGTTGTTTGGGATGATGGAATTGCAGAGGAGAAATCTTATGGTCAGTGGCTTGCTGACTTGAAGAGGAATGGTCCTGACTTGGTGATGATTGAGACTAAGACGCCGGTGGTGAAGAAGC
>Ga0315280_10005593_pt1 | contig 17810 bp, 17 predicted proteins | sample YL17G06_40_MG_FD_203697 | JGI IMG/M metagenome (GOLD analysis project Ga0315280, IMG submission 203697) | Sediment microbial communities from Yellowstone Lake, YNP, Wyoming, USA - YL17G06_40 | ecosystem: Environmental > Aquatic > Freshwater > Lake > Sediment | place: USA: Wyoming | collected... | reverse complement strand
GGAATGACGTAGCCGTATTCGCGCCCAAGCTCTGGAAAGCATTTCTCAAAGTAGCTGATTTGGGCCTTGACTTTCGGAGTCGGTTCGGCGTACGGCACGCCTACAATCACAACAGAGTTCATCTCGTCTCCTGGATAGTCCACACCTTCAGAGGATCGTCCGCCTTGAACCCCGAGGAACACAGCGCCGCCGCGATTAGCATATGCCTTGAAATCTGCAACCATGCTCTCATTTTCTCTGGAGCTCATCCCTCTACGCTCATGGAAAAATGGCCTTTTCAGCGCCTTTTCCAGTCCGCTGCTGCATAAGGCCTGAAGAACCTCGAATGAAGCAGCGAAAATGCCAGTGTTAGCAGGAGTATTTTGGACAACCTCTTCTATTCGCGAAATAATCTTGCCATACATCTCGGGCGTTCTTTTCTCCATTGCCGTTGTGACGCCACAACTTACAAGCGGGAGAATATGTTCTTTGGGAAAGGGTGATGGGACGACTCTTTTCACCGTGTCTTCAGGAAGCTTCGTTATCTGCGCGTATGCTTCTAGCGGCTGAAGTGTTCCTGACATGAGTATGCTTGAGTGGACTGATGAGAAGACCGGCGCCGTGATTTTCGAAGGGTCTAAAGCGACTATCTCCAGTTTTGCTGTCGGCAAACCCTTGCGAGATGTGTATTTGCTTATCACGTTGACGTATGACTCGTCGCCTGTGGTCTCGACCCACCTAGACAGAAACTCGCCCATTGCGTGAATGTAAGACCTTGGATATTTTCCGTCTGTGAGCAATGTTCGCTTGATTAAGTAGCCAACCGCATTTAGATGCTGAAAGAATTTCTGAGGCTCGTCAACACCAGCTTTTTCGTGCACGAGTTCCAGCAGGAACTCGGGCGAAACTAGGGCTTCCTTCCCGATTTTCTCTGTTGCTCTTTCAACTTCGTTCCTGACGATTTCTGCGAAACCCGCGATGTCTTTGTAGCGGAATTTCTCGGCCTCAATCTTCGCTTGTCCCAGCGTGAAGAGCGAAAGGCGACTGCTCGCGATTTCAGCCGCCGTTTCTGGTAGGTTGTGCGCCTCGTCGACAATCAAGATGATGTTCTGCATCGGCGTGTCCAAACTCTTCAGAAAAACGTTGCGGATTTCAGGGTCGAATACGTAAAGATAACTTAGCGCAATGACCCTAGCATCGGCCAAAGAAGCCTTCACAAGCTCATAGGGGCAGAAGCCTTTTCTTCGACAGATCTTCTGGATCTCTGAAGCCTTACACGGGAAAAGGGCGATCCGATGCCTAAGATCAGAGTACTCCTCCTCTCTTTCCTCGATGCTGCGATGGTAAGGGCACCTATCCCTGGCTTTCAGCATCTCGCAGGCTTCCATGACCGATCGGGCATCCGATGCGTATCTTGTTACAAAGCTGTTTAGACACATTTCGTGGCGTCCGCGGATTGAAATTCCTGAAACTCGCAGCTTTCTAGAGACGGCTTTCAATTCTTCGATCACGCGGTCGTGTTGGCGATGCGTTCGTGCAACGTATAGTATTTTCAGATCATCTTCTTCAGCTTTTGGGAGGCAGGCGGACAGTGCAGCGATGGTTTTTCCCAGGCCGTTGCTTCCCTCAATCAGAGCAGAACGACCGTTTTCTACAGCCTCGAGAATTGCTTCTATGAATTCGCCTTGAAAAGGCCGCACCTCAGCGTATGGAAAGTAGGTGGCGACTTCAGTCCTAAGCTCAGTCATTCCTATCCCACAAATGTCTTGAGGGGCAAAGCATGTCTACAGGGCACTGCTTGCACAGCGGGTTTCTGGCTTTACAGTATTTTCTGCCCTGCGAAATGAGGAGCACATGAACGGCTAGATAGTCTTTTGGGTCATAGAGTGATTGAAGCGACTTGCGCACAGTTTCGTAGTCTCCATTTGCAGGTGTCAATCCTAAGCGTTTTGAGGTGCGGTCGACGTGAGTGTCCATTGGGATCGTGGGTTTCTTTGCACTGAAAAGAAGGACAACATCTGCGGTTTTGGGGCCGACGCCGGGCAACTCCATCAGTGTTTTTCTTGCGTCTTCAAAGGACATTGACAAGATGGATTCAAGGTTGCCGTGATGTTTTTCAAGGACTATTTTCGAGACTTGCTTTACTGTTTTTGCTTTGTTTCGGTAGAGGCCAGCCGGTTTCAAGCAGTTTTCGATTTGGCTTGTTTTGGCGTTCGCTAGCGCTTCGGGGGTTATTTTGAAGTGTCTCGAAAGGTTTTCGAACGCTTTTGCGGTGTTTCTGTCAGTGGTGTTTTGTGAGATTATTGTGACGATCAATGTTTGGAACGGGTCTCGTTTTGAGTTTGTCCACTTTGGCATTGTGAAGGCTTTTCGCAGTGTTTCCAAGATCTTTTCTGCTCGCCTCTCAGTCATTTGCTGCTTCGCCTTTTGAAAATGATAAATAGTGAGTGTATGAAGCTATTAATAAGCAGTGGAGACGCTGGCAATGGAACGGGCAAGAGTTGTGAAGGACGAGATAGTTGAGCTGAACAAGCATTTTTTGGCAGTGTACGTGGAAGCGAAGAATTCATGTTTGGTGTTGCTGAGCGAAAGTGAAGACAAACTTGGGACGCTGGCAATTGCTGTTCCGAAACCGAAAGACTTGCTTGCACCACCGTCGTCTTCAGTTCTGCTAGGTGACAGAAACGCAATCTCAGCACGCATGTTTGCAGAGTACGTTGCCGCGAAAAAGGGAAAGATTGCGTTGGTTTCCATCTTCCTAGAGACGATGGACGAACTGCATGCGCAGTCGATTTTCAAGAGGTTGATTGAAAAGGTGACGGTTTCCGCGACGGAGAAAGAGGGAGTCACGGCATGAGTCTCAGAGATTTTCTGAGGCAGATGGAGAAGGAAAAGGAAGTTCTACATGTCAAGGATGCGCTTTCCACAAGTTTCGAAATTCCGTTTGTCATGAAAAAGTTCGACAAGGAAGGCCCAGTTCTCCTTTTCGAAAAAGTGAAGGGCTATGACACGAAGGCCATTGCAAACGTCTGTGGAACACGCAGGCGGATTTGTGCTGGACTGGGTATCGGCCAGGAAGGGCTTTATCAGACGTTGACTGAGGCTTGGGGGTCGCCGAAGAAACCGAAGACTGTTGGTGATGGTCCAGTAAAGGAGGTTGTTGAGAGAGCTGATCTTTCGAGGTTTCCTTTTCTGACGCATTTCGAGAAAGATGCAGCTCCGTACATTACTTCGGCTGTTGTGTACGCGAAGAGTGTTGATGGCAAGGTTGAGAACGTGTCGGTGCATCGGCTGGAAGTCCTGGACAAGAATCATTTGGCGATTCGTTTGGTTCCGCGGCATCTTTTCAAGCTTTGGCAGATGGCAAAAGAGGCGGGTAAAGACTTGGACGTGTCAATGTCCATCGGAGTTCATCCGGCGGTGCTGCTGGCTGCTTCTTCGCCTGTTCCTTTCGGCGTGTGCGAGTTTGATGTAGCGAACGCCTTGATTGGAAATGGTCTTCGGGTGGTCGAGTGCGAACATGTGAACGCCTGTGCTCCAGCGGAGGCCGAGTTGGTGTTGGAGGGCAGGATTTCTGCCTCGAAAGAAGTTGTTGAGGGGCCGTTTGTAGATATCACTGGGACGTATGATGTTCAGAGGCGGCAGCCTGTTGTGGATGTTGTGGGGGTTATGCGTCGCAGGGATTTTGTTTATGAGGGGCTTTTGCCTTCTGGGGCTGAGCATAGGCTTTTGATGGGTTTGCCTCATGAAGTGTTGATTTGGGAGAGCGTTTCGAAGGTTGTGCCGAAGGTGTGCGCTGTTAATCTTTCAGTCGGTGGCAGTGGGTGGCTTCACGCGGTGATTTCGGTCGAGAAGCAGGTTGACGGCGATGGGAAGAATGTTTTGTTGGCGGCGTTTGCGGCGCATCCGAGTTTGAAGCATGCGGTGGTTGTGGATTCTGACATTGACGTGTTTGATCCTTGTGATGTGGAGTGGGCGATTGCGACCCGTTTTCAGGCGGGTGAGGATTTGGTTGTTGTCAAGAATGTTCGCGGTTCGACGTTGGACTCTTCAGCTGATCAGGAGACTGGTTTGACGACGAAGATGGGTGTTGACGCGACTAGACCGTTTACCAAGCCCAAGGAGAAGTTTGAGCGTGCAAAGATTCCTGCTGGCAGGAATGTTGAAACAGCTGTACGCAGACTGCGTGGTTTGTGAAGGAAAATTTCTGCACATTATCTTATATATATGAGGTTTGAAGAATTAGGGAATTGGTGGTTTATTGTCACGTAAGAAAGAGGATAAGCAGAGTGACTTGTCACTGAAAGTTGAGGATGTGATGGTTAAAGAAGTGATTACTATAGATGAAGAGTCAACCGTTAAAGAGGCGGTTGAGGTCATGAACAAATTTGAGATCGGCTGTTTGATTTCTGTTAGGAAGGGGAAAGCCATGGGGATAATAACTGAGAGGGATCTTTTGAAGAGGGTTGTTGCCGATGGGAAGGATGCAGCTAAGACCATGGTGAAGGATATTATGACGAGTCCGTTGATTGTTGCTGAGCCTAGCATGGATTTGGGGGAGGCGGTGAAGTTAATGTTCAAGATGAAAATCAAGAAGCTGCCTGTTGTTGATGATAAGAGGCTTGTGGGTTTGGTGAGTTTGACGGACATTGCACGTTTCCAGCCTCAGGTGATTGCCATTTTGAAGCAGCTTGCGACGAGACAAGCGGCGCCGAAAAGCATGAAGAAAGTCATAGACTACTACGTTGTCTAGCCGTTTCGCCCTTTCTTTTTTTGTTTCCGTCTTTGAGGAAGTTTAAATGGTTAGATTTGACTTTATCAGTGCTTGATGAACAAGACCTTAGTGTTGAAGGTTGATTCGGAAGAGCCTGATGTTGAGAAGATTCATGTTGCGGCGGATTTCATCAAGAGGGGCGGTTTGGTGGCTTTTCCAACTGAGACTGTTTACGGTTTGGGAGCGAATGCGCTGAATGCTGAGGCGGTTTTGGCTCTTTTCGAGGCGAAAAAGCGTCCGCTTGATAATCCGCCGATAGTGCATGTTTGCGATGTAAAGGACGTTTGTAGGCTGGCTGAGACAGTTCCGTCTCAGGCTGAGGCGCTTATGGAGAGGTTTTGGCCTGGTCCGCTGACACTGATTTTCAAGCGTTCAGATGTCGTGCCTGATGTGACTGTGGCAGGTTTGGACACGATTGCGGTTAGGATGCCTAGGCACAATGTTGCTTTGGCTCTGATCAGGGAAAGCAATTGCCCGATTGCCGCTCCGAGCGCGAATCTTGCTGGCAGGCCTAGTCCAACGTCGGCTGAGCATGTTTTGGATGATTTGGGCGGGCGGATTGACGCGGTTTTGGATGCGGGTCCGACGGTTGTTGGTGTGGAGTCTACGGTTTTGGATTTGACGGTTGATCCGCCGCAGGTTTTGCGTCCTGGTGGGACGACGTTTGAGGTGTTGCGGGAGGTTCTTGGGAGGGTGGAGCTTAATCCTGCTGTGACTGCGGAGAAGGCGTTGCGGATGGAGAAGGTTCGTTCGCCTGGGTTGAGGCATAAGCATTATGCGCCTGATGCTGAGGTGGTTGTGGTTGAGGGTGAGGTTGACGCGGTTGTGGCTAAGGTGGACGAGTTGGTTAAGCTTTACAGAGAGGATGGGAGGAGGGTGGGGGTTTTGGCTACGGATGAAACTGTTTCTCGTTACAGTGCTGATGTTGTGAAGTCGCTTGGGAGTAGGGGTGATTTGGCGGTTGTTGCGCGGAATTTGTTTAGGCTTTTGAGGGAGTTCGACGTGGAAGGTGTGGATGTGATTGTTGCTGAGGGTGTGCCTGCTGAGGGGTTGGGTTTGGCGGTTATGAACAGGCTTCGAAAGGCTTCTGGGTACCACATCGTTAAGGCAAGATAGCTCCCAGAATTGAAAATGTTACTAAGGAACGCGTCTTTGAGGTTGGGCAAAAGGTTTTATGTTTTGCGTGGTTTGCTGTCAGAGCGTGGGCGGCGGACGGGTTTGAAGGTGAATTGGCGGATTGTGGCTGTGGTGGTTGTAGTTGGGTTGTTTGTGGGTTTTGGCAGTGGGCTTGTTGAGAATGAGCCTGATTTTCCTCATATTCCTGAGAATAAGTATTACGGGTTCCCGCTTGCTTGGCGAGTGGTTGACGAAGGCGGTCAGAAGAACACGTATCCTCTTGAGTTGCTTGCGGATTGCGTGTTTGGGGTTGTCTCGGTTTCGATCGTAGCAGGTACAGCGATTTTGACGATGAAGATGATGGATAAGAAGAAGGCTCAGCCGAGTGGTAATGTGGCACGCAGAAGCAAGGCTGGCGGGACGAAACGAAAAGCTAATGTGCACAGATTCCTGTTTGAAGCCCTTATAGAGCTTAGAGAATAATGAGAAGAGGGAGTGTTGGCACTTTGGTTAACAAGAATCTTGTCGGATATCTCGTTCATCACCATAGCCCCGAGTTCGCCGCTTCCGGCCAAAATAACACCGACATACTTAGACACAAGGTAGAGCTTTTTCATGTTATCATTTTGGGCAGTTACAGCTCTTGGATCCCCAAATGTTCCTCTGCTATCAGATGCAAGCACCATCCCATCTTTGCCTTTAATGCAAACGCACAGCGTCATAGAAAGCCTCAATTTATATTCTGGGGAACATTATTAAACATTTTCCGTGATTAACAATCAATTATCACTCTAGCATTGGTATCTTGATTTGTCTTTGCTTTGCCATCTTGCGTGCTGTCTCGTATCCTGCATCCGCATGTCTTACTACTGCCGTTCCCGGGTCAGTTGTTAACACCGTTACTATGCGTTTTTCTGCTTCCTTTGTCCCGTCTGCCACTAGGCACATACCTGCGTGAATACTGTAGCCTATGCCTACTCCTCCTCCGTGATGTACACTCACCCAGGTAGCTCCTCCAACTGCATTAATCAAAGCATTCAGAATCGGCCAGTCAGCAACTGCGTCGCTTCCATCTTTCATGCCCTCAGTCTCCCTGTTCGGCGAAGCCACACTCCCACCGTCCAAATGGTCTCTCCCAATCCATACAGGCCCACTAAGCTCGCCGCTGCCAACCATGTCATTGATAATCTTACCGAACCGTGCACGTTCACCATAGCCCAGCCAACAAACCCGCGAGGGCAAGCCTTGAAACTTCACCTGCTCCTTCGCCTTCCGTATCCACCTGCACAACCCAACATCATAACTAAACTCCTTCAAGACAACATCGTCCAACTTGTAAATGTCCTTTTCACTGCCCACCAGACTAGCCCAACGGAATGGGCCTTTTCCCTCACAGAACAGTGGCCGAACGTAAGCTTGCACAAACCCGGGATAGGCAAAAGCGTCTTTGTAGCCCGCATCAAGCGCCTGCTGTCGAAGGTTATTGCCATAATCAAACACAATGGAACCTTTCCGCATGAACCCAACCATCGCCTCAACCTGACAGCACATGCTCTCCATCGCATGATGCACATACTCCTTCGAATCAAGCTTCCTAAGCTCATCCGCCTCCTCCTTGCTGAAACCAGCAGGATAATACCCGTTCAACGGGTCATGCGCACTTGTCTGATCCGTAACAACATCAGGAATAATGCCCCGCTTCAGAAGCTCAGGATACACCTCAGCCGCATTACCCAACAAACCAATACTACGAGGAACACCCTTCTGCTTAGCGTCCATCGCCAATCTAATCGCTTCATCCAATCTGTCAGTCCAATCATCCAAATACCCATGCTTCAGCCTGCGCTCAATCGCCCAAGGATTAACCTCCACAACCAAAGCCACACCATCATTCATCGTCACCGCCAAGGGCTGCGCACCGCCCATCTCACCCAAACCAGCCGTCAAAACCAGCCTTCCCTTCAGACTTCCGCCGAAATGCTCCTTCGCAACAGCCGCAAGAGTCTCGTAAGTACCCTGCAAAATCCCCTGCGTGCCAATGTAAGACCAGCTGCCAGCCGTCATCTGCCCATACATAATCAGACCCTTCTGCTCCAGTTCAAGGAAATAGTCCCAAGTCGCCCACTTCGGAACAAGCATAGCGTTAACAATCAAAGCCCTAGGAGCCCACTCATGCGTCTTAAAAACAGCCACAGGCTTACCACTCTGAACCAGCATAGTCTCGTCAGGCTCAAGCTCAACAAGCGTGTCCACAATCTTGTCAAAACACTCCCAATTCCGCGCAGCTTTGCCAGTTCCACCGTAAATGATCAGATGCTCAGGGTCCTTCGCAACCTCAGGATCCAAAACGTGACAAAGCATCCGCAAAATACCCTCAATCTGCCAATTCTTACAATGCAGCTCAGAACCAGTCAATGCTCGGACAGGCCGCTCAACACTAAACTTGGCCAAGACCATTCACCAACAACCAAAATAGCAGAAACACACATTAATCCTTTACCCACATCCATCACGTTTTTAAAGCCCAAACCTTTCATGCTAAGCTAAAGAGGAAATGACAACATGAAAGGAGCAATAGTGTTTCTAGCAGTATTTTTCATCTTCCTCGCGGCCACACTTGCCTACCCTGACATGCCCCCTGGAAACAAATTTACGACGGCTTGAACCTGCCAGCAGACATACCCTATCAATTGCTAGGCATGTCGGCAGCTACCCTCATAATCGCAGTACTCAACGGCGTAATCTACGGCATAATAGCATGGATAACCTTCACCATACTCGAAAAACGAGGAATACTAAAGTAGAAAAACTCCCCCATCATTTTTCATTCTTTCAAAATAGGAAACTCGCTCTTCCGCGCTTCCTTATCAATAACAACCCTTCCGTTCTTAACAACCTTGTCAACCAAATTCACGCCGAAGGAATAACCGAGAAACTTGTGGTTAGGCACGTCCAAAACAATCACGTCCGCCTTCTTCCCAACCTCCAAGCTACCAACCTCACCCGCTCTGCCAACAGCATGCGCCGCGTTAATGGTAGCCGCCGTAATCGCCTCAGCAGACGTCAACTTCATGAAATGACACGCAAAAGCAACAACCAACTGCATGTTCTCAACCATGCAGCTCGGATTAAAGTCAGTGCCCAAAGCCACAGGAACACCGAAATTAATCATCACCTTAGCATCCGCAAACCGTCCATTCATCAAACTGAAAGCCGCGGCTGGAAGCAAAACTGCAATCACGCCTTTATCCGCCATAGCCCTGAGGCCTTCATCAGAAGAAAAAAGTAAGTGATCAGCCGAAACCGCTCCAAAATCCGCCGCGAGCTCCGCACCGCCCAACTGGCTCATCTCGTCAGCATGAACCTTCGGCTTCAAACCAGAACCCTTGCCAGCCGACAAAATCCGCCTAGTCTGTTCTAAACCGAAAACACCCTTCTCACAGAAAACATCACAAAACTCCGCCAGCCCTTTCTCAGCCACCTTCGGAATCATCTCGTCAACCACCAAACCGACGTAGCCCTGCGGACTGCCCTGATACTCAAGCGGAATCGCATGCGCGCCGAGAAAAGTGGGCACAACATCCATCGCGTGCAACTGGTTCGCACGCTGAACGACCTCCAAAATCTTCAACTCGTCCTTCGTCGTCAAGCCATACCCGCTCTTGGCCTCAACCGTGGTGGTTCCATGCTCCAACATCACGTCAAGCCTTTCAACGGTCAGATCTCCAAGCTTCTCAACGCTCGCCTTCCGTGTCTCCCTGACCGTTCTCAAGATGCCGCCGCCAGCACCCAGAATCTCCAGGTAAGACGTACCTTCAACCCGCATGTGAAACTCGTCTTCCCTCGAACCTGCAAAAACAAGATGTGTATGCGCATCAACAAAACCAGGTAAAACAGTCTTCCCATTAGCATTGATGACGTTCTCAGACTTGAAAACCCTGATGATGTCAGGAGTCTTCCCAACAGCAACTATCTTGCCGTCTTTCACTGCTAGGCTGCCGTTGCGTATGATGCCAAGCTCCTGCATCTGCGCGCCCGTGCGCGGTTTCTGACTGCCGCCCTCAACCGTGACAAGCTCATTAGCATTCACAATAAGCAAGTCTGCATTTTCTTTGACGCCATGTTTACTGCGCTTCTGAGCCCCAATCATTCCCTAAACCACTTGGTACTCTTCATTCCTCTTCAGCAGAACAACCCTGATGCTCGAGCTGGCCTCAACCTTCTTCTTGAACTCGTCGGGCTTCGTATCCCAACGGTGCATCGGAATAACGACTGAGGCATTGATGGCAAGTGCAGCGTCAGCCGCTTCAGCATTGTCCATCGTGTACGTGCCCCCGCTTGGAAGCAAAGCAACGTCGACATGTCCAAGCTGTTTCATTTCAGGAATGAAGTCCGTGTCGCCAGCATGATACACGGTCTTGCCGAGAGCGGTTATCAAGTAGCCCACGCCGAAACTCTTCGGATGGAACGGGTTCCCAGGTGACCTGAAGCGCTTGACGTTGTAAGCGTCCACGGCCTTGATCTTTACGCTGTCCTCGTTTGCTTCTTCCCCGACCTTCAGCGTCCTGACTGCTCCCTTGATCTTCTTAACGCAGTCTTCAGGGGCAAACACCACCGTGTCCGCACCGCGAATACTCTTAATCTTGGCCACGCTGCAGTGGTCAGAATGAGAATGCGTCACCAGAATCAAGTCTGCCTTTTCGGAGTACTTGCCACTGTACGGATCAACGTAGATGATCTTTCCTTCCACGCTAATCTTGAAACTCGCGTGACCCAACCATCTCAACATAAGAGTCATTCTGGAACACTACCCATCTCCATAGCGTTTTGCGCTGCTACCTCTAGGATTCTATTCTCAGTCAGGTTATCAATCTTTAGGTAGTACGAGGCAACGTCAATCACCGACTTCAGCGGTGCCATGCCACAGAACTCTGACCCCACGATAGGCACATTGTAACGCGCACATTCAACTTTGAGAACCTCAAAAACACGGTAAAGGGGAGTCTTCTCAAAATCATGAATGCTCATACCTATCTGAGTCAAGTTCTTCTCAGGAACAAAAGCGGCCATAGCCTTAACGTTAGAAAAACCGCCCTTCGACGCGTGCAAAGCCTTAGCAATCTTCTTGGCAACCTTCAAATCAGCCGTTCCCAAATTCACGTTGAAACCCGCCATGACATTCCGCGCACCAGCAATCGCCGCGCCAAACGAAGGCACAAACTTCGCCGGCCCAAAATCAGGTTCACGCCCAGGCTTGACAATCATCTCCGCCAGCCGCTCGTACTCACCCTCACGAATCCAATCCAAATCCTTCCGCTCAGGCCTCGGTTGCGCATCTCCATAAAGGTACACTGGCACGCCGCACTTGTCAGCTAAACCTTTTCCGAATCTTTTTGCAAGCTTGATGCACTCTTCCAAGGCAACGTTCTTTAACGGAATGAACGGGACAACATCAACCGCCCCGAGACGCGGGTGCTGGCCCTTGTGCTTCCGCATGTCAATCAACTTTACCGCCTTACAGGAAGCGTTCAGCGCTGCCTCAACCACTGACTTCTTGTCGCCAACTATCGAGACAACAAGCCTGTTGTAGTAGTTGTCAAACGTGTAGTCAATCAGAAACGCACCTTTCGTCTTCTTAACCTCATCAAGAATCTGTTCAACAATTTTCGGGTCCGACGTGCTGAAGTTGGGAACGCTTTCAACAATTTCCATCAAACCGCACACCAGCTAAACTTACCCGCAGTTCAAGGTAATTAAGATTATCAGCGAAACAATCAAAAGAAATATATACTTTCCACGCTGAAATTGCTAGGCTGTCAAGGAATCATTATGAAAGGAAAAATAGCTGCGATACTCTGCCTTTTGATACTCCCACTAATTTCACTAGCACTTATCGCCCCTGCAAAAGCCGCTGACGGCTCACCCTATGGTTGGGTGGAACCAGCATACGTGGGCCAAGACGTATACTACGATACGAACATTGTTGGATACCTAACAGGCACGAACTGGAATTTCACATTCAGCTGGACCAACTACTACGGCCATCAAATCAACGTTACAGCCTTGCGAATGTACTTCAGCTGGGGCAAGAACTACAGCTCTACATACGCAACACCCTTGGCGCTAGCGGACGGTGTCACTCAAATCTTCAACCTGGTCAACATGACGCCAACGGTTGCGGAAGCGCCTGAACAGATAGGTCCATTCTGGTACACAGTGTATATTCACCACGCCAACAACACAGTTGCACCCTACGATGACAAGAGCTTCTCAGTTGTAAGCGGTAGCAACTTTGCTGTGCTGTCAGCAGACCATCTTGCGTGCTTGAACCTGTGGGCCAAGTACAACATGTTCTTCATGTACGGTCCGTCAATGATGTTGCCTCAAGGGATGTTTCCATTCGGCGGCAACATAACCGAGGTACAAGTACTGTTCACAAGGGCAATGTTTGAGCTCGAACAAGGGTCCCTAATCTTTGAGGCAGGAGTATTCGGCGCTGCAAAAACTCATCTTCAGACCGGAGACACATATTTCAGTGACGCGTTAACAGCATGGAACGACAGGGGAACGGCAATCGAGGACGCAGACCTAGCCTACAAGGAAGCCCAAACCACCTACTACACTGCACTCGGAGACGCAAACAAGATGAACGCCTACGGCTGGATTTTGTTCGGTCTGGGCTGGATGTTCATCGGCCTCGGAATAATCATATACGCCTTCAGAAAACCGAAAGTCGTGCAGGGCTGAATCTGAAAACAACCCATTTCTTTTTTTATTCATCTTTATAAAGCCTCAGCAAACTCTCTTAAGAGAAGAGGGAAAACCGTGCAGGCCGAACTTGAATTCGAAGTCCCAACGTGGAACCAAATATACGACATGCTTCTGAACCTAGCTGAGAAAATCAGAAAAAGCGGATTCAAACCAGACATAATAGTGGGCATTTCCAGAGGAGGATGGCCTCCAGCCCGAGTCCTCTCAGACCTTCTGGACAACCCCAACCTCGCAAACGTCAGAGCCGAATTCTACTTGGGAGTAGCAGAAACAAAAGGTGAACCCACCCTAACACAGCCAGTATCGATGCCCGTGGCAAACAAGAAAGTGTTAATGGTAGACGAGGTTGCAGACACAGGCAAAAGCCTGAAGCTGACGAAAGAGCACGTCCTTGAGAAAGGCGCCGCACAAGTCAAAATAGTCACAGTCTACTACAAACCTTGGAGTATAATCAAACCAGACTACTACGAAAAGGAAACAACCCGCTGGATAGTTTTCCCATGGGAAATAAAGGAAACCATACGAAAAATCCTCAGAAAATGCAGAGAGAAAGAAAGACCCGTGGAAGAAGAAACGGCGAAACTTCAAAAAGTAGGAATATCCGCCGAACTCATCAAGAGATTCTTGAAAGAAATCCGCGAGGTAGAAAATTGCTAGAGCGCATCGAAGAATTCGGAAAGCATTTAGTAATAACTGGTTTCAAAGGTGTAAAAGTTGGGAACGTTGAAGCCTTTTTCAAGGCAATTCGCAACGAGAAACTGTCAAACGTGGAAATCCAGTTTTTCGACGCTCAACTCGTGGCAACTTCGCAGCACCTGTATTTTGCAGTTTTGAACGCGTTGACTGCGTTTAAGAACGAAGAGAACATCTCCAGAAACCTAGCCATGGAAATAATGCTTTACGCTTCCGCGCAACGGCAAATCCGAAAAGCCATGAAACTTCTGGGAATCACACGCCGCTCGTCTGACATCGCAACGATAATAGTCGCGGACAAACCAGACAGCGCAAAGGCAGCCTTGTCGATAGTCTCCCGGAATCTGCGCGCAAAGCCTGATGACGCGGTTGTTGAATTGACACGCGGGAAGGTGAAAAGCATCCGAAGAGTCTTCGGAATTTCCCAAGCAGAACTTGAGGCTGTCTGCAAAGGAGACGGCTTGGAAGCGGCTCTAGTTGACCTTGTCATTGAGCGGATGGCACTCTTGTCAACTCAACGTTGACTCACAATATCTTCTCCTTCATGACAGACAAAACATCATCAGGCTCTATTATTGACATTCCAGTCAGCCCGCCGACTACTTCGATCAGCAGAATCTTGTCAGGCTTGGTCAACTTGACCTTCTGCTTGATGTTCGCCGCCGCAGCTTCTATGATGCTTTGCGCATGAATTGCTGTAAAACGTTTTTCAACTGTGACCCGAAAAGTCTCGTTTTCCCCGATTTTCGAGCTGAGCTCGGTTGCCGCCTGTCGAATCTCTTCTAGATCAGTGCGCACGACTTTCTCTATAGGGATTATTCTCAGCGTGTATCGAAACTCGTAGGGGCGTTCGACCAGAATCTTGCGCAACTTCTCAACCGTTCCGAAAGGGTCAAGAGAAGTTTTCGTTGCAATCAGACCAGCAACACCAGTTCTTTCAATTGTCGCCGCTGAATCGCCGACTTCTTTGAAGAGAAATGTCAGCTCCGCGCAAGCTTCACGCTCATTTCCGCGTGAGGTCGTTGCCAGAAGGTTGAAGTCTCTGAGCACATTCTCACAGACAATAGTGTATTTGCACGTCGTAAGTAAGCTTTGTTTCTAAAAGAAGCCGCCGTCATTCGCTTTTGGAGGTCAGTGTAGCTTAGTGGCTTATCACAGCTTTTGGCTCTTAGCCGTCGCCTCACATCATCCCACATTAAACATACTACGACAGGGATTTATCCGTTTTGATGTTTCCTGGACATTAGGCTTAAATTTGGCCAAATATGTTCTCGTCTAGTTCAAGGAACGGAGGCAAGTCGGTGAGCAAGAAACAGAAACCTGTGATTGTAGTTCACGGTGGTGCCGGTGCCATTACTCCCGAACGCAATCAACCAGTTATGGAAGGAATCAAGAGAGCCGCAAAAAAGGGGTTCGATGTCCTTAAAAGAGGAGGAACCGCCGTGGACGGCGTAATGAAGGCAGTCATGGTAATGGAAGATGACGGGTCGTTCAACGCGGGTTACGGTTCCAGCTTGAACATAGACAGAAGCGTAGAGATGGACGCCTCAATCATGGACGGAAAGACATTGCAGGCCGGTGCCGTCGCGCTTCTGAAGGACGTAAAAAACCCGGTGTGTCTAGCCAGGATAGTCATGGAGAAAACAGACCATGTCTTCATAGCAGGAGAGGGCGCGGAGAGACTCGCCACGCTCTTCAAACTTGAAAGAGTCAACGCGGTTACAGAGCTTAGGCTGAAGTATTATGAGGGACAGAAAAAGAAGCTGCTTGAAGGGCAATTTGAACTGCCAAAACTTGCGAGCCTAATCAAGGAATACCCAGAATTGCTGGAGTCGGACACTGTGGGCGCAGTTGCCCTCGACAAAGAAGGAAACCTTGCAGCCGCTACGTCAACCGGCGGCTTTCCACTGAAGCTTCTTGGAAGGATCGGAGATTCACCGCTGATTGGCTGCGGGAACTATGCGGACAATGAGAGTGGCGCGTGCTCGGCTACAGGTGTAGGTGAGATAGCGATAAGGCTGGTATTGGCGAAGACTGTATGCGCCTACATCGAGGCTGGCAAAACTCCTCAGGAGGCAGCTGAGCAAGCCATACGGCTTGTTAACCGAAGGATGCCTATCGGATACAATTCCATGGGGCTGGTCGCCGTAGATGTTCACGGGCGGATTGGGGCTGCTCATAACTCGCCGAACCTTTGTTGGGCGTACTTGACACCGGAGACACCGAAGCCGGTCAGTTCTTCAACGGCGAAAAATGTGAAAGAAAGCCATTGAAAGGACATTATCGATCGCACTTTTTGGTCTTTATTCTCGACAACTGACGAATAATAACCCTTAAAGCGTTGCTAGGTGGCTTGTGTAGGTACACAACGGCTTGTGGAGGTGAAATGGAATGAATGATGAGGAAGAGGAATGGGAAGAAGAAGACACTGAGGATGAAGAATGGGAAGAGGAAGAGTGGTAAGGGAATTAAGTAGATAATACTCTTCTCATGATTTTTGCTTGCCAAGAAGTTTTAGACTCTTTTTGCACGGTTTTGAGGGTTCAAGCTTATAACCTACCTGTTGAGAGCATTCATGGATTGATGAACGATGACGCGAGTGGCCGTGCTGGACATCGACAAGTGTAAGCCCAAACACTGCAATAGGCTATGTCACCGTTTCTGTCCGATAGTGCGAACCCACATAGAAGCCATACGATTCGAGAACAACAGGCCCGTGATCGTTGAGTCTCTCTGCACAGGATGTGGGATATGCGTAAAGAAGTGCCCGTTCAACGCCATATCGATAGTCAACCTTCCAGACGAGTTGGACAAAGACTGCAGCCACAGATTCGGACCTAACACGTTTAAGCTTTTCAGACTGCCAACACCGTCACCCTGCATGGTTCTCGGCCTCCTCGGACAAAACGGCATAGGCAAGACAACCACACTGAAGATACTTTCAGGCGAGGTCAAACTGAACCTCGGCAACTACGAGAACCCGCCTGAGTGGAGCGAAATAGTCCAGCACTTCAGGGGCTCAACACTTCAAGATTACTTTCAAAAGATGGGAGAAGGAAAACTCAAAGTCTCGCACAAGCCGCAGTACGTTGACAAAATTCCGAAGGTCGTCTCTGGAAGCGTCGGCGAACTGTTACGAAAAGTAGATGAAAGAGGCGCCTTAGAGAAAATCGCAGAACAGCTCGAACTCGAGCAATTCTGGAACAGGCCGCTCGAGGTTTTAAGCGGAGGAGAGCTGCAGCGGGTGGCCGTAGCCGCAACGATGTGCCGCGACTCGGACGTCTATCTTTTCGACGAGCCCTCAAGCTATCTGGACGTGAAGCAAAGACTGGAAGTGGCCAGGGCCATAAGAAGCCTAAAAGATGAGCAGAAAACCATAATCATAGCGGAACATGACCTCGCCATAATAGACTACCTGTCAGATCAGATTTGCATTTTCTACGGTGAACCAGGTGTTTACGGCGTTGTGTCCAATGTTCACGGCGTTAGAACAGGCATAAACATTTACTTGCAGGGATACATTCCAGACGAGAACGTCCGCTTCAGGAAAGAAGCAATAATATTCCATGAAAAACCGCCTGCTGTGAGTTCGGGCGCAGGCGAGACGCTGCTTAAATGGGAGAAGATTGAAAAAACGTTCAAAGGGTTCAAACTCACAGCCCACGGCGGCGAGATAAGAAGAGGAGAAATAGTCGGGATTCTTGGACCGAACGGCATAGGCAAGACGACTTTCATCAAGATTCTGGCTGGCATTGAAGAAGCTGACGACGGCAAAAAATTCGGGGAAACTAAGGTAAGTTACAAGCCTCAGTACATTTCCGCGGAGTATGACGGCACAGTTCAGATGCTACTGATGAGCGTTGCCAAGGAAGAGTTTTCTTCAAGCTGGTACAAGACCGAAATCCTCCAGCCCTTGAGGGTAAATCTGCTCCTAGACCGGAATGTGGCGGAGCTGAGCGGCGGTGAGCTGCAAAAAGTCGCCATTGCAGCGTGCCTCTCCCGCAAAGCTGATCTTCTCTTGGTGGATGAGCCCAGCGCGTACTTAGACGTTGAGGAAAGACTGAACATGGCGCGGATCATTCGAAGAGTTGCTGAAAATCATAACGTGGCAGCTTTCGTCGTGGAACACGACGTGGTCACGCAGGACTTCATAGCCGACCACCTGATGGTCTTCACCGGAAAACCAGGCGTGGAAGGCACAGCATATGCTCCTACAAGTCTGAGGAAAGGAATGAACAAGTTTCTGAAAGTGATGGAAGTGACTTTCCGCAGGGACCTAGCCACGAAGAGGCCGAGAGTCAACAAGGAAGGCTCGAAGCTTGACAAGTTCCAGAAGGAAGTCGGAGAATACTACTACACGCGTTCAATCCCGAAGAGTTGAGACTAAATTAAGAACCATGTTTCCAGGTCAGAAGCGTAGTTAAATTAATGAATGAGCAAAGCGTATCGTAGAAGCAAAATTGCTGTAAAGGGGATT
>Ga0315280_10005592_pt1 | contig 17810 bp, 24 predicted proteins | sample YL17G06_40_MG_FD_203697 | JGI IMG/M metagenome (GOLD analysis project Ga0315280, IMG submission 203697) | Sediment microbial communities from Yellowstone Lake, YNP, Wyoming, USA - YL17G06_40 | ecosystem: Environmental > Aquatic > Freshwater > Lake > Sediment | place: USA: Wyoming | collected... | reverse complement strand
ACCTCATCAACGCCAAAATCCCCTACCGGGAAGAACTTCTCGAAGGAGGAATACATGTAGAAAACGGAAAGATAGGCAAGATAGGCAAAGAAGCGAATCTGCCTCACGCGGATCGAACGATTGATGTAAAAGGGCTCATAGCACTACCGGGACTAGTAGACGCCCATGTTCACTTGAGAGATCTACAACTCTCTTACAAAGAAGACTTCTACACGGGAACATGCGCTGCCGCTGCAGGCGGATTCACAACAGTCCTCGACATGCCCAACACGATCCCTGCTACAGATTCTTCCATCCGCCTCAAGGAGAAATATGAACACGCAGAAAAGAAGATTGTTGTAAACGTCGGATTCCACGCAGGGCTGACAGACAGACTCGAAGAGATCTCTAAACTAGCAAGGCTGGGAGCTGTCTCATTCAAGTTGAACCTCTACAAGCCGACTCCAAAGATCGCTATAGAAGATAGTGAGTTAATGACGCAACTCCTGTTGAAATGCAGAGGCATGAGAAGACCTGTCACGGTTCATGCAGAAGACAGAGAGTTGATAGAAAGGAATAGAATGCGAGCGAAGACCGGAAAGAAGCACACCGTAGAGGATTTTTTGAGAGCCCACTCAAAAGAGGCCGAACTGCTAGCTGTAAACAGGATGATCGATCTGGCAAAAACTACTAGAGCACATCTCCACATCTGCCATTTAAGCGTGATCAAGAGCCTTGATTCGATAGAAGAAGCGAGGAGGATGGGATTGAGACTCACATGCGAATCCTCCCCTCACCACATGTTCTTGAACGAAAACTGCTTGAGACGACTCAAAGGAATCGCAATTACCGTTCCTCCAGTTAGAGACTCAACAAATTCACGTATGTTATGGAATGCGTTCATAGACGATAGGATAGATGTGATCGCGACGGATCACGCCCCTCACACAGAGAAGGAGAAGACCGTGGATGACGTTTGGGACGTCTCTCCAGGCATACCGGGCCTAGAAACCGCTTTGCCGTTACTGTTAACACGGGTGAGTAGAGGGCAACTGCGCCTAAGTAGACTGGTGAGAGCTATGTCCGAGAAGCCTGCTGCAATCTTCGGTTTGCGAGGGAAAGGCAAATTGAGGCGAGGTGGAGATGCTGACCTAACGCTGATCGATCTGAAAGCAAAATTCAAGATAGAATCGACCAAGTTCCATTCAAAAGCAAAGCTCTCACCCTTCGACGGATTCAAGTGCCAAGGCAAACCTGTCAAGACATTTGTCGCAGGCAAATTGGTAATGGATAATGGTGAAATCGTCGCGGAGAGAGGAAGTGGATCCGTCCTGAAGGCGACTGGAAAATGAAGTTCTTGGCTGATGGAATGATCGGTCGCCTCGCTAGATGGATGAGGTTGATTGGATGTGACGTAGAATATCTAAATGACATGTCTGACGACCAATTGTTGAGGAGGGCTGCGAGCGAACGTAGAATCCTACTTACCTGTGATGTAGCGCTCTATAGGAACGCTGTCGCCAAGGGAGTTGACGCCTTCTTGGTTAGCGGTAAAGATCAAGCTGAGAAGCTGGCCAGAGTTGCCAAGCGATTCGATCTACGGCTTGAAGTCAACACAAGCATATCTAGGTGTCCAAGCTGCGGCTCTTCAATTAAGAAAGTTGCGAAGACAGAGATCGAGCGCAAGATCCCATTGACAACGTTTAAAGCTTACAACGAATTCTGGATCTGCAATAATCAGGGCTGCGGCAAAGTTTACTGGCAAGGCAGCCACTGGAAGAAGATCGACGAAGTGCTGACTCGCGCAAATAAGCTGCTCAGTAAGCCAGAGTGGATTTGAAAAGAAGGTTATGGAAATTGAAGTTCGATTTGAATCTTGAAGATGGAGGATTCTTAGTCAGACTGGCTAGGCATGCCATAGAGACTTTTCTACAAACCCGGAGAAAGATCGATCCTCCCTTGGACACTCCCAACAAGCTTCGAGAGAAGTGCGGAGTCTTTGTCACTCTCAATAACGTGAAGGCTTCAAACCATGAGCTTCGAGGATGTATAGGGTATCCGTCTCCAGTTGAACCTCTTGTAGAAGCGACAGTTGACTCAGCGATACAGGCAGCTACAAACGATCCGAGATTCACCCCGGTCTCATTGCAAGAATTGAACAATGAAGTCGTAATTGAAGTCAGCGTCTTGACGCCTCCGGAACTCATCAAGGTCGAGGATCCTCGCGATTACCCGAGCAGAATCCAAATCGGAAGGGACGGACTGATAATAGAAAGGGGTTGGTACAAAGGACTCCTCCTGCCTCAAGTCGCTCCCGAGTGGAATTGGAATGAGGAGGAATTTCTAAGTAACTGCTGTATGAAGGCGGGACTTTCACCTGACAGCTGGCTCATCAAGGGCACAAAAGTGTCAACGTTTCAAGCCATAATATTTGAAGAGGAAAGTCCTAACGGAGAAGTTGCGTTGAAATCTCTCTCGGTGAAAAAAGACCGATGAAGGTCTACATGGCTCCAATGGGCTTGGGGTTAGGCCACATAGCGAGATGCGAACCCGTAGCGCGGAGACTGATAGAGAAAGGCGCCACCGTCATCTTCTCAACCTACCTGGATGGCCTCCAGTACGCCGAGAGAAAGGGGTTTCGAACAGTCGAAACGATACCGATAAGTTTTAAAGTGAGGCCCGACGGCTCCGTAGACTTTAAGAAAACCGCATCTTCCAGCGGATTCTCACTGGGCGTCCGTCGATTTCTAAAGCAGCTCACAAAAGAGATTAGAAACATAGCCAGGTTTAGACCAGACGTCATCATTTCAGACTCACGAGCATCACCGATAATAGCAGCAAAGCTGCTCGGTGTCCCGACGATCCTTCTATTGAATCAATTCAAGGTTGAAATAGTCAGAAGACCTAGCAATGTCAAGATGAGTTCCTTCGACAGATTATTCTTCTTCGTTGCAAACATCTTCTGGATCTTCGTCAGAACGCTACTCGAAGGCATCTGGGCACTAAGCGACTTGATCCTAATTCCCGATTTTCCGCTTCCTTATACGATCTCGCTTGGAAACCTAGCGATCCCGAAGAAATATCAGAAGAGAGTGAGACTAATAGGCCCGATCATAGAGGTTAAGCCGAATCAGCTACCTAGCAAAGAAGAAATCAGAAAGAGGTTGGGGTTCAATTCAAACCGCCACTTGATCTATGCAGGAGTGAGCGGCCCGAGAATCGAAAGGAGATACTTGGCGAACAGGCTACTTGAAATATTGAGCGACTCACACTCAGACTACCAAATAGTTCTCTCAAAAGGGGAGCCTGCAGGTGAAGCCCACCCGAAGAAGTACGGCGATGTTACGGTTTATGATTGGATAGACGATCTCACCCAAGTTGAACTTCTGAAGGCATCCGACCTCTTGGTATGCAGGGCGGGACATGGGACCATAACAAAAGCCTTGACGTACGGCAGACCTCTAGTCTTAATTCCAATCCCCGATCAGACTGAACAGTACGGCAACGCCGAGAGAGCGGTTCGACTGGGAGTAGCAGAAGTCATTATGCAGACAGAATTGAATCGAGAGAACCTTTTGAAAGCTGTCGAGAGAATCTTGAATTCCGACCTCTATGAGAAAGGAGCCCGAGAGGTCGCCAATATGACAGCGACGCTCGACGCAACTCAAACAGTGATCGAAGTCGTCGAGCAACTAGCCCGGAGCAGTTAGGTAGAGGAAGTTGGCGCCCTGACTGAATTCTTTTCATTTAACCTCCGAAATCTTCTTCCGCCAGAAGACTGTCCAAGGAACGGAACCCATCCGCTTGCTCATTTGAAGGCATCTAATCATACACCTCCTCTCTTCAACTTTAGACAGTCGCGCCATCCGCTGCTTCAATCTTCTAAAACGACCTTTCGGATCGAAGATAGGTTTGCCATCTACAGCAATAACGTAGCAGAAGGCCCCCAAGAACGGATTGTCTCTCAACATTCCTTGGAAATCCCTCTCTCTACACGAGAATATCTTGACTTTAGGGAGCCTACGAACCATCATGCGGACCTCTGCGGAGAACTGAACGTACTGAAACATAGTTGTGCGATTGTTTAACATCACAAAGATGTCGTAGTCGCTGTCTAACGATTGATCCCCGCGTCCTCTAGAACCATACAGCACAACACTCAGAACATCTATCTTGTACCTCACAGCAGTCTTAAGAACTGCCTGCAAGCATCTTCTCACTACGCCATTTGTTCCAAGCATTGGCCTCGAACTCATACCAGTTCTCACAAACACTATATCTTTCACATACCTTGATGCATGACCGACGACTGACACAAGCGTATTCACTTAGGGGTTACCCTAACCACCCTGAAGCCCCTCAGCAACGGGTTGTTGAACTCATTCAATATCACAGATTCCGTCACAGACTCTTCGTCCTTAGCGTAGCCGAATACGTCGTATTCAGCGATTTGAAGAGATCTTAAGGAAACGCCGTGTCCAGAACGGCTTACGGTGCAGTGAGAAGGTAATCCAAGGAGACAACTCCTCTTTTCACTTGAAACTTTCCGCGCAACATAGACTAGAGCGTTCGCTCCCGCCGTCAACTCCGCAATCCTAACGGGCATACTGTCTTTGCCCATTGCCAATACCTCTACATCGAAGTCCCGTACGATTTCTAAAGCCGTCTTCCTCAGCTCCGGAAGGATGCTCCTAAGATTTTCCCTAGCTCGAGAGGATATCGACATCTGTTGAAGCGCACTCAAGGTCAGATCGGGCAGACTGATTCCGCCTAAACTCATGTCAACATGAATAGCGGTTGCAGCTTGCTCCACTAGGAGATCTCTGCACAAACGCAATTCGAGAAGGACGAGCTTCTGGTTGTTCGCCGGCGAGAATATAGGTTTACTGATTGAAGCTGATGCCAGCCTGTAAGGCGGTTCTACAAGCACGCTGGAGGATGCGACAATAGTCTCCGGCTTGAAAGTATCATTGAGAATAGCAGCGCCGGAGTCCGCAGATATTATTTTCAAAACAATACACCAAAGGATGTATGGTCGGTTACTGCAATAAGCTTTCTTCGAGTTGAGGCTACTTGTTGTTCGCCGACGGCTCCGTCGACTCCTTTCTCTCATTTCTGATTTCATGCAGAACAACGAAGGCTTCGCCGAATGGTATCCCTAGTTTAGTGCACAGGTCGCTAGGTGAAACATCAGGGTTCTCATTGAGCAGCACGTTTGAAATGTACCTCTTGTGAAATTTATACATTGTAAGCGAATGCACAACTTCAACGAGCACCGGCCATAAGGGATCCTCCAAATATCTTTCCAATTCAACTGACATTCTTCAGTACCCTACATGTTTTAATTCAGCCGAGATAATCAATCTTACTCGGTCCAAGTTCGTTATTATGCAAACGGAAATCTTGGACGAGCAGACGCGGGATCACTTTACGAGGCGGGTTTATGCTATTCCTTGAGAGTCCATCTCTTCTTGTGAACTACGAATATGGCAAGCATAATTCCGATGGCTAGGAAGCATATTATTCCGACCGCTAATAGAACCAAGAAAAACGGAATAGACTTCAGTTTCCAATTAGCGACGATTACTTTAGGACCATCTACTTCAATAGTTGCCGAAGGAGTATTGGCTGCAACATCCCCTGACCAACCGTTGAACTGATATTCAAGACCGACCAGAGAAACAGTGGTCGGAGATACTGAGATCTCTGCTCTTGAACCAGCATCGTACCATCCAGATCCATGAGCTACGCCGTAGGCTGACCGGACTGACAAGTAATACTGCGCGAAGTACTTGAATGCGATAGTCCCTGAACTGGAAACATTTTGAGAATAATATTCGCAACGATATCTCGTTCCAGACGTGTAATTGATGTACCGCGGGACTCTGACCGTAATCTTTTCAGCGTATAATCGAAGACCTCGAGGTTGCCCAGTAGACAACGAGCCGTTTGATAGATCGTTAACGTAAAGTCCTACAGAAAGATCTGAAGGGACTCCGAGAACGATCACGATGAGGTTTATCACATGAACGATCACTATGTAGAAGTCTCTTGGCATACTTTGTTGGGTCACATTGCCACTAGAGATCCAGGAGCCATAGCTGGCTTGCGCTCGCAAGTGCCAAGTCTTTTCCCTCGGTAGCGCAGTCAAACTTACTGTAAAATTCTTTAAGCCTACGCCTTTTACAGTCTCGTGTTCAGAAGATGACAAGAGTGTGCCCTCCTCAACATCGAATATCTTGACTTGCAACGAGGTGGATGCAGATAGATGCTGGATAAACCAATATGCTACCGTTATGACTACGGTGAACGATTGATTTGGAACTACCTCGTTTGGATAGTAGATTCTCGAAATTGCCGCGGACCATTCGACGCGCTGGCTGAACACGATGCCGATAGACGCTGGTGTGGTCGCCAAGATCAATGTTACTAGCAGAACTCCACGAAATGCTTGGCTCTCAATGAGAGACATTTTCTCCCTCTACGCATCCGTAACTTCGAACTAGAAACCGTTCTCTCAATTGTCTTTAACCAGAAGATTCTAGTTAACCTTGCGTTCCACGAACCATGGAAAACATTGACCGGTCCGGGAGTTGACATGGAATCTTGGAGACGAGACACCCCTCGTCGAGGAGATGAGCTGGGGCTTCCAGCTGAGTCTCAAATTGGCTTGAACTTGTACACGATCCGGTCTTCAGATACCTGGTGGGATACTACTTGAATCGGCATATCGACCTTCAAGCTTGAGGGACTTACGCCGGTCAGTTGAGCTAACAGTCTCAATCCGCCCTCCAGTTCAGCGACAGCAACGATGTATGGCGAGTATCTTGACATGCTTTCGGGCGCAAAGGTGACCATTGTATAAGAGAGGAGTTTGCCTTGATGCGGTGCCTCAAACCATTCCATTTCAGCTGCGCCGCATTTGCAATGAGCGCGAGGTGGAAGGTATCGCTCACCGCATCTCTTACATTTGGTTCCCATCAACTTGCCGTTTTTAAGTTGCTCAACGAAGCTGTTCACTAACTCGGTTTGTGGCAACCATGAAGTGTATCCGAACTTCAATTTCCTACCTCACATATATGTGAACGAATGCAAACTGCCCGGTCTCCCCTACATTGTGGCTCAGCCCGATTTCAGCTCCGTCGACCTGCCTATTGCCCGCTTCGCCTCTAAGCTGCTTCGTGATTTCAACAGCCATTGAGACTCCAGTAGCGCCAAGAGGATGACCTTTTGATTTCAAACCTCCATCAACGTTGACTGGAGTTCTGCCTCCTATGTAGCTTTGACCTTCTTCGATGAACCTGCCGCCCTCTCCTTTCTCGCAGAAGCCTAGATCCTCATAAGCCATGATTTCGGCTATCGTGAAACAGTCGTGAACCTCTGCAACATCTACGTCCTTCGCTGCTATTCCAGCCATTTTATAAGCTTCATCAGCAGCCAAACGGCTCCCGGTTAACCCAGTCAGAGTAGACCTCTCGCTGATGAGCATCGCATCTGAAGCTGCGCCTAAACCCTCTATCCAGATCGGCGTATCATTCATTTGCTTCGATCTCTCTTCGTTAGCCAGTATCACCGCAGCAGCACCATCTGAAATTAAGCAGCAATCGTAGAGATTTAGCGGATACGAGATTATCACGGACTTCATAGCCTCCTCGAGAGTGATTGCTTTCTGCAGATGCGCGTACGGGTTCATCGCTCCGTACTTGTGATTCTTAACCGATACCATCGAAAGTTGTTCTCGCGTTGTTCCGAACTGATTCATATGTGCTGTAGCCATCAACGCGTAGAATCCGGGAAAAGTTATGCCGAACGGATACTCCCATTTCGTATCTCCAGCACGAGCCATCAGCTCAGTAGCTCGAGCTGAACTCAGATGCGTCATCGTTTCCGCTCCCAACACAAGAACCACCTCAGCCAGCCCTGATTTTATGAGGGCCCAACCCGTTCTTATTCCAGCGCTACCCGTCGCGCAGGCGGCTTCAACCCTGAAGGTTGGCTTTCCGCTCAACCCAATGTAGTCTTGAACAACCGCTGCTGGCGCTCCTTGACCAGCGAACTCTTCACCGGCAATGGCGATCACAGACGCATCGAGATCTCTGACGGTTATTCCAGCATCCTCTAGAGCAGGCACAACCGCCTCGTGAGCAAGTTCTCTAACTGTTGCGTCACTTCTCTTTCCAAACCTTGCGTGCCCAACTCCAACTATGCCTACTCTGTTCATGCTGTAACTCACGTTTCAAATAATCTTCGAAATACTTTTCGAAGTAAAGTTCTCTCATCTTCCCTTAAATTGAGGGCTCCTCTTCTCGAAAACCGCCTTCACGCCCTCTTTCAGATCCTCGGTTCTCAAGCACTTTACAATCGCTTCCGCCTCTAACCTGTTCCCCTCGGTTATGTCTACTTCAAACGATGCTTTGACCAATCGCTTCGCCTCTTTGACAGCTATCGGCGCGTTGGAAGCGATCGTCCCAGCGGTCCAGCTCACCGTAGTGGCAAGTTCATCATGAGGAACCACTTTATTGACAAGCCCTATTCTCTCCGCCTCTTTCGGATCAATCATTCCACCAGTTAGAATGAGCTCCGAGGCTCTCCCTTTCCCTAGGATTTTAGGGAGCCTCTGCGTACCACCCCACCCCGGGATTAGACCCACCTTCACCTCTGGGCTACCCACCTTAGCGTTCTCTGAAGCGATCCTCAAGTCGCAAGCAAGAGCAAGCTCGAGGCCGCCTCCAAGAGCGTAACCGTTGATCGCCGCAATAACCGGCTTCTCAAAATCCTCAATCTTCCTAAAGATGCTTTGACCCAGTTCGATGAGAGATTTGGCGGCTGCTTCGTCTAACGTTGATGTCTCTTTTAAATCCAGTCCGGAGGAGAATGCTTTCTCCCCTTCCCCCGTTATTACCACGACTTTAATCTGATCATCTCTCTTAATCTCCTCAAGAAGACTGTCAAGCTCCAGCAATGTTTCTCTATTGAAAGCATTCAAGGTCTGAGGTCTGTTGAGTTTGATCACTCCAATGTTCTCGTCTGGAGAGAGAAAACTTCCTTCCTTTGAATACTTCAAGTTCTTCAATTCCAAGATCTTCACCAAGCATCTATGAGATTCAAATATAGGTAAAAGACTTTGCTTACATGAATTCCGTTTTACTTACATATGGCGGCTACTTTCGCTTCTTGAAGAGCATGTGGTTTTCGTGGGTGCAAACGTATTCAAAGCCGGCTTCTATCAGTTTTTTGCTTCGTCAATGTTCTCGGCGACGGCTGAATGATACTCGTCGCTTTCATATTGGACCAACTGTGTGTAGATTAATGTGTTGTCGATCCGTCTGTGGCCAAGCATTCTCATGACATGTAGGATGTCCTTCGTCTTATGGTATTCCATTGTGGCGTGCCAATGCCTGAAAGTGTGTAGGTGAATGCTGTTGATCCTTGGGTTCTGAAGTTTGTTGGCGACACGTTTTCTCAGATAGCAGAAGTAGCTCGATGCGGCTGCGGTTTTCGTACGTCCAAATATGTATTCGTTCTCTCGTGTTAAGGCATTGAGCATTGCAACTAGTCTGGCGCTAATCTTGAACATTCTTGGTCGCCCGTTTTTCTCAGGTGCATTCACTGTTATAGTGTCGTGTTCCAAGTCCACGTCAACCCATTTGAGCCGACACGCCTCACCTATCCGCATGCCTGTCTCTTTGAGCAATTGAAGGATTGAAGACATTTTCTTGCCGCTTGATGATATCAATGCGTCTATTTCGCTTTCCAATGGTATGAAAGGAAGTTTTCTATCAGCCTTGTATTTTGGGGGTTTCCAGGTTATGCCGTTGATGGATGCAAAGATTGCGTAGGGTTGGTGGGCAACAAGTCCAACCCGTTCACCGCACTTACAACGCCATCCATCTCTCTCAAACGCCTTAACGCGATTGATGAGGTAGATTTCGTCATATTGATGCTCGATCGGATGAACCTCTCGGACATCTTCAAAGGGTTGCATATCTTCCTCTATACAGGTCACATGATTGCCCGTCAAATACGGGGTTCCCAATGTGCCTGTATCGGAAGATAACGCGGAAATTCATTGGGGTATGCATACTCTGCAACGAACTTATTCTGAATAGTTCCACTCGATCTTTTCCACGAGTATAAGCTATTCTACCGTTCTGTCTTGCTTCTACTAATGTATCCTTGACCGATTTGCCGAGTACGCTCTCTATCGTGGAAGCCAGCCACTCCTCTCAGTTCCTTCATCCCTCCAGATATATCCGGAAAGAGGGCGGCGGCAATGAACTAGGTATAAAAGACTTACGCCCAGAAAACACGGTTGCGGGAGCCAATGACATTCCGGACAGTTAGTTAAGGTATACTTGGGCCGGGGTTTTGTAGTTAAGGCTTCTGTGGGGTTTATTGTTGTAGTATTCTCTGAATCTGTCTGGGTTGCTGAATCTTGGGTAGTAGGCTGCGAATGTTTGGAAGAACCTTTCTATCTTTCCTTGTGTGGTCGGTTTTCCAGTGGAACCGAGGATATGCTCTATTCCATGTTTGATGCAGAAGCTTGTGAATCTGCTGTCTCCGTCGTTGCTCCAGTATTGGGTTCCATGATCGGTGAGCATCTGGTTTGGGACTCTTCCATTGTCTAAGGCTTCATCCAGGACGTGTAGCACGTTGTCTGTTGTGGCTTCCTCGAATAGCCCTAATGCTGGAACATATCTGCTGCAGTCGTCTATGTAGGCGATTACGTAGCGATCTCCATAGTATTTGATATCTGTCTGCCATAGGCTGTCAGGATGCTCTCTAGCGAATCGGATGAATGTTCTCTGCTTCCTAGGCTTGTATGGCTTCATGATCAAACCGTTCTGCTTAAGGATGGTGTAGATGCTTCCATGGCTGACCTGGATGCCCTGCGTTTTCAGATAGGCTTCTATAGCTTCAGCACACCATCCTTCTCGTTGCCTAACTTCGACCACTTTCGCTATGGTTTCCTGAGGCAGATGATTGATGTGATGCGGTCGCCTGGATACGTCGACCAACCCCTCCCATCCTTTCCATTGGAACCTGCGCCACCAATCATACACTGTACTCTTAGGCATCCTGACGTGGGATGCAACCTCTCTGATAGACCAATCTTCTAAAAGTCGACGTATACACCATCGTCTCAGCTTCAGCTCATCTCTTTCTCCACGCATCGATCATACCACATTCCATCACTACTCGATTCAACTGTCCGAAATGTGTTTGGCTTCTGCACCCAGAAAACACGGTTCAAGTTCATAAAAAAGAACTAGAGCAGCATCATTTTCGTTCTACTGGATCTGCCGGGCTATGCCACTGCTTCGAGATGTCTTTCTACGCCGTCTTTCTTCTGCCCAGACGTGGCCGCAGTTTTCACATCGGAACCTTCTTGTTACTCTCCCGTACTTGGTCTTCATTCGTCTCGCGACTTGTTTCACATCCATGCTTTTGCATTTTGGGCAGATGACAGCCATGCGTCGTACACCTTCTCCTACAGTTTCGGCTATCTCCCTTTCTTTTATTTTTGCTTCAACCCGATTCTCCACGTGGCAGGATTTGGCTAGGTTGTATAGGCGTTGGATTAGGCGTCCCTACAAGAGGCAGGAGTACAAGTATGAGAGGTTCTACTTGGACCTGCCCGGTAGGTTCGGTGAACTGCTTGAAGGGTTTATTGATAGGCCTTTGCGGGTAAACGTTGAGAAGTCGAATAGTGGGCTTCTGATCAAGATTAAGCGAAACAATAATTTAAGATCGAGTTCAAGCAGCTCCCTTAGAGGCTAGCATGTTAGATGTAGGGCTGCAACGACGTTTCTAGACTTGGAGAGCTCGTTGTAGATCTTGCATGCCTTCTCAGTCTTAGCAGCTATCAATTTTATTCCGGAAGACTTTAGATACCTCTCAGTCTGCGGAGGGATCTTCATTAAACCGGAGTAGCCGGTTCCGACTACGAGAACCTCAGGCTTAGCATCAACGATCTCCTTGACATCGTCTACACTTAAGATATGCCCTTCCTTTCTCCACCAGTTCCCGTTAACCCTGTCCGGAAAGATTACCAGGTCACTTCCGAACTTCCTTCCGTTGATTACAATTCTACCGAAATCATAAGACTCAATCATGGTTCTTCCCACCTAGTTGTTCGTTAATATCTGTACCTAGCCTTTCTGCAGTATTTCTTGGTTGAGGTCTTCAAGATGGGTGAGGATTACTTTCATTCTTCTTTTCACGGTTCAGGTGCTAGGGGAAAGTTTGTTTTCGCTGTTTTGGCCCCTCGGTAAAACTCGATTACTTTCACCGTTTTCTTTGCATGATCTTGTGTATGCGCATATATCTTCTGAGGGGTCTCGGAGGGCTCTAAAGCTTACGCCACTCAAAGGCCGTCTCCATTATTTCTCGATGAGCTGTGGCTGGTCGGGTTCGAGTTAAGTGTCCAGAATGCTTAGCGGTTAAGAGGCCTCGCTGGAAGAACGGTCGGCATGCGTACGTTTGGTGTCGGAAGTGTAAGCGACTGCTGAAAGCTAAGCTGCTCAAGGATTGATTCAGCACGTTGGCTTGGCTCTGCCATCCCTTCGGCTATAGGGGCTGGTCATATTCAGCAGGATCGAGGAGCTTGCCTTACAAATCGTCTCCGAGGTCAGGAAGATTGAGGAGCTCTGCCGGAGGCTCTATGTTGAAGCTGGGTATGCGGCTTCGAGGGTTGAGGAGAAGTATAGGAAGCTATGTTTGGAGGCTGGGAACGCGAATACCATGATCTACCAGCTCCTCTATGATGAAGGACCCCTAGACTTCTACCAGATAGTGGAGAGAACTAGGCTATCGCGCTCCAGAGTCCACTACTCATTAATCGAGTTGAGCGGAAGCCAGCTGATCAAGAAGGACGAGAAGACAGATCTATGGTCAGTAGTGTAGCCGCGAAAGCTTGCGTACGGCAGCATCATTGTTTCGTAGTTCTTTTTTATGAACTTGAACCGTGTTTTCTGGGCGTAAGTCTTTTATGCCCAGTTCATAGTCGGCGCGGCTTTTCTGAGGTGTTGTCTTGAAGGAGGGTTTGATATGAAGGAGAGGGTTTTGAAGCTTGATTGCGCGAGAGCGTTTGAGTTGCTCTCGACTAGGAAATGGAACTTCTACAGCGTTGATCGGGATCGTCATATCGTAAAGATTGAGGCTCCGATAAGTAGCGGTGAGAGCCGGGTCATAGAGGTTCCATATGACGACCAAGCTGAGTTGAACGGGGTCCTGAAGGAACTTGGAGAGCGCGGATTCATCGAGCAGGTGATAGGGTTTGTCGCAGAGTGAAGAAGGCTTAAGCCGAGAGTTTCACGGGACCATGATCTACCCCGTTGACCGGAACGTTCGTAAAGCCTTGATCAGGCTTGCAGGGGTGGAGAAGCCGTGGACACCAACGACTACATTTACGTCCTCTGGTCCAAGTCATCTGACGCAAATATCTACTGCAAAACCTCGGTTGATGGAGGAGCAAACTTCTCAGCCGTTTTCACAGCGGTCTCCGAGACTCTCGGAAACATTGGGGCGATGGGTTGCGAGCACAGGTCTCCGAGAGCTGGAACGATGGGCGTGATCTGGACAGTCTCCGGAACCAATACTCTCCGATTCATGACTCTTCCCAACGTTGATGAAGACTTTCTCGCTGAGAAGATTGATTTTAAAGGTTGAAGACTCGGGCTTTCAAGGGCTGACTTAAGCTTCCTCTATCCTCTATCTTCTTTCAGATCTCGCGTTCAGTGTAGGCTATCTTCTATCTGCGGTCTGTCTCCGCCAATAAGGATCAAGTACTGTGACGCCTGTCAAGAATATCCTTGGTCAACAGAAAAAAGAGGGGATTTGCGGGGTATATCTCCACGGTATCCGTAGACTATTCACGTTTCCTAAAAGACTTGGCGTCCTCGAATTTGTTCTCAACAGACTGTTTATCCGAGTTGCAGAGTGATTCCGATGGCTACTCGATGAGTTTGATAGCTTCTTCCCTAGTAAGAGCGACAAGGGTTTCCGATGAGACCGCGTCGCCAAATCGCAAGAGTGACTTCATAGCGGTCTTCTCGTCTTTTCCCTCTGTTATGACAACAGCATCGTATCTGCCCAGCGTCCAGTACTGGCCTATGATCTTGGAGCCCTCCTTAACCATCTGCTCGAAGAGCTTCGTAGACTGAGCAACCATCTCCTTTGTCGGCTTCCGCCTCCACTTAGCCAAGGTTATGAAGATCATTTCATCATGCACCTCCTTCATTTATTGGGTACTCTTATCATTGCGCCCCTCCTCGGCGCTCCTGCGTATAGAGAAATCAGCGAAGTCTACGCAGGGAACAGCGAATCTAAGGATACCAGAAGCTTGGTATGAATGTCTAACGATTTCAGATTTTCGCTCTTACTTCCACAACAAAGATAGTTAGAATGGCGCGACCTACCTTCGCTCAAGCAAGGAGCAAGTATTGAAGAACCTTCGACAAAAAAAGAGGGGATTTGCGGGGGATATCGCCAATCAGCGTTGTAAAAGACTTTGCTTCAATTTTGAAAGGTAGGAGCGTTTGAGACCCTAATCGTAGCGGTCAACGGTATTCGTAGAAGCCCTTTCCTGTCTTCATGCCTAGGTTTCCAGATTTGACCATTTCAACGAGTAAGGGGCAGGGTTTGTACTTCTCGCCGAAAGCCTTGTGAAGTGTCTCGACTGTTGCTAGTGCTATATCTAAGCCGACGTAATCAGCTAACCGCAACGGACCCATTGGAAGGTTCATGCCAAGCATCATCGCTTTATCGATATCCTCTGCCGTAGCCTTCCCATCGTATAGAAGGTACGTTACTTCGTTCAGCATGGGTCCCAGAACACGGTTCACTATGAATCCGGGGGAATCCTTTACGGTTACAGTCTCTTTCCCAAGGCTCTTCGCGAAAGCTTCAGCGAGACTCCGAGTTTCTTCAGAAGTGTTTGTTCCCATCACTATCTCGACCAGCTTCATAGCTGGAACTGGGTTAAAGAAGTGCATGCCGACAACCTTGTCCCGCCGCTTGGTTGCGCTTGCCATCTCTGAAATGCTTAATGAGGAGGTATTCGAAGCGAGAACTGCGTGCGCGGGGCAAGTCTCATCAAGTTCAGCAAAGAGCTTCTTTTTGACATCCATATCCTCAAAGACTGCTTCCATAGCCAAATCAACCTGCTCGACAGCTTCATTCAGTCTCGTCAGCCCTTTGATCTTCTTCATAGTCTCTTCCGCTTGCTTAGGCGTCAACTTCCCCTTGTTAACGCCAGTTATCACATGCTCTTTGACTCTCTTCAACCCCTTCTGAAGCAGGTCCTCATTTTGCTCTAAGATATTGACCCTGTAGCCCGTTAACGCAGAGACGTAGGCTATTCCAGACCCCATTGCACCGCAGCCGATAACCGCTACTGTTTCAATCTTCACCTTTCACTACGCCTCCGTCATTACTGTGGTGATTAATCTTCCCAACGTGAATCCTTCGTGGCCAGCACCTATCAAGACAAGCTCCCAGTTTTTCATGGCGTCTCCAATCCTTCTCCTTCCCGTAAACACGTCGGATACAAGTCTGGAAGACCCTTTGAATGTAAGATCAGGGCCGGGGTACTCCCCATCATTAACCTTCATCTTTCCTGCAGTGATAACCAGATGGAATTTCTCAGTATCGGTGATGAATTGAATCACTTTGCCATCGTAGCGTCCGATCCATTCTCTCATGATGCGCATTCCTTCGTTGCTCTTGTTGGCCTTCATCGCTATGGCTTCGAAGAAACGTTTAGACGACGATCCGCTCATTTTGACTCCACCTTTTCAGTCCACGCGCTTACTGCTTCGAGAGCCGCCTTCTCAACATTCGAAGTTGAGATGCTTCCGAAACTCTTCCGTACAGCCTCTAGAAAGCGCTTGTACAAGTCGCTGTCCATTAGCAAGTACACTCTGCCTTTTCTATTTTCTACAAGCGATTGCGCGACAAACCTTGTAAAGGCGAAGGATTCATGCTCTATATCTTCAGGCCTGAGAACTGGATATCCAAGCCATTCTCCTTTCGGCGCCTTCCTGTAATCCGGCATCTCATTTCACCCCCATTCTCGCCAACTCCTCACTCTTCAACTTGACGAAGCCTGTTAGAAATGGCCACTGCACCGCGAACATGAACCCCCCGCCTTCCTTCCACGCTCCAACGTAGATTCTCCCGCCTTGAGCTCTAGCGAACTCAGAAAGGATGATCTCACACGCCTTCTCCACAGGGAGATTGCATTCCTTCGCTATCTCAGTTAGCTTTTCCATAACCTGAGCGCTCAGATCCAAATTCATTTTACCTAGCCCCCTCTGCTCTGAACGCGATTCTCTTGTACGGGTTCCCCCACCTTTCACTGTAAGCGATGCCCTCCAGAGGAAATCTAGAAGGCCCTAACATTCGCTTTTCTTTAGGAACGCCGATGCATAGTATCCCAACTGGTTCCCAAGTTCTGGGGATCCCAAGCCTCTCGCAAATCATTTCCCTGTGTCTGGGATCAGAGATTGCAAGAGCCATCCATCCAACGCCATATCCGAGTGCGTGCGCAACGAGCCACATTTGAAGCATACCCATCGCAACAACCACTGATCCGAATAGGTAATTTGGATAGATTAGATGCGCATCGTGGAAAGACTCGGAAGCACATCCAACTATCACTGTATCAGCATATTTTGGATAGATGAAAAGACTACCGTCACGCATGTCCTCAAACTCAGTTGGCCGCGCTTTGTCAGGGAGATACCAGAGCCTCCCTTGAGTTAGCTCGTAAGGTTGGGAACCAAAAACTTGCCTTGCAGTCTCCATCGAAAGATCCGCGATCAAGTCCTTCATACCTTGATCCTCCCTTATTACCAAGTAACGCCACATCTGCATATTCTCAGGCGAAGGAGCGTACCTAGCGGCATCCAATATCATTTCGATATGTTCATCAGGTATCTTATCTCCAGTGAACTCTCTGATGCTTCTTCTAGTCTTTATAGCATCCAACAATTCCATCGGCAAACTACCTCTCTTTCCAATTCACTCACAAATATGCGAAACCACGACCTTATATCGTTAAGCCTTTGGCAAATGTCAGCCCCAACTTCAACCGACTATAGCATTAACTAGCGTTTGGTTTTCGGCGATTTTGTCCTATCGTATCACATTTTTAAAGTAGGGAGGCTTTGTTGAGTCTTCGCAATCGTGGTCTGTTTGTTTCAGGTCTTAGGTCATATGATGGTTTGCTAGCGGACCCTTTGATTAGCGGTTGGATTGATATCTACCGTAGCGCGAATACGAGGGAGGCTTATCTTCACTGGTTAAATGTTCTATGCGCTAGGTCTGAGCTGTTGCCTCGACAGCTTTTGGATCTAGGTCCAGATGAGGCTCGTAGAGTTGTGATGAATATCGTCCAGGGGTATCTTAAGCAGGATAAGTTGATGGCTGCGAAGCAGATTCAGACCGCTGTGAAGAGCTTCTTTGAGTATCATGATCGAGTAATCAAGTTTAGGCGTGTGGATCGGATTAAGCGTATCAGAAAGAAGGTAGCGTATGAAGTTATTCCCAGCAAGGACCAAATTTACAGGATGACTAACGTCTTGAACAAAGGCGCCTTCGGCGCGGATTGCCAGTTATTGGTCAGCATTGACTAGTCAATTTGTCTGTTTGGGGTTGTGAGTGTTTTCCAGAGAGAGCTTCGGGGGCTTATATAAATTCCTAAGCGAGTACGTATTTAGCTCTTCGCCCATTCTTTGGTCAAGCTTTCTGCTAACGCTTTGGATGGGTTGAGGCCTCGCTGTTTCCATGTGGCAAGCATCGTCATGATCGTTTCGTAGGTCCTTGTG
>Ga0315280_10005590_pt1 | contig 17817 bp, 18 predicted proteins | sample YL17G06_40_MG_FD_203697 | JGI IMG/M metagenome (GOLD analysis project Ga0315280, IMG submission 203697) | Sediment microbial communities from Yellowstone Lake, YNP, Wyoming, USA - YL17G06_40 | ecosystem: Environmental > Aquatic > Freshwater > Lake > Sediment | place: USA: Wyoming | collected... | reverse complement strand
AGCCGCTTCACCAGCCGCTGCGCGTCCCGCCACGGGTACGCCTCTTTGGACAGCGACCAGGTGTGCGAGATTTTCACAAACACTTTCGGATAGCGGACCAGGGCCACCAGCTTCTCCAGTTCCTCCGCATGGTCCACGGGACAGTCGGCCATGTGGTCGATCACCACGGTCAGATCGGGGAACCGGTCAACTAGTCTGGCAATGTCGGGGACACGGCTGATCGGCGCCAGAAGCGTCATGGGAACCCGCAGGCTGCGGCAGCGCTCCCACAGCGGCGGCATCAGCGGCCCGCGGATCCAGTCGCCGCGCGCGTCGCCGGCCGGGCTGAGCCGCACGCCGCGAAATCCCTGTTCCTGGCACAGCCTCGAGAGACGATCGGGCGCCGCCGGGTCCAGCGGGTCCACCCGGCATACTCCCTGGAAATGCCGCGGGTACTGCTTCAGCACCGCCGCTAGATAGCTGTTGTCATACAGATAATGGATCACCTGGATGATGACGGTTTTCTCAACCTGGTTGGCCCGCATCAATTCCAGGAGCGTCTCGGGCGTGGCGTCGCGCCCCGGCACCCGAGCGCCCGGCGCGAACGGGAAGCGGGAATCGTGCTTCCAGACGTGTACGTGCGGATCGATGATGCGGGTTGTACCGCCGGCGTCTCGCCGGCCGGCCTGAAGTTCGGCGCCCGCCCAGTTTGCCGGCGAGACTCCGGCGGTACAGCCAGCGGCTGCCGCCGCGAGCTGCAAAATCCGACGCCGAGTAAGATCAGACATAAGCCAACTGGCACTACGCTAGGTTCAGCAGCGCGGCGGCGTTGAGGCCGAGGATTTTGGACTTGTCGGCATCGGAAATAGGCAAGGCGCGGATGCTGGAGAGCATCCGCGGAATGCTGCCGATCTGATGCGGATAATCGCTGCCGGCCAGGATGTGGTCGGCCCCGGCAAAGGCGATGCCCAGTTCCAGGGCGCGGGCGTCGAAGTTGACGGCATCGAAATAGAACTGCTTCAGGTATTCGCTGGGAGGCCGACTGATGTTGGCGCGGCACTCGCGGAAGGCGTAATAGCCGCGGTCCAGCCGCTCGGCCAGGTAGGGGATGGCCCCGCCCAGGTGCCCGAGCACCCAACGAATGCGCGGGAACCGCTCGGCGACGCCGCTGAAGACCAGCTTGGCGGCCGCCAGTGTGGTGTCGAACAGGAAACCGACCAGCGGCATCAGCCAGAACTCGGTCATAGCTTCGACGCCCACCGGATGCGTGGGATGGATGTAGAGCACCGCGCTCAGGTCGTTGGCCGCTTCGTACAGCGGCCGGAAGCGCTCATCGCTCAGCGCCACGCCATTGACGTTGCCGAACAGCATGGCGCCGCGCATGCCGAGCTGCCGGCAGGCGCGCTCGAACTCGATCACCGAAGCCTTCGGATCGTTGAGCGGCAGCGTGGCCAGGGCGGCGAACCGCCCGGGCCTGGCGGCGACGACGGAAGCGAAGGCGTCGTTCACCAGACCGGCGAAGCGGGCGGCGGTGGCCGGCGACTCCACGTGCGTGCCCGGGGTCGTTAAGCTGAGCACCTGGGTGTCCACGCCGTGCTCGGCCAGCACCTGCTCGCGGTAGTCGATGTCCCGGTGGCCGCGGACCGCGATGTTGTAGTCGCCGGGGTAATGCAGGCAGGGATTGCCGTCGGCGTCGGTGGTGACGCGCACATTGCTGGCGCGCGACTTCAGCGCCTCCAGGTAAGCGGGCGGGTAAAAGTGGTTGTGGACATCAATGATTCGCATCAGTGGCTCCCTTGCCGCCGAACCAGCAAATAATAAACCGGCAGCCCCGCGGCCACCAGCAACAGGCCTTTCGCCGATTCCAGCGGGTCGGCGGCGATCTGATTGGCGACAACGGCCAGCGAGGAAATGATAAACACGACCGGAACGAGGGGGTACAGGAAAGCGCGCCGGGCCGGGGTGGAAGGCGCGCTGGGCCGGAACCGCAGCCGCAACAGCCCCGCGGTCATCAACGCGAAAAAAAACCACTCGGTGTAGATCACCCGGGTGAACAGGGCGCGATAGGTGCCGGTGGCCACCAGGATCGAGGCCCAAATGGCCTGCGCCAGGATGGCTTGGTGCGGGGTGTGAAAGCGCGCATGCACCGCGCTCATCCACCGCAGGCCAAGCCCGTCGCAGGCCATGGCCAGGTAGACGCGCGGGCCGGCCAGGATGACGCCGTTCAGCACGCCGAGCGATGAAATAATGACCAGGACGGAGACGGCCGCGCCGCCCCGCGGGCCCACCAGCGCGCTGGCTGCGTCAGCGGCCACGTGCCTGGAGGCCATCACCCGATCCAGCGGCAGCACCGACAGGCAGGCGGCATTCATCGCCAGGTAGCAGGCGGCCACGGTGAGGGTGCCGATCAGCAGGGCGCGGGGGATTGTCTTGTCGGGGGCGCGCGTCTCCCCGGCGGCGTAGGTGACCATGTGCCAGCCGCCGAAGGCGAACAGCGCGGCGCTGATGGCCAGCACGAATTCCCGGAACCCGATGCCGGGCGCGCCGGCGGGCGTCGTGGCGGCGACCGTCAGGCCGCCATGCGCCGCCGGCCCGCTGTGCGGGATAAGCGCCACCGCCAGCAGCATCAAAACAATGCCAAGAATCTTAGCGGCGGTGATGGCCGTCTGCACCACGCTGCCTGGCCGCACGCCGACATAGTTCACCCCCGAGAGGCAGAGGACGCCAGCGATGGCGGTGATGCGGATGCCCAGGTCGCCGAACCCGGCGAACCAGGCGATGTAGCGGGCGAAAATGACGGAGGTGGCGGCGATGATGCCGGAGTGCACGCTCCAGAACATTGCCCAGCCCCAAAGAAAGCCCAGGGCCGGCGAAACGGTCTGGCGAAGAAAGACGTAGACGCCGCCGGTCACGGGGAAGGCGGCGGCCAGCTCGGCGCAGACCAGCGCGCCGCAGAAGGTCAGCAGGCCGGCCAGCACCCAGACCAGGAACATGCCCGTCACGCTCGGCACGTGGCGGCTGATTTCTGTGGGCTGCACGAAAATCGATGCGCCCACAATGATGCCCACCACCATGGCCGTGGCGTGCAGCAGGCCGATGGAGCGGTTGAGCGCCGGGCAGGTGGCAGAGCCGGGCAAGCCGCCGAGTCTACCACAGCGCGGCAGGGCCGCCAGTTTCAAGTTCAAAGTTCCAAGTTTAAAGTTTAGAGTTTAAAGTTGATCGCCCCTTGATCCGGGGCGGCGGAGGAAGAGGCATGAAGACGATTGGTTTCATCGGGCTGGGCATCATGGGAAAACCCATGGCGATGAACCTGGTGCGCGCCGGCCAGCGGTTGATCGTGCACGACATCAATCCCGCGCCGGTAGCCGAGTTGGCGGCGCAGGGGGCGGTGGACGGTGGGACGCCGGCTGGCGTGGCGCGGCAGTCGGAAATCGTTATCACCATGCTGCCGGACTCGCCCGACGTCCGGGACGTGGTGCTGGGAGCAAACGGCGTTCTGGAAGGCGCGGCCCCCGGACTGATCCTGATTGACATGAGCTCCATCGCTCCCGGCGTCGCGAAGGAGATTGCCGCCAAGGCCGAGGCGCGAGGCGTGCGCATGCTCGACGCGCCGGTCAGCGGCGGCCAGCCCAAGGCCATCGACGGAACCCTGTCGATCATGGCCGGCGGGGATCAGGCGGTGTTCGACTCGGTGGTCGATGTGCTTCAGGTGATGGGGAAGTCGGTGGTGTGGGTGGGGCCGATCGGCAGTGGGAACACCACCAAGCTGGCCAACCAGATTGTGGTGGCGCTGAACATCATTGCCATGTCCGAGGCGCTGGTGCTGGCCGCCAAGGCCGAGGTGGACCCGAAAGTGGTTTACCAGGCGATCCGCGGCGGGTTGGCCGGCAGCACGGTGCTGGACGCCAAGGCGCCGCTGGTGTTCCGCCGCCAATTCGATCCCGGCTTCCGGATCGAGCTGCACCTGAAGGACCTGCGCAACGCGCTGGCCACCGGCCGGGAACTCGGCCTTCCGCTTTCCTTCACCTCCCAGGCGGCGCAGGTGATGAGCGACCTGATAGCAGGGGGCAAGGGCAAGCTGGATCACGGCGGGCTGGTTCAGTACTTCGAGGCCCAGGCGGGCGTCGAAGTCCGGTGAACGCCGCCGCCCTTGAGGGACTCCTGGTTTATGATTTGGACTTGTCAGAGCGCAAGCCGAATCCAAGGTTAGAGCTTGCCGAACTCGAACGGGGTGAGGAAAACATGGTAGCGCCCTATCTCAGCGATACGAGGCCCGACTTCCGAGCCTTTGAAATTGATTGCGGGACAATACCGGCCTGCAGGTTTCGCGGCGACCTTCAAAGTGAACTGGAGGCGGGCCGAATTGATCCTGCCACGGCGGTTCAGCTTCTCGAATCCATGCTCATGATTCGGGAGTTGGAGGAGATGATTGTTCGGCTTCGTTCTGGTGCCTATGAGCCGCTTCCGGATTTCAATTATCGGGGTCCGACGCACATCTCCGTCGGCCAGGAGGCGGCGTCAGTGGGCGCCTGCAGCGCCCTGGCGCTGAAGGATTTCATTACCAGCACGCACCGAGGCCACGGAGACGGACTGGCCCGCGGGTACCATGCCATCCAGGCCATGACCGAGGAGCAACTGCGCAAGCGCGTTGCTGGTTGCGGGGCGGCTTCGCGCCACGAACTCATCGAGGAGGCCCTGGGAGACCACGTCTATCGCATGATCGCCGAGCTTTTTGGCAAGGAAGACGGCTACTGCAAGGGCCGGGGCGGCAGCATGCACATCGCCGATTTCTCCGTGGGTCACCTGGGAGCCAACGCCATCGTGGGAGGTAGCGTTCCCATCGCCACGGGGGCGGCGGTTGGCGCGCGCTATCTGGGCAACGGTGCGGTGGTGTGCTGCTTTGCCGGAGACGGCGCCTTCGCCAACGGGGTGGTCCTCGAGTCCTTGAACTTCGCCGCGCAGAGCCAGTTTACGAACGAAATCGCGGGAGACCATCGCTTTGGCGTGCCAATCATCTTCCTGGTGCTCAACAATCACTACGGCATGACGGGGCGCACTGAGGAAGTCATGGGCATCGCGCACCTGGCCCGGCGTGCTGCCGGCTTCTCCGACTGCAACATGCACGCCGAAGTGGTGAACGGGATGGACGTGCTGGCGGTTCGCGACACAACACTGCGGGCCGTCGAGAAATGCCGCCGGGGGCAAGGCCCCGTTTTCCTCGACGTCAACACCTACCGCTACTACGGCCACTCCCTGAGCGACCCGCGCAATGAATACCGGACGCGCGAAGAAGAGGCGGCCTGGAAGACAGTGGACCCGATAGCGGCCTACGAGAAGCAACTGCTGGACTGCAAGCTGCTGGACGAGGCGGGACTGGCCGCGCTGCAGGCCCAGGTTCAGCGCCGGAACGCATGCGCCGCCCAGCGGGCAGCGGCCTCTGCGGACCCGGAACCCGCCGATGTCATCAAGTACATGTATACCCATACTTCCGCCGAGGAAGTTCCCGCCCGGTTCCGAAACGCGGCCATTGCCGGAGAGTTGCCGGCCATCAAGCGGACCGACGGCCAGCTTACTTATCGTGATGCGATCAAAGAAGCCTTGATGGAAGAAATGAGGCGCGATGCCCGCGTCATCTTCTACGGCGAAGATGTGGCCGAGTACGGCGGTGCTTTCAAGCTGTCGAAAGGCCTGCTGGAAGCCTTTGGCCGCGACCGGGTTTTCAATGCACCCATCTCCGAGGCCGCGATCTGCGGGACGGCCGTGGGCGCCGCGATGGCCGGGCTGCGGCCGGTCGTGGAACTCATGTACATGGACTTCGCTCTCATGTCCGGCGACCAGATCGGCAACCAGGCCGCCAAGTGGCATTACATGTCGGGCGCCCAGGTGGAAGTTCCGCTGGTGATACGCGCCTCGGTGGGTGGCGGCAAAGGTTACGGCGGCCAGCACTCCCAAACGCTGGAATCCATCTTCACGCACGTGCCGGGGATATACGTCGTCTACCCGTCCACGCCTCACGACGCGAAGGGCATGCTGAAATCCGCGATCCGCGACAACAATCCCGTGATGTTCGTGGAGTCCCAACTGCTTTATGGCGAGAAAGGCCCGGTGCCCGAGCACGAGTATCTGGTGCCGCTGGGCGTGGCGGACATCAAGCGCGCAGGAACGGATATCACAATCGTGGGGTGGGGACCGGCGGTTCCTGACGCGTTGAAAGCTGCAGATCGCCTGCAGGCTGAGGTAGGAGCCAGTGTGGAGGTGGTGGACCTGCGCAGCCTCATACCCCTGGACGTTGAAACAGTTCTCCGATCCGTGCGGAAGACGGGGCGTTGCGTAGTGGCCAGCCACTGCGTAACCATGGGCAGCTTCATGGGCGAGATTGTCTCGACCATCCAGGAAAACGTCTTCGATTATCTCGACGCCCCCATCCTGCGCGTTGGCGCCAAGAACGGAATTGCGCCCCAATCGCACATTCTCGAAGCGGCTTTCCTTCCGAATGCGGATGACATACTGGCGGCCGCCAAGGCCCTCTTATAAGGGAGACCCCGACAATGGTTCGATCCATCACCATGCCGAAGCTGGGGCAGTCCGAAGAAGAAGTCACGCTGCTTCGATGGATAAAGAAAGAGGGAGACCCGGTCGCCAAGGGGGACATCCTGTTCGAAATCGAGACGGAGAAGGCGGTCCTCGAGGTGGAAAGCTTCTTCGTGGGCACGCTGCTTAAAATTGCAGTTCCCGAGGGGGGGACGGTTCCGGTGCAATCCGTGGTGGGCTTCATTGGTGAACCCGGAGAGCCGGTCCCCGAGGCGGCAATCCGTAGTGTGAGGCCACAAAAAGCAGAGCCAGGCAGGGGCGCGCCTGTGTCTGCGCCCCTTGCGGGAACGGGCGGCCACATAGAGCCGCCCTCACATGCGGCAGTGCCGCCCCAGCACGTTGAAAGTCCCGAATCTTTCAGGATCAGTCCACGCGCGGCGCGACTGGCCAGGGAGAGCGGCATCGACCCCAGGCCCATCCGGGGGACGGGTCCCGAGGGAAGAATTGTGGAACGGGATGTGAGAGCTTACCTGGAAGCAAAAGGATATGACCGCCTGCGGATTACTCCGACGGCAAAAAAGTTGGCAACGAGTGAGAAGATTGACGTGCTGGCGCTTCCCGTTCCTGGGGACGCCACTCGCATCAGGCGGGCCGATGTGGAGAGGGCGATCGCCGAGCGCCCCAAGCCCATGAGCCGAATGCGGCAGGTGATCGCGGCACGAGTGGCGCAGAGCGCCGCGGCGCCACACTTTTTCGTGACCGTCTCCGTGGACCTGACCGAACTCAGCGCCTTGCGGGAAGAGTTGAAGGCCGAGGGCCGGGCCTATACTGTAACGGACTTCATCCTGAAGGCCGCCGCGCTGGCCCTGGTCGAGTTCCCCGATGTCAACAGCACCACCGACGGGAAAGACGTTTGGTGGCACAGCAAGGTTCACCTGGGCCTGGTGGTCTCGCTGGAGCAAGGCTTGGTGGTTCCCGTTATCCGCAATGCCGACGACCTGACGCTGGAGGAAATCCACCGCCGGGCCGCCGAACTCACGGAAAAGGCCCGGGCGGCCAAGCTCACGCCCGAAGAAATGTCGGGGAGCACATTCACCGTTTCCAACATGGGCATGTTGGACGTCGAGAATTTCACCGCCATCATCAATCCCAAGGAAAGCGCGATCCTGGCCGTGTCCAGCGCCATGAAGCAGCCGGTGGTGAAGAACGATCAGGTGGTGGTCCGTTCCATGATGAAAATGACGCTGTCGTGCGATCACCGCATCATCGACGGCGCCCTGGCGGCCCGCTTCATCAACGCCATCAAGCGCCGACTCGAGGAGACGAGCTTGTGGAAGCGTCTGGCGTAGTAGCGCTGCCTGCCGCGCCCCGGCAGGTTAAGCCGGGCGTCTGCGTTGAAGTATTCTTGGTTTCCAGCCCCAGAAGCCGCGTCCAGCGAGCGTGGCGGGATTAATCGGACTGACCCGCCTTCCTAAGACTGGGAGGAAAGTTATTGGGCCTGGAAGGAGCTGTTACGCACAATGCGGCTGCCGCCCCAACCCGCCGCCGGTGGTTTCGTGTTAGACTGACCGGGATCGGTTTTATCCAGGCCAGCAGAAACGGGAGTGAGCCGGGCTCCCGTTGAAGCGCCGGATGACCAATGGAACGATCCCGGATCTACGTCGATACGTCGGTCTTAGGCGGATGCTTCGATTCGGAGTTCGCCGTTTGGTCCAATGGTCTCATTGGCGATTTTCGGGCAGGGCGGTTGGTGCCGGTATTGTCAGACTTGACCGCCGCCGAGGTGCGGGACGCTCCAGAGCCGGTTCGCGACCTTCATCAGGAGCTATTGTTGCTCGCCGGAACGGTTTTGGTTGTGACGCCCCAGGTCACTTCGCTTGTTGCCGCGTACGAAGCACGGAGAGTCTTGCCCGCCAAGTTTCGCGCAGACATGTCGCACATTGCGCTCGCGACGATTGCCGAGGTGGATGCGCTCGTCAGTTGGAACTTCAAGCACATCGTGCGACTGGACAAGATTCGCCTATTCAACGCAGTGAATGTGGAGTTGGGGCACAAGGCTTTGACCATCCTCTCGCCCAGGGAGGTGACGATATATGAAGGCCACTAGGATTCGGGCTGTCGAGATGGTCCGGCGGATTCGCGACCGTCACGCACGGATCTTGAAGGGTAAAACAACCGGCGAGATTATCGCCTTCTACCGGGCCGCAGGCGAGGCCGCCATGGAGGACGCGCGGCACCGCGCCCAGACCCGCCGGCGGAGAGCTGGCTAGCCCGCGATTGCGACCGTCCTCGGCGTATTGAATCGTGGCGCGCCAGGGGTCCACAGCCCCCTCGACCGTCTGCCGAAAGCCGCGTCCAGCAGGGATGGCGGGATTACCAGGACTGACCGGTCGGCCTAAAACTGGGCGGAAAGCTATTGGACGTGGAAGAAGTCGCTAGAAAAAATGCGGTTGCCGCGCCAACTCGCCGCCGGTTGTTTCGTTTTAGCCTGACCGCGACGGTTTTATCCAGGTCAGCAGAAACGGGAGTTTGGCTGCGCGCCACCCACTGTCGGGGGTACAATCATGAATATGAGCCGGAATCTGGAAGAACTGTTTCGGGAGGCAGCGCACTTGCCGGAGCGTGATCGCGCGGCCCTGGCTGGCCTGCTGATCGAGTCCCTCGAACCGGCGCCGGAGCCGGACGTTGAAGTAGCTTGGTCCAAGGAGGTCGCGCGACGCGTCGCCGAGCTCGATGCCGGAACGGTCGAAACGATCCCGTGGGAGCAGGTGCGCGCGGAGCTGTTCGGCGGGCGAAATGACCGTTAGGTTCCACCCGGCGGGTTTCCGTACAACGTCTTTTATCGGGTTGGAACTGAGCAGATCGTGGTCGTCGCTATTGTCCATCAGAGGCGGCGCCCCGGCTACTGGCGCGGCAGATAGCGCGGTCTAACGAGCGGGTTGGGGCAGCCGCCGCTGCCGGACGCGCTGGCCCGAGAGTACCCGAATCCTGGCCGCGAGTGGCACTGGTAATGGGTGTTTCCAGCTTCTTCCCAGTACCTCGACCGAACGGCCGGTATCCCGCATCGTCACCATCTGCAACTGGGAGGAAAGTCGCTGGACGCGAAGGAAGTCCTTGGAAATCATGCGCTTGCCGCCCCAACCGGCCGCCGGTGGTTTCGTGTTAGACTGACCGGGACCGGTTCCATGCAAGTCAGCACAAACAGGGGTCAGACAGGATAGAGAATGGAACGAAGAGAAAAGCCGTTCGCCTTGAAGAACGCACCGATGGAGTATGCACCGGCCAATGAACTCGGCGTCGTTTTCCTCTTCGCACATGTTGCGCGCCGACTGCAATTCCGAATTGAGGAGATCCGCCCTCAGTTTCCGGACTGCATCGCCTACCGAAGAATGGGCGATTCAGAAAGGAAGACCAGAATCGAGTTCGAGTTCAGATCAAGCAGTTTCAAGATTCACCGACATGATACTGCCAGGTGTGACGTGATTGTCTGCTGGCATCATGACTGGCCGGATGTCCCCAAAGGCATTGAAGTCATTGAGCTGAAACGATACTTCGGAGTCTCCCGAAAGGTGTGGATCCAACAGGCCATCAGGAGTCAATGGGAGTGGCTCGACGAGCACGATCGCATGCAGTGGGCTCTGTCCAAACGCGCAACCCCGGGAGACGTACTGCTGATGTACAAGTGCGCTCCAGTTTCGGCCATTACCGATGTGTTCGTGTTTTCAGGAAAGGTCATTACACGTGGTAGAGCAGGATGGCGGGAAGGGTGGACGTATGGCGGAGAGGTACGCAGGATATGCCACCTCGGATCGCCGGTATTTCTCGACGATCTGCGGAAGCACAGGGTGCTCAAAACGGCGTCGTTTGTCCGGCGCAACATGCAGGGTGTCGGCTTACTGGCAACGGAATACTGGCCATACTTGCATGACATGATTCTGGAACGCAACCCGGCGGACAGGAAGAGGCTGAACGACCTGAGACCCGATAAGTTATAGGAGGATGCCCAACCAAAGAGTGCAGGCGACGCGGCACCCGCGCGCCTGAGTCGTAACGTCAGACGCCCAGGACGGTGGCCGCGACACCCGGCAACCCAGTGGCCGTGAACGAATGGATCCTATGAAGGCCAGACGGATCAACGCCGACAAGCCCCACCTCTGGAAGGCCGACATAGCGGCCTCCGTTGACCGGTTCAACCAGTGGTTCATGCGCTTCGCGCCCGAGGCCTTCCGCTCAACGCGCGTCAAGACGACCGAACACGTCAAGGCCGCGCTCCTGGCAACGAATGACCTGCGCGCCCTGAACGCCGCCACGTTGAAAGCGAGCCCTGGCGCTCTCCCGACGCTCCGCATGTGCACCGCCCCGCCGCTGGCGGTGGATCGTTTGATCGGCTTGGCCGAGGCCAGCAAGAACCTCGTTGGCCGGATGGAAGAAGGTAAGCTGCCGGCGAAGATGCAGGCCGCCAACCTGGACGCGGAGTTGAGGAAACTCTGCCATATTCTCACGCGGCTGCTCGACCGCGACATCTTTCCCTGGCTCGATGGCGGCGCAGGCCCGACGGACCATGAGCGAGATCGGGCCTCCACCATCGTTGCCGATCGGCTGTGCAGCGCGGTTGCCAATCCAATCGTGCGCAACGCCCAGGAGCAGCGGCAACTGGCCTTGATCGGCGACTACCTGGACAAGCGCGGCTATCGGAAGCAAGCACACCCCGCCGGCAGGCCGCTGACCGAGATGGAGCCGGGCACCTACACTTTCCGCATGAACCTGCCGGTCGGCAAGGCGCTCACCGATGATCGCGCCACACGAGAACCCGCTTGAAGCCCGCCGACAGGCCACCCAGGCGACGCTCGACGCGGCGAAGTCGGCGACCGAGCGGAACCGCCTCGGTCAGTTCGCCACTCCCAACGCCCTGGCGACTGAGATCGCCCGCTACGTCCAGTCCGTCGCCGGCCGCTGCCTTCGCTCGGTCCGTTTCGCCGACCCGGCCGTAGGCACAGGCAGCTTTTACTCCGCCGCGCTGGCCGTCTTCGGCCCCGAGCGAATCGAGAGCGCCGTTGGCGTCGAACTTGATCCCGGCTTCTGCGATGCCGCCCGCGACCTCTGGGCGGAGGCGGGTCTTGAAATCGTGCGGGGCGACTTTACCCGCATCGTTGCCGGCAGCGGCCGCCCGGCCGCGCCCAACCTGATCCTCGCCAACCCGCCCTACGTCCGGCATCATCACTTGAAGCGCGAGGACAAGGAGCGCCTGCAAGCCCTCGTCTGCCGGATGACAGGCGTCGAGGTCAACGGCCTTGCGGGTCTCTACGTCTACTTCCTCCTCCTCGCTACGGCGTGGATGGAGGATGGCGGCTATGCCGCGTGGCTTATCCCTTCCGAGTTCATGGATGTAAATTACGGCGCCGCGCTCAAGCGATACCTGGTGGAGCGCGTGACGCTGATCCGCGCTCACCGCTTCGACCCCGGCGATGTTCAGTTCGGAGACGCCCTGGTGTCTTCGGCCGTTCTCATGTTCCGCAAGAAGCCGCCGCCGGCGGGGCACGCCGTGGAATTCACCTTCGGTGGCACGATCCGGGAGCCGCAGGCGAGCGACTCGATCCAGTTGGACCAACTGCGCGAGTCCCGCAAGTGGACTGTGTATCCCGCCCACGCCCGGAACGATCGCCGCACGTCGTGCAACGGCGACGGCCCGACGCTGGGGGACTTCTTCCGGATCCAGCGCGGTATTGCCACCGGCAGCAACAAGTTTTTCGTGCTCGACCGCCGCGAGGCCGAGCGACGTGGGTTTCCGAAGCGGTACCTGCGGCCCGTCCTGCCCAGCCCCCGCCTGCTCAAGACGACGGTCATCGACGCCGACGAAGACGGCCAGCCGCTCATTGACCGCCAACTTTGCGTCATCGATTGCGACCTCCCCGAGGCGGTTCTGAAGGCCCGCCACCCGGCGCTATGGCAGTATCTTCAGACGGCCGCGGTGCTGGGCATCAAGGACGGGTATCTCGTTAGCAGCCGGAACCCGTGGTACAGGCAAGAGCGGCGGGACCCGGCTCCGTTCCTGTGCACCTACATGGGCCGCGGTTCAGCCGACAGGCAGCCCTTCCGCTTTATCTGGAACCGCTCAGCGGCGATTGGGACCAACCTGTATCTCATGCTCTATCCACGGGATGCCCTGGCGGGGATGCTGCGCCGGCACCCCGACCGGGCGGCCGACATGTTCGCCCTTCTCGGCCAAATCACCGGCCACGAACTCCGCGGTGAGGGCCGAGTCTACGGTGGTGGCCTAAACAAGATCGAGCCGAGCGAATTGGCGCGCATTTCTGCAGCTCTGTTTGTCGAGCGTTGGCCACAGCTCCAACCCGCGGTGCAGCGCCAGGGAAGACTCTTTGGCTGAGACCCACGGGAAGCAGAGTGAGCGCCTAACAACCGCTTGCAGCGGACGGCGCTCCGCGCCGCCGCTGAACCGGGTCGTTAGCCCCCTGGAGGATTGCCGCCAGGAGCGGCTGCGCCGACAACCATCGGCGGCGGTGCAACCACCGTTGAACTCGCCCATCAAGTAGCCGGGCACCGCCGCAAAGCAAGTCTCTGAAACTTGCAGGACTGGCCCCCAGATTTGGCAGATCGGTCCTGCCTTGTCGCGCAGTGTGGCGCCGGTCAGGCAGCAGCCGGCGATGGTAGAATGGCTTATGCCAACTGACACCGAGAAGCAGCGGGTCATCGAGGCGCTTCAGGCCCTTCCGGAGAACGCGACGATCGAAGATGCGATCGAGCGGCTCTGCTTCATCGCCAAGATCGAAGAGGGTCTCCGGCAGTCTGAGGCAGGCCGCGTCGTCGATCACGAAGAGGTCAAGAGGCGGTTTCTCTCGTGAGATTTCTGCTCTGGACCGACCAGGCCCGGGACGACCTCGCTGCCATCCACGCGTTCATCAGCCAGGACTCGCCTGACTACGCGTCCGTCATCGTGGCCAAGCTGATTGCCGCAGCCGAGCGGCTGCGTGCCTTCCAGAGTCCGGCCGGGCCGTCCCTGAGTTTACGAATCCATCTGTGCGCGAAGTGATCCATCCGCCCTACCGGATCGTTTACCGGCTTGTGAGCGAGCAAGAGGTTCACATCCTGACCGTTCACCACAGCGCACGCCGCTTTCCCGGCGCCGTTTAGCCGGGCATGGCCGCCAGAGCAAGCCTTCGAAACTTGAGCCGATAGCATGAGCGCCCTCCGAGAGCGGGAATGCCCGCAAGGAGGGCCATCCGGGGCTCGAGACACGACCCGAGGCCGGCTAACACCCGGCTGCTGCGGACGGCTGGCCGCCGCCGCTGAGCGGCCATGCGCCGGGCCGACGAAAGCGGGCGCCCAGGAAACACAGAGTATCAGTGATAGCATGGAGTTCATGCGACTTGTTGAGGCTCGTTACGAAAAGGGTTTACTGAAACCGACCGAGCCCTTGGCACTGCGGCCAGGCGAGCGGGTCAATTTGATAGTCGTCCGCCGGGCTGACCCGAGCCGATGGAATCTCGATCGTCTTGCGAAGAGTGGCACCACAGAGGAACTCGCCCTTGCGGAACAGGGCCTCTCGGATTGGGCAGCGAAGCTCGATCAGGAGGACAATCGTTGAGGCGCGGCGAGGTTTGGTGGGCGGACCTGGGGTCCTACCGTCTCCGTGAGCAGACCGGTCGCCGACCCGTGGTCATCTGGCAGAGCGGCACGCTGACGCGAGTTCTTCAGGCGGAAAGTTATTGGACGTGGAAGAAGTCGCCAGAAACAGCGCGGCTGCCGCCCCAACTCGCCGCGGCTGGTTTCGTCTTAGGCTGGAGATTAACAAATGAGAGACCCGATTGTTGAAGAAGTACGGAAATACCGAATGGAGCACACGCGGAAATTCCGGGGGGATCTCGCTGCAATTTGTGCTGACCTACGTTCCATTCAAAACACTTCAGGACACGAGGTCGTCCGCCTCCCCCCGAGAAGACTGGAGCCAACAAAGGCATCCAGCCGACGCCCGCCCAAGGCGCGGGCGCGGCTCAGTCGCCGTCCGTTAGGCTGAGGGGGCATGTGGCCTGCCGGTTCAGGTTGCACGGCAGGGCCGCTATTTCGGTATACTGGTGCCGGTGGATTTTCGCTTCTACCTCGATTGGGCAACAGGCCAACCGCACATCTGTAATCACGGCGTCGATGAGGAAGAGGTCGAGGAGATTTTGACGAATCCGGGAGAGGATCGCCTCGGGCGAGACGGCTCCCGCGTCGCGATTGGTCAAACGGCGAGCGGCCGATACTTGAAAGTCGTTTATGTTCGCGACCCGAGGCCCGACAGTGTTTTTGTAGTTACCGCATACGAGGTTCGAGGCAGACCACTCCTGGCCTACCGCAGGAGGCAGGGGAGAAAGCAGCGATGAAACGAAACCGATTCCCGGCTGGCTGGAATGAAGCCAGGGTCCGAAGAGTGCTGGAGCATTACGAGGGGCAGACCGAGGATGAGGCGGTCGCGGAAGACGAAGCCGCATTCCAGTCGCGGGGTCAGACCGTTATGGTGGTACCCAATCGCCTGGTTCCTGAAATCACGCGACTGATCGAGAGACGGCGCTTGGGTCGTCAAAGTGGCTCGGAGGGGCCCAACAAGGCGCTGCAAGCGGCGGCACGCAGGGTGCGCCGCGGCTGAATGCCCGCAAGGAGGGCCATCCGGGGCTCGAGACACGCCCCGAGGCCGGCTAACACCCGGCTGCTCCGGACGGCTGGCCGCCGCCGCAGAGCGGCGGCGTCAGACGGGTCAACGATGTAGACACGCCGATTCGTGCTAATCTCAACTGAGAAAATGGCTGGGCCTGCGCAAGGCGAGGCATAGGGGGCGGGGATCAAAGAGCACCGTCTAACGACGCGCTGCAGGCGGACGGCCTTGGGCCGGTGCTGAGCGCCCGGCCGTTAGGGAGCTTCTCCTTTTGCGGAGGGGAATGAAGTTCGACCTGGTTGGCTCAATAGCAAGCGTGGAGGTCATCGCAGCCGGCCCGGGCATCCGGGTTGGCTCGTACCTCCGTAAGGCTTATGGTCATGCTCGGTGGCGGAAGATGAAAGGCACTGCTACGGTTCGGCTCCCGAACGGTGCTCTGCGCGCGGTGGAGTTACACTGGTATGAGGCTCACGGGATCGGCAAAAGAGACCTGAAGATCAAACGCTATTTGGACGAATGATGAAAGCACCGACGAAACCCTTCGCTCTTTGTATCGACAACAGCGACTACCAGGCGTCCCTCATCCCCGGCAAGGTCTATCGGATTCTTCCCGATCCGAGAGCGGGCAGGGATGATTTAGTCCGGATCGTGGATGAGAGCGGCGAGGATTACCTGTATCACAGGAGCCATTTTGTGTTTGTGGATTTTCCGCCAGCGGTGAAGAAAAAGATCCTCGCATTGGCGGGTGCTGCCTGACGAGGCGTTGCAGCCGACGGCACACACGGCGGGCCGCGGCTGAGCGCGCAGCCGTTAGCCTCCTGGAGGAGTGCCGCCAGGAACGGCTGCGCCGGCAACCACCGGCGGCGCGGCAGCCACCTTTGAACTCACCCACCAAGCAGCCGGGCATCGCCGCCAAAGCAAGTCTCTGAAAGGCGCAGGGTTGGCCTCAGATTTGGCGGATTTGGTCCTGCCTTGTCGCCAAGCGTTTGGCAAGGGCTGCGGCGCATGGCGCCGCTCATTTCGTCGTATGACGCCCCCGGTCGGAAGCTGACCCATCACCGCACGGTCGCTGCGGTTGACCGAGCAGACTATCCCCATTAAGATGACGTGGGGGAGAATCCGAGCGGCGGCAGGCCATCGCCGAGGAGAGGTCGGAACCGGAAATGAAAGCGGCCGTTTACCACGGCATTCGCGACGTGCGGGTCCAGGATGTGCCGATGCCCTCGGCGGGGCCGGGCGAGGTGGTCTTGCGGGTGCTCCTGTGTGCGGTCTGCGGGACGGACAAACGCATTTTCACCCACGGGCAGAAGAACGTGGCTCCGCCGGCCATCACCGGCCACGAGATCGTGGGGACCGTGTACCAGATCGGTGCCGGCGTGGACGGGGGACTGCAGGCTGGCCAGAAGGTCATTGTGGCCACGGTCGTGGGCTGTGGCCGGTGCGTCTACTGCCGGCGCAAACAATACAACCTCTGCGACTCTTTCACGGCCCTGGGGTACGATTACGCCGGGGGCTTTGCCGAATACGTCAAAATTCCCGCTAGCGCGGTGGCCCAGGGGAATGTGATCGCCATCCCCGACTCGATGTCACCCGAGCGCGCGGCGCTGGTCGAGCCGCTCTCTTGCTGCCTGAATGGCCAGGAATATCTGGGCGCTCAGCCCGGCGACCGCGCGGTGATTTTCGGCGCCGGACCCATTGGCTTGATGCACGCCGGCATCCTCAAAGCGCGGGGCTGCCAGCCGCTGATCGTCGCCGACATGGTCGAGGAACGCCTGGCCTATGTTCGGGAGTTCGGCCTGGGCCTGCCGGTGAACACGGCCGGGGCAGGGGCGGTGGAAAAAATCCTGGAGGCCGGCGGGGGCGAGAAGTTTGATGTGGCCGTAACCGCCTGCGCGGTGAAGGCCGCGCAAGCCGATGCGCTGCGCCTGGTGCGCAAGAAGGGGCGGATTTCCTTCTTCGCCGGCATCCCCAAGGATGATCCCATCCTGGGCATTGACACCAACCACATCCATTACAGCGAAATTTCCATCTTCGGCTGCTTCGCCTCCAACCTGCAACATTACCATCAGGCGCTGGAGATGGTCTCGCGCGACGACCTGCCCTGGGACCGGCTCGTCACCCACAAGTTCAAGCTGGACGATATCCTCCAGGCCTACGCGGTTGTCGAAGCGGGGCAAGGGATCAAAACGGTCATCGACTGCCAGTAGCACAGACCTCCATGGAGAAGGAATCGCTATCGCAACTCATCGAGATCTCGCACGCCGTCGGTGCTCATCGGGAATACGTCCAGGCCGGCGGCGGGAACACGTCGGTCAAGTCGGCCGACGGGCGCACCATGGCCATCAAAGCCAGCGGCACGGCCCTGGCCTCGATGGGCGAGTCAGTGGGCTGGGTAGAACTGGACCTGGCCCGGGTGCGGGCCATCTTCGAACGGAGAGACCTCGCTACCTTGGAGACCAAGGAGCGCGAGGCGCGTATCCTGGAACAGCTTACCGCCGCGGTGGTGGGCGGCCGCGGCCGTCCGTCGGTTGAAAGCGTGCCGCACGCGCTTCTCGGCAGAGTGATCATCCACACCCACCCCGTGGCGGTCAACGCTCTTACTTGCGGCCCCGGCGAGAAGGCCTTGAGCGAGATCGCTCCCTCCGATGAGCCCCCGC
>Ga0315280_10005589_pt1 | contig 17818 bp, 13 predicted proteins | sample YL17G06_40_MG_FD_203697 | JGI IMG/M metagenome (GOLD analysis project Ga0315280, IMG submission 203697) | Sediment microbial communities from Yellowstone Lake, YNP, Wyoming, USA - YL17G06_40 | ecosystem: Environmental > Aquatic > Freshwater > Lake > Sediment | place: USA: Wyoming | collected... | reverse complement strand
CCTGGAATGTGCTCCTTTTGGATGTGTTGGTTATTTGCAAACTCCTATTACAACCAATAACGACGCACATTCCAGGTTGTTTCACTTTTTCTCGCAAGAAATCACGCTGGTTTAGGGCCTAGCGCAATACGGATGCCCACCTCATGTCGACGCTCGGTCGCTCTGCACAAGAGAAGCCCAGCCACGTTCACAGAAGCGATGAAGAGTAGAAACGCGACCGCGACGAAGAGGAGGAGAAGCACGGGTCGTACTCTACCGGCAATGTCCTCTGAAAGAGTGACTGCACGGACGCCAATCGTCCCAGTGTCGTAATTCGAAATCTTCGGCATTTGCTGGAGCAGTGAGTTGAGTTCCGCTTGCCCTTGCCTTACGCTGATCCCAGGCAGCAAGCGGCCGATAACGGAGAGATCGGGATCTTTGCTCTGCTCGGTGAGAATGAGCGGCGACCAGATTTCCGCCTTTGTGATTGCGCCGATCGGGAAGTCAAAACCCGGTGGCATGATCCCGACTACGGTAAAAGCCTTCTCGTTGAGTTTCAATGCTCGCCCGACCAGCGATAGGTCACTCCCGAATAGACGCTGCCACAGGCCGTAGTTAACGATCACGACAGAATTGCCGCCGCGTGTTCCCTCATCGCCAGTAAAATCCCGACCGTGCAAAGGTTGAACCCCCAATGTCGCAAGCAGCTCAGGCGAAACCTCCGTCGTGGAAATCACCTCGGGCGCCTCGCACCCCGTCAAGGTCCGGGAAGCACCGCGGTAAAACGCGAGGTTCTCGAAAGTTCGACTTCGATTCTTCCACGCAACATAGTGACGAGCATTAACTGAAATGCGATCGCTTTCGGGACTCGTCGTATATATCTTCACCAGGCGATCGGGATCGCTGTAGGGAAGCGGCTTCAGCAACACCGCATGGACGACGCTGAAGAACGCAGTGTTGGCGCCGATCCCCAGGGCGAGCGTGATGACTGCCACCCCAATGAAGCCGGGATTCTTGCGGAGCATGCGGAAGCCGAAACGAAGGTCCTGCCAAAGCTCCTCGAGCCAGCGAATGCCGCGCATGTCGCGGCACTCTTCCTTGTGTTGCTCGACACCTCCCAGTTCGCGCAGGGCCGTGTAACGAGCCTCCTGCGGCGTCATCCCCTGCTCAATGTATTCCTCTATCTGGTTTTCCAGGTGGAAGCGGATTTCATCGTCAAGTTCATCCTCCACTTTGCCCTTGAGGAACAACGAGCGGAGCCGCAACAGCAACTTGTATGTCCAGCGCGTCATCTTTCGCTTCTCTTCAGGGAGTTTCCAGCACCAGGTCAATGGCAGTCGACAGCCTGTCCCAGTTCGCCCGCTCCTGATTCAGATATTTGCGGCCCGCCGGCGTCACCGAGTAATACTTGGCGCGGCGATTGTTCTCAGACTCGCCCCACTTCGCCGTGATCCATCCCTGCTGTTCCAGGCGGTGCAAAGCGGGATACAGCGCTCCTTGATTTACCTGGAGCACATCCTTCGAGACTAGCCGGATGCGCTGCGCGATCCCCCAGCCGTGCATGGATTTGAGCGCAATGCTCTTAAGAATCAGGAGGTCCAAAGTGCCCTGCACAAGGTCCGTCGGTTTGCCCATCTGCTCTCCTCTCAATTATCGACAAGCGCAGTATCGAATTTCTCTTGTCAATAGTCAAGGGGAAAGTATGAGCAATGTGCTGAAGCCAGCGCGAATGTCGACGAACCGGGCAAGCCCTGGCTTTCCCGAAAAAATCACAAGCTTCGAGTGGAATAGCAGGAGCTGCTTCGAGCTTGACTTGCGCACCAGGCCCTCACTGCATCAGCACCTCGGGTGCCTGGGCGGCCTTGGAGGGTGGCCAGATACCAGCACATGACGTGAAGCTTAGCTTGTCCGCCGGCACGGCTTCGTTTTGTCAGCGGCCGAATCAATGCGTTGCCGGGTTGATCATGGTCAACGCCGGGTCAAGCCAGCGGAATGAAAGGGCGTTGCTGCGCGCAAATCTATCCGCCCCTCGTCACTCGATGCACTGGCAGTGGACCGCCATCTTGATGAATGAACATGATTGAATCTACGGCAAAGAGCTATCCGCCTGCGCCTTAACGTGGGCATTTCGGTGATCTGCGGCACCATCGGTCATTTCCTGGCGATGTTCTGAAAGGTTACAGCTCTAACGGCCCGGCGGGGGATTGAGCACACGAAACTCAGTGCCGGTCACCACAGTTCTGTTCGAGACCCTGTCAACGACTTTGATTTCCAGATTGTATATGCCAGGGCCGAGGTTCCAAACCGGAAGCCGGTACACAATCACGACTCCTTCACTCGAGACGAACTGAACCGCCTTTCCCATGGTCTCCTCGGCGGCGTCCAAAACCATATTGCCCAAAAACCGGGGACGCCACCATATTTCTGGCATCTCCGCGCGTCTGTTCATCGACACCTCCGGCAAAAATAGGGAGGCGTCCCCGGTTTTTCGAAGGGCGGTGACATAGAGACCCCTTCGTAATGCTCCTGTAATGTTTGATAGAGCATCATGTGAGCGTTGATTAGCAGGCCAAGCCATGGACGCACAAAGCGGACACGGCGAACAATAAACAAACAAAACGAAAGAGGGAAGCCATGAATTTGCGTCAGATCCTCCTTAGTACGGCTGCTTTGGTGATCGCGGCGGGGATCGCGGGTCGGGCATTGCCGCAAGAAAAACAGGAAGAAAAAGAACCGATCCTGAAAATGTCTCAAGTGCCCCCAAAGGTGCAACAGACCATCAAGACGTATGCAACGGAAGCCGAAATCAAAAAGATCACCAAGGGTGATGTCGATGGCACGATGGCCTATGAATTCGAGATCGAGAAGGGCGGGCGAAAATCTGAGGTCTCGATAACGCCCGACGGCAAGGTGCTCTCCACCGAGGAGGAAGTACCGCTGTCGGAAGTTCCCGAAGCGGCTCGCAAGGTGATCAACGCCCGGGCTGCGGGCGGCAAGGTCGTCTCGACGGAAAAAGCTTTTGAAAATGGCAAGACGTCTTTCGGAGCGGTGATTGAAAAGGGCGGAAAGCAGTCCGAGATTTCCGTAACCGCGGACGGGAAAATAGTCGGCTCTGAGGAAGACATACCGCTGGCGGAGGTTCCGGAAGCGGCGCGCAAGACCATCAACGCCCAGGCCTCGGGCGGCAAGATCATCTCAACGAAAAAGGTCTTGGAAGATGGCAAGACAGTTTTCGCGGTGGTGATTGAAAAGGGCGGCAAACGGCTGGAGGTTACCGTCGCCCCGGATGGCAAAGTCGTCGACACTGAGGTCATCAAGCACTGAATCTTCAATCGCATCAGAAGAATTGCGTAACCTGTCCCTCCGGAGACGAATTTCTGCAATAATGCCGGATGTATGAGGTTACTGTTCGTCGAGGATTCCAAACGGCTGCAGGATTCTGTCGGCCGCGGGCTGCGCAAGGCGGGCTACGCTCTCGATGTCACCGGCGACGGGAACGAAGGTCTCTGGTTCGCGGAGTCGAACAGCTACGATACGATCATCCTCGACTTGATGCTGCCCGGTCTGGATGGTCTGACCGTCCTGCGCCGCTTGCACGAGCAGGAAAACAATGCCCCGGTGCTCATCCTGACCGCCAAAGACACGGTTGAAGACCGCGTGCGCGGTCTGGGACTCGGTGCGGATGATTATCTGATCAAGCCGTTTGCGTTTGAGGAGCTGCTGGCGCGCATCCAGGCGCTCTGCCGACGCCGCTATGCGCGCAAGAACGCGCTGGTGGTCATCGGTGACCTTGAAATCGACACTGTAGCTCGTACGGTCAAACAGGCCGGCAGGAATGTCGACCTGACGCCGCGCGAGTTTATGTTGCTGGAGTACCTGGCCGCGCGCCGGGGCGAGGTGATTTCCCGCAGCGAGATCGAGGCGCACATCTACTCCGATTCGGTCGATCTGATCAGCAACGTGGTGGACTCGGCAATCTGCTCGCTGCGCCGAAAAATCTGTCCCGGCAACGCCCGGCCGCTCATCCACACGCGCCGGGGCATGGGCTACATTTTGGAGATCGATCCCAGGTGAACTCCATTCGCCGCCGACTCACGGTTGGATTGCTGACGGGATTCTGCATCTTGTGGGCAAGCGCCGGCGCCGGCCTGTATCTCAATCTGCGCGCCGGTCTGCTCGCCGAATTTGACGCCACCCTTCTGGCCCGAGCCCAAGCACTATCAGCGCTGACCAGGCAGGAGAAGGGAAATGTCGAATTGGATTTCCCCGGCGAACTCATTCCCGGCTTCGAGAGAGGACGGCCTGTCGACTACTTTCAGATGTGGCTGGCGGATGGCACAACCCTCGAGCAGTCGCCTTCGCTCGAAGGCAACCAGTTGTCTTATCAAGCAGGCGTGACGGAGACTCCCCGATACTCAGATCTAACATTGCCCGATGGCCTACCCGGCCGGTCTGTGAGTCTGCGCTTCATCCCGCAAGGCAGCGAGGAGGCACCCGATTTGCCGCCGGCCCAGGGTGCTGAAACCAGCGTCGTCCTGGCTGTTGCGCTGCATCGCACAGGACTGGATCATCGCCTGAACCTGTTGGCGACGACCCTGTTGGTGGTGGGCGGCCTTCTGGCAGTCGCAACTGGATTTGGCGTGCCTGCTTTTGTGCGCCGTGGGCTCTCGCCATTAGATGGGCTGGCGGAACAAGCCGCGACCATTGATGTTGCATCCCTGCAATTGCGTTTCCTGACCGCAGATCTGCCGGCGGAATTGCTGCCCATCTGCGGGCGCCTGAACGAATTGCTGGCTCGCTTACAGGCATCCTTCGAGCGCGAGCGGCAGTTCAGCGCCGATCTTGCCCATGAACTGCGCACGCCCATCGCCGAGCTGCGCTCGCTGGCCGAGGTCGCTCTCAAATGGCCTGAGGAGCCTGCCGCCACCACTCGCGCCCTTCAGGAGACACTCGAAATCGCGTTGCAGATGGATTCCATTGTCACAGGACTGCTCACCCTGGCGCGTTGCGAAGCGGGTTTGCAGCAGCGCAGTTGCGCGTCCATCCGCGTCGGGGCCTTGCTCGAAGAGATTTGGGAGGCGCTGACCGATCCGGCCCGCCGCAAACAACTGGCCGTTTCCTGGGATGTGGCAGAGGATGCCTGGGTGGAAACTGATCCTGCCATGTTCCGCTCGATTCTGACCAACCTCCTGGCCAACGCGGTCGAATATAGCCCCGAAGGAGGCTCGATTCACGTTCGCTTTGAAACCGGCGACGCGCCCTGGCAGATTACCGTCTCCAATACTGTGGATAACATAACACCTGCTGAGGTGCCCCACCTTTTCGAACGGTTCTGGCGCCGAGACCCGGCGCGATCCTCCTCCATCCACAACGGCCTGGGGCTGGCGTTGGCCAGAGCTTTCGCCGAATCACTGGGACTGGAAATCGAAGCGCAATTGACAGCCTCCAACACGCTCACTCTCACTGTAAGAGCGGAATCGGCAAGTGCGCGCTCAACCTCGAGTCGCTGACTCAACCTGCCCGAACGCGGTCAGGATCACGCCGGGAGAGCGCGTCGGCGCCGAGTGCGCAATCACTCGTTTTCGATGAACCGTCGGTTTCCCCTGGGAATCTTCCCGCCTCAAGCACTGTCGGCGCAACGGGACGCCTCCCTATTTCTGGCATCTCAGCGCATCTGTTCACCGACACCCTCGACAGAAATAGGGAGGCGTCCCCGGTTTTCCATTTATTGTTTCGTCATGGTTGCCTGGTACCAGATGGGCATCCTGCCGTTTTTGACGGCTTCGACTGATTCGAGCCAGTAGTCTTTCTCCCTCACATCGACCTTCGCTAGATATTCCATAAAACTGATTACCGACTCGCGCTCGCCGCTCTGGAGGAGTGACCTGAGCAGTCTCAAGGTGAGAGCTCCGGTAGAGAAAGCGAGTTCATCGGAAGGGGGGGCCTTAGATGCTTCGAGCATGTACTTGACCGCGGCTTTCCTGTCGCCTTCCCGCAGCGCAATCGTGCCGAGAGTAACGTTGGCTCTGAAGATGGCAGTGCCGTATTCCGGGTCGTTGCGGAACTTCGCCGCCAGCCTCAGCTCGTCTTCGGCATACTTCCGGGCGCGCTCCCAGGCATCTTGGGGGGAGATTTGATTGCGCTTGTAATAGTCGGCCTGTACCCGGTCGTCATCGGTGGCCAGCTGCTTGTGCTCATAGTAATCGGCATTCTCACCCCAGAGGTAGGCGTGATCAGCCAGATCCGGCAGGAGCTTGAAGCGCTCGGCGTCCGGCAGCGCGCTGACAACCTGAAACTGTGATCCCCAAGGCACGTTTCGTAAGGGCGCGCTGACCGCGGCATTCCGCTCTGCCAATTGCAGGCTCATCAGCATATTTCGTGCCTGGGTAGCCTGCGGGTTCAACTGCACGGCCCGTTCAAGGTAAGACTTGCCGAGGGCGACCGGATCAAAGTCGATTTTCTTATCCTGGTACAGTCCCCTGTCCCAAAGCAGATAGTCTCCCGCTACAGTCAGCAGCTCGACGTCTGTGGATTCGGTGAGTTTTTTGCGTATTTCCTGGGCGTACGGGCTGTGGGCTTCGGCCATGCTGACGGTTCGGACCACGTTCAGCGGCGTCGAAGAGTTGGAGCCGGCCAGAACGAAGGCGTAGAGCCTGCCGAGCGAGTAGGACCAGCGCCCCTTGGGATCGAGGGCCTGCGCGCGCAGCAGCATTTTTTCGGCCAGGGGCTTGTCGGCCGCTTCGAAAAAGTTCGCGGCATTGCTGAAAACCTGGACACCGGCATCGGGCCGTGCGGCCTGCGCCAGCCAGAGCTTTTTAGCCTCGGCGTAGCCCGCGGGATCGGGAAGAGGGTCGAGCGGCGTCGGATAGATGCGCGCGCCCCAATCGCCAGCGAGTTCGTTATCCGGGTGATGCTCGATCAACCAGAGAATGTGCGGCCGGCGCGCGGCAATGCACTCCTTCTCGCCGATCACCTGGGCGCACATCGGCGCCCACTTATCTTTCTCCCCCTTCACCCGTTCGCTGATCGGCGCGTAGAACACGAGCAGCTTTTCCAGCGCGACGAGATCTTCCGGGTTTTTCTTGAGGGTGGCTTCAAGGTCGGCAACCTGCTGCGCATTCATTTCCCGGGCGGCCTTGATAAAATCGCTCCGGGCTTTCTGCTGGGCTCGCTCCGCGGCAAACTTGGGATCCTCCTGCAACGGGGTCAGAGGCTTCGGTTGCTGCCGGCAGGCCACGATCAGAAATATCGCCGCGGCACAGCCGACCGCGACGACAACCCTGCGAGTGCGCGACACCTCGCGGAGGAGATCCCCGCGAAGGATGCGGTCGATCCTTTGGCCGAGGAGGCCAATGCCATTGGCGCCGACGCCCTGCCAGGAGAGACGACCGCCGCTGCGGCGCACCGCTTCGGCCATGTCGAGCAGAACTTCGGCATAGCGCCGGACTTCGCCGGTGGTGCGGACCGCGGCATCGTCGCATGCGTGTTCCGCGGTCGTGGCCAGCTTTCTCTCCAGCCACCAGGCCAGAGGATGGAACCAGAAGAGGCACCGGTTCAATTGGGCAAGCAGGGCGACGAGAGGGTCGCGACGCTGCACGTGGGCGAGTTCGTGAGCAAGGACGGCGCGGAGCTTCTCGTCGGGCCACAGCCTCCATGCCGCCGGCAATATGATCTTCGGAAGGATGACGCCGACGGTCAGGGGTGTTGAGACCAGGCTGGATTCGCAGATGGGAGTGGCGCCGGAAATCTGCGTGGCGATCGTTTCCCGGCCGGGCTCCATGACGAGTTCTTGACTCGCGCGCGTCATCTGCTGCATGGCGCGCCAGCCCAGGAACAGACGGGAAAGCAGAATCACCGCTCCAACGGCATAAACGGCCAGAGCGACGATGGGCCAGACCGGGCCACGTGCCGGCGGAATTTCAGGGACCGGCGCCGGCTGCTCCATAAGCGCGGCCGTCGGGGGCGTTACCTCCGGCCCCTCTGCAACGCGTCGAAGAGGAGGGGTCTCGGGGGTGGCCGGGATCGCCGGAACATTAGCCGACGGAACGGCGATCGGAAGGGCTATGGACGGGATGCAGTAGGGCAGGACCGGCATGAGCAGCATCGCGCACAACACCGCCGTCCATGCGGCATGGCGCACGCCGCCGGCACGGACCCGCATCGTAATAAGGATGATGGCGACCGCGGCGGCAACAAGAGATATCCGCAGGGATGAATCGAGAACAATGCGAAACAGAGTACCATTCCATTCAGGCAACATACGTCACCTCTCTCAGGAGGAAGGCAAACGGCCATGCGTCTTCGACCGGCCGGTCATTTTTGATTCCTCACCTTTTTGGCCAGGCGCCGGATCTCGTCGATGGACAGGACCTTCTCATCTACCATCCCAACGAGGAACTGTTCCGCCGATCCGGAACAAAAGCGCTCGATGATGTGCTGCACGGCACGGGCGGCCACACTGCGCGCCGGCACCTCCGCCTGATAGATGAAGGTCTTTCCCTCGAGGCGATGACTCAAATAGCCTCGCTCTTCCAGGCGGCGCAGCAGCGTGCGCACGCTCGAATCTTTCAAAGGATGCTTGGGCAGCAGGGCTTCCCGCACCTGTTCTGCGCTGGCCGAGCCCTTCGACCAGATGAAATCCAGGATTGCCTGTTGAAGCTCCGTGAGTGGACGTGTCGAAGCGTTACTGTTTGTCATGTGACAATTTGTAACATGTTCTCGACTCGGTTGCAAGAGATTTTTTATGCGGCGACGATTGCTTTCGGAATGGGCATCGACAAAGCCAATGTCCGCTACATCTACCACTACCATCAGCGCAATCAGCCCAAGAGCCTGAGAGCTACAGCCAGGAGATCGGGCGCGCCGGGAACCTGGGACCGCTTAATCTGCTTCTCCAAATGCACGTCCGGGTCAACTCCGGAACTACTCGTAGCGCACCGCGACGATGGGATCGAGACGTGAGGCACGGCGCGCCGGAATGTAACAGGCCAGGAGTGCAACTCCCGTCAGAACCAGCGAGACGATGGCAAACGTCACCGGATCGGTCGCGGTCACACCAAATAACAAACTCGACATCCAACGTGTCAGGGCCAAGGCGCCCGCCAGGCCGATGGCCACGCCTATTAAAGTCATGCGAATTCCTCGTCCCACGACCAGCATGAGCACATCGCGCGGACGCGCTCCGAGAGCCATGCGGATGCCGATCTCGTGGGTGCGTTGCATGACGACTTCCGCCATCACCGCGTACACGCCGATCGCCGCCATTATCAGAGCCACTGCGGCGAAGATCCCGAGCAGGAGCATCTGGAACCGCCGGGCCGCGAGCGACGCACCCAGGACATCCTCCAGGGGCCTGACATTGTACACGGGTTGATCCGAGTCCAGCGCCAGGACCTCCTTCCGGACTGCTGCGACAAGACGCATCGGATCGCCGGCTGCGCGGATCACCGCACTCATTGTGGGCCATGGATTCTGATGGTATGGGACATACATCGTCGGTCCCGGTTCAGATTCCAGGCCGGCCGACCTGACGTTTCCCACCACTCCCACGACCGCGCGGGGCGTCTGGTCGGCCCCGATGGTCGATCCAAGAATCAACCGCCGGCCAAGAGGGTTCTGGTTCGGCCAGAAGCGACGAGCCATGATCTCATTGATGACGACCACCGGCGTGGTTCCCATGACGTCGCGTTCCGTGAACTGGCGTCCCGCGAGGAGCGGAATCTGCATGACTCGGAAATAATCAGGGCTGACGCTGACGTAATCAGCCAAGGGTGACTGTCCGGACGAGAGGAGGGAACGACCTTCCACCGTGAAGTCGGCGTTGAGACTCCGGCCGGCGAGCGGTAGATGGCTGACCAGACCGGCGGACGCCACGCCGGGCAGCGTGTTGACGCGCTGCAGGAGTTGCTGGAAGAAGGTGACTTTCTGGTGACCTTCAGGATATTTCGACTCGGGCAACGAAATCGTCATCGTCAACACGTTCGCCGGGTTAAAGCCTGGCTCCACCGCTAGAAGTCCAACGAAACTTCTGACCAGCAGTCCTGCCCCGATTATTACTACCAGCGCCAGCGCGACCTCGCAGACGACAGCGGCATTGCGGAGGGGTGAAAGGCGCGTGCTTCCCGTTGCCCGGCCTCTGCCTTCCTTGAGTGATTGGTTCAAGTCTGGTTGAGAGGCGTGCCACGCGGGAGCCAATCCGAAACCGAGTCCGGTCACCAGCGAGAGCAGGAGCGTGAAAGCGAGCACGTAGCGATCGATCCCGATCTGGCCGGTACGAGGAAGATCGGCGGCGCTGAGCGTCACGAGCAAGTCGGTGCCCTGCTGCGCCAGGAGCAGGCCCAACGCGCCGCCCAGGAGAGCGATCAGGACGCTCTCCGTCAGCAACTGCCGGATCAGGCGAGACCGGCTCGCGCCGAGCGCGATGCGGACGGCGATCTCCTGCTCCCGTGAAGTAGCGCGGGCCAGCAGGAGATTGGCCACGTTTGCGCACGCTATCAGCAAGACGAAAGCGACTGCTCCCCCCAGAACCAGCAACGCAGGTTGGACGTGCGCGACCATCTCCTCGTGCAGCGGGAGGATGGTGACATCCCAACCGGCATTCGCTTCCGGATACTGCCGTTGGAGCCGGCGGGCGATGGTGTGCATCTCCGCTCGGGCTTGGGTCAGCGTGAGGCCGGGCTTCAGACCTGCCAGGACGGTCAGGGCACGAGAGCCGCGCTGCGTCATGGCGTAAGGTTCGAGGGCCGGTGGGACGCACACTTCGGCGTCGGGGAGCTTGAAATCAGACGGAAGGATCCCGACAACCGTATAGCTACCCCCGTTGAGGGTAAGAGACTTGCCTATGAGGCGGGGGTCCGCGCCGAAGCGACGTCGCCACAGGCCTTCACGGATCAGCACGACAGGGCTGCTGCCGAACCGATCCTCCCCGGGAAGAAAAGTCCGACCCAGGATGGGTTTCACCCCCAGCAGCGGGAACAGGCTGGCGGACACGCGTGCACCGGTGATGCGCTCCGGCTCGCCGCCACCTGCGAGGACAAACCCCCAGTACCTGTACGCCGCGATGTGCTCCAGAGTCTGGCTTTGGGTCCTCCAGTCGACAAAGTTGGGAGGCGAGACCGTTGCCCGGTCCATCTCCTGCTGGGGATTGGATTCCCACAGTGTGACGAGTCGCTCGGGATTCTGGAAGTGCAACGGACGCAGCAGCACGGCATTGATGACGGTAAAGATCGCGGTGTTGCCGCCGATGCCGAGTGCCAGGGTCATCACCGCTGCGATGGCGAAGCCCGGATTCTTGCGCAGCATGCGGAGCGCGTACCGAATGTCTTGAAAGAAGGTCTCGACTCGAGGCAGTCCTCGGAGTTCACGGTGCATCTCCCGCAGTTGCGTTAGCCCTCCGAGCCGCAGGCGAGCCGTCCGTTTAGCCTCCTGCGGTGCCATGCCTTGGCGAATGTTCTCCTCTGTGAGCATGGCAAGGTGGATCTCAAGCTCCTGCTCGAAATCTTTATCCAGGCGGCGCCCCCAGAAAATCCCGCGAATTCGGGAGGCCAGTATTCTCAACCCGTCTAACATAGCCTTACCTTCGCTCCGCGAGTTTCAGCATCCGGCTGATCACCCCTGAGATCCGCTCCCAATTCTCCACCTCGGCGGCAAGCTGTTTCCGGCCGGCTTTCGTGAGGGAGTAGAACTTGGCCTTGCGATTATTCTCCGATGCACCCCATGCCGCGGTAATCCAGCCCTTTTGCAGGAGGCGTACCAGGGCTGCATAAATGGTGCCCTGGTTGAGTTGCAACACCTCTTGGCTGATTTGTTCGATGCGGCGAGCAATACCGTATCCGTGCAGCGGCCCCATTGTCTCGAGTGTTTTCAGCACCATCAAATCGAGAGTGCCCTGTAAAATGTCGGATTTGCTTTCCGTCATTCTGTCTCCTGTGGTTTGTGCACAGGAGCATGGCAAGAGCCGTGTGGGATGTCAACATGAAAAAGGAGCCTCTCCCCCCGACTGCAGACGGTCATTCTAAGCGCAAGGCTTCCATGGGATCGATTCTGCCGGCACGGCGGGCCGGGATGTAGCAGGCAAGCATGGCCGCCCCGAACTCTAACAGCACGGCTATGACCAACGTCGATGGATCGTACGGCTTCACTTCAAACAGCATGCTTCTCAGCAGTGCCGCGAGCGCCGCCGCACCCGCCAAGCCGACCACTATTCCGGGCAGGACCAGGCGCAGGCCCTGCCCCAAAATCATGGTTATCACATCTCGCCCTTGTGCGCCCAAAGCGAGACGGATCCCGATCTCCTGAGTTCGCCGGAGCACCCAGTAATGAAAGACGCCATAGATCCCAACAACGGCGAGCACGAGCGCCAAGCCTCCGAAAGCGGCAAGAATCATGGTCCGGAAGCGCGGTTCCTGGAGCTCCCTCTTGTCAATCGTCCCCTGCATCGTGTCAAGATTGCGCACCGGCTGACTTTTGTCCAGGGAAGCTGCGATTGACTGGATGGCTGGGACCAGCGTCAAAGGATCTCCATCGACACGCGCGACAAAGCTGACGGCTTTGATCGAGTTCGAAAACGTCTTTGGCGGAAGCTGCGCGAGCGGTACGAAGACGCCCCGATTCGGCATAGATCCGTGCATTCCCCAAACTACAGAATCCACCACCCCGACGATGCGCCATTGTGGATCGCCCAAAACGGGTGACGTAATCGTCTGACCTATTGGCTCCACGTCGCCGAAGCAGCTGCGGGCGAAGGCGCGGTCCACAACCAGAGCACCTGGTGCGCCCTGTCCGTCGATTGCAGATAACCAGCGGCCCCTCTGCAGTCGCATCCCTAATGTGTCGAAGTATTCCGGCGTCACCATCCATATCATCGCACCCGCACACATCCGTTGCTGCCCATCTATAAACAGTGGTGCATCGAAAAGCGCCTCAGAGAACGGCGCCGCGTGGCCTAATGCCACAGATCTGACTCCGGGAAGAACGCGAAGCCGAGCCGTAAGCTCGTCCAGGCCAATGCGCTTGTCCGCAGGAGTCGGGAACACTTTTTCACTGAGCGAGATCCTCCCCGTAAGAAGTCCGGCAGCATCAAACCCGAGATCGACTGTATACATTCGAAGGAGACTATTCACCATTAATGCCGCACCGGCAACCAGCATCAGCGACAGTGCAACCTCACTCAAGAGCACGGCGCGTTGGACGCGATGTGTTTTACGACCGGACGTCAAAGACAGATTCGCCCGATGCGCGTCAATCCCCTGAACCCGGCGTGTCGAACTGTGCTGCAGCGCCGGCGCCAGCCCGAACATCACGCCGGTCGCCAACGAAAGGCCAAAGGCGAACAGGAGGACTCGGACATCGACGGCGACTTCAGCCTCGGCAGGCATGAATTTGGCCGGTGCGTTCGCGCTCAGAATGCGCACGAGCCACACTGCGAGCATCGTGCCGAGAGAACCCCCGGCAATGGAGAGCAGCAGACTCTCCGAGAGAAACTGGCGCACGAGCCGAAAACGTCCGGCACCGAGAGACAGGCGTATCGCGATCTCCCGGTGCCGCGCCGCTGCGCGTCCGAGCAACAGATTGGCGAGATTTCCGCATGCGATGAGAAGAATAAATGCGACCGCGCCGAACAAGAGGAGCAAGATCGTCCTGGTATCCCTGGGAACAACCGCCGCACCCAGGGCCACGACGGAAGCGGCTTCCTTTTTTTTGGGATGCTGGAGGGCGAAGAGCCTCGTCATCTGCGCAGCAGCTTGCGCGGTGGTCGCTCCCGGTTTCAATCGACCCATCAAGTAGCCAAAACTCGTAGTTTCGGGAGCGGACGGCAATGGGCGCCACACGTCGGTCAGCATGCGGTCGAAAATTCCAGACGGGAGCACGCCGATAACCAGGTGCTTCTTTCCATTCAAGTAGATGGCTTTGCCAAAGATCTCCGGATCGGCGCCGAGGGATCCCCGCCAGATTCGGTTCGATAGAACCACGACAGCGTTCCCGCCAGGCGTGCTGTCTTCAGGGAGAAATCCGCGCCCGAGTGCTGTATGGATGCCAAGGAATTCGAAGTAATTCGCGCTCACCCGTGAGGCCAGAAGCGGCTGGGGATATTCCAGCGTTGGGCCGCTGAGGTTGGTGGAACTCCCGAATTCCTGCATTACCAGGTCGGAGAATGCCGTTGCTTCCGTGCGCCAGGAAGCAAGCTCGCGCCTCGAACAGAAAACCGGGCTGCCGCCACTATCATAAACCCGCACAAGCCTGTCCGGCTCGCGGTACGGAAGTTGTTTCAGCAGCGCGGCATCTACGAAGCTGAAGATGGCCGCGTTTGCGCCTATGCCGAGGGCAATCGTAATTACAGCGACCGCAGTGAAGCCTGGATTCCTGCGAAGTATGCGAATGCCATAGCGCAAGTCTTGAATTAGATCTTCGAGCCAGCGCAGGCCGCGGACGTCGCGGCACTCTTCCTTGTGCTGCTCAACACCTCCCAGTTCCCGCAAGGCCGTGAAACGAGCATCTTCCGGAGAGATCCCTTGCGCAATGTGCTCCCCGGTGAGGTTTTCCAGGTGAAAGCGAAGCTCGTCGTCCAGTTCGTCCTCTACCTTGCTCTTGCGGAACAACGAGCGGAGCCGAAGCGATAACTTGTATGTCCAGCGAGCCATTTTTCGCCTCTCTTCAGGGAGTTTCCAGCACTAGGTCGATGGCCGTAGACAGCCTGTCCCAGTTTGCACGCTCCTGATTCAGATACTTGCGGCCTGCCGGCGTTACCGAGTAGTACTTGGCTCGGCGATTGTTCTCGGACTCGCCCCACTTTGCCGTGATCCATCCCTGCTGTTCCAGGCGATGCAAAGCCGGATGTAGCACCCCCTGATTCACCTGAAGTGCCCTTGTCGGTTGCAGCAACCTTAGCGTCAAAGCTTCAGTGTCGGTGCAGATCCGGCTTCTCCTCCGAAAGCGCCGACCACTGCTTTGAAATGGCTTCACAATTCCCTCAATGCGACCATCGGATCCACACGCGCGGCACGCCGGGCAGGGAAGTAACACGCAAGCAGGATGACCGCGCCAAGAAACGCGGGAACCGCAATCATGGTCATCCAGTCTATCGTTGGGAACTGAACTACAAAGTGCGAGGTGATGCGTATGGCCGCAATCGCCAGTGGGAGCCCCAAGAATGATCCCAACATTGCGACTTTTACCCCTTCTCCGATCACCAGTTTCAGGATGTTGTTCTTCCGCGCTCCAAGCGCCGCCCGGATGCCGATTTCTTTGAAGCGCTGTGCTACGGAATAGGACACCACGCCGTAGATCCCCACGCTTGCCAGCAGCAGTCCGATGATTCCCGAGACTGCCAGCATCGCGCCAGCCATGCGGCGAGGATAGAGAGCCTCTCGAATCGCATCTGACATGGTCTGGCCTTTTACGATCTCCACGGCCGGGTTCGCCTCATTTATCGAGGCAGTCAGACCTTTGACAAGGCGGGAAGGGCTTTCGTACCCGCGCGCCAGGAGGAATTCTGCGCCCGAACTTCCCGGTCCGAGCGGCACGTATAGAAAGGGATTGGGACCGCCACCGGACAATGGAGGCTTGACCTCATTGACGACTCCGACCACCTCCAGCCACTGGGGAGGCAATGTAGAGCCAGGCCAGCTAAACGCCAGATACCGACCTATCGGATTCTGTCCAGGCCAAAGCATGCCAGCCAGCGCTTCGCAGACGATAACAACGCGGCGAGGCTCCGCAATGATGTCGCGTTCATCAAATAAGCGTCCTCTCAGCACAGAAATTCCCAGCACTTGGAAATAATCCGGAGATACAGAAGCCGTAGAAACCCAGCGGAGTTGCTTTGTTTTATAGAAATCTTCTCTTTCAACAATGCCTGCATGCACTGGATTCAAAGGCAGGCTATCTGTCAGCGCCACCGCCGTGAAATCGGGATTTGCACGCGCTCTCTCAAGGAGACGGCGGTCGGAGAGATTTCGTTTTTCTCTCAACTCTCTTGCCTTTGCCTGGATTCTCTCGAGGTCGGCAACTGTTTTGGGCGCGCGTCCCAATTCTTCCAACAAGGCACGTGGATAGGGCATCGCGTACTCGATAAACGCCAGGTGTTCCGAATCATAGCCAGCATCGATGAATTCCGCTTGCACCAGGATCTTGATCAACACCGCGGCCATCAGCAGCAAAACCAGGGACAGACAGACCTGGGGAACGACAATCCAATAACGCAACCGGGAGTGCACCCTCCTTGATGCGACAATCCCACCGCCGGCAAGAGCTCTCACTATATCAATCCCTGATGCCTGTATGGCTGGTATCAAACCAACCAGCACTCCGGCCGCCACACAGACTATGCCCATGAACAGGAGCACCCGAAAATCAAGGGGCACATCCATTGAAAACTGAAAGTGACTGAATTGAGAGGGCGTGCCGGCAATAAACAGGCTCACCAGCAGGCGGGCAAGCAACAAACCAAGGGTGCCGCCGAAAATCGACAGCAGCATGCTTTCTGTAAGGAGCTGGCGGATGATCCGTCCCCTGGAGGCGCCGAGGGCGAGCCGGGCCGCGATTTCTCCCCTGCGTGTGAGTACCCGGGCCATCAAGATCCCCGCCAGGTTGGCTGCGGCTATCAGCAACACTATTCCCGTCACTGCCATCAGTGCTGCAGCGAGCCGGGCGGGTACCACTTTGTAAGAGGTATCAAAAGGCAATCTGAAATTCTTCGAATCACGCAAAATGAGGGACCAGTCGGGATCTTTTGGATGAAATTCCTGCTGCAGGTGATGCCCGATTGTGCCCATCACAGCGCGAGCTTGTTCCCGGGTGATACCGGGCTTCAGTCGTGCTACTGCATAAAAGCCGACGGATCGAAGGTTATAACGCAAGGGGTCTTCGGCCTTGTTCATTTCGCACCACTGGACCAGAGGTGCCCAGACCTGAGTCCGACTCCAAGGATTAGCCAGTCCCGAGAACTCCGGTTTCGTGACTCCTATGATCGTGAAGCTTTTGGCTCTCAATCCATAGTGGAGCCCCTTTACCTGGATGCTTTTTCCCAGGATCTCCGGATCAAGATTGAAGCGGCTCTTCCAAAGACCGTAGCTGATCACTGCCACCGGCTGGAAACCTGCCTCTCGATCCTCTTCCGGCCCAAAGGTACGCCCGAGCATCGGCTCGATTCCTAACACTTCAAAATAGTTGGCGGTGACGAATTCACAACCGGCCTGATCGGTTTCTCCGTTTACGGTGAGCCTCATCGTGACGCCGGATTGAGAAAAGGCATCCCTGGCCAGCATGTCCTTGAAAACGCCGCTGTTCTCTTTGACGAATTGATATTCGTCATACGAAAGGCCGCCTGAAAGGCCGCTCCGTTGATCATGGGAGTACAGGTACATTAATTCGTCGGGAGCGCGGACCGGCAGGGGACGGAACAAGACGGCGTTGATGATGCTGAAGATCGCGGTGTTGACGCCGATACCCAGTGCCAGCACCAGCAAGCCTACCGCGGCAAATCCCGGATTTTTCGCCAGTGTTCGGGTTCCGTAGCGCAAATCCTGCCGAATTTCGTCAAGCCATCCGAGACCTCGCATGTCGCGGCACTCTTCCTTGTGTTGCTCGACACCTCCCAGTTCGCGCAGGGCCGTGTAACGAGCCTCCTGCGGCGTCATCCCCTGCTCAATGTATTCCTCTATCTGGTTTTCCAGGTGGAAGCGGATTTCATCGTCGAGTTCACCCTCCACTCTGCTCTTGCGGAACAACGAGCGGAGCCGCAACAGCAACTTGTATGTCCAGCGCGTCATCTTTCGCCTCGCCCTAAGGTGTTTCCAGCACCAGGTCAATGGCAGTCGACAGCCTATCCCAGTTTGCACGC
>Ga0315280_10005587_pt1 | contig 17825 bp, 14 predicted proteins | sample YL17G06_40_MG_FD_203697 | JGI IMG/M metagenome (GOLD analysis project Ga0315280, IMG submission 203697) | Sediment microbial communities from Yellowstone Lake, YNP, Wyoming, USA - YL17G06_40 | ecosystem: Environmental > Aquatic > Freshwater > Lake > Sediment | place: USA: Wyoming | collected... | reverse complement strand
ATAGTCAGCTGTCGTGCCATTCACAATGCTTATCGTCACTGTTTTGCCGGCGACGTTTTCCATGCTGAAGTAGAACCACCAGTGCTTGTCAGTGAATCCGCTTGCTGTTGAGTAATTAACCGCGGCTATGTAGTATCTGTAGCCAGGTGCGCCGCTTTGGTATGTGACGTTGATGAGGTTGCCCATGTCGAATTTGCTGTTGAAGATTATGTCGTCTGCTGCTGGTGCAAGTTCGGTTGTGAACTTATAGGTTTTAGTGGTTGTGTGTGTGCTGTCTGTGGCGGTTATTGTCCAAGTGTAGGCTGTTGCGTAGGCTAAGTCATATACTGAAACATTGTAACTTCCGTTTGGAACGTTTGTCAGTGATGCAGAACCGATGTTTGGGTTTGTTGTGACTGTAACATTCATTAGGTCATGTTGATAGTCGGTTATTCTGAAGCTTAGTTCGCTGAGTGTTACTGGTATGTTAGTGGCACCTTTTGGTGGATACGGATCTGATATCACCGGCTTGCTTGGAAGTGCTTCCTCTGGACTGATACTGTAGAATGTTTGTGGGTTGCGCTGGTTGTTGTATTCAGTGATTATCCATGAAGCGCTTCGTGCAGTATTTGAGACTCTGACTTCGTCGATGAAGCCGTTAAATTTGCGCTGATGGTCGGAGCGGTCGCCGATATACATGTTCTGCGAAGGCCATATGGGACTTGAAGCTGAAGCAGTGGAAGGCGAACCGCCATCAATATAAAGCCTTGCAGTTGTTCCGTCAAAAGTGCCAACTACATAATGCCACTCATTAAGAGTAACTGACCTAGAAACTATAATACCGTTAATGTATAACTCCACTCGATTGTCACCGACAACTTGCAGAAATGCGCCTTGAGAATTCCACCATTCAGAAATAATGTAACGCGCACCAGACCTAGCATAAATCCAAGCGCTAAAAGTAAACTGCATATCGCTTGTGCAAACCTTAGGCAACTCAACATAACCACCACTAAATCCAACACAATCAGCAATCTTGCCTGGTGCACCTTGAACCAAACTGCCTAGTGGAGTCCCGTTATTTCCATTTAACGTAGAGTCATGATGAACTCCCGCTTTTTCATCTAAGTGAAGGACAAGTTTGTAGCTTGAATCCCAAATGGCTGTTGTGTTTTGCTGGTTTTCACAATTTGAATTACCATAATATAAGTAGAGCACAGTATCGGTAGTTGAAGAAAGATATGGCAGATTAACCCAAGCAACTAAGTGTCCCGTAACGCCATCATAAAGTTCTATTTGATGGTTTAGTTTATTGTTTTCAGCGTCTGTAAAGACAAAATCGTTGCCGTCAGTTTGTGCTTTGCTTATTAAGCCGCTATCTGTTAAGTCTATCAACACAGGGAAGTTTGTTTGGGTGCCGCTTACTTTTGTATGGTCTATTGTGATGGTTCTACGGTATTGCCAATCTGTATTCCACCAATTTGCGAGTGCACCTGTAGTAAAAGAGAACAGTTTTTCGTTTGTTAATCCTGTGCTGTCAACGGCTCTTACACTCCACCAATATTCTGTTTCGCCTTCATTCATTTCCGTTGTTGTTTGGGTATAGATTCCATTGCCAACATTGGTGTAACTGCCAATATCGTGCCATATACCAGTGGTTGCATTAGTTCTGAATGTGATGTTCAATGAATCTTGCTGCCAATCTCGCACCCTTATTGAAAGTGTTGGATTAAGAGAAGTGCCAGTAGAGCCACTAGTTGGCCATTCATTGTCTATAATTGGCTTCTGTGGCCCTGGTGGAGGTGTGTAGAATGGGGCTCTTGTTCGGTATTGGCTGTAGAAGTAGAGTCCAGATCTAGGTTTTGGAGTTGGGGCAGGGACTTCCACGTCATAGACATAAACCCAACTAGTAGAATATACGCCGAAGACTAATTCGAGTTTGCCATCATTGTCGATGTCTTGTGCTATGGAATACGGGTGGGCGTTAGCTAAAGGTATGGTTCCTATGATGTCATAACTTTTTGTTGCAGTGTTATACTTGAAAATAGTTATATTTTTTGGGTTACAGTTTATGATCTCTACTTTGCCATCTCCATCCACATCAGCCAGACCTGGAGGTTCAACAGATGGATACGGCAAAGTTGCATCTAACTTCCAATTAACCAGATCCCATATTTGCGGCCGCGTAGCTACAAAGTCGGGCTCTCCGCATGCAATAAGCTCAAGGTTACCATCCCCGTCTATATCAAAGACGGGAGGATTGGAATGCACTCCATATCCTGAAAGAATATAATTTTCCTTTCGGTATATACTTCCATCCGTTCTAACGATTATAATGCCTGCTCTTTTTTGGTTCCCTGCTATTATTTCGAGATTTCCGTCGCCATCTACGTCAGCAAGCACTGGGGCATGACTGCTACAAAGAATGTCGGGTTGACTCCATATTTCAGTCAGATTCTCTGCCCAGAATGCTCTTAACCCTCTTCCAGGTGAATCGGTATTGGGATACCAGTTGCTTCTTTCGCCCAAATAGACTTCAAATACGCCATCAAAGTTTGTGTCTCCTATGGTCAGTCCACTAAAACACGGGTAATAAGTGTAAGTCGAGGCAAATATGCGGCCATCATGGGTTAGGGCTGTCACCTTCCCAGGTTGTGTGCTATATATTTCTGGATATCCATCAGCATCGATATCAGCGACCGCTACAAAATACCCGCCTCCAGCAGCATCGGTGTTATGCCAATATACGGAACCGTTGTTTCCATGCAAGGCTACTATACCATTCACAGGTAGTAATATTTCTGGAATGCCGTCATTGTCAAGATCGATAATCTCTGGGGGACAGCGTTTGCCTCCATATGGTGCACTCCATATAATGTTGCCGTTAGAATCTAGTGCTGCTACTCCATTTTCGCCTGTTATGACTATTTCCATCAAACCATCATTGTTCAAATCTGCCGCTAATGGACCAACATTAGTAGATCCAGTTCCAGCCCACCTTGCCCATTTCAAGGTTATCGCAAGCTGTCCTGAAACCGGCTCGATGCGTATTACAGCATAAAAAGAGTTGGCTAGAATAACCCCTACCAAAACAAGACAAGACAGTTTCTGCTTAAAATTTTTTCTGAACGGATTCATATCTAAATTTCTCCTTTCTCATAACCTTCACTTAGCACGCACTACTTGGTAATGTCTAATAATTATGATAGGCGTTTTATATAGCCATTTTGGAATATAAATCTAGAACACAGAAAGCGCTTCAAAAAATAAGGTTATTGATTTTAATTGTTTGATGATATATCCGCCTTTTATAGTCGGAGTGAATATCAAATAGGGACAGAATATTTTCAGAGCATGGAGGATCTTATAGGTTTCAAATACACGCATCAGATATGGGCTAGAAATATTGCAAGCCAAGGAGTTTTTGGCATTGTTGTGTGGTGTTAATGGATGATAAAGATAAGAGCTTCTAAGGTTATCGTTTTATAACTCTAAACCTTTTTGACATTATTCACCACAATTCTCCAAACTTCAAATCATAATCATCAGGGATATGGCGGATATACCCTGATCCAGGAGCAAACGTCATTTCACCGAACACTATACGATTGGAATCAAAAAGATAGTATAGATCTACTCGGACAAAATCGAAATCGCTTCCTAAGGCCTCAGCGACAGCGATCATTTCTGTAAGTTTCGATGGTTTTATCTCTTCCGGATTAATAAGTTTGTTTGTATACCCACTGTGCATCATTGGAATTTGTTGCCATTTACGAGTGTAAAAATTTCTCGTGTGGTAAGTGAACCTAGAAAAGTCTACTTGTATTGCTTGCACTTTTCCATGAAATACAAAGAACTTGAAATCAGGAGGGACATTATATCTTCCACTGCTTAACCATTCCTCAAACATTACCTTAGGCTGTATCTCTGCGTACCAGTACTCACCTTGTTCTATCCCGTATTTATATTTGGAATGAAGCCACTCATATAACACATGAAGAAAATGCTCTTTATCAAGCTCAGTCTTACTGTCAACAAAGTATATTTTGCCGCTTTGATGTGTAGGTTTTGCAACAAAACGTTCAGGCAAGTTTTCAAGATTTAGTTCAGATATAGAGCTGATGACAGCATACACTTTGCTCAGGTAATTCTCACCGATCTTAGATCGCACATACTCTCTTGCTAGCCACTTGTCGGTCAAAACCTTATACCTATCGTCCCGTTGTTTTAATTTTCGATTGGCTATCTTTTCATTAAACGTCTTTGGATTATCGATGTTAGGCCAGTAGCCGAGTAAGCGTCGCATTTCGAGTTTCACGCGCAACGACAGCGGCATAAGTTGGAGTAAACGCTTTCCGAACTTCTTCCTAACTCTGCTGAACATACAAGTTCACTATTAGGTGCGCAGATAATAAAGTTGAATAGTTAATTTGAATCAGATTTTGCAAAAACAAACTTGAATGTAAGAATTTTGAATTTGTTGTTGGCATTAAGCAGCATTTGTGTGATTAATGAGAACAAGTTAATCAATGAAGCACGCGTTTTAGCGCATACAAACATAAGTTACGTGCTGTTATTGGGATTGTTGTCTTGCCAAGAAAATATAGCTATTGAAAGCACTTTAGAACCCTAAAGTTTATAAGTTTCTTGCATGCTAAAGATATAGTGAATAGTAATACTTCATAAAAAGGCGTTTTAGCTTGACATTTACTAGGAAAAAAACACTAACACTTGCTTTCGCTACCTGCGCAGCAAACGTAGCGCACGCAATAGAGAGCTTTAGTGTTAATCTGCGTGACGTTGCAATCATAAGTGCTGCTTGGGTAAGCATATGTTAGATAGAAGCTACATCAGAAACTTCAAAACAACGATTCAGACGGTGAGTAGGTGGCGAACATAAGAGGTTGTGATTTGGTAGAGCATTTAAATGCCTTAGCTTTCTATGGGGACGAACACTGCGATTACAAGGGCTTACTAGCTTTTGGAAGAGTTAAACCCAAGTGTATAGGTAGATCGCTTACTGGACGATTTGGAAGAAAAGTTTTTTACGCAGTTATGATGTTTCTTACCATCAACTCTTTAATCATGCCAATTCTAGGATCGCAAAGGTCTCAATCTATATCATCATATGGGACTATCAGAGAGTCAACAGGGCATGTAACGCTTCTCGCAATAAAAGTAGACAATTTGTCTCCTCTCACAGATGGGCAACTGAGGAATCTAGCAAAATATGATCTGCTTATTACCTATGCTGCATCCTATAACAAAGCTCAAATTGAAAAGCTCCGCTTATATAATCCCCTAATGAAAATTTTTGGTTATCGAAATGTAGCTTTCGTCGATGAACACTCAACTCAAGATATAGAGTTGGCTAGAGCAAACGGATGGGTGTTGAGAGATAATGCGGGTAATGAAGTCTACGAAAAGAATTATCCTTCCCTCAAGCTTGTAGATGTAGGAAATGCTGATTATAGGGAATGGGTAGCTGAGCGGATTCGCTATCTAATGACTGAACTTGTATCAATAGATGGTGTGTTTGGAGATGGCACCTCTGCGCTGATAGACCTTTATACGGTTAGTGCTCGTCCGATTAATCCTGCAACTGGTGCACTATATGAAGATCAAGATTGGCGGGATGGCACAATAGCCCTCGTTAGGAGAGTTAAAGAGGTAACAAGAATGGAATACCTGGCGAATGGTGGAGGTATGATGTCTGGGTCTGGGACTACTGGTTTCTGGCGAAATCAACAACTTGCTGAGGCTTTAATAGAGGTCGTTGATGGGGTGTTTCTAGAAGGTTTTATTCGCTGGGAAACTGAAAATTGGAGGTCAGCGAGTGCTTGGAAACAAGATGTTGAATTTCTAGATTATCTTAACAAGAGAAGCAAAACAGCTATTGCTTGGACTCAATCTACTAGTACTCCGCCACCTGGAGCTACCCAATACCAAGTGGCAATGTATGGTTATGCAAGCTATCTTCTGGCAGCCTCAGGTGACAAAAGCTATTTCAGAGCAAAACATTATGACGAAGAATTCTACAACGTAACTAGGATAGATGTTGGACACCCTCTTGAAGAGTACCATATTCGTGATGACAATCCAGTTTATGAACGCGAGTTTAGCAAATCGCTGATTTTATTAAACCCCACTGACAACAACTATACCTTAAACCTTAGGGGTAACTATGAAACCATAGAAGGAAAGCTTATCTTAGGTCTTGAATTGCCTGCAAAAAATGGGATAATTCTCATAAAAAGGCCCTAGGACACAATGCAAAATAGAATTGTCTTCTGCACAAAGAATGTTTGAATTCTAAAGCCACCTCATCAGTGCTGAACTACTGATCTCAATTAGTGATTCCTTAAGAATAAGGCGGCTAATTAAGCCTAGTACACGTGAAAAACCGAAAAAGCCGAGATTTACTCAAATTCCTACTATTGCCTTTTTTATAGTCTAAAGCCGCCCTTCAGCCACAGCATTTGGGTATAGTCCAGCATCTAACTAACGCTAGATGATCTGCATTGAGACCTAGGCTATGAGCTTAACTCGAGGTTTTTAAGAATTTCATCGGATCTCATAATAAATACGTGCGCCATAAATGCGGGTTTACCATAGGGATGAACCGAGTTCGTTGCCATCCTTGTCAAATCTGACCTACATTAGCGAAGACATTTTAGCATGTTTAAAGGAGATATTGAGCGCCTCCCAATATGTTTCAGGAGACCCTACATCTAGACGTAGCTCATCCTCAGTGAGCTTTACAGCATCTACGAGAAACCCCCACTCAATAAGCTTCTGTATTCCATCAGTTAGTTGAATCTCGTTACCTGCTCCTACAGGAGTAATTTCTAATGCCTTAAAAATTGAAGAATCAAAAATATAAACTGGCATTATAGCTAAATTGCTTGGCGGCTTCTTTGGCTTTTCTACTACTCTCTTAACCTTAATAATCGCTTCTGTCTCTTCCACTTCAGCTACGCCGTAAAGCCTGTGCGGATCATGAATTTCCTTAAGTAGCAATGTTGCCACAGACCCACTTGATAGATGATTCGAAATCAACTTTGCTAAGAATGAATGTTTTTCAGATACGATGAACGTATCCCCTGCATGGACTAAGAACAATCCACCATCGATGAATGGTCTCGATGACAGGACAGCATGTCCAAAACCCTTTGGCTCAAGTTGATTTACCCAAAAAATTATAGACTTCTCGATCTTGTTGTAAAAGCTCTCCAAATTCTCAGCATAGGAGTTCTTATCGTTCCTCTTCAAAATCTCAACAAAACTATAGTCTGGAGTAAAGTGATCCTCAACGCCTCTCTTTCCCCTTCCTACTACAAAGCAGAACTCTCTAAAACCGTTGGAGAAAAGCTGCTCAAATATGAGCTGTAAAACAGGTTTAAGGCAGAGCCCCCCGTCCCCATTCTTACTGTAAAGGGGTAGCATCTCCTTAGGCATCTCCTTGGTTGCAGTAAGTAGACGCGTGCCAAGACCCGCTGCAGCAATAACTGCTCTACGAACACTCATTTTGCGCTCACCACAATTGCAAATACACTCCCTACCTGTAAGAGCAAAAATCACTTAGATAATTTACTCGCGAGACATACAAATTTGTTACATGAATAAACTATGATTTTTGCCGCTCCCAATCTTATAAGCTTTGTACCAGTCTATAAACCTCTTCAATCCTTCTTCAAACTTCGTTTTAGGTTCATACCCCAGCATCCTTTTCGCTTTAGATATATCTGCGCATGTATGGGAAACGTCACCAGCTTTCGGAGGCTCATAAATTACTTCAACATTCACGCCTGTTAATTTAGCAATTAGAGCTGTTACCTGATTTACGCTTACACTCGTTCCTCCTCCAATGTTGAATATTTCCCCATTAATCCCATCAACTTCTGCAGCTTTAATCGTCGCATCAATCACATCATCGATATATGTAAAGTCTCTCGTTTGATTTCCATCTCCATATATCGTAAGAGGTTCTCCCTTGAAAATTTCGTTTACCCACCTGTATATGGCCATGTCTGGTCTTTGTCTGGGGCCATAAACAGTATGGTATCTAAGGATTACAACTCTGAGTCCTAACTGATCGCCAAATATTTTGCATAGGTTTTCTGCCGCTAGTTTGCTTATACCGTATATTGATATTGGTTTAGTTGGATGTTGTTCATCAACTGACCTATAATTTATTTGACCATATACCGAGGAAGATGATGCAAATATAAGCCTTTTAACACCAGCTTCTTTGGAAGCTCTTAGTACATTTAGCATGCCCAGGACATTAACCTTTAATGTCTTGTCAGGATTAATCATGGAGAATCTTACGCCGGGTTGGGCTGCTAAATGAAACACTATGTCAACTTTTTTTGTGTATTTAAATAGCCTTTCATAATCCAAAAGGTCACCTTTTATAAAGCAGAAGTTTTTTCTGTTCAGGTTATGTTGCATATTTTCTTCCTTGCCAGAATAGTACTCATCTAGATTGTCGTATACAATCACTTTACATTGCATGTTAAGCAATCTATCGGCTAGGTTAGAACCTATGAAGCCAGCTCCACCTGTAATGAGGACTTTGTAAAGCTTTAATGAGCTCATGTTTAAGCACGCTCGATAGCGCTTATCTTAGGAGTTTTATGTTTATGGTAATTTAGTAGTTTAAGTTTATAAACATAGATTTCTGTATTCATTAATTATTTGTTGTGTAACCGTTGCTGACGAAAAATTCTTTAGAGCTTTTTTACGAGCTTTTTTGCCTAACTCATTCCTCATTTTCTCATCATTAATCAACATTTCCAATTTTTTCGCCAATTCATGAATACTTCCAGTTTTATATATAATTCCAGCATCACCTAATACCTCGGAGGAAGCCCCGCTATCAGATGCCACTATTGCAAGCTCAGCTAACATTGCCTCCAAGATATTTCTGGAAAATGGTTCAGGCCATTTCGCAGGATGAACAAAAATATGAGCCATCTTGTATATGTTAGGTATGTCATTTAAGCTTACAAATCCCAAGAACTTAATTACTTTATTTTTGATTCCTCTCGCAATTTCCTTTAGCTTTTTTTCTTCTGTTCCACTTCCAGCAATCCAAAGTTCCGTCTTATTCGACTTTACGATTGAGAAGGCTTTTATCAGATCTTCTATTCCTTTCTCTTTCACTAATCTACCTGCATACAAGATAACTATTTTTTCATCAGTTCTTTCTACATTTGCCTGATCAAGCCTCTTTAAGAACACAGGGTCATACATATTTGGAATAACTGTAACCTTGTCCTCCGGGAAACCGCAATAGACATATAAATTTTTGATGATACTCGATAAAGCAAAATAACGATCTAACTTTTGAGCTAACTTTCTTTGGATAATAAAATATGTAGCTAGAATAGGAGCGGGTACATACAACTCCTCAACTTTTTTAGCTCTTTCTGAGGCACAATAAAAAGCTCGAGATGTGTTACATATTTTACAGTTTTCTTTAATAAATCTTTGATTATTTATACACGCTGCCTCTTCTCCGTTAAGTGTTGCTACGACTGGAATCTTTAAAACGGTCTTTCTGAGGAATCCTAAAGCAGACATCCGAATAGTCGAGTAGACATGAACTGTATCATATTCGGTTAATGCTTTCCAAAGTGTTTTTACTACTTGTAAATTGGCAATAGGCCAAAGTTTATCATTTTTTACATCATAATATACTGTAGATCCGTTATCAGTTAATATTGGCGGATGTTTTTTATCGAAAACATATACATCAACCAGGATTCCTTCTTTTCTTAATTGGCGAACCAAAAGAGTCGCGCTTATGCCACAACCTCCACGGATGTACGGCCAGTACTCGCCGGTAATTAAGGCTATTTTCATATTAGTTCCTTCTTAGCGACTAAAAACACAACTATGGGAACGAGATTTATTTGGATATTATAAACGATTCACCATTATCATAAATAGTATTTCCCAAGGTATTTCTAAGATTATTTATTACCTCTTTAGTCCTATATTCTACTTTTTCGCTAAGCGGGCCGGCTCTTCCCAAGTAGTGTAGCAAAAAGAGATTCCATTGCGCGTTTTCATTATTTATGTGCGGTTGTAACGGGTTATACCATATATATCTGCTGCTAAAATTTTCGTTAGCAAAGCCGAAGATTTGCCATCTTGTTACAGTATCTGAAGTTACGATTGCTTCTTTTGGAGAGAATTTCTCAGCGAACAATATCATTTCCTGTTGGTAGATCGTATTTACCATTCTAAAATCGGATATGTATTCATTTTCTGGCAGATTCTGTGATAGGACATTAGCTCTAGGAACTAAAGGCTGATAGGGGAATATTTGAACTATAGAAATCAAGATACATACAAAAAGAATTAAGGCAACTATAAGCGTACTGAACCATTTCTTTTTGACGGTGGTCTTCAATAGTTCACTAACATGCCATAAGAAAATACCAGCAAAAAAAGGACTGAAAAGCATTGCATAGTCCAGAAACCTCCTATATTCAATTTCACCAAAGTTTGTTACAAATTGAAAAGTTACCACAAGCAATATAGCGCCTAAAAGACACGTTAGAGGTGCGTAGAAATTTTTGAAGAGTTGCCCATTTTTGCGCTTAAACTTCTTTAGAAGTATATAGAAACCAGCAAAACTGAGCGTAATAATCACGGCGTCTTTAATATGCTTTAACATAAAGATTTTTAATTGTTCTGGTAAAGGAATTTCAAAAAAACGTGTTGGAATAGGTGTTTTAACAGTTCCTCCGATAAGGAGTCGCTGCATAGCTTCAATAAAAGTTTCAAATACAAAGTTTGCTCTATACATTAACCAAGCTATAAATGAAATTAAAAGCAAGCTTAAGATACCTGTGATTGTGCGACTTAGAATATTAGGAGATGCTTTTTTGGCAATATAGAAGAACTTCATTAAAAAGAACATTATACACAGAAATATTACAAGAGAAAGCATAGTGACTGCGTGAGAAAAAAGAAGACCAAAAGCAACAATTATCAATGTTAAAGTGTATCTTCTCTTATTTTCTTTTGAGAGATTTCTTTTGAAAAGTAAATAGAATAATATACAAAAAAGGATTGCACCGAATGTGGTTCCAGTAAGCACATATGAGATCACGATGGGAAGACCTGAAGCTACCACGATGTATTTTTGAAGTTTTTTGTCAAAAACTTGATTGGTAAGCAAGTATGTTAAAAGAGGAATGACGCCGAAAATTGTTGAGGTGACGAACTTGATACCTACGTTAGGATCAACGCCAGCTACAAGTGAAAATGAGCCTATTAAAATGTGCGTCCCCGGGAAATCCGAATAGGTTTTGGAGTAAAATCCAACTTCAGGAACAGAGCCTAGAGACAATAAATTCTTAATAAATCCAAAATGCCCCACAGAATCATAAGTACCGTAAAACAATTGATATTTCAAATTAGGAATCGCGTTCAAAATTATTATAAAAGATGCACAAATAAGAGCCACAACTCTATTGTCATCCATTATCACGACAACTGATGCAAAAACGAGGGCATACAGGACGGTAGGTATGAAAATATCTTCAAGAATCCACGCATCTTGGTAACTTCTTTGACTCAAAGCAATTATAACGACGAACGCTAATGTAATAGTGCTATAGAATAACACTAATAAATGTCTAGTCTTCGTATCCATATCTAAAGCATCCTTATCTGCTTGCAGTTACTGGTTTTCTAAAGTGACGGTTTCAAACGTTATAATAATGGTTTATAATTTATTTCTCTGTCCATTTTGAATATAAACCTTAATCGGTTCTCAGCTCCACAAGTCTCATGAAGCTCTGCTAGCTTCTTCCCTGCAGCATTAAACGATGCCTTTTCAATTACCGTTTGGCGTTGCTTGTTTTTGACGCCTTAAACTTCGCTTCTGGAACAGCTAATATTTTATTTTTACTACTTAAAAAATTGAAGTCTCCACATTCAATCAGAAATCCGCGCACGCAAGAAGCGACATGGCACGCAATAAAAGCGTAAATTAACAACACATATCTGATCCTTACACTAATTTTCTATCAACCTTACTTACAGTATTTTTATGATAGGTAACTTTTCCTCAATAAAGTTAATTGATTCATTCAAAATTAAAAAACAGAACACCCTATAACAGCTTTTTATAGGTTTCTATTGTTTTCTTTGCGGTAATGCGAATGTCAAATTTTTTTGCCTCTTCTCTGATTAAGGAGGTGTTTAAACTTGTTGCTTTTAGCGCATCTTCCGCTAATTTATGTACATCAACGAGTGGTGAACGAAATCCGTTTAGACCATTTGTAATGAATTCACGAGACCAATCGAAATCGAATGTTACTACAGGAACACCTAAAGCATTTGCTTCTAGTAGAACGTATGGGCAACCTTCGTATAAGCTCGGAGATAGAAGGACTTTAGTTTTGCTGAGCGTTTGAAGCACAAAGTCTCTGCTTACTTGTCCATAAATGTTTATGTTTTTAGCCAAACCATGTTTCTTGACGTACCACGACACCCAACTCCTTAATGGGCCTTCACCGAGGATGTGTAACTTAGCTGTTTTCTCCCCCATTTCATTGACTATTATGTTGAAAGTTTCAAGAGTGTATGTTATTCCTTTTGGCCAAAAAAGTCTGCCAACATATGCCATTTCTATTTCATTACATACGTCACACGTGTGAACTCTTTTATCTCTAATTTCATTAAGGTTTATTCCAGGATATATTACTACGGATTTAGAGGTTATAATTTTACATTTATCACCAAGGTATTTCATGGCTTCATTATAGGCATGGTGGGCGACGAATATCAAAGCATCAGAATGTAGCAAATCCCTCCGATAAAAGCCGCTTATCAATGGATATTCCATAAGGTAAAAGAGATCACCTATGGACAAATGGCATGTTCTAACCGAAGAAAAATAAGCGCATAAGGCGCTTAATGATCCATGCATAGTAATGATCAAAGGCTTTTCGTTCATTATTTTATCATTTATAAGAGATGTAACTAAACTGTTACAGTGGACAACATCTGCCCTATTGATTATATTTAGAATGTTGTTCTTATTTAATAATTGATACCAAACACTCCGCGGTGGCTTATCAATTACTGGTAACCTGATGACTTTCACCCTATCTCTGGGGCTTTCGCAAAGAGTTTCTTTTTTTGGCCACCCTGCGATTACAGTAATGTTGATGCCATTCTTAGCTAGCTCTTCGCTTAGCAAGGAAACATAACTCTCTGCTCCGCCGAAGGTATAGTATGGAGGAAAACCGATGGAAACTAATGCAATTTGCATACGAAATTTAACCCCAAGCTCTTGTTGCTATATAGAAGTTTCATTCATATTTCATCGTTTGGAGTTGCTACAATGTAGAGGTTTTCGCCAAACCTTTCAGGGAAGGGACCCCCGAGAAAGAAAAATATAGTTGATGGAAATTTAAATAAAAGATGTTGTAAAAAAGAAGGAATCTTTGGAAAATATGGCGAATCCCAAAGCCAATCATGAAATACATCTAATATTTGAAAACCCGCATTATAAACTATAATGATCCATTTTTCTTTTGAAAGCAGAGAAACATGCGTTGGATCACGATACCCATGCCAGTTTTTCCCTTTCCAAATTCTGCCTAACGATTTCAGATTCGGAACGGATAAAATCAGTAAACCATCTGGTTTTATTACGTTTCTCCTTAAATTCCTTAAAACAAAATCTGGCTGGCTTAAATGTTCTAACACATCAAAACATGTTACAACATCAAATTTACGAGCCCCGAGATCTAATTTTGTTACATCTTTAACGTATAACAATGCTTTGTTGCATAGTTTTCTTGCACGGTTAATAGCATATTCAGAAACGTCTACTCCTACTGCCTCGTAGTATTTTTCAGCATATTCCAGAAAGAACCCTTCTCCGCAACCAACGTCTAACAACGAAACCTCAGGCTTTAGTTTGTGAATGTATAGAATCCAAAACCTATTATGAAACGGCTTTTTCCCACGCAATATCTGACGAGAGTAATTGGACAGTTGATTAGAATACTTTTTATTAAACATTTTTAATCCGTAATCCCATTAATATCGATAGATTTGTTTATGCGAGCCTTTTTGCAGGTCAGCAATTTGGCTACATTTAATCCTTTTCTCGTCTGAGTTAAGGTAATTAAAGGATCGAGTTATATAATGCTTCTAACTTACGAGTAACATCGCTCCAATCTGGTAACTTTACTCCTTTAATTCTGGTTCTCATCACTTTATTCAACAAATTCACCAAGCTATCACTATTAATTGGATATTCAATGCCGAAGCAATTTTCGTTATCAATCCACTCCGAAAGAGCTGAAGCGTTTGTAACAATGCATGGAGTACCAGCAAATAAAGCTTCAGCAACACTCAAGCCATAAGCTTCATGCTTGGACAAAAGCGCAAAAACATCAGCATTGACATATTTCTGCAGAAGGTCGCCTCTCGGTAAATCTTGAAAGAATCTAACTCGTTCAAATACGTTTAGCTTTCTGGCGAGCTTAACCAGATGATCCCTATATGGACCATTTCCCACAACCTCTAATATCACATCATTTTCTAAAAGCGGCAGAACTTTGATTAAATATTGAATACCCTTATATTTTTCTAATCTGCTAACACACAAAATGGTTCTATGATCTTCCCTAGTCTTCTTTAGATCGTTAAATTCGTTAAGATTAACACCGTTAGGAATTACTACAATTTTTTCTTCATCAACCTTAAAACGCTTAACTACCAGATTCTTCTCATAATTTGAAACGCAAATAATTCTGTCGCTTTTCTCAAAAATCTTTCTTCCAAAATATCTATAAGGTATGTGAAGTAATGATCTAAAAAAGGAATGCCCCATACCATGATAGTGCGGTGTAAAAATTAGCTTATTTTTACTCTTAGCTTGAGTAGCGTAATACGCTGGAAGTGCGTGATAACTATGCGCATGCACAACATCAAAGACATGCGAATTCTCGCTTAGAAAGCGCTTAAGGTCACCTGAGAAATAGTACGCCTCGTTTGGGGCCCAAGATTTAAACCGCGTGACTTGAACCCCATTAATAACCTCTTGCCTCGGCAATTTTCCCAAAGGATCGGTTGTAAAAACCGATACATCATATCTCTTAGCCAGTCTCTCGCCAATATTCCTAACATGCTCCTCAACTCCACCAATATCTGGATAATATCTAGGGCACACCTGGAGAATCTTCATCAAAATGTCAGCTCCTTTAATAAGTCAAAATATCCAAAATTTGGAATCTACTATTCCATGTAGTTGGGCTGCCACACTCCACTTCTATCGCCGCGTATATAATCGATAAAACCATGCAAAATTCCCTTCATCCAAAAATATCCCTTCTTTCCAAAGGTCAGCAATAATGGGGAAGCAATAGGTAAAAGAACATAGAACAGCTTAACGAGAAAAGGAGGTTGGGTGTAAGCCAAAGCTTGATACAAGCCACCAACAGTTTTCCTCTTATACATTTCCTCCTTTTCAGCGGATTTGGTCCTTTCTGTCTCTACATAACATTCCTCGCAAAAAATAGCCTTACGTCTAAATTCTAGAACCTTAAACATTATATAACTATCCTCTGCCTTACAAGGCTTCAACGGTAGAACCCTCGCTAGAACGTCACGCCTTATCAACATCAACTCACCACTCGCAGCTATTGAAACCTTCCGCCTGATAAAGTCAAGGAGAACATAGAAAGACTTCTGAGGGCCTTCCTTAACTGAAACACGCGCAAAAACTAACACAACTTCATCACGGCTAAAATTTTTCAATGCAGCCTCAATATTATAAATTTTGGTGTCAACATCGTTCAAAACCACCACATCCACATTTTCGGGAATAAACCTAAAGCCAAAGTTTATAGCATCATACTTGCCTTTCGGTTCACGATAAACCACACTAGGATGATTCAACCTTTTGCCACATATAATTATGTAAGGCACATCTAGAAGATTCAGCTCCTTAATTTTCTCATCTACGTACTTTTCATCTCTCGCCAGAACTAAAAAGAATAGCCTCATCGCCTTAACCCTCTAATAAGGAATAAATAATAGAATACGTCCACAACCAAACTTCTAATGAAACTCACCGCAAAAGCTCTTTTTAATCTTCTCTAATCCTTCTCTTAAACTTGTTTTGGCTTTAAATCCAAGTATTTTGTCTGCCCTTGATGGATCCCCATAATTATTCATTATATCGCCTCTTCTGGGACTATCATACACCACATTTATATCATCTCCAAACATCCTTTTCACAATTTCCACAAGTTCGTTCACAGATGCAGGCTTTCCAGTACAAACATTAAAAATTTCGCCATCTACGCTCTCATTTTCCAAGGCTAAAACCGTAGCCTCAACAACATCATCCACATAAATAAAATCCCTAGTCTGCCTTCCATCCCCATAAACAACTAAAGGCTCACCCCTAAACGCGTTCTCCAAAAACCTCGTTATAACACCACTATAAGCGCTGTTCCTCTGCCCAATCCCATAAACATTAAAATACCTCAAAACAACAACCCCAAGCCCATAACACTTATTAAACGCCAAACAATAGCTCTCAGCCGCCGCCTTCGAAGCACCATAAGGCGAAATAGGACGAACCATACACTCTTCTTTAAGAGGCAAAGGATTCGCATCTCCATAAACCGTTGTGGAAGAAGCAAAAACAAAACGCCTAACACCAGCCCTCACAGCTTCCCACAAAACATTCAAAGTAGCATTAACATTAACATCATGCGTCTCAAAAGGATCCCTCACAGACGCCTCAACATCAATCAAAGCCGCCAAATGAACAACAGCGTCAACACCTTTCACAGCTCTTCTCACAGCACCTTTGTCACGTACATCCCCTTCAACAACCTCCAAATCACCTTTACTACAAAACTCACGCATGTTCTTCATATTTCCCGAACAGAAGTTATCCAAAACAACAACAGAATAACCCCTACCAACAAGCTCCAATACCAACCACGAACCAATAAACCCGGCCCCACCAGTCACCAAAACCTTCCCAAACTTCATTATCTCACCAGACAAATAATACTAAATTCTCATGCAAAAACCTAGGGTTAGACAACTTTCTAAACATCAATTCAGCGCATGCACAGACAGTGTCTGTTTGGATTAATACATGCTTTCAGCCAAAATTCTCTTCAGTATCGTAAAACCATGTTTCGGCTTCAGCTTCTTCTCTCCAAGCCTAGGCCTATAAAAGATAGGGATCTCCACAATCTCGTAGCCTTGTCTCTCAACATGATGATTCAACTCAACCTCAATATCAAAACCTTCAGACCGCGGCGTCCAATTCTTCAAGATTTTCCAACGCACCACTCTAAACCCAGTCAAAGGGTCGCTCATCTGTACACCGTTGAGAAGATTATGTGCAAAAGCAATAAGCCTATTTCCCAAATACAACACGTTGTGCATTGATTTCAAGCGAAAGTGCGAATTAAACCTGTTTCCGCACACCATGCCCACACGCGGGTTCTCATTCAAAATCCTTATCATTTGAGGAAGAAACTCTGCCGGATAAGTATAATCCGCATCCGTAAAAACCACGTAATCAACATCCATATTCACCTGCTTGATAGCTTCTGCAATTGCGTTGCCCTTACCGCTACCTCCTTGAAATAGCACGTCTGCGTACATTTCTTTAGCAACTTCAACCGTCCTGTCACGACTCCACCCATCAACCACCAAAACCCACGGCTTTTCAAGATAACGCCCAAGCTCCGCTATAGTAAGCCCTATGCCCTCCTCCTCATTTAAGGCGGCAATTATCGCAATCACTGATCTCCTTTCAGCCTTCTCCCACA
>Ga0315280_10005586_pt1 | contig 17827 bp, 19 predicted proteins | sample YL17G06_40_MG_FD_203697 | JGI IMG/M metagenome (GOLD analysis project Ga0315280, IMG submission 203697) | Sediment microbial communities from Yellowstone Lake, YNP, Wyoming, USA - YL17G06_40 | ecosystem: Environmental > Aquatic > Freshwater > Lake > Sediment | place: USA: Wyoming | collected... | reverse complement strand
AGGCGAGTCCTTCGGAGAATTCGTAGGCTCCGTCAAACTCAGGCTTGATAACTATTTTGCCGGAAATATCCGCGTAACCCCAAACACCGTCTCGTTGGATGGGAAGCAACAAATTGGAACTCTTTGTAGCATCTTCTTGGCTGTTTGCGTTCCTATATAAGCCGCATTCCACCAGAAGAATCCAGACTGCAGCCGCCACTGTGAGGAGAGCCTTACTCAAATTCCACATCTCTTTGCACCCAAACCGATGTTCTTGTGATGTCTCAAATTTTGCTATTCCCAGCGCCGGTATCTGCCGAACGCAATTAGAAGTCTCCTGAAATTTCTATATACCGCGGGAAAGAATTGTGTGTCAAGAGAAAACGTGAAGTGTCAGACATTTCTAACCCCAAGAGAAGTTGGGAAGTTTCTGTCTGGAAATATTTCAGGTTGACGATTCGGTATCTTGTATTTATCATTAGCCACAAATCGCAATATATCAGGAGTGGAAAATTATGGCTCAGAGAAAAACTATGGAAAACAAGATTATCGGCGACGGCGTCACTTTTGATGATGTTCTGCTTTTGCCCGCTTACTCGGATGTCCTGCCAAGAGATGTTGATGTCAGGACAAAACTGACTGCGGAGATTTCTCTGAACATCCCGATTGTGAGCGCTGCTATGGACACTGTAACGGAGAGCAGACTTGCTACCGCGCTTGCCCAGGAAGGCGGACTCGGTGTGATTCACAAAAATATGTCTGTTGAGCGGCAGGCGAGCGAAGTTGAAAAAGTGAAACGCTCCGAGCACGGCGTAATCTTTGACCCCATAGTTCTCTCTCCCGACGAGACCATAGGTGAAGCGAAAGAGATAATGCGGGAGAATAATATTTCAGGGCTGCCCATACTTGACCAGAAGAGGCGAGTCGTCGGCATCCTCACTCGCCGCGACTTGCGCTTTCAGGAAGACAATCTGACAAAGGTTTCAGAGGTGATGACCAGAGAGAACCTTGTCACTGCGCCGCCAGAAACAACGCTGGAACAGGCAAAGAGAATCCTTCACAAAAACAAAGTTGAGAAACTCCTCCTCATAGATAGAGACAGAATTCTGCGCGGTTTGATTACCATAAAAGATATAACCAAGACTGAGCAGTTCCCAAACGCGGCGCGAGACGCGCGCGGGCGACTCCGTGTTGGCGCAGCAGTTAGCCCGCACGAGTTTGACAGAGTTGAGGCGCTCCTTGCGCACGGCTGCGACCTCATTGTGGTTGACACAGCGCACGGACACTCAAAGAAAGTTCTGGAAACTGTAAAGAAGATAAGGAAAAAATATGATGTGCCTGTCGTGGCAGGAAACGTGGCAACTGCGGAGGCGGTAAGAGACCTCTACAGAGCAGGCGCTGACGCGGTGAAAGTGGGGATAGGTCCCGGCTCAATCTGCACCACGCGAATAGTAGCGGGAGTCGGCGTGCCGCAACTGACCGCTATATTTGAGTGCTCCAGAGAGGCTGACAAAGCGGGAATCTTTGTCATCGCAGACGGCGGAATAAGACACTCAGGCGACATCACAAAAGCGGTCGCTGCTGGAGCGCACTCTGTTATGATTGGCTCTCTCTTTGCAGGCGTTGACGAAAGCCCGGGGGAAACTGTCGTCTTCCAGGAGCGTAGATTCAAAATATACCGCGGTATGGGTTCACTCGGCGCTATGGTGGAAGGCTCAAAAGTCAGATACGGTCAGGGCGATGTGACTGAACTGACCAAACTCGTCCCGGAAGGCGTTGAAGCGCGAGTGCCGCTTCGCGGACCCCTCTCCTCCGTCGTTTACCAACTCGTCGGCGGACTCAGAGCAGGTATGGGCTACTGCGGCGCAAAAGATATGGAAACTCTGCGCAAAAAAGCACGCTTCCTCAGAATCAGCCCCGCATCTCTTATTGAAAGTTACCCCCACGATATCTTCGTCACAAAAGATTACCCCGAAAAAGAGACCGAGTAGTTTGCCTGGAGGTTTTCCTTGTCTTCTTTCCGCTTGAGTTATGAAGAAGCGCTCAAATTTCTTGACAGATATATAGACTACGAGAAACTCCCTGACTACAGGTACACTCAAGCAGCGTTTCGCCTGGACAGGATGACAGAACTTCTGTGTCTTCTGGGTGACCCGCAAAAAGATTTCAAGTCGGTTCACATAGCAGGCACAAAAGGTAAAGGCTCAACCGCTACAATGATTGCTGCGCTCCTTGAGAATCACGGCTTTCGCACCGGACTCTACACTTCGCCGCACATCGTGAGCATACGCGAACGCGTTAGAATCGGCTCAGAAATGATAGGATGCGCTGATTTCGCCCGCGCAGTCAGCGCGATGAGAAGCAAAATTGAGAGAGTTGAAAAGTTGATGATTCCGGTCACCTACTTTGAGATACTCACGGCGCTGGCATTCCTTGAGTTTTCGCGCAAAAAGGTTCAAATCGCTTCAGTTGAGGTTGGAATTGGCGGGCGCCTGGATGCAACCAACGTTATTACGCCAGAGGTCTGCTGTATAACGAATATCAGTTACGACCATATGGACAAACTCGGAAATACACTCACTCAGATAGCCACAGAGAAGTGCGGAATAATAAAGCCAAAAATTCCCATCATCTCGGCGCCGCAAAAAACCGAAGCGCTGCGCGTCATCCGCCGCTTCTCGCGTGAAAAGAATGTGCCTCTGTTTCTGGTTGGACAAGATATTCAAATCGGTAAAAGCAAAACTCTGGCGGAGACCCGGTGCAGAAAATATCCTGCGCCCAGAACTCTTCCCGATTATCTGAGATACTGCGCTCACGCGTGGGAGGATGCCGCGGTCGCTTTAGGCGCGCTTGAAATACTCGCCGAAAAGGTTGGTTTTGATATTGACCCTCGCGCCTGTCAGGAAGCGTTCGCTAACCTCAAAATTGAAGGAAGATTTGAGGTCAAAAGAGGAGAGCCGACGCTTATTCTTGATGGCGCGCATAACGCGGCGAGTGCGCGCTCGCTCGCGAAGTCGCTGCGAGTATTCGCAAGGGAGAACAGACTACGTGAAAGAGAGTTTATCTTTCTGATTTCTATGGCGAAGGACAAGGATATTTCAGGTTTTCTGCGCGAGGTTGTGCCAGTAGCGAAAGAGATTATCTTTACCACATCTCCGAACCCGAGGTGCGCTGACCCGCGGCAACTGAAGCGGACTATGAGCCGGATTTCACCTGTCAGTTCTGATTCTGAGCCAGACATATCCTGCGCGTTTGAGCGGGCAAAGGAAAACGCCGGGAAAAGCGGTGTTCTGGTGGTAACCGGTTCTTTCTATCTCCTGGGCGAGATAACGAAAGCCATATCCTACAGGTTAGAGGAAAGAATGAACTGACAATAACGCACCCGCGCGATTTCACGGCTAAATGGTCACTTGTCCCGGCTCAGATTCCGGTTCTAATATTGAGGTACTGGGGGCATACTTGGTGGCCCGGGAATTGTCTCCGTAGTGAGTGTTCCAGGCGCTCCAGCAAATCCTGCTGAAGCCGCCTCTCCTTTGCGCAGGCGGTTCTTTATGTCGTCCTTCTGCATATCAAGTGTGGTCAGTCCGACCCAGAAGTCAAAAAATTCTCGTGTTCTGAAAAAATCCCAATCAAACCCGACGAACAGCAGGTGAACGGTAAGTCCACAATCCCATTTATCTCTGTCGTCATCTCTGAATATATCCAGGTCGCCGACAGCCTCTGGCTCCGCCTTGCGCATAGCCTCAAAGAGAAACCTGTTTCCAACCAAGACGTCTTTGCTCGTTTTCGTAATGTAGAATATTGAAACCCCTAACTCTTCACGCTTCTCACGCCAGTATCCGAGTTCACGCCCCTTGAACCCCAGTGTCTCTCCCTCAAAGAACCCGCAACCAACCTGTGCAAACTTTGTTAGTCTGCCATTCAGCAGGATCCCCGGTCCCATATGGAACCTCATTGTGAACGGGATTTGAAACCAATCCACAAAGTCAAGCATCCTGTCTTCAACGTACGTGTCAAGAGAACTCTTCGGCGGTTTGACGTCTGGAAGTTTAGAGCGGTCTGGCACCAGCATAAACGCCTGACACCCTGTACAGAAAGCCGCGAGCGAAAGAACCAGAACAACAGTCAGCGCTATTCTCATCTTCTCCCCTTTCGAGAGTTTACTGATGTACCCGTAGAAATTCACGTCCCAAAGTTTTTATTCTACAGATAGTTTCTCGTCTTGTCAAACAAAAAACCTTTCTGGGAAGAATTAGATGCACAGTCTATAATGAAAAATATGTTGACAGCGAGGCGCGGCGGCGTAAATTATACTTACAGCGTGATAGATGTCCCGGAGTGGGATAAATTCCCACTCTTTTTGCTGATAGTTTTGATGTCAGGACTGGATTGGCAAGATGAACGGCGAACTGCTCAGAATAGTTGAGGCGATTCATCAAGAGAAGGAGATAGACAAGGAGATTATCTTCAAGGGGATAGAGTCTGCCCTCATCTCGGCTGCGAAGAAGAGGCTCGGCACAGACGAGGGAATCACGATTCTCATAGACAGGCAGACGGGCAGTATAACAGCAGAGCACAGCGGCGAAAAGATAGACCCGGGCGAACTCGGACGCATAGCCGCGCTCACGGCAAAGCAGGTAATTCTCCAGAAAATCAAAGAGGCGGAAAGAGATGTCCTCTTCCACGACTTTGAGAAGAAGCAACTCCACCTGGTGACAGGCACGGTCCAGCGCTTTGAAGGACCAAGTGTCGTAATCAACCTCGGAAAAGCGGAGGCTATACTTCCCTCACGAGAACAGATTCAGGGTGAATCGTATCGCCCAGCAGACAGGCTCAAACTCTATGTCAGCGAAGTGAAAAAACTGGGACAGAAGGTGAGAATAACAGTCTCCAGAACACATCCCGAACTCCTGCGCGCTCTTTTTGAACTTGAAGTCCCTGAAGTGAGCGATGGCACAATAGAGATAGTTGCTATCGCGCGCGAGCCCGGGCGAAGAGCAAAAGTCGCAGTCAGGTCGCACGACCCCAGAGTGGACTGCGTCGGCGCCTGCGTTGGTGTCGCGGGCGCGCGAATAAAAAGTATAGTCAACGAACTGAACGGCGAAAAAATAGATATAGTCAAGTGGGATGATAAGCCCGGAATCTATGTCGCTAACGCCCTCAAACCCGCAGAAGGCGCAGCAATCACGCTGGACGAGGAGAACCACTGCGCCTACGTCACTCTGCCTGAAGACCAGTTGGCACTCGCTATCGGGAAGCACGGACAGAATGTTCGTCTCGCTTCACATCTTACCGGCTGGGGTATTGAGATAGAGTCACCCGCGACAGAAGAATCCGGAGCGCAGGAGAGTCAGGAAGAAGTTGAGCAGGAACTGACATCCCCGGGCGCAAATCAGGAGACTGCTAAGCAAGATACGGAATCGGAGATTCCAGAAAAGCCTGCTCGCGAGAGTGAGGAAAATACTCAGGAACAGAGCCCTGAGCAGGAGACTGATTCGTAGAAAGCAAATGGTGCAGACCTATGGTTAGACTTTATGAACTTGCGAAAGAGCTGGGGCTGACAAGCAGACAACTTCTCTCCTTCTACAAGTCCAAGAAGGAGAAAGTGGGGAGCAATCTGAGCGCGCTTTCAGAGAAGCAGGTAGAACTGGCGCGCAGCAAGTTTGCTGCGAGGCTTGCGCCCCCGCCGCAGCGCCCGAAACCCAAACCTGAGCGTCATCGCACTACAGAGACTGCGGTGATTGTGGGCAAGAGAGATATTCCTGTTCCAGTTCCTGCGCCGCTGCGCCCGAAAAGAGTCACTCCTTCCCTGACAGAGGCGGAAGAGATTGATGAGAAGATTCGCCGCGAAAGAGAGAAGGAAGAAGAGAGACGCTGGAGAATTCGGCGAAGACTGAAGACCCAGCCTCAAGTGTCTCCAACAAAAGAAGTGACAGAACTGCCCGAAAGAGGTGTTCAAAGACGTCCTTTCCGCCGCCCTCCGCCCAGACCTGTCAAGCGCCCCCAGCCTGTGGTATTCAAGAGACCGGAAAAGGCAAATCTCCTCACACCCGTGACTGTGCGCGACCTCTCAACTGCGCTGGGTGTAAAAGTGAAAGACATAATCACGTACCTTATGAAAAAAAATGACTTGCTCCTCTCAATAAATAACCCTATCCCGGACGATATGGTCGTTACAATCGGCACAGAGTACGGCACGGAAATCTCACTGACCACGCCCGTCACCGCCGAAGAGAAACTGAAAGAGTTGGAAAAGGAGGATAAACCCGAAGAGCACGTCAAACGACCTGCAGTAGTCACAATTCTCGGGCACGTTGACCACGGAAAAACAAGCATACTTGACTACATACGCAAGACCAATGTCCACGAACAGGAAGCAGGCGGAATAACGCAGCGCATTAGCACATACAAGGTGAAACTCCCAACTGGCGAACTCACATTCATAGACACTCCCGGACACGAAGCGTTCACCGCTATGCGCGCCAGAGGGACAAACGTAACAGATATTGTGGTCCTCGTCGTCGCAGCCGACGATGGTGTTATGCCTCAGACAGAAGAAGCGATAAATCACGCGCGCGCCGCGAATGTGCCCATAGTTGTCGCGCTCAACAAGATTGACAAGCCAAACGCAAACACGCTCAAAGCAAAGCAGCAACTTGCCCAACTCGGTCTCACTCCTGAAGAGTGGGGCGGTCAGACAGTTCTTGTAGAAGTCTCGGCGCTAACAGGGCAGGGCATCAACGAACTTCTTGATATGCTCCTTCTCGTCGCTGATATGCTTGACCTGAAAGCGAATCCAAACAGAATGGCGCTCGGCAGCGTTCTGGAAGCGAGTATAACCGCTGGCGTCGGCATCGTATCAACTCTCGTCGTCAGAAACGGGTCTCTGCGAGTGGGAGATGTGATTCTGGCAGGAACCGCATTTGGCAGAGTCCGCGCATTATACGATATAGAAGGAAATCTTATAAATAAGGCGGAGCCTTCCGCTCCTGTCCAGATGACAGGCTTTCCGGAAGCGCCTGAAGCGGGTGAGAGGTTTTACGTCCTGCGCGATATAGATACAGCGCGCGAAATAGCGATAGAAAGAAGAGAAAAATTACGCGCGCCCGCACCCGCCCGCGAACACGTTACACTGGAGACACTGTTTGAAAGAATAGAGGCGGAGAAGACAAAAGAACTGTGCATAATCCTGAAAGCCGATGTAAAAGGTTCTGTGGAAGTTCTGACAAATCTCCTCTCACAAATGTCAACAGAAGAGGTGAAGATAAAGATTATTCATTCAGGCGTCGGACCAGTCAACGATTCTGACGTCATCTTGGCGGACGCCTCTGATGCCGTCATCATCGCGTTCAACGCTGAAGCGTCCGAAAAAACCAAAGAACTGGCGCAGGAGAAAAGAGTTGATGTAAGAAACTATCAGGTGATATACGAATTGACTTCTCAGGTTCGCGCTGCTATGGAAGGGCTGCTTGAACCTGAAGAGCGCGAATCCGTAATCGGACACTTAGAGGTGAAGCAGGTTTTCCGCTCATCGCGCCTGGGTACAGTTGCAGGCTGCAGCGTCACAGGCGGAACAGTTCAGCGTTCAGCCTCCTGCCGCGTTATCAGAGAAAACCAGGTTGTCTTCAGCGGTCAGTTAGACAGTCTGCGCAGATTCAAAGACGATGTGAAAGAGGTGAAAGAAGGCTTTGAATGCGGAATCAAGGTGAAAGGGTTAGACGACATCCGCGAAGGCGATAAACTTGAAATCTTCATTATTGAGAAATTTGCCAGAACCCTCACCTAATATCTTACCCCTTGTCTCCGCACAACGAGGGGAAGGAGGAAAGAGATGCGAAGATCAGTTTTTATTCTATCGCTTCTGTTCGCGGCGCAAGTAATATTCGCGCAGGATGATGCCGCAAATAAAAAAGTGGAAGAGGCGCTCAGGACAAAGAAAGTGACACTCAATTTTCAAGATACGACGCTTACCGAAGTGATGAGTTTTCTCCACGAGATAACCGGGTTGGACTTTGTTCTCGACCCAAAGTTGGAAAAGGCATCAGAAACGACCGTCACACTCAGGGTAAATGATATATCTCTGGAGAACGCGCTTAGCCTTATCCTTGAATCGCACGGACTCGCGTTCTGTGTGAAAGATGGCGCGGTGTTTATTTCTACCAAGGAGAAAATAGCCGAAATACTGGGAAAGGTTGCAAAGCCTGAAGGCGAGGTAAAGCCTGGTGAAGTGCTATTTCTTCTTACAGACAGCAGCCGGGTCAAAGGCGCTATCAAGATAACTGAGTTGCAACTCAAAACCGCTTACGGCACACTCACAATCCCGATAAAGGATATATTGGGAATCAGGTTTCCCGCGGCAGGCAAGGAGGAAGGCAAAGAATCGCAGCAGCCGACCGAGGATGAGGTAAAAACCGTGAAGTTCACAGTTACAGGCAACCTGCAGGTTGAAAAATTTGAATTGGAAACTTCAGGCGGAGTTCTGACAATCAAGAAGGCAGATATTGTAGAAATTATCTTCCAGCCATCTGCTTCTGCCGCTCTGGGACCGGGCAAAAAAGAATGGGAGACGGCTGCGGCTGGAACACTCAGAGCTATAATGACAACTGCTGAAGTATTCAGAATAAAGTTTGGCGATTACCCGATGAGCGAGACTTCCGCCCGCAACGCCACAGGTAAAGACCGCCTCATGTTCAGAGGCACGCAGAATTGCTCTAATATCGACCTTTCTGCGGCTCAGTCATACACTTTCAAATATACGAGAATTGACGCTTCGCGCTGGAACTGCACCGCCGACACTGATAGGACCAACTTGAACGATTTCTACATTGACGAGTCAGGCGTTTTGCACGCAGCGCCGTCAACTGGTGATGGTTCTCAGGCAGGTCCCGAAAGCGAGCCTTACGGCGGGTAGAATTCCTACACGCCCTCTATGGTGGAAAAATGATAGTCGGCACGCTAAAGGTGAAATTGCGAGTTCCTGATTCGCACAGCCTCAAAGAAAAAAGAAGAGTTGTGAAAAGCATAAAAGATAGGCTCAAAAGTAAGTTCAACATCTCTGTCAGCGAAGTTGATGCGCTGGACAGCCAACAGATAGCGGTTCTCGGAGTTGCCACTGTCAGCAATGACAAAAGGTTTGTTGAAAGCGTTCTCAGTCAGGTTCTCAATCACATCGCTTTGAATCACTTTGCTCAGATTGTTGACCGCGAAATTGAGGTGTTCTGACAAATGGAATTTGAGGAAGAAGGAAAAGAGAGCATCCGCGCGAAACGGACGTCCGCTCTTCTGAGGGAAGAGATAAGCAGAATAATCTGCTATGAACTGAAAGACCCGCGTCTTTCTGCACAGAACCTCTGCACTGTGACCAAGGTGAAAGTAGCATCAGATATGAAAAGCGCGAATGTGAATGTGTCTGTTCTCGGAAAGCCGGCAGAGCAACGCAAAGTTTTGAGCGCGCTCCAGCATGCTTCAAGTTATATCCAGTCCCGATTATCGCATATACTCAGACTTCGTTACACTCCGATTCTAACATTCTTCTTAGACCACTCTATAGAGAAAAGTATTCATATCTCCCACATAATTGACGAGTGCGCGCGCGAAATAGAGGAAAAACAGAAAAAAGAAGAGACTGATTCGTCACAACCAGAAGAGGGCAATGCCCAAGGAGAGCAAAATGAGTAAGGCAGCGCTACTGGCGCTATTTGTCTGTCTTTTCTTTGCTGGCTGCTATCTGCCGAGAACTACGCCTCTTGCTGGCGCGAACTGCAAATCCGGAGAGGCTACAGCGAGATTCAACGTTGTGGGCAGAAAGACGTCCGTTGACGAAATTTCAGGCGTTGGCGGCTCTCTCCTCTATGGGCTGACGGATTCCACAGGCGTCAACCTCAATCTCCTCTTTGAGGAAGCGCGTCACAGGGAGCCCGGGATTGCTGACCGCTACAGCGAGTTCTCCGCAACGCTTGACCTTGTTCTTGAACTTGCCGGCGGTGATAAGGTGAGCGGCGAGACTGTGCGGGATTTTTCTATGGCGTATTATCTCGGTGCTGGTCCTGTGCGCCAGTCCTGGCGCGGAAAGTTCTTTGAGGATGAGGATGTGAAGTATCATGGCACAGACTTTTGTCTGCACACAGGACTCCAGGCTGAAGTGCCATTATCAAGGCGCGCCTGGACCGAGTTCTACTTTGACTTCCACTGGAGGGAATCGGTATGGACTTATGCCATCCCGTTCTGGACTATCGGCACAAATCTTTGCTTCAAACCCTCCGCGTGGGGCGCTGAAATGCCGTCTTTCTTCGCAGGCGTCTCAGTCACAAATGTTCAGGAGACTGTGCTGACAGAGAACTGGATTCTGGCGGCAGGAATAATATGGGATTTCGGCGGCCCGGTCGCTGTGCCAGCAAAATGACGCTCTGCTCATTCCTCCAAAAATTTTTGCAATTCGCTTGATATAACCGACCCGAACTTCTATATTATTTCTCTTCCGCCGGTTTGAAAACCGCAAATGGATTTCTAACGAGGAGGCTTCGGTGAGAAGAGTCGCTATTATCGGTGTCGGCTGCACAGTGCCCAGACCTGTTACGCCTGATGTCTCATACAGGGAACTCGTATACGAGGCGGCTCTCAAAGCGTATCAGAGTGCCGGCATAGAGCCCAAAGATATTGACTGCTTCACCGCCTGCTCTGAAGACTTCAACGAGGGCACTTCAATCTTTGACGAATATGTTCCAGACCAGTTAGGCGCGCCGCTAAAGCCTGTCCACACAGTTGGCGGCGACGGAATTCACGGACTTGCAGCAGCCTTTATGCAGGTCGCTACAGGGCTTCTTGACACCGCCGTTGTGGAGGCTCATAGCAAAGCGTCAAATATCATCACGCTACATCATATAACTGAACTTGCAATTGACCCTGTTTTCAACCGCCCGCTTGCGGTCAATCCGCACTACATCGCTGGTCTGGAAATGAGGAGGTTTCTTTATGAAACCGGCGTGACAGTTGAGGACTGCGCCGCCGTCGCGGTCAAAAACAAAAGAAACGCGCTCAAAACTCACAATAATGTCTATGGCGGCGAGTTCACGACAGAAGATGTCCTGAATTCCGACCCGATTTCTGACCCCCTAACGCTTCTGCAGGTCAGTCAGTTTTCAGACGTCGCAGTCGTTATCGTTCTCGCAGCCGAGGAAAGAGCGAAAACTTTGAGAGGCGTCCCCGTCTGGATAAAGGGACTCGGTTGGTGCGCTGACAGTCCGAGCCTGGAATCTCGTTCCTGGGGAAGCGCCGCCTACGCGCAACTCGCCTGCTCAATGGCTTACAAAATGGCGGCAGTAACAAATCCCGCCAGAGAGATTGACCTTTTTGAGATTGACGACACATACGCTTACAAAGAGTTGCAGCACCTTGAAGCAGCCTCTCTCTGCGCGAGAGGCGAATCTGGTAAATTGACCCGCCTCGGCGCAACAGGCAAAAACGGGTCTCTGAAAGTGAATCTCTCAGGCGGCTCGCTCGGCTGCGGTGTTATGCTTGAAGCGACCGGGCTTTTCAAAGTCGCCCAAATCGTGTCGCAACTGCGTGGAATCGCCGGACCCGCCCAGGTTGAGGACGCAAAAGTCGGGCTCGCGCTCTCCTGGCGCGGCGTCCCGACCGCTTCAGGCGCAGTTGCTATACTGGGAAAATGACCAATCCATACCGGAGGATATAAATATGAGCCTTCGTAGAGTCGCAGTCGTCGGAGCAGGAATGACCAAATTCGTCCGCAGAGCCAAAGAGACCGCTCCTGAACTCACCTATCAGGCAACAAAAATGGCGCTTGATTCCTGCGAAATGACACTCCCACAGATAGACTGCGTTGTCCACGGAACCGGTCCTGACGCGTTTGACGGGGTTCATATGAAGGCTGAATACCTCAGCGCAGGAAGCGGCGGATTCAGAAAACCATTTATGAGAAATTACGTAGGCGGCGGAACAGGTGTCTTCGCCCCCATTCAGGGCTGGTATCACATCGCCTCAGGAATGTTTGACACCTGCCTCGTCGTCTGCGAAGAGAAGATGTCAAGTTGCCAGCCGCATCCACAAGCCGCGTTTATCACGATATTTGATCACACAACAGAACGCCCGCTCGGACCAAATCTTCTCTGGATCTTCGCGATTGAGATGGAAAGATATATGAGCGTCCACAAAATCCCTCTTGAAGAGATCGCGCTCGTATCGGTCAAAAACAAAAAGAACGCGCTTGACCACCCCTCCGCCCTGTTAGGCGCTGACCTCACAGTTGAAGACATTATGAACTCCGAAGTTCTCGCCTGGCCTGTCCACAGACTTATGGTCAGCCCTGTAACAGATGGCGCAGTCGCGGTAGTCCTCGCCGCAGAGCACATCGCAAAAAGAATAACTGACAAGCCTGTCTGGATAGAAGGAGTCGGCTGGTCGCTTGATACTTCCTACTGGACAAGCCGCGACCTCTACTACCCGAAATACGTGGAATCTGCCGCGAAAATGGCTTACAGAATGGCGGGAATTTCTGACCCGCGTAAAGAGATTCACGTGGTTGAGCCTTACGACCCGTTCGCTTATAAGGAACTGCATCACCTTGAAGGACTTCTTCTTTGTGAAAAGGGTCAGGCGCCGAAAATCACCGCCAAAGGAATTACCCAGAGAAACGGCTCTATGCCTGTCTGCCCTTCAGGCGGACTCCTTGGCGTCGGAAACCCAATCGCCGCGGCTGGACTTATGAAGGTCTGCGAGATTTTCTGGCAACTCCGCGGCGAAGCAGGCAAACGCCAGGTCTCAAATGAACCCAGACGCGGACTCGCGCAAGCCTGGGGCGACCTGATGCAGGTCGGAACAGTCATTATTCTCGGACGATAATATTCCAAAGCCCCGCCGTTTATCGGCGGGGTTGGCTGCGAAAGGAGACGCAAAATGCCAATTGACCCCAAAAAACTCGGCGGCACAGGCATTTCTGAAAGCGAGTTCAGAAGCAAAAAACTCTCCTGCGTCAAATACACTCCAACCGCAAAATACGCCTGGGACACAGGAGTGGGAATCGGACGTTACCTCGCAGAACTGAAAAATGGAAAACTGATTGGCAGAAAATGCGAACACTGCAACAAAGTTCTCGTTCCTCCGCGGATGTTCTGCGAATGGTGCTTCAAACCGACATCAAAATGGGTCTATCTGAAAGACACAGGAAGAGTGAACACCTTCTCTCTCTGCTACGTCAGGTGGGATATGGTGAGACTGAAAGACCCTGAAATACCCGCAGTGATTGAGATTGACGGCTCAGACGGCGGAATCCTTCATCTTCTCCGCGAAGTTGACCCGAAAAAGGTGAAAGTCGGTATGCGTGTGAAAGCGGTCTGGAAACCTGAAAACGAACGCACAGGCGCTATCACTGACATAAAATACTTCAAACCAATATAAGCAAGCCCCGGGCTTTAGCCCGGGGGTGATTTTCGGAAGCACCACGCGGGAACGCGTGGTGATGTTAGCCGCGCCGCCTGCGACGCGGATGGTTTCCAAAGCCGCGGCGGTGGCGCAGCCACTTTATCGAAAGCGCCTGCGGCGCCCGCCGCGGTTGAACAGGAAAGGAGAGACAATGTACGAGAAAAAATCCTCCAATCAAGAACTGACCAACTGGAAAGGCGAAATCCCTCTCCAGTTTATCTACACCTCCGGAATCGCGGGAGAAAAGTTCTTCAACACTCTCAAAAATAAAGGAAAAATCCTCTCCACCCGCTGCGAAATCTGCAATATTACCTACGTCCCCGCGAGAATCTTCTGCGAAAAGTGCTTCGCGCCTCTTGAAAACTACCGCGAACTCCCCAATCGCGCAACCCTCTACTCCTGGACGAAAACCTCCGTTGATATGGATGGCAGACCGCTTGCGAGACCGCAGTTGGTAGGGATAATGGAATTTGAAGGCGGCGCAAAAATGGTTCACAAACTCGGCGATATAGATGAGAAGAAAATCTCAATAGGTATGCCGCTTGAACCCGTCTTCAAGGAAAAATCGAAACGCGAAGGCTCCATCCTTGACATCAAATACTTCCGCCCGAAGAAGTAACTGCTGCGCAGTGATAGCCGAAAAGTTTGTCGGCCTGAAAAGGTTGTCTGTGTAACTGGCCATGTGTCTGCGAACAGAGCCACTATCGATGCCTCGCACTTTCGCTCCCGGCCTGAGCATAGGAACCAGACCCTGTGGTTTCGCAGCCGCTGTGCGCTGGCAAAAACCCCGTCTCATACCAAACTATCCCGACCACGACACAATTATCTGCGTAACCGTACTTCTTCTTCCTGTGTTTCCTCTCAAAGCCTACCATACGTACAACTGGTCAGGACATACCTGCGAAGTAATCCCGATTCGCCGCACCAGAAACCTTCTCCTTCGTGCGATGCTGCGCCCATATTTGATAGCGGCGTTTGCAATTTCTCTTCCTCTCCTCTTCATTTTTGGCATTCCTCTGCTCAAGGACATAATTGAGTCCAGGACCATCTCAATTCTCAATGCAAATATTCTTTCTATGTTTATCGGGTCGGGCTTTGTGTTCGTCCTGAGCACTATTTCCTTGCTCTCCCTCAGGTCAAAAAATATCCGCAATCGTGACATACGCCTCATTCTTGGCAGACACCAACTCGGCTCCAGCGACCCCGCAATGTGGACAGAAGAGGTATTTGCCAATATCAAGCCTTCCACGCAGTTATTCGGAACTGACAGTGAATTGGAAGCAGGAAGGAAAGCGTTGAACGAAGGTAGGTTCGCCCAGGCGATGCTGGCTGCGAGACTGGCGGTGGCTAAAGGCGAATCTCTGAGCGAAGATTTGACGGACGAGATCCTGCAGGATGCCCGTGTGCGTGAGAACATTCACAAAGTCCGCAAAAAGCCCTGGCGTAGGCACGAACTCTTCCGGGAAGATGCAGTGCAATCAGTTGGACTAATAAGAGAAAAATGACCGTGGGAGGAGGGACATATTCCTTTGCACCGCGGGTCCTGAATCCGCGCGGGTCGCCCGGCAGCCAGCAGCCATAAGTGGTCCACGTTATCAAAAACCGCATATAATGTTCCCTATGAAGCCCCGTGCGTAAGCACGGGGAGATAGTCTCCATATCCCGCGCAAGCGCTCAGCAATACCCCCGCGCCCGAAAAAATGAAGCAAGCCCTGAACGCAAGTAGCGGGGGTAATCTTCACGCCTCGCCGTCCGGCGGACGCCCGTCGTGGAGACCTTCGCCAGACCGCTCGCCTCTACCGTGGCGAAAATCTTGATTTGTTCTTCACATAACCCCCTGCTTGTCGTATACTCACCTGTGGAGGTGAAACTGAAATGAAACGAAGAATTCCGAAAAGAGTTAGAGAGATTCTGGATAAGGTGAAGGAGAGACTCAAGAGAGCATACGGTAAAAGGCTCAAAGGAATTATCCTGTACGGTTCCTACGCGAGGGGAGATGCTTCTGGCGGGTCTGACATTGACATAATAGTCCTGTTGGAAAATATGAAGGATAACTGTAGAGAGATACTCAGGGCTTCCGCTGCTCTCGGAGATTTGGAATTAGAATACGATACCCTGATTTCAATAATCCCTTTTGATGCGAGGGATTTCAGGAGAAGAAAATCGCCTGTCATCTTGAACGCGAAGAAGGAAGGCGTTCTGATATGAAAAAAGGAAGTGATGTTTCGGGTCTGATAGAGAAAGCGCGTAAGAGCGTCCAGGGCGCAGAAGTCCTGCTGAAAGAGGGGCTTTACGACTTCTCAGCAAGCAGGTCGTATTATGCAATGTTTTATGCTGCCCAGGCGCTCCTGCTCACCAAAAACCTTTCCTTCTCAAAACATGCCGCCCTTATCAGCGCATTTGGCAGGGAGTTTGTCAAGTCAGCCCTACTTGAGCGCAAGTTTCACCGCTATCTGGCTGATGCCTTCAGACTGAGACAGGCAGGCGATTATGAGACTACTTCTTCGGTGAACAAGGAAGAAGCGAGGAAGTTGATTGAGCAAGCGGATGAGTTTATCGCGGCAGCAGAATCATACCTGAAGAACAAGCGATAATAGGTAATGAGTCAGACAGAACTTCTGCGTCACCCGCAGCGAAGTGCGAGACTTGCTTCCGCCCGAAAAAATAGGTTGGCGGCTCTCTCACCGAAATTCCTCCCCGCGCTTACGCACGGGGCTTCATAAATTCCACAACCACGGCGTCCTGGTTTTCGTGTGAGCGGACATAGTTGCGGACTTCGTCTGCGCTTTCATCGGGAATTGGTTTTGCGTGATACTTGCGCGCCCAAACCCTGCCTTTCAGTCCGTAGTCAGAGAGTTTGAGCGATGAGACCGATTTCACCCTGCCGCAGAAATATTCCACTGTCACGTTACACGGCAAATCAACAAAAACGTGCGCGTGATTTTTGGTAACGGCAATTACCGCCCCCGAAACGAATTTTGAACAGACTTCAGTAATGGCATCAGCGGCTATCTGTTTTTGACTCTCATTCAGGAGAATAGTTTTTTGGGTTTCTGAAAGAGAACGCTCATAGAGACGTTTGTATTTCTCCGGTTCGTAGGGTTCTACATCTGAGTATCTCGCCGGAGGAGGAACAAACTCCTTTGCTCCGCGGGTCCTGAATCCGCGCGGGTCGCCCGGCAGCCAGCAGCCGTAAGTGGTCCACGTTATCAAAAACCGCATATAATCTCCCCTATGAAGCCCCGTGCGTAAGCGCGGGGAGATAGTCATCCCTACCACGCGTAAGCGTGGGGACATTATATCACCCCTCACTCATTTCGTCCACGCACCTCACCTAATCGCTCGCGCCTTGACAGGAATCGGCGCTCAGGTATACTATAACGGTTGTTGCGCAATCCGCGACGCGTTGTTGCCGAAACTTTTGTCAGGCATGATTCGCATCAAAGACGCCGAGAAGTTTCTGAAGGAGGTGAGATGTCACGTTATATTGAAGTGAGCAGATTTGTCACTCTCGCCGCTATCCGCGACGCATTATTACCGAACTTCTTTCCGGCGAAATCCGAATCAAAGATGCTGAAAAATTTATGGAGGCTGCCAAATGATAAACAAACCTTTTGCCGACATCGACAAGGCAACCATTGATGGCCTTGTAGCGGACAAGTATTCGGAAATGAGAACCCTTGAATACAAAGAGAAACTCCCAGAAGGCACAGACAAGGCAGTAAAAGAGTTTCTCGCGGATGTCTCATCCTTCTCCAACGCATCAGGTGGCGATATTCTATATGGCATCAAGGCAGAGAGAGATGAGAACGACAAGCCAACTGGGAAGCCGGAATCTGCTGTGGGCATTGAAGGGGTGACCGGCGACCAGGCAAAACTGCGTCTTGAAAACATGATTAGAGATGGTGTTGCCCCGCGACTCAATGTCCAGACTAAAAGCGTAGACGGATTCCCGAAGGGACCTGTCATTGTTCTTCGGATCCCCCAGAGTTTATCCGCACCTCACGTCGTCAAATATCATGAAACCTCGCGGTTTTACTCTCGTAACTCCGCAGGAAAATACCAGCTTGATGTTGGAGAAATCAGATCCGCATTCGCTGCCTCTGAAGCATTGCCTGAAAGAATCAAGCGCTTTCGTGAGGAGCGGCTTGCCAACATTATTGCAGACGAAGCCCCCGTTGCATTGCAACAACGTCCAGTCCTTGTTATTCATTTCGTGCCAATCTCTGCCTTCCTTCATCTATCGGATAGCGACAAAATCACATTTTCCGGAGAAGTAAAGAAGATTATCGAAAACGTAACCGTTCAGCGTCATCGGGACTAAATTTCTCTGCTAACTAATGTATTCTTCGCGCCCCGGCCGGGGGGGGGGGGGGGGGGTGTGTGGGTGTTTGGGGGGGGGTGGGGGGGC
>Ga0315280_10005585_pt1 | contig 17827 bp, 13 predicted proteins | sample YL17G06_40_MG_FD_203697 | JGI IMG/M metagenome (GOLD analysis project Ga0315280, IMG submission 203697) | Sediment microbial communities from Yellowstone Lake, YNP, Wyoming, USA - YL17G06_40 | ecosystem: Environmental > Aquatic > Freshwater > Lake > Sediment | place: USA: Wyoming | collected... | reverse complement strand
AGGATTGTGGATCGTGGATTGCGGATCGTGGATGCACGCCACCCACGATCTACGATCCAGGTTCCACGATCCCTATTTAAACACACTCCAGATTCGCCGGAAGAAGCCTTTTTTCTTCTGTTTTGCCTTTTCCGGCGGCTTGTCCTGGGCGGCCAGCGGGGCCGGCTCGGCCCGGGCGTTGCCCGAACGCAAACCAGGAGGCGGCAGCCGCTCCGGCTGCGCCGCGGCAGGCGGCGCGGCGGAAGCCACTACGGTGGGCTGGCTGGGCGGGGCCTCCCAGGAGGCCACGCGGGTACCGCCGCCGGCGCCGTGCAGGCGGCAGTTCTCGATGGGCTGGGTTCCGGCGATAAAGACCTCGGTCCGGGTGTTGGGACAGGCGCGGGTGGCCAGCTTCCCGGAGAGCGGATCCACCTCCACGCTGACCACGCCGTCGGGCGGCTGGAACTCCTGGACATTGCGGTATTCCCGGTACTGGTGTGCGCGCTTCATGAACTCGGTCCAGACCGGCAGGGCCGAATGCGCGCCTTCCAGGTTCAGCGCCCGGTTGTCATCAAAGCCTATCCAGACGATGCACAGCAGCTTGGAGGTGAACCCGGCAAACCAGCCGTCCCGGGAAGTTCCGGTCTTGCCGGCGGCTGGCAGCAGAAAGCCTCGTCCCCGCACCGCAGCCCCGGTTCCGCTTCGAAGGACCTCTTCCAGCAGGTTAACCATCAGGTAGGACACCCGCGGATCCAGGACCGGACGGCGCACCGGCTGGCTGGCAAACAGTACAGTGCCCTGCCGGTCACGGATCAGGCTGATCCAGTTGGGCTTCACAAAGGCGCCCTGATTGGCGAAAACCGTGTAGGCGCCGGCGATTTCCAGCGGGGTGACCTCGTAGGCGCCCAGCGCGATGGCTGGCGTGGGCTGGATGTTCAGGTTCATCCCAGCGCGCTGCGCCAGCTCTTCCACCGCCTGGTATCCGATCATCTCGGCGAACTTCACGGTGGGAACGTTCATGGAATGGGCCAGGGCCTCTCGCAGGGAGACCTGGCCGCGAAACTCGTGCTTGAAATTGTCCGGGGCGTAGGGCTTGTTGTCGAACCAGAACGTGGTGGGCTCGTCCATGACCATGCTGGCGGGAGTCAGCAGTGGCTGCCCGCCCGCTATCGCGGTGTTCAGCGCCGCGGCGTAGACGAAGGGCTTGAAGGAGGAGCCCGGCTGCCGCTTGGCCAGCACCCGGTTGAGCTGGCTGACACCGTAATTACGCCCGCCGATGAGGGCTTTCACCGCCGCGGTTTCCGGATCCAGCGCGATCAGCGCCACCTGGGCTTCCGGAACCAATCCCTGCCGAAAACGGCGCTGCCTGCGGAGCTGCTGGTCCACTTCCTGCATCCCGATACGGACTGCGGCCGCGGCTTCCCGCTGGAGATTCAAGTCCAGGGAGGTGTACACCCGGTAGGAATCGGCCTGGAAATCGTGCTCCTGAAACTGGCTCTGCAACTCATCATGCACCAGGTCCACGAAATAGGGCGCTTCGCTGGATTCCATCTCACCCTGGGCTAAACGCAAGGGGGTGGCCACCGCCTGCTTGTACTGCTCCTCGGTGATGTAGCCGTTGTCCCGCATCATGAGCAGCACCACGTTGCGCCGCGCCAGGGCGCGGTCGGGGTGGCGGAAAGGATTGGTGTAGCTGGGGCGCTGAATCACCCCGGCCACCAAGGCCGCCTCCGGCAGAGTGATCTGGCGAAGATCTTTTCCAAAAAAGGCCTTGGCGCCTTCGCCGAACCCGTTGATGTTGAAGGTGCCGCGCCGTCCCAGGTCGATCTGATTGGCGTAGAACTCGAAGATCTCCTGCTTGGAGAGTTTCTGCTCCAGGTGCAGTGTGATCAGCACCTCGGCGGCCTTGCGCGACCAGTTCTTCTTCTGATCCAGCCAGAACATCCGCGCGAGCTGCATGCTCAAGGTGGAGGCGCCCTGGTCTTTGCGGCCCTCCTTGAGGTCCACGTAGGCCGCTTTGATGATGCGCAGCGGATCGAAGCCGGCGTGCTGGAAGAAGCGCTTGTCTTCGGCCGAGATCACGGCGTCGATCACGACCTGGGGGATATCTGCAAAGCGGACCAGGCGGCGCTTCTCGCGGTTGCGATCGGACAGATTGGTGATCAGTTCCGGCTCCAGCAGATACTGCATGCGCTTGGTGTTATCGCGCAGGGAGATGATCTGGGCCACCCGGCCTTCCGAGAACTTGATGACACCGCCCTCCTGGTCGAAGTAGGAATCCGGGCCCGGGAAAACCTCCACCGAGCTGGGCCGGACATTGAACCAGCCCATGCGGTTGCTGCGCGAGTCGCTGTATCCGCCGCGGCGCAGTTGCGCCACGATCTCGGCAGGGGCAATCTCGTCACCGACCGAGACCGCCCGAGGGGCCGCGAAAACCATAGCGGTGGCCTGGAAGGGCCCGGCCCGGAGCTTCTCATCGATGAGTCTGGAGTACCGGACGTAGTAAAAGGTGAAAGCGACCAGCAGCACCACAGCCAGACCAGCCAACACGCCAACTGTCAGCCGGCCCGCCGGACTCAGCAGAAGCCGTACCCAAACGGCCTGACGCGGCACTTGGATGCGTACTCCCACAGGCTTGTCTCTTCCATTATATAAGGATTGTGGATTGTGGAATGTAGATTGTGGACGCATTCCTTCCACCATCCAGTCAATTGCGCGCGCTGGGGTGGAAATGCAGATCGACGGTGTAGAAGGCCAGATCGATGGTCACGGCGTAGCGCACATCGATTTCCAGGTGTTCCTGCCATTGGCGGACCCGCACCTGGTCCGGCCCGATGCGCATGCCCAGGCGAGCCGCCCGCTCGGCCACCCGCACCCGCAGGATCTCCCCGGGACTGTTCTGGTTCTCGGCTTGCATTGTCATCTCCCGGAGAGCCTCCTGAAACCGCTCGTTGCGAAGATAATGCGGGACCAGCAACACCCCAAAGGCCACCAGCAGCGCCACAATGGCCGAACCGGCCAGGACCCGCCAAAGCCCGGCCCGGGGCACTATTTCTGGCTTTTCTCGAGCGAGGTCAGTTCCGTCCACATGTCCTCGTGAGCTTTCCAGCCGGGTGGCTCGAACCCCGAGATTTGAATCTCGGAAACCTCCAGCGTCCCGTGACCGAAGGGGCAGATGTATTCGATGCGCGGCCGCCCCAAGAGCAGCATCTGACCCCAGGAGCCGGTTTCCACCGGCATGCGCAACCGGCGCAGGCAGACCCGGCAGCGGTAGCGCTGATCCAGAATGCACAGGTAGATCAGGCCGCAACCCAGCACAAAGTGCAGACCGGCCGCCAAAGTCCAGGACAGATCGTGCCCGAACGGCTGGCCGATGTTGAGAAACGGCCGGGGAGAAGGCAGCAGCCGCTTGAGGCCGTGCCAGGCGTAGTAGAGAACCAGGACCGCAGCCGCCAGCTTACCCGACAGAAAGGCCCAGTATTTCATGCTCGTTGGTCCGTCGCGGACCCGCCTCACTTCCCAGTTTACCCCCGCACCAGGTTGCGCAGCAGGAACAGCAGGTTGGCGGGGCGCTCGGCCAGACGCCTCATGAAGTAGGGATACCAGGCCCCCCCGTAAGGCACGTAGAGCCGCAGCCGGTAGCCTTGTTGGACCAGTTGCTTCTCAAGGTCCCGGCGAATTCCGTACAGCATCTGGAATTCGAAACCCTCCCCAGGAATGCCGCGCTGGCGCGCAAAGCGCTTGGCCTCCTCGATGATCTTCTGATCGTGGGTCGCCAGCCCGGGGTAGACGCCGCGCTCGAGCAGGATCTTCATCAGGCGCACGTAATTGGCGTTCACGTCGCGCTTCCGGGAAAAGGCGATGCTGTGCGATTCGCTGTAGGCGCCTTTGCACAGGCGTACCGGCACCCCCCGCTGGCACAGCCTCTCCAGGTCCTGTTCGCTGCGGTACAGATACGCCTGGATCACGCCCCGGACGTTGCCGTAGGCCTGGTGCAGATCCAAGACCAGGCGCAGCGTCCGGTCGACGTGCGCATTGGACTCCATGTCCACCTCGATCACCTTGTTCAGGCCGCGAGCCTCCCGGACCAGGCTCTCGACGTGCTGGCGGCACACGGCCTCGGAAAGGTCCAGGCCGAAATGCGTCAGCTTGATCGAGAAGGTCGAGGGAAGCTGCAACTGGGCAACCTGTCGCAGGGCCTCCAGGTAGCCGTCCCGTGTGGCCTGCACTTCCACAGGTGAGGTCACGCTTTCGCCCAGACGGTCCAGTGTGCTCATCACGCCGTTCTGGCTCAAGCGTCCGCACAGGGCCAGGGCGTCCTCCAGGGTCTGGCCTGCGATGAAGCGTGAAACCAGGGGCCGGGCCAGGCGCGAGGTCTCGATCCAGCGCTGGAGCCCTCGGCGGCGGGACAGGAACAACAAGGTGTGGCGCAGGATCATGGCAGAAGCCTAGCCGGGTTCCACCTCAGACCGGCCAGGCTTTCTCGCAGAGGCCGCAGAGGAAACGCAGAGAAGACCTGTTTGATTCTTCTCCGCGCCTCTGCGAGGAATCAAAACTTGACGTCACGGTCCATCCGGGGCGTTCCGCACAGTGCCGTCTTCCACAATGTGCGGATACGGCCCGCGTGACCAGATCCCAAACGAGACCACCGGGAAATCGAATTGCGGCGTGGGCTCAAAATAGCCAGGATACCGCAGGTGCTCCTTCACCACATCATCGTTCAGCGTCACCCCCAGACCCGGCGTCTCCGGAACCGTGATATAGCCCTTGTTCACAATCGGTTTCGGCGCCCCTGTCACCAGATCGCCCCACCAGGGAATGTCCACCGCATGGTTCTCCATGACTACAAAGCTCCTCAAGGTCGCCGCGCAGTGTACGCTGGCCATGCAACCCACCGGTGAGCCGGCAAAGTGGAACACCGTGGGGATGCCGAACTCGTTCGCCAGGTCGGCCGTGCGGTGCGTCTCCAGAATCCCTCCCGACGTCTCCATGTCCGGCTGAATCAGATCCACGGCATTGTTCTCAATCAGGTTCCTGAACCCATCCAGCCCGAAGATGTCTTCACCGGTCAGGGTGGGAGTGACCACCGCCTGGGTGATTTCCTTCAAACCCCGCCACTCCCGCCAGTCGATCAGGTCCTCCAGCCAGGCCAGTTCGTAAGGTGCAAAGGCGTTGCCCAAGCGGATGGCATCCGGGACGCGCAGGCGGCCGTAATGGTCAGTCGCCAGCGGCACGTCATACCCGATGGCGTCGCGGATCGCCGCCAGGTATTCGCACATGTACTTCAGCCCCTTTTCGGTCGGCGTCCCATCCCGCACCGCGCCCGGCCGGTTGCGGACCAGGCCCACCCCGATGTCGGCCTTGAAGAACGTGAACCCTTCTTTCTTGCGGTCGAGCATCCGTTGGGCGTACACCTTGGCGTCGCTGGACGGCGTGGTGTCGCAGTAGATCCGGATCCTGTCCCGCCGCTTGTCGCCCACCAGCCGATAGGCCGGCACCCCGAGTACCTTCCCCGCAATATCGTGCAACGCCATGTCGATGGCGCTGAAACCACCCCCCAAACGCCCGTGGCCCGCGTAGGGCTTGATGCGATCCAGGTTGGACTCAACATCCAGCGGGTTGCGCCCCATCAGGATCGGTTTCAGAACCAAGGCCTGCCCTTTCACGCCTCCATCGCGCACCTCCCCCAGCCCGTACACGTCCTGGTTGGTGTCCATGCGGATGATCGGATAGTCGAAGTTGGAGGCCACCGTGCAGGCCCGGATATCGGTGATCTTCAGACCGCTCGGAGCGGATCGGGTGTTGACGCCCCTGGACCTTTGGGCTTGGGCGCCCAGAGGCGGCTCCGAAACTTTGAACGTGGATGCCAGCGCAGCCGCGCCGGTGGCTTGACCCAGCAGTTTCCTGCGGGTCGTTCCGGATTGCTGTTTGAATTTCATCATAAGAAGAGTCCTCGCTCTCGGCGACATCAACTGCGCGCGGTTTTCTCCAGCAGCGGCGCCAGAAAGTTGTAGGCCTGGGCGATGCGCTGGTCCAGAATCTCGGCCGTCACCGGACCGCCCTTGCCGTCCACGCGCTCGACCGCCAACGGCCCGCGGAAGCCTCCGGCAAACAGAGTGCGAAACATCAGTGCGTGATCGATCTGGCCGCTGCCCGGCACCGGAAAGTCAGCTTCGGCGCGCCCGCCCTGGTAGTCCTTGATGCAAACCGCCTTGACGAACGGCGCCAGGTCCGGCAGGTCCGGGTCGGGGTTGATGCCTTCATAAAAGGACACGTTCCCGGCGTCCCAGCAGATCTTGAAACGCTCCGAGACGATCCGTTTCACCACCTTCAGGCACGCGGCAGCCGTGGCGGTAATCCCGGTGTGCGGCTTGAGCGTGATGGTCACGCCGATGGACTCGGCGTGCCGCACGCCCTGCTCCAGCGCCGCGTAGAATTCGTCGCATTCCTTCTCCCAGTCGCGGGCGCGTTTGGGCACGTTGGGGAATTTGGTGTAATACCAGGGGCCGGCGCCGACCACGGTTTTCATCCCCAACTCCGCGGCAAGATCCAGCTCGCCGAGGTAGGTCTTCATGCCATCCGGCTTACGAATGTCCATCCCCAGGCCCGCAAAGGCCATAAATGGTTCCAGGCCCGCGTCTTTGAACTGCCGCTTGAGTTCGGCGCGCTCGGCAGAGGTGAGCGTTGGCACAAAGACTGGTTTGCGCTCGTGCGTGCCGGTAGGCATCACGTAGCGGTAGCCGGCCTTGCGGATGCCCTCCAGCGCACGGGAGAGCGGGAAGCTGCGATAGGGCAGCGTCTGACAGCCCAGTTGATAGGGCTCGGAGGCGGCCCGCAACGGCAGGCCGGCAAGACCCGCCAGGCCCGCGGCGTGCTTGAGGAATTGTCGTTTTGTGAGGTTCATCTTGGTCATCCTTCATGGATCGCGCGTTTGGCGGGGTCGTAAACCATCCGCCTGCCGCGCAGGTACGCCTCGTCCGCCATGATGCAGGCCACCGCGTGGTTGTAGCCGTCGTCAATGGTGGCGTTGGGCGGTTTGCGGGTGCGCAGGCACTCGAACCAATTCTTCATGTGGGGAGTGCTCTCGACCTCGGGAATCTTGGCCCCTCGCGCGATGCGGTCCTGCTCACCCGAGCCTTCGCCGCTGAGCACCCAGGGCTTGTCCCAGCTCGTGGCATCCATGACGCCGCGCGTCCCGATGAACTTCAGGAAGCTGTTGGCGTTGGTGCCGAAGGTGGTGTTGTAGCGGACCAGGAAACCTTCTTCGGGATACTCCAGGACCACTTCGATCGAGTCCGGCGCGGTGCGGGCGTCCTTCCAGCGGTAGATCCCGCCGAGGGCCACCACGCGCTTGGGATACTTGGCCCCGGTGACGAAGTGAACCAAGTCGACGAAGTGGGCCATGAAGCCGGTGTGCGGGCCGCGCGAAAACTCGTGGTAGCCGTACCATCCGGCGTACTGGTCGGCATTGAAGGGGCGGAACTTGCGGTGCATCAGGAAAGCCTTCCAATCCACGTCGGCTTCGCTGACCGGGCGGGCCCCGGTTCCGTGCCAGTAGGGCCGGTAACCGTTGCGGGACTGTTCGATCTTGATGATCTTGCCGAGCCCGCCCGAGGCTGCGAAGGCGCGTCCGGCAGCCGAGGGAGGCCAGCTTCGCACTTGGGTGCCGACCTGTACCACCCGGTCGCTCTTCTTCACCGTGTCCACGGCCTCGATCAGTTCTTTCATCTCCATGGCCATGGGTTTTTCGACGTACGCGTCTTTGCCCGCCCGGATGGCGGCCGAGAGTTGGGTGCAATGCTGATGGTCGGGGGTCGATATCAGGACCGCATCCACCTCCTTCAGCGCCAGCACCTCCTGGTAGTGGACGAGCTGCCGGGGCTCCTTCCCGGTGGCCTGTTTGACCGCCGCAGCGGCCTTTTCGCGTTGCTGCCGCCAGGTATCGCACACCGCCGTCACTTGGACGTTCATGTCGGGGCCGAATTGCAGGCACTCCCGGAGCAGGCCGCGCCCGCCGCAACCGATGACCGCCACGCCGATGCGCTCGTTTGCGCCCAGAACCCGCTCGGACTGCGCGGCCGCCAGCGAGGCCGCAGCCATAAACTGCCGTCTGTTGAAACCGGATTTATTCACGTTTTAGACTCCTCTAGATTCTAGCGAGGTTCCACCCCACACCGAACAGCTTGCTCACCGCAGAGACGCCGAGATCGCAGAGCCAGCGCAGAGAAAGCCTGTTTGATTCTTCTTTGCGCAATCTCCGCGTCCTCTGCGCCTCCGCGGCGAATCAAAACTTCACTCGTTTGCACCATGTCTCCGGGGTCAAGGCCGCTAACCTCGAAGATCCTCAACAAAACCACTCCAACATTTCCGGGCCGCGGCCGCTCGGACAGCGCCGCCCGCTCGGCTATTCTGACTCCTGGCTCCTGACTCCCATCCGTCCGGATCATGGGCGAAGCCTTTGCTTAGAATTCTACGCGCAAACGCATCTCCATCGCTCGGTGGAAGGCGTAGTCGCGGACGCCACTGACGACCCCGACCGAACCGGGCACCGAGATGTTGCTGCTGGGAAGCGTGAAGTTGGGATGGTTGAATAAGTTCGAGACGGCCGCGATGTATTGGAGGCCGAATCGCTCACTGATCTTGAAACGTTTTCCGAGCGACAAGTGGTGCTGGTGCAATCCCGGGCCTTCCAAAATATTCACGCCGGCATTGCCGAAACGGCCCCCCGGCGGCACAACAAAAGCCGAGGCGTCGAACCAGCGGTCGATGCTGCGCTGGCTGGCGGGCAGGTTGCCGTTCGCGATCCGGTCCGGTCGCCCTCCAGAAGTGTTGGTGTTGGAGGGATCCGAGCCCGAGAAACTCGGCGAGAAGAACTGCCCGGTCTCCAGAAATGCGATCCAGTAAAGCTGCCATCCTCCGATGATCTGATCGACCGCGCCGGAAGAAGCGGAGAAGTACCGCTTACCGCGCCCGAGCGGCACCTGCCAGATTGCATTCGCCACCACCCGGTGGCGGGATGCGTAAGCGTCCCGGTTCCAGCCCAGCGGCGCGTAGGGGTTCTCGAGGTTCCCCACGTTGGAGTAACTGGAGGCCCAGGTCCAGTGCGCATCGAAGGTCAACTGCCCCACCTTGCGCTGCCCCTCCAGGGTCAGCGCGTTGTAATTGGCGGCGCCGTCGGAGCGCGTGATCGAGGCTCCCACGAACTGCGGGTACGGCCGGCGGCTCGCGGTGAAAGGGATCAGGCTGGCTTGCGGCTTGTTGATCCCGGTGCTGTAATTCAAACCGCGCGAGCGCGAGCCGAGATAGGAAAGGCGCAATCCGACGTCGCGAACCTGGCGCTCCATCGTGAAATTGAATTGATTTATGCGGCCATTCTCGGTGTCTGGCGTATAACCCGTGATGCTCTGGGAAGGGATTGTGCCGGCTACCGATCCGGCGGGAAACGGATTGGGGAAGGCGAACAGCGGCATGCCATCCTGGATGGTGTTGTAGAAGGTCTCGCTGATCTGGTAGGGGCCGCCGCCCTGGACGCGCGCGTAGTGGCCCAAATACTCCGTGAAGCTGCCGTAAGCGCCGCGGAAAACCGTGTTGCCTGCAAACGGCCGGTAGGCGAAGCCGACCCGCGGCTCGAAGTTCCTCATGGTGGGGCTCTCCTGCGCGTTACCCGTCACCACCTTGATGGTGTTGGTGGGATAGAGCGGGCTGATTGATTTCAGCGCCGCCTGGGGTACGATCACGTTGCCGCTGACCGGGTCCCAGTTGTAAATCAGCCCATCGTCGTAAGACGCTGGGCCGAAATGGTCCCAGCGCATCCCGAGATCCAACGTCAGCCGGCTGTTGACCTTGAAGGCGTCCTGGAGGTAGAGACCCAATTCGCTATCCCGCCGGGTACGATTGGTCAGCGGGTCGAGCCGCTGGCTGGAATAGGGCAGCCCCAGCAGAAAGTCTGCATAAGCATGCCCGGTCAGGGAACCGTTGAAGGTGAAGATGCCGTAGTTGCCTTCCGGCACAGAGCCGTTAAAATTCCAGAAGGGCTTGTACTCTCCGCCGAACTTGAGGACGTGCCGCTCTTTGACCCAGGTGACGGAGTCGGCGTAGGCCCAGTACTTGGAGTTCTCGATGTTGCCGCCGGGCTGCGTGCGCAACGCGGAGTACCCGGTGATGTTCATGGTCGGAAATCCTTCCGCGCTCAGGCCCTTGGGATTGACGCCCTGGATACCAAGGTCCTTCACCGCCTCGTCGCCTTTGAAGGGCGTGAATGCGTCCACCGTGCTGCCGTCGGTAACTCGAATGATGTACATACTGAAGCGGAAAGTATTGACCAGTGCGGGACTAAAGACGTGCGTGTCCTCGATGACCATTTCGTTGTTGAAGCGCAGGCGGGTCCAGGTGAAAGCGGGATAGTTCGAAGGAAGAACGAAGAAGGTCCAGTTGGTGGTCAGGCGGCCGAACAGCGTGTTCTTCTCCGAGATCTTATGGTCGATGCGCTGCATGATGAAGTCGTTGCGCCAAATGTCGCCGGGGTAGGGGTGTTGGTACTGGAAGTTGCGGTTCAGGTCGTTGGGACCGCCTTGGTTGGGAGCCGGCAGGTACTTGTCCTGGGTCTTCAGGGAAACCGAGTTGAACCGGGCGGACGGGATGATATTTCCTGGGAAGGGCGCGCCCGTCAGCGGGTCTTTGATGGCCACCGGTTTGGCGAGCCCGAGCAGTTGCGAAAAATCCCCCTGGCGCATCGGGTTGGTGGGGACGTCTCTCAAGTAGAAGCTCTTGCTGGGAATCCGCTCGCCGTCCCAGGAGGCATAGAAGAATGTGCGGTCCTTGCGGATCGGTCCGGAGATGCTGTCCGCCATGATGTGAGTATGGGCCACGGGCTTGCGGACTTGGAAGAAATCGCGCGCGGCCCAGGCGGAGTTGTTGTGCCAGTACGCGGCGCGGCCGTGGAATTCGTTGGAGCCCGATTTGCTGACCAAGTTGTAATAGCCGACGCGGGCGTACTCCGCGGAGTTGTTGCCCACCACGGCGGTGACTTCCTGCATGTCCTGCATGTTCATGGTCTGGAAGACGTCGCCGTCGTTGGTGTGGCCGTCGACTCCCGCGGCCATCTGGGCGGCCGGTTGCCCTCCGTACTGCATGGTCCACCGGCTTCCCGCGTTCTGGATGTTAGCCAGGGTGGTCAGCACCAGGGTCGGGTAGAATGAGGCGTCGCCGCCCACCCAGGGGGTGTCCTCGTACTGCCTGTGCGTGATCCCGCCCTGGAGTTTGACGCTGTCGGTAGAGATCACGGCGGCGTCGGCGCGGATGGTCACTTCGGAGCCCACGGCGCCCAACTGGAAGCCGATATCGATCCTGCGGATCTGGCTGCTTTCCAGAATGATGTTGTCGGCGACGAAGTTCTTGAAACCCTCACTCATGGCCACCAAGCGGTAGGTGCCCCGTTGGAGGTCCGGGATCTCGAAATCCCCGGCCTCGTTGGTCTTGGTGGTCCGTTTGAGACCGGTCTCGAGGTTGGTGAGAGATACATCCACACCGACGACTACCGCGCCAGTCGGGTCCGTGGCATTCCCGCGCACGGTGGACAAGATGGTCTGTGCCAGCGACAAGGAGCAACAAACCAAAAGACTGATCAGCAACCCTGTTTTGAACATCGAGCCTCCTTATGAGAGCGGTAATTTGACGGGTCTTCCTTCGCGGACCGAGATTTCGGTGGCCAGGCAGATTTCGTGTGTCTTCACGGCGTCCGCGATGTTACAGTGCGACTCGCGATCATTGATGATGCAATCCACCAGATGATTGATTTCAGCCACGAACGGGTGGTGGGTCACAGCGGGGGTGTCCGGCAGGATGGTTGGGATCGTGGCCCAGCCCGTTTGCCCGGGCCAGCGGGAGGTGAAGAACTGGTTGTTGCGGATGGTGCCCCGGTCGCCCATCAACAGAATGTTGAAGGCGTAGGGCATGACACATTCAAGCGAACTGGTCACTTTGCCCACAGTCCCATCAGCGAACTTCACAATGGTGATGCTGGTGGGTTCGTATTCGTAGCCGATGGGGTTGCTCTTGCTGAAGGTGGCGCAGGCGGTAACTTCGGCGGCTTCCTTGCCGACAAACCAGCGCAAGGCATCGACCGCGTGACAGCCTCCGGTCAGGATGCTGCTGCCGCCGTAAGCCTTCTTCGAGACCCACTGATATCCGCTATAGCTGCGGCCGAGACCGTGCAAGTAGTCGGTCTCCGCATAGAAGAGTTCACCGATGGTGTTTTGCGCAAGGATCGCCTTGATGATTTCGACCAAAGGGTTCCAGCGCACGACGAAGCCCGCCAGACTCTTCACGTTGGCCTTCCGCACTGCCGCCGCGAGGGCGTGAAGGCCTTGGAGGTCCAGCGCGACGGGCTTTTCGACGAGGATGTGGCGCCCGGATTCGGCGCAGGCAATTCCCTGTTCGACATGCAGATGATGGGGCGTGCAGATGGCGACGATGTGAATCGCCTCGTTCTTCAGCATCTCCCGGAGGTCGGTGTAGCTGCGGCAACGTTGGAGTCCGTGTTCCTGTGCCTTGGCCTCGGCGCGCGCAAGTTCGCGGCTCAGAATGGCAACGACTTCGGTATGCGGGTTTTGCTGAAACGCCTTGATGTGTTCTCCAGACACGTCCCCCGTGCCGAGAATGGCGACTTTAAGCGGTTTGCTCATATTGTTCTCGAGCATGTGCTGAAATGGAGCCCCACTTCCTCAGGTCACCAGATATCCTACACCCAGCCGCCTTTGCGTGCAAGGCTACAGTACGGAAATCCCTGCCGCTCAAGGGCGGGCGACCAGGCTCCCCGCTTCAGAGTACATGGCCAGGATGTTCTCCGGCGGCGTATCCACTTGGATATTGTGGGTGGGCGCCAGGATGTAGCCGCCGTCCCGCGCCAGCACCTCGATGCGCTCGCGGGCCACCCGGCGCACATCCTCCACGCTGCCGCGCGGCAGCGTGCTCTGCACGTCCATGCCGCCGTGGAAACACAAGCGGTCTCCGAACTTCGCCTTGATTTCGGCCGGATCCATGCCGTCCGCGCTGAACTGCAAGGCGTCCAGCACGTCCGTTCCGATCTCGATCAGCCCGGGGATGAACGGCCGCACCGCGCCGCAGGAGTGGTACATGACTCGCGCCCCGAGTTCGTGAATGCGCCGGTTCAGGCGCTCGTGGTGCGGGGCGATAAGTTGGCGCCACATGCGCGGGGATACCGTCGGCCCGTGCTGGTGGGCGAGATCGTCGCTGGTCCAAATCAGGTCGATTCGGTCCCCCGCTGCAGCCATCACGCGCTCCAGAAGGCCGAGGTAGAAATCCGTCACGCGCCGCATGATCTCGTAAGCCAGATCGGGCCGCGTCGCCATGTCCATGAGGAACTGCTCCAGGCCGCGGAGATACCACGCGATCTCGAACATTCCTCCGGGGTCGCCGAACTCGCCGAGCGCCATGGCGTACTCGCCTTGCGCGTCCAACTGGCGGATCTGCCCGGCCAGGGCGGCGGCGTCCCACCACTCCACCCGAGGCCAGGCATAGTCCTCGAGTTCACTCACGTCCTCGAAGCCCGCCAGTGGGTGGGCCACCATCTCGTCGTAGGCGCCGTGCTCGTGCGGCACGCGGCGCCGGTACACACCCCAGGCGTCAGTCCAGGTTCCATCGGGTTCGCGGCGGAGCGGCGGTCCGATGTAGGGCTGCCGCGGATGCCGCATGTCAACGCCTAAGTGGCGCAGCATGGCTTCCGCATTCCCGATCCCGGCGTGGTCTTGCAGCCTGGCCCAGGTCTCAGGCGTAGCCATGAAGTCCACCGGCGGCCGGTCAGTCTCCTGATGCGCAAGTGCCAGGAGGACCCGCTCGCGGCCTGTCAGCGCAGACACGGTTGGCGGCACTCCCCGGAGCAAGGCATGCACACGGCGGCAAGACCGCCCAGCCGCAAACAGTTCCACGCTGATGCGCTCGTTTGCGCCCAGGACCCGTTTGGCATTCTACCCGGTGTTTCCAGGCCCATCGCCAATCCCCCGGGCCGCCTTCCCCGATCCCGGGGCGGGTTCACTACAAACCTCCCTTAGGCTGCTTTTGACTCGGGCGCCTGGGCGGCGCCTTCTGCCAATCCACGCCGGCGCGCCCATTCAAATCCCAAACCACGCGCCCATTGCGGACCGTCAGTTCACACTCCAACTTCTGCGTCCCGGAAAAACGCAGGTTGTTCGCGTCGAGGAACCCGAAATCTCCGGTCCTCAGGCGCAGCACAGCCACGTCGGCGCCCGCGCCCACGCTCAGATTGCCCAACTCGGGACGCTTGATTTCCTGAGCCGGGTTCACAGTGGACATTTTGATCACGTCTGCCAGGCTCACCCCGAGATTCAGGATTTTCGACATGGTGTTTGTCATGTCCTTCATTCCGGCGTTCATGCTTTGAACGTGCAGGTCGGTCGAGATGGAGTCGGGGACGAAACCTTGCCGGATGGCGGGAACGGCCTGGCGCCAGGAGAAGCTGCCGCCGCCGTGGCCCAGGTCGAAGATAATGCCGCGTTTGCGGGCCTCAAACAGGTAGGGCAAGACGCGGCCTTCCTCGTCGAGCATGGGCACTGCCGAGAGATAGGTATGGGTGTAAATGTCGCCGGGTCTGAGCTTGTGCAGGACCAAGTCCTGGAAAGGGCGTTCGGGTCGGAAGGTGGCGAAGTCAACCATGACCGGGAGATTGGCCAGTGTTCCGGCTTCCACGGCGCGCTCGTAGGGCACCCAATCCGGGCCGGCGTAATGAGCGATCTTGATGCCCACAACGAGGTCCCGGTACTGCTTGGCGGTCTCAGCCGTGCGAGCGGGGTCCATATCCGTGACGTCCTGCTCGACAGTCGTCCGCCCACCCATGCCGCGGCCGACGATATTCAACATGGCGAGCACGCGGGTGAGGGACCGGTCCACGGCCTGTTGCTTGAAGTCGGCGAAGTTGCGCCATCCGGAGCAGCCTGCATCGACCACGGTGGTTACGCCGCTGCGAAGGGTGAAACCGTCGGCGCGGACGCTGAACTCCCCGGTGTACTCGCCGCTCATAGTCCCGGCGAAGACGTGGACGTGCATGTCGACCAGCCCCGGAACCACCAGCAGACCGTCTACCGGGACAACCCTCCGCGCCTGGCTGGCCGCGATGTCGGGCGCCACCTGCGCGATTTTCCCGCCGGCAATGGCCACGTCCATCACCGCGTCGATTTTGTTCTTGGGGTCGATGACGCGCCCGCCCTTCAGCAGCATGTCATACGGCGCCTGCGCCGCGGCCACGCCGGCAATCAAGAGCGACCACGGCAAATGATACCTGAACGGCCTCATGGGTTCTCCTCCATCTGGACAGTATAGAGCAACCGTCAGAACCAGACGGTTTGAACTCATCGGAACTTCAGACGGGGCTGCCAGGTGCCTCCCACCACCGCAGCACGCGCAGCGCGCGGAGGGTGTTCCAGCGGCTGGGCTGGCCGGGGGTCTCGAGCTCAAAATAGGTCCGCCCGGGATAGCGGTTCTGGAGGAGCCAGCGCCCGTCTGTCCTCCTCCGCTGTGCGACCATCCCGATGGCCTCCTGGAGGCGCTCATCGTGCCCGGCGCGGCACTCCTGGAAGTAGTCCAGGGCGCGCAGGATGTCATAGTGCCAGCGCGGCGGGAATGCGAAGCGCGTCATGGCCGGTTTCACCACTTCTCCTGTGCGGTGAGACCGGAACAGCCGGTGAACCAGCAGGAATTCGCGGGCCCGGCGTTGCGCGTCGCGGGCCTCACCCGCCAGCTTGGCGCCCAGTTTCTCGTACTCCCGCAGGCCCTCCAGTACCATGATGGTGGTGTGAAATGAGCCGTGGGTGGCGCCCCTGTAGGTTTGGCAGTTCGCGCCGCCGTCCTTCATCTGCTGCCGCAGCAGGTGATCCGCCAGAACCTCCACGCGCTGGTCGCCTGGCAGGAAGTATGCCGCCAGGGAGAGGACCATTCCAGTCACACAGGTCTCACTGCGCGTGCATCTGTAAGCAGTCCAGAAGTTGATGCCGCCGTCGCGGTAGACGCCGTGGTCCAGCAGGAGCCGGCAGCCCGCCCGCGCCTGTGCGTTCCCGGCAGGCAGCCCGAAGCTGCGCAGCAGCAGAAGCGTGTAGGTCGTGGAAGTCCATTTCGGGGTGTAGAGACCGCCGCCCCAGAGACCAGCCGGGTCTTGCCGGGCGAGCAACCTGGCGCCCCAGCCGGCTTCGGCCACCCGGCGCCGCTCCTGGGCGACCGTCCGGGCGCCGCGGTCCAGCAGGTCCTGCAAGGTCTGCCAGCGGATGGCGGGATCGCCCTCCAGCAGCCAGCCGACGACGGTGTCTTCGAGCCTGTCCGGTTCCATGTACACTAACCTACAGGAGGAATAGCAGATGCACAGACCGGCACACAAGTTGGGGGTCTGGGCGGCCTTGGGTCTGGTTTGTTCCCTGGTCCTGGCGCAGGCCCAGAGTAAACCGAACTTCAGCGGGACCTGGAAAGTGAACAACACCAAGAGCGATTTCGGCCCCATGCCCGCGCCGCAGAGCAGCACCAGTAAGATTGACCACAAAGAACCCAGCCTCAAGATTGCGACCACCTGGGTTGGGGATCAGGGCGAGTTGACCTTCGAGTCCGCGTACACCACCGACGGTAAAGAGAGCACCAATTCCTTTCGCAATATGGAGTTCAAGAGCAAGGCCACCTGGGAGGGCAGTACCCTGCTGATCGCATCCAAGGGCAGCACGGACTCCGGCGAGTTCACCATGAAAGACAAATGGAGCCTCTCGGAGGACGGTAAGACCTTCACCGTGGTCCGGGCCTTTTCCGGCCCCATGGGAGAAGCCACCCAGACGCTGATTCACGAGAAGCAGTGAGCCCACCCAAGAAGATCGACTTTGTCTTCTTCGATGCCGGCGGCGGGCACCGCAGCGCCGCCAATGCCCTGCGCCTGGTCATCGAACAGCAGCAGCGGCCATGGGAGATCCGCCTGGTCAATCTGCAGGAGCTGCTGGACCCGCTGGATGTGTTCCGCAAGCTGACCGGTCTGCGCCTCCAGGACATTTACAACCTGCTGCTGAAGAAAGGCTGGACCCTGGGCTCGCCGCAACTGACCCGCGGCATGCACCTGGTCATCCGCCTATACCATCGCAAGCAGGTGCGCCTGCTGGAGACCTTCTGGCGGCACAGCCCGCCGGATCTGGCGGTTTCGGTGGTCCCTAATTTCAACCGGGCGCTGCGGGAAAGTCTGGCGCAGGCCGCGCCGGGAACGCCTTTTGTGACCATTTTGACTGATCTGGCGGACTACCCGCCGCACTTCTGGATGGAACGGCAAGAGCAGTTTTTGATCTGCGGTTCCCAGCGCGCCGTCGAGCAAGCGCGTGAGTTGGGCCACTCGGATGAGCGGATTTTCCGGACCTCCGGCATGATCCTCGACCCGCGCTTCTATGAGCCGATCACCCTCGACCGGCACGGCGAGCGGCAGCGCCTGGGCCTCCATCCGGATCGCGCCACCGGGCTGGTGCTGTTCGGCGGGCAGGGCTCGCGCGTGATGCTGGACATCGCGCGGCGCTTGGATTACTCGGGACTGCCGTTACAGCTCATCTTCATCTGTGGGCACAACCGGAAGCTCTTTCAGGCCCTGTGCCGCGGCAAGCACCGGCTGCGCAGGCTGGTGGAAGGCTTCACCACCGAGGTGCCGTACTACATGCATCTCGCGGACTTCTTCATCGGTAAGCCGGGTCCGGGCAGCCTCAGCGAGGCGCTGGCCATGAAGCTGCCGGTCATCGTCGAGCGCAACGCCTGGACCCTGCCCCAGGAGCGCTACAACGCCGAGTGGATCATCGAGAAGCAAGTCGGG
>Ga0315280_10005584_pt1 | contig 17828 bp, 24 predicted proteins | sample YL17G06_40_MG_FD_203697 | JGI IMG/M metagenome (GOLD analysis project Ga0315280, IMG submission 203697) | Sediment microbial communities from Yellowstone Lake, YNP, Wyoming, USA - YL17G06_40 | ecosystem: Environmental > Aquatic > Freshwater > Lake > Sediment | place: USA: Wyoming | collected... | reverse complement strand
GCATGGGGGCTTTCTTCACCCATACCCGAAAGTAAAGATGCCTGTTGCGCCCAACGAATGTCTGCACGCGGATTCCATGCCTAATTCTATCAGGCCTTTCATCTCCTCGTAGAAGGAGCAGCTTTCATAGATCAGAATCATGAAGTTCGAGGCGTTGTGCCGGCCAGTTTGAAGGTTTCAGCGTAGAGGTTGGCGCCTAGGGCTACTAGCGTGAATCCCCAGATTGCGAGAATCTCGACCGGGTGACCTGAGTAGTGCCATCCCTCTATAGATCCTTTAAGGAAGGATAGGTCTGAGAGCATTCCTATGGCTACGCCGCCGCTGATGAGACCCCACACTCGCCCTAAGATTCCCCGCTGGAACAATAACAAGTTCAGTATAGCGAGGGATAACAGGATGCTATCGAGAATCGTATAGATGATTCCCATCGCAGCCTCCAGCAAGTCTACGCCGACAAGTCTGAACGGGTTGACGATGGCTAGAGATGCCGCCGTTACAGCGAAGAATATCGCTAGCGCGATTAACAGTGTCAAACGCTTCAACCCTTCTGACATCTCACGCCATAGAATCTCGAAGCTACGCGCATATGACCAGAGGCCCAAAATTATGAGGATCTCTCCTAGAACCCACATTACATCTATTTGAGAGGGATAAGGCCGCTCAACCCCGGCTACGAGGCTATACACCACCTCCGCCACCTGCGCCACAACCCAGAAGGCGAGACCGATCGTCATCGCAGAGAACGCTCTCATTAACCGGTCTCTGAAGCCCCACCCCGACACCCCCACTGCACGATGGAAACTGGCTGCTGCTATCGATATGATTGCGATGTAAGCAACTGCTGATATGGCTTCAGATGGCATACTTCCTGGCGTAACCAAGTTTATTACATACGGGATTGTTAGCGCCGCAGCAACGGCCATCAAGTATGATTTATTCATCATCGTTCACCATCAATGGAACGGTTCTTATCCGTTTCCTTAAACGTGTATTTTTGTATACACGTTCTCGTTCGGAGCGTTGGCGGCTTCTTCAGTCCAGCCTTCTCTCCAGCTGTCAGACACAGCAGGAGTGTACAGGTATTCACTCCTCAAAAGCTGCCAAGAGGCGTCCGCACTCACGGCAAACGGTTGGCCGCATAGGCGTAGACCACGCAGGAGTATTGCCAGTGAGGCAAGCCTGTTCCTGTCGTAGTCTCCGCCACATTTCTCGCATCTGCTCATTGCCCAGGTTGGGTGCTTTATCTTACCACCGCATACGGGACATCTCGATGAGGTCCCTCTTGGGCTCACATATATGGTTCTCTTTGAAGACTTGTACTCTATGATTGATTGATACATGCGATATGGCCATCTGTTTAGGTATGTTCGAAGCTTCTTGCTCTTCTCTGCGTTTCCGTTCTCTTTTATTCCAGTCAGCCTCTCGAAGATGAATGAGGCATCATGATTCTTTCCAGCTTCTTCGGTCGATAGCTTCTGTAATGCATCTTTGATGCGATTCCTTTGCCTACCTCTAGTCTCTCCGAGTTTATTATTCCTCTTTTTTGGATTCTTTATGTGCAGTTAAAGCCTCCTCCTCCTTCTTGAAAAATCGTTCTGTATCCTTGCATTCTTACTGATAGGCTCTTTCTTCACTTGCTGAAGCTTGACGATTCCATCCTTCTTTGATGCTATCGTTGAGTCTATTGTGGAGAAGTTGAGGTCGGAGGCTATGAACTTGCCGCCGAGGGGTTTGTCGCCCTCACTCACAACGAAAGTTATGGAGAGCCTTCTATCAGTTATGAGTAATTCTGATGCTCTTCCATCACTGTATTCATTCCACTTCTTGTGCTTCGGAGTAAACGTGATGTACTCATGCTTGAAGGGTTGAAGGGTTATCCTGACAGATGCTGAGCCGTCATTTGTTTGCTCTGTTTTGAATAGCTCCGCATCCATCCTCATTGTAAGTCTCTTCACCTTAGGCATCGCCAGCTTCTTATGCTTCTTTTTGTAGGATTTGAGTAGAGCTACTGCGTTTCTGCATAAAGGGTTAACGTGATGCCTAGCATAATCATAGCGAGGGTAGAACCATTCTCTGAGTTTCCTCCTCAACGCTATCGGATTTGGAACCCTATTGTCATTCTCTTTCGCCATGACATATGCATATGCAAGAGCCATCCTCAACGCATCTCTCATATCATTGAGATATGATAGAATAGATTCGCTTGGCTGGTATTCTATGGCTATGGTTCTCTTCTCTCCCTTCGACCTCCAGGGATGGCTCACTGCACTGTCACCTTCTTCACTGCTTGTAGAAGCTTCTTTGCCTTGTGGCTTCTGAGGCCGTAGAGCTTAGCTGAGAACGAAGTTATTATGGCTGTCAGATCCTGAACCAGCTCCTCCTGTGGCGAAATAGCTTCTTTGCCGTTAACCACCACTATCTCTGTTCCATATTTGCTGCATATCCAGCATAAAATTTAGCTATTACTATCCCTTCTCCGTCATAACTCAGGAAAACTAGCATATTGCTAGTGAAATTCTTCATCGCCCATTCAAAACCCTCCTAGCAGCATCCACACAATCCTTAAACGATAAGCCTTCTCCTTCATTGAATTCAAGGCCTAGACGAGTGTACAAACGCTTCAAAATCACCTTCTCCAAGACATGGGCGCCTACGCCGAAGACCCCTTCCAGCGCCTTCGAGAACTCCTCAAGTCTGTCAGGCAACTCCTCCCTCTTAAGGCCTCTCCGCGCTTCAAGATACCTATAGACCGCTTGGCGGAGCTCATTACCAAGCGCCAAGAACCCTTCGTCAACCGCTTCCAGAAGCATCCGATTGAAGTCCTGCTCATCCACCAGTCTTCCCTGCCCTTCTAGAAATCTAATTTGGGAAAAACCAGTGCTCTGCAGCGCCACATAAAAGAATAACGTGAGAATCGAGCATTTTAACCTTCTCGACAATGCTCATCTCAATCAGATCCTAAATCTCATCATAAAAGAGGCAGCTCTCATAGGGCGAGATGATCGAGCTCAAGGTACTCCGGTTCCCCTCGGGGCAATGAACCAATGTTCTTCAGCCAGATATACGCACTGTAACCTGGATAGAGAAGAGTCGGTGACATGAATGGTTCGAAATTCTTGCGAAGAGAAGCGCACTGTAAGCTAGTGTAGCTTTAGTGGCTCAGGGGCGAGAATCATGCAAGCGTGTCTAAGCTCGCGGACAAGCAGTCCGTCGAACGGTCGCGCCTTCGGTGTGCACTAAGGCTTATGGATTAGAGGCATTTGCAGGTTTCCTCAGGATTTCAATGAGAGTTGTCATCTGAAGATTCCAATGGCCAAGACGAAATTCTGAACTATTTCTAGGACGGTTTCGATGCGATGCGCTGGCTAAGGACTGTTTTCATGTCCCTAGAACCCGTTAGGGCGAGTTACAAAGGCCATATATTCGCGCGCTTTTCTTCATAATTGGCTATTGTACATCGGGATCAGAGGCGATGATCTGTTGGAGGCTCTAACCGTTTTTGCCAAGGCGGATATTTCCTGTCTTCTCGACACCCAGGCCTTTGCTAGAAAGAATGAAGTTATCGCTGAATGCCTAAGGGAACTTCTAGATAGTTCTAGTTTTAGGCTTGAGAGAATAATATTCCCAGATAGTTCTTCAGCTAGTCAAACCAAAATCGTCGCTCTGTTCAGTTTGGTTGCGAAGACTTCGCATGAAACTGCGTTAAACGAGTTTGAAGATATAGTTAACTATATTAACGAAGAAACGGGATGGAAGTTCGAAAGACCCCCCTTGATTCAACCGATCTAGCTTCCGGCAAAACTAACGACGCTGAGAAAGAGCTAGAAGTAAGCGATACTGTGCCTCACATGCACAAAAGCTAGCTAGATCACAAGTTTTTCTACATGTATTCCGAAAGGATGAGTCCGTTGTAGCGTAGCGAAGATAAAAGCGGGACCATTTAACTTCCACTACAATGGATTTGAAGAATTAAGGCTGGCCACACAAAATAGTTTTAGGGGATTCCTCCCCTAACGTGAGGGAAGAAATTATTGTGTGTGAAGAGATGAAAAGTCTCTAATCCTCGTTGGCGTATCGGTGCTCTGCGGTTGGTAAGCCCGATGGTGCGCTGACCAGTACCGGCCGGGTGTGTGAATGGGCAGTCTTCTGGAGCGGCTCATTGAATGCGCTTTTCGCGCGGATAGGTGAGTGCCGCGTTTAAGCCAACCGAAAAATGGAGGTGAAGTAGAAATGGCAGTCTATGTTGGAATAGACGTGCATAAACGATTCTGCCAAGTAGCTTTGATGGATGAAGATGGATTAATCCTAGGTGAAACGAGATTCGAGAATACCTTGGAAGGAGCCTCCTGCCTAATCAACCTTGCAAGATCCATCGATCCATTCTTAATGAGTCTTTTAAGGGTCTGTTACATAATTGACTGATGACAGTTCTGTAAGTGTCTTATCCTATTAACTGACATAGTGAATAGCCCCTAAACCAGGCTGGTCTAGGTCAGTAGCAATGATTCTGGGCGTAAAGGTAAGCAAAAGCCATGTCTGGCGCATACTTCACGAGGCCGGCATCGTCCATAAAAGGCCCAAGGCCGTGGTGGAGAGCCCCGACCCCCACTACGGGGGAAGGCCGAGAAGGTTAGAGGCTACAAGCGCATCGCTCCAGCCCTACAAAAAAGGGGGTACTGATCGCATTCGAGGATGAGACTTGGCTTGAGCTCAACCCCATCATCGCCGCCACCTGGATGCTGAAAGGCGTACAGGCAAAGGTTCCCACGCCAGGCGTCAACCAACGGGTCAACGCCTTTATCACCGCCTTCTGGCCCTCCAGACGGATCAGATACAGCCTGTACAGGAGGCGTAGGAGCCGGGAGTTCACAAAGCATCTAGAAAGCGTGTTACGCTACGTGAAGCGGAAGGGCTACAGGCAACTCATCCTCATCATGGACAACGCCACCTTCCACAAGTCCAAGGCCACGAGCCTATTCCTCCAAGCCCATAGGGCAGAGATAAAGCCCTTCCACCTGCCCAGATATGCTCCGGAGCTTAACGAGGTGGACAGCAGCATCAACAGGCTCCTCAAAAGGCACGTATGCACAAATCACACCTACCGGGACTTGGAAAGCCTAAAGAAAGCGGCGAGGCAACACCTCTCCAGACACAATACAAGACATAAATTTAGGGACTTAACTTAGATCGTTCTCTTCAGGCTGGAACCATCCCTAGACTCGTAGCATTGGATATCACGATGGAACGTGTCGCCGAAGCTATGGCACAGACTCATGCTAACACGGAATGGAGGTGAAATATGAATGTCGAATATTATTGAAGAGAAGAAAGTCAAGATAATACTTGCCTTGGATCAGGCTAAGGGTCCAGCACCTGTTGGCTACATATCCAGAAAGTCAGCTATAGAGAATCCACGTGAACTCCTACGGCAACTCGAGGAAGACGGCATCGTCTATTGTCTACCCTCCAACTCATGGTCTCCGAGCAACGCACCACAATTTGAACTCACAGCCAAGGCAAAGAAGCTCCTGCAGCAACTCCTCGCCGCTCGGCTCGAGCAACTCATTGAAGCGCGAATCACTGTACGATCTTGAGAGAATGCTGGAGGAAGAACCCAAGAAAGAATCAAAATTACGAACAGAAGCGACGGCAACTGGCTAGACTCCGTCGGCGCAGAGAAAGCAAAGCGCAATTTCATGGCTTACCGACGGCGATTGTTCTGAAACGCTTGTCTAAAAATGATGGAGAAACTGGGTTGGAAATTGACAAGAACCTGAAGGCATTCATGCGCATATGACATTGTTAAATTGCGAGATTCCAGATTTTAATTGCGGAAAACTCTTGAAAAGGTTTTATGACTGAAACGCTGGAAGACATTGACAACCTGAAGCTGGCAGGTCCTGATTCGCATCGATCTGCGGAATCACCGCGCTCCATCTCTATGATTAAGCTTTGCTGGTCAGGTAGGGGTGAGTCGTTTGGCATATAAGATGATTAAGAACTGGGAGAGAGAGCCGAAGGAACCTTTACGGGAGAAGATCAGTGGAATCTTCGGCCGCAAGACTTCTCTGAAAGAGAAGATCGTTATCTGCATATATCGCCTGAAGACTCAGAAGACCAAGATAGCTGACTCAAGCGCAAAGATGCAGCAACGCGACAGAGACTACTTCAACAAATGTGTTACAGCGCAGATGGCCAAGGATTCTGCGCGGGCAGCAATGTATGCCAACGAATGCGCAGAGGTCAGAAAGATGGCGAAGACTACTTTACGCTGTGAGCTCGCTCTCGAACAGATAACTCTGAGATTGGAGACCGTGGAGCAATTCGGCGATCTAGCTGCTACGATGGGACCTGTTGTCGGCGTAGTCCAAGCGATAAAGAATCAGATTCAAGGCGTAATGCCTCAAGTTTCCTATGAGCTTGGCGTGATAGGTGAAACCTTGAACGGCGTGGTGATAGAGGTTGGTGAAGCCACGGGTTCAGGCTACGATATCTCAACGTCCAGCGAAGAGGCTCAGAGGATAATGACTGAGGCGAATACCATAGCGGAACAGAGGATGAAAGAGAGATTCCCCGAGTTGCCTACAGCGCCAGCTATCCCAACGGCACCATCAGAGCAGGCCGGTCTACCGCGGTAGGGAAACCGAATCAAAATTGCGAATTGGGTTGACTTGGTGAAGGTGTTATGACGGATATTGTAGAAGACGTTATGACTGAAAAAGTAGTTACATGTACGCCTACTGCCGCCATTTTGGAAGTTCAGAAGCTTATGGTGGAGCATCGCATAAGTAGAGTTGTGGTTGTTGACGCGAAAAATAAGCCTATTGGTATTATGACGCGGAAAGATTTTGTAAACTTTCTGCTTGCTGACAAATCTGGGCGAGGCCTTGAAGAGATACAAGCGGAAGAAGTCATGAGTAAGGATCTTATTACTGTCAAGCCTGCTGCATCGATATATGATGTTGCAGAAACTATGATTAGAGAGAAGATAAGTTCACTAGCGGTTGTTGATGAAGATGGTGAACTGAAGGGAATAGTGACAAAGGCCGACCTAATCATGTACCCTCTAGTGACAAAGCCCGGGATTTATAGCGTGCAAGACTTTATGACACCTAATCCCATAGCAGTTAAGCCCTCACATCCGATATTCCTAGCAGTATACTTGATGTCTGAACATAAGATTTCACGAGTGGTAGTCACCGATAAAGAGAATAAACCTGTTGGGATCATAACCTTGGCTGATGTGACAATGATAAGCAATTTGCTCAAACCTGCAAGAGGGTTGATGGAGAGAAAACCAGCATTTGTGAAAGGGTTCCTCGTCCTTCCAACAAGCATCCATCCCCTCACGGCAGGAGACTTCATGACAGCGCATCCTATATGTATAGACAAAGATGCAGACCTTTCTGATGCAGCTAAACTGATGACGAGACACAACATCAGCGGCGTGCCAGTATTAGACAATTCAGGGAAACTTGTGGGAATAGTGACCAAATCTGACCTAACGCGAGCCATAGCCTCTATAAAAGAGTAGACTCTACTTGCTACTAAATTCTTTCAAGGATGACGTGTATGGCATATGATAATAGAGGAAATCGCCTCAGGAATCATACCCGGACTAGTATATGCACTAATATCATCTATGTTCATCATATTTCTCTCTATGATCTTCAAGTACTTTACGACGCGATTTCCCTGATGAATCAGCATAGAATAGGCTCAGTTGTAGTGGCGGAGGAAGATAGGGCGATTGGAATTCTTACTGGCGGAGATGTTCTTCAAGGAATCAGGAAGGGCCGTTTAGACATCAAGTCAACGAAGGTCAGAGATTTGATGTCAAAACCCATCATTCAGATTTCGGATAATTCCTCTGCCGATGAAGCATTAGCAATAATGAGGATTAGAAACGTGAAGAAACTTCCAGTAACTTCTGAAGGAAGATTGGTAGGGATAGTTACCAGCAACGACATCTTCAGGGCCGCGTCATTGATATCCTGAGTCGCCGCGGAGTCAAATGGAAGCGACGACGCTATTTTCTACATTTTGATGAATGTTGTCGCAAGTATCGCTATAAGCCCTACGACCTCAAGAAGACCCGAGAACTGGGTTCACGGAAAAGAAGAACTGGTTCTGCAAATCGGTTAACGAGGCAATCATTTATTCAAATAGCTTCTAGGAGTCCGGATAGACTGTTTCAAGCTCGGGACATGTCTATTCGAGACGAACGCGGTAATTGTCCTTCGTCCATTCAGCCCAGTCTTTGGCGTTAACAGTTTTCATCAGCCTCTCAATATCCTGCTTGTCTACGTCGTCGAACTCCTTCCCGAGCATTAAGGCGATAGCTGTTAACCTTTGGACATAGCCTGTCTGCCTAGCGTAGCTTAAGCCCTCAGCCTTCAACCTCTCTAGAAAATGCAGGATCTTCTGCTTACTCCTATTCGAGACTTCTCGATGAGCCTTCAGGAATTGAACAGCTCGCTCAAGCCGCCTTTCATAACCGTGGATATCTACCTGTCCACTTCGCATCCGAGACGCCATAACCTCTGTTCCTGAGCCTATTTAAACTGAGGAACCGCGGAGGGTATCAGGAGTTGAACCCGAGGTTTGGCGCCGGGAGAGGGATTTGAACCCTCGCGGCCCATGAAGGGCCACAGGCTAACTCTCACCAGACTCAAGGCCTGCGCCATTAGACCTCCTCTCCACGAAGAGTTAGTCCACTCGGCCCACGGGATGAAGGATACGCATCCTCGCATAATCCCGGCAGTTGTTCCCGGCATCGGTCAACAGCTTATTCGATTGACCCCATCTTAAAATCTTTACTCGCTTCCAAAGTTAGGGAATGGATTTGGGGAGACTGAAGGCGAAGTCAAGTCTACGCTTTTATGCATCTCTCTAATATACCCGCGGTCTTCAATCTTTGAATAGTCTCGTCATACTTCTCTTTGCTAGAAAGCATTTCATTAAGCGTCTCCTCTTGAACATGCGCTCCAGCTCTTACTTTGACTTGGAACTCTCGATTGAACTTGTTCTCAAGGGCATACTTGATCAAGACGCCGATTATCCCGCCCATAGGACAGTAAGGAGTCGTTGGCGTAAACTCGATTCTGATCTTATCGCCGTCAAAGAAGATGTCTTTCTCTTCAACGATCTTCAGGTCAACGACCGATAGAGGATACTCAGGATCGAAGACTTTCTTTAGCGATTCGAGAATCTCAGTCTTCTCCATTCAGCAAACCCCGCGACCGAAACGGGTCCATATACCGTATCGGCTCGCAGTATATCAAGGTGCTTCCTACCAAAACTTAACAAACAAGAAGAGAAGAACAAAAAGAGATTAGACGATAAATGAAGCGGTATGAGTTTCTAGAGCATGTGAGCGACGCGTATGTAGCCGCATATGGGAAAACTTTGGAAGAGGCTTTCCAAAATGCGGCAGAAGCCATGTTCGAAACGATGATAGAGACGAGTACAGTGATACTTACCTTAGAGGAGGTAGTGAAGGTTGAGGGCCATGATCGGGAAGAGCTACTTTACAACTGGCTTGAGGCGCTGCTTCTAAAATTCGAGATTGAGGGTAAGGTGTACCGCAAATTCGAGATAGAGGCTATCAAAGAAAGGAACAGCGGGTTTGCGTTGAAAGCAATTATCCGAGGCGAGCCGTACGATGCCGAGAAGCATAGACCCAAGGTAGAGGTGAAAGCTGTTACGTACCATCAAATGGAGATCAAGGAGCAGAAGAGAGGCTACGAGGTGAAATTCATTCTTGATCTGTAAGCACAGACGGATTAGACTGCCCATTCATGTGATTTGGCTAGCTCATGATACCATAAAGCCTGCCTCTTCATTCTTGAGTAAGTGATATCATCGCCAGTCTTAATCACCTTAGCAGGAATTCCGACAACGATAGACCGTTTGGGTATTCTCGTATTCTCAAGCACTGCCGTATTTAGCTATTGGTTGAATCCCTCTGGCTTCAGCCTGAGGATGGGTGCTCTTTTTCTATCGCTTCCACGTATCCTATGTGGGAGGCTTTCCTTTCAAAGTGTCTCCTTCATATGTATCCCCGCCGTGAATGACCACGTTCTCTTGAATATTAGAACATTTACCGACAGTGATTTTTGCAACGTCTCCTCTGATAACTGCACCAGGGAACACTGCGGTTTCTTCCGATATTTCGACGTCACCTATTATAATTGCTAATGGCGAGACAATAGCGTCTTCATGGATTTTAGGCGATCTTCCTTTGTAAGGTAAAACTGGCATTATGCGCGCCCTTTTCTAAACTTGTCCATGATACCTTTAAATTCATTCTATCAAGACACCGAGCAACCTCAGGTACAAATTTGACGCGCTTAAGTTTCCCCGCAAAGGAACCTCGCTTTACTGGCCAATTCTCCTTGGATGAACCTTTCCTAAACTATCTCACGACTCAAGAGAGCAAGAATACTGAGTAGCAGTTATTAGATGTCTGGTTTCGTAAAGTTTCAAATAATCTAGGTTTCTAACTAGATTACGAACGAGAAACGGGAAGACCTTGCCAGCACCGCAAGACCAGTTGCTAGAATTCATTCTTGGTAGATATCTAGTCTACGCTGCGATAGGCTTGGTACTCATATATGCTCTAAGACGAGTTGCGATCTATTTTAAGAGAAAGACAAAGGCGAATAGATGAGTCTTCATGATAGATCCCGATGCGTTCTTCAACCTGAGCCTAGGTGAAAAGAAGCTCACTGAATTAGAAGACCGATCTCCTTGACTAGTACCTCAGGGACAACATTTCTCTTGCCGAAGTTGCTTAATTGAACGAAACTGAGCCTCTCCAGAACCTTTAAGTCGCCATGAACATTCTTGACGTTGCGCTTGACTCTTCGAGCAAGTTCATTTATAGATTCAACCCTCGACGAAGCTAGAGCGACGAGAAGCTCAAGCCTCTTATGGGTTACGAACCTCTCGAAATCCTTATCGCGCAAATCAACAACTTCTTCAGAAGCATGGTCTAGCTCACCGCTTTCCACGTAGCCTTCGTAGGCGTGGACAAGATCTGCCCACTCAACATACTCACCGAATAACCCTGGATCCAATCTTCCCTCAGTGAACTTCTTCTGAAATTCAGGAAATGATGTTCCGAACCTCGACTCAAACTTCTTCATCCGCTTAGCGACTTCGCCTAGGCTTAAACGCTTCACGACTCTAAGAAGCATAACCTGACAGCCTCTATTGGTTTATAGACCAATGAAACTTAAATCATACAGGTCGCACTAGTATCTTGCGGTCAAGAGGCGTAACAAGAAATGGGTGAAGAAGAAAGGTTCAGAGGAGGCTCAGAGAGGGTCCCAATCAAGCGAATAGACAAGTACGTCTGGGAGATCCCGAAAGGCTACAAGGCAGGGATGCGTGTACCAGGAAGAATCTACGCGGATGAAACACTACTAGAGAAGATGAAATCGGATATGACGATTGAGCAATGTGCAAACGTGGCACATCTACCGGGAATATACAAATGGTCGATAACACTACCGGATGGGCATGAAGGATACGGCTTCCCAATAGGAGGAGTAGCCGCAACAGACTACGAACAAGGGGTCCTAAGTCCAGGCGGCGTAGGCTATGACATCAACTGCCTCACCGGAGATTCACTAGTCATTACTGAACTAGGCTACCGTCTTCCCATACGCGACATGGAGCGGTTATGGCAACGGGAGACTGTCAGATGCGTCGGATCAAGATCCCTCAAGTCAGCGCGCATTGCCGCATTCCTCAGACAACCCAATGACAAACGTGCTTATCGCATTCGAACCGAGCTACGCTACGAAATAATCGCCACTGAAGATCATCCATTTCTGACCCCAATGGGAATGATTCCGCTATCGAAGCTGCAACTCAAGGAGAGAGTTGCAGTTCACGGGTTTGAGGGCGTTCCATACGAGGCGCCGGCGGATTTCGCGGTCATATCCGAGCGCCTGATACTTCAGCTCCGAATCCACGCAAATAATCAAGCGATAGCCGAGGAGCTTCGTGTAAGGGGTCTCTTACCGTTGCGCTCTACTTCGCCGAAGCTTCCCTACCTCCTCAAGATTTTCGGATACCTCTTGGGCGACGGGTCCCTCATATTCACACGAAAGAGCGTGGACCTATGGTTCTGGGGAAAGCCCGAAGATCTGGAAAATATCCGTGAAGACATCCGCAGATTAGGATACTCAGCAAGTCAGGTCTATTCGAGGACGAGAGCTGCCCGAGTGACTTCACGCTACGGGAGCAAACGTTTTCAAAGTACTGAGTATGGCTTCCACGTTCACGCTCGCAGCCTAGCCGCGCTCCTAGTAGCGTTGGGCGCTCCGATCGGAGCCAAGGCGAAGCAGAGTTATCGTCTGCCAAGGTGGATCTTTCGGCTTCCGCTTTGGCAGAAGCGATTGTTCCTAGGGGCTTTCTTCGGGGCGGAACTCTCCACGCCGGCACCGGTAAGCGGGCACCCGAAAACTATCGCTTCGCCACTGCTCACGCAGAGCAAGCACACGGGTGCCATCGCGGGAGGACTGGCTTTCATTCGGCAGATACGCCGAATGCTTTCAGAGTTTGGCGTGAAATGCAATTCGATCACTATTGACCGTGAGACGAACATAACGCGAGCAGGAACAATATCATCACGCATTCGCCTGCAGATTTCGGAGTCGCCGGAGAATCTGATCCGATTCTGGGGAACTGTAGGATTCGAGTACAATCAGCAGAAGGCTCACCTTGGCGCGGTGGCGGTCAACTACCTGAAAATGAAGAAGCTAGTAGTTCAAGTGAGAGAGCAGATTGCTGCGACAGCAATGCATCTCCGCGGTACTGGTCTATCCAAGACCGAGGTCTTTAAGCGCCTGCAGGGTACGGCGGCCAACGAACGTTTCTTAGAACGCTCCATCTACGAGCCACGTGAAACCTCACCCCGGATTCCGGAAGATTTCCCAACCTTTGAAGAGTACGCGAAGCAGGTAACAGCAGACCTAGGAAGATCAGGCAGCGTTTGGGACGAAATTGTCGCTGTCGAACCAGTGCAGCTTGATGAGCCCGTTTACGACTTCACTGTAGCTGATGCGGGGCACAATTTCATTGCCAACGGATTTGTCGTCTCCAACTGTGGGGTCCGTCTGCTGAAGACCAACCTTAAGGAAGAGGATGTTCGTCCCGCTCTATCGAGACTTCTTGATACGCTGTTCAATTTGATCCCTTCGGGTTTGGGAAGCCGAGGCCAAATCAGAGTCAGCCAGATCGAGCTTGATAAGGTGGTTTCGGAGGGGGTTGAATGGGCAATATCTAGAGGCTATGGCTGGTCAGAGGACTCAGAGACATGCGAAGAGAATGGATGCATGGAGGAAGCTGATCCCTCTAAAGTGTCTTCAACAGCCAAGAATAGGGGTTCACCGCAAATCGGAAGTCTAGGAAGCGGAAACCATTTCCTAGAGGTCGAGAAAGTAGACAGAATCTTCAATCCACTCGCAGCGAAACGCTTGGGAATCGAATACGAAGGGCAAGTACTGGTATTTATTCACACGGGAAGCAGAGGCTTCGGACATCAAGTCTGCAGCGACTATCTTAGAGTTATGGAGAAAGCTGTTCACAAATACAATATCGCGCTTCCAGACCGTGAACTTGCATGTGCGCCGACGAATAGTATAGAGGCAGAGGACTACTTTCCCGCAATGGCAGCAGCATGCAACTACGCATGGGCGAACAGGCAGATGATAACACACTGGACTCGCCAAGCTTTCGAGAAAACCTACGGTAGGTCAGCAGACTCACTTGGAATGAATCTCATCTACGATGTGGCTCACAACATCGCGAAGGTTGAGGAACATGAAGTAGATGGAGGAAGACGAAAAGTGTACGTTCATAGAAAAGGTGCGACCAGAGCGTTTCCTCCAGGTCATTCAGCTGTTCCAGCGGAATACAGAGAAATAGGGCAGCCTGTGCTTATCCCGGGCAGTATGGGGACGAGTTCATGGGTTCTCTTGGGAACGCCGAGAGCGATGGAGATAAGCTTCGGCTCGACAGCGCACGGTGCAGGACGCTATCTCAGTAGGGCTGCTGCGAAGAGAAGATTCTGGGGGAGCGATGTCAAACGTGAACTTGAGCAGAAAGGAATCTCGGTTCGAGCTGCAAGCATGGCAGTCGTTAGTGAAGAAGCCCCTGGCGCATACAAGGATGTCGATCGTGTTGCGGGAGTCAGCCATGAACTTGGAATCGCTACGAAAGTGGCTCGCCTAGTTCCAATCGGAGTGAGCAAAGGATAACTGAAGGTTAAAGTTGTCTGAGCCTCTTCTCTAGCCTTACCTTGAACTTCGATCTCCCGTCTATTCTTTTCTTCAATTTCTCGATCGATTTTATAGGGGTAGGATCGAAACCTCTGGCGACGGCAAGATAGAAAGATGCAAAGTCTCCGAAATAGACTCCTGAGAGCAGTCGTCCCAGCTTGGTCTCTCCTTCAAGCAGAACCTGCTTGACTTCGGAAAACCCGGCTTCACTCAAAAGCTTCTTCATCTCTTCAAACCTAAGGCGTTCACTCTCACTCTCTCCAGTGTCTCTAACGAAGACGATTGAGAAAGGCATACTTGCCTCCTCAGCGGCATCAAGTCGCTTCCAACCCTCAATCTCATTGTGAATAGATTCTGGAAGAAGCTCAAACTTGGAGGGCACCTTACTATTCTCATTGAATTGATTCTTCATCCTCCTCGCAACGCCACTCACGCGCGTTGAAGAATATATCACCGGAAACTTTCCCAACATATCAAGAGCGAACTGTTTCGCTCTATTATTCTGAAGAGGATTCTCAGCCCGTATTTCTCTTCTAATCTCGCTTAACTGGCGTGAAGCAAGTTTGATTTCTTCTTGAATACTCTTGATCAATCCGCTTCTCGAAAGAATGTGAGCGGTAGACGTGAGTAAGTGTGGCAGAGCAGCCCGGGGGACGAGTCCGGACCGCACTTTAACAGTGGGGACGCCCAACCTCTTGCTTATTCTCGCCAGTTTGCCTCCAGATGTCACTGAGAAGACTTTGCATCTTCTTTCATAGGCTTCTATGACCTGACTCAAAGTTTCTTGAGTATTGCCCGAGTAGCTTACAGCTATCACGAGAGTTCCACGATTGGCGTATGACGGTAGAGTGGAATCTCTGCATATCTCCAGCGGAATTGCCATTTGGTCTTCAATCCAGTTTCGAATCAAGTCGCCCTGAATCGCTGACCCTCCAACCGCAGCTACTACGATATTGTTTATCTTCCTTCCATCGATCTTTGGAATCTCGGATTGCTCGACGGTACTCAAAGCTTCCAGCAGTTGTTCAGGAAAAGTCTCTATTACTTTAAGCATGTTCGACTTGTCTATGCTGTGAATGTAGTCCAAATCATCCAACATTGTCATGTCTCTCGAATATCACTACTCGACACAGGTCTTTGTAAAGCTTATCAACTGAGAATAATATGTGACGCTAAGAGAGAATTTCACGTTCAAGTATCCTTGGTGAACCGATTGGAAGAGTATCCACCTCGCAGATCTAAAATCACCACCGTGGCCATTCCTGCCTCTCTAGTCGCAGACACGCCCCACCTCAGAGAGAAGACGTACAAGATAGGGCTCGTCGGAAGAGCTTGCGCCATATTCAGAGTGGAGGGCATCCTAGTCTATCCAGACATACCTCAAATCAATCAGGCAAGAGACGCGAAATTCATATCCGCAATCTTGACCTACATGGAGACCCCTCAATACCTCCGCAAACACTTGGTCAAACTGGATCCTAATCTCAGATATGCTGGAATACTCCCGCCGATCAGAACGCCGCACCACCCACTGCAAAAACCTGCGTTTCAACTGAGAACTGGAGAGATCCGTGACGGAGTCGTAGTTGAGACTGGCAGAGATACCTCGCTAGTCTACTTAGGAATAGACAAGTTAGCAACGGTTCCGACCAAACTTTCAAGAGGATCAAGAGTTACTGTGAAAGTCGAGAAGACTCAGGGCAGAATTGAGTGCGCAATTGTCTCTAAACGAGAGATAAGCATATATTGGGGGTATAACGTTAGTGTTTCGAATCTTCCGCTTGGAGAGACGATCAAAGAAGGAAGATTCGATCTGGTGATCGCCACATCAAAATACGGAAGAGACATTGGCGAGCTGCTGCAAGAATTGAAAAAGGCTTGGATCAACTCGACGAATGCACTAATCGCATTCGGTGCTCCTAAGAAAGGGTTACGAGAGATACTTGCTCAAGAGGATCTTAAGATAGAGGATGTGGCGGACTTCAATATCAATACCGTTCCAGTCCAAGCTGTGGAGACAGTGCGGACTGAAGAAGCAGTTCTCGTATCGCTAGCTATAGTCAACCTTCTCGGCTAAAGGTGTGGAGGCATGGGTCACAGAAAGATACACGGTCCTAAACGTGGTTCACTCGCCTACCTTCCAAAGGCACGCGCAAAACGTATGGTAGCGAGGATTAGGGAATGGCCGACTGTTGAGGGGAAGCCGACGCTCCTGGCCTTTGCCGGTTATAAAGCTGGAATGACCCATGTCGTCGCATTAGACAACAAACAGGGTTCGCTCACCTACGGGAAGGAAATTGCAATGCCTGTTACAGTCGTTGAAACTCCTCCGATGATCGCTTGTGGAATTAGAGCTTACATGAATTCTGGAGGAGCTCTTCGAACCTTGACGGAAGCTTGGATGGAGAATCCTCCGAAGGATTTGGATAGACTGTTCACAATTCCTGAGAAATTCAAAACTGAAGAGTCGTTGAAACGGATCGAAGACTCCCTAGGCAAAGTTACTGAGTTGCGTATGTTACTTGCGACGCAGCCTAGATTGACGGGATCTGGAAAGAAGAAGCCGGAGCTCATCGAGGTCAAGGTGGGCGGAGGAACCATTAGAGAACAGTTTGATTACGCAAAGGCTGTCCTAGGGAAGGAAGTTGGGTTCTCCGATGCTTTTCAAGAGGGCCATTGGGTAGACGTTGTAGCAGTAACGAAAGGCAAGGGGATACAAGGCCCTGTTAAACGTTGGGGGGTTCGAGTTCTATCTCACAAGTCTCGAAAAACCAAGCGAGGGGTAGGCTCGATAGGCGCTTGGACTCCTCACTACGTCATGTACTCTGTGCCTAGAGCCGGCCAGACCGGTCTCTTTCAACGAACTGAATATAATAAGCAGATAATGAAGATCGGCGAGAGTGGCGTTGAGGCGACGCCTAAAGGCGGTTTCATCCGATATGGAGTTGTCAACAGCCACTACGTCGTGCTACGAGGAAGCGTTCCAGGCCCGACGAAACGCTTGATAACTATCCGCCACGCGTTGAGAGGTTCTCGTCTGCCTACAGAGGTTCCAGCGATCCAGTACACAAGCCTAGAATCCAGCCAAGCAGACTGAATAGGAGATGGATAAGTTGAAGGAAAGATCTGTCGATGTTTATGGCTTAGACGGAAAACCTGAAAGTAGCATTCAACCTCCCGCAGTCTTCATGACAGATTTTCGACCTGACCTCATAAGACGAGCAGTAGTGGCCATTCAGTCTCATAGGCTCCAACCCCAAGGTAGAAACCCTATGGCTGGCAAGAGAACCTCAGCAGAATCCTTCGGCGTAGGCAGAGGTCTAGCTCGCGTTCCCCGCGTAAAAGGGGAGCAATATTCAAGGGCTGGTAGCGCGGCTTTCGTTCCAAGCGCGGTTGGAGGAAGACAGACTCATCCAACTACCTCTGCAAGAGTTCTGGAAAAGAAGATAAACAGGAAGGAACGACGGCGAGCCCTAGCGTCAGCAATAGCAGCCACAGGAGTGAAAGAGATCGTAGCAGCAAGAGGGCACATCG
>Ga0315280_10005583_pt1 | contig 17831 bp, 13 predicted proteins | sample YL17G06_40_MG_FD_203697 | JGI IMG/M metagenome (GOLD analysis project Ga0315280, IMG submission 203697) | Sediment microbial communities from Yellowstone Lake, YNP, Wyoming, USA - YL17G06_40 | ecosystem: Environmental > Aquatic > Freshwater > Lake > Sediment | place: USA: Wyoming | collected... | reverse complement strand
TCCCGGCCCCTCCCCAGGCCGGAAGCGGGGATTTCCCCTTCGCCTCCTCCATCACCCTGTCCGCTCGCTTGTACGTGTCCAGCAAGCAGACCCCTTCGGACAACGATCTGCTGCCCGAGGAATCCTACTACAGCCTCTTTCATTTCAACGGCGACCTGCGCGACACTGGGGCCCAGGTAAAAAACCTGCCCGAGCAGGCCGCCGCAAATGCCGAGCCCCTGGGCCAGGGGCAAACGGTCCCCGTGAAAGACCATTACGGTTACAGGCTTCCCGCGGGAGGGGGTTTGAAGATTCCCAGGTTGATCCTTCCCCTCCAGAAGGGCCGGCTCCAGCCCTTCACCCTGCACCTGACCTTCGTCCCGGAGGCGGACGGCAGGGAGAAGAGCCTCCTTGAGCTTGCCTGCAACGACGAGCGGTTCCGCTTCTCCCTGGGGTTTGATAAGCAGAATCGGCTCACCGCCGCCATCAAGACGGCCGCCGGAGAGCTCGTCCTGCCTTCCCGGATCGAGGGCTTGGAGAAGGATAAGGAATACGCCCTTTCCCTGTCCGTTCAGCCCGCGGAGTCCTCCTTGAGCGTCCTCTGGTTCCTCGACGGGCTGCTGACCGCCGCGGATACGTATTCTATCACCCTCCCGGAGCTCTCCAGCGAAGGGATTTCCCTGATTGGCGGCCCGAACGGCTTCCAGGCCACCATCACCGAGTTGGGGGTCTACTACAGGGATGAGAAGAAGCGGGCGTGCGTGGACTCCGGAGTTTACCGCCGCGCCATGCAACGGAAGCACGGCCGCGCCCTCCTGCTGGCCGAAGGGTTCGAGGGGGGCTTCCTGCCCGAAGGCTTCGAGCTCAGCGGCAAGGCCAGCCTGGGGGCAGGTGCGCTGGAACTCGGGCCCGGGGCCTCCCTGCGCACGCCGTCCGTCGAGCCCGGCGGGGAGGCGGCTGAAGCGGAGGTTGGCTTTTCCCTGCCCCTGGCTCCGGCCGCCGGCGTCTCCCTGTACTGGGAGGACTCAGCCGAGCCCTTGCTGACCGTCCAGGGTGACGGCCTGGTGCGAGGTCCGGCGGCTACGGCCCACCTTCCCGCCCTCTCGGCAGCGGGGGCCGCCGTGAGGATCAACCTGACCGCCCAGGAGATCCAGGTCAGCGGCTCAAGCGGGAGCGCCCGCCTGCGCTTCAAGACTTCCCTGGACCGCTTACACCCGTTTTACCTGCGTTTTTCCACTCCGGCCAACGCGCCCGCTCCCCTCGGTATAAGCCAGATCACCATCACCCAGAACGGGCATTAGCGCAGCTTATCCACCGCCTCGCGGATGGCGGTGATATGTTCCGCTGTGGTGCCACAGCAGCCGCCGATAATGCGCGCTCCGGCCTCGATCAGCTCGGGGACGAAACGGGCCATCCAGGCGGGGGTCTCTTTGTAGACCGGTCTTCCCTCCTCCAGCTCCGGCAGGCCCGCGTTGGCATGCACGAGGAGGGGCTTTTCCGTCCAGCGGCGGAACTCCCGTACGATGGGCACCATTTGCGCCATTCCGTTGCCGCAGTTCGCGCCCAGGACATCCGCGCCGCAGCGCGCCAGCACCTCAGCCGCCCGCGCGGGGTCCACACCCATCATGGTCCTGAAACCCTTGGCCGAGGGGCTGAAGGTCATGGTGGCGATTACCTCTACCTCGCCGTCCAGGGCCTTGGCGGCCCGCACCGCGCAGGCGGCCTCCTCCACGGCGCTCATGGTCTCCACGCAGAGCACCCGCACTCCGGCCTTCAGGATCGCTCCTATCTGCTCGGCGAACACTTCCTCCAGCTCCTGCTCCGTTACGCTGCCCAGGGGCGAGAGAAGCTCCCCAGTGGGTCCGATGGAGGCGGCCACCACGGCCGAGGGAGCCCCTTCCAGTGAGAGCCGGGCGCCGGCCTGGTTGAGCTCCCCCACCCTATCCTGGAGACCGTAGTTCTTCAGGCTCAACCTGGAGCCGCCGAAGGTGTTGGTCAGGACCATATCCGACCCCGCGCGGGCGTAGGCGGCGGCGATGGCCCGAACTTCCTCCGGGCGGGTCACGTTCCAGAGCTCGGGGCATTGCCCCGCGCTCAAGCCCCTCGCCTGGAGCATCGTGCCCCAGGCGCCGTCGGAAACCAGTATCTTCTTCTCCCTCATCCTCTCCAGGAGTATTCCCATCCGTACCTCCCTGGCCTGCCCGGCCTTCATTTTAGACCATGTTCCCCGCTGCTTTCAACCAGACAGCCAGCCGCTGCCGGGCCGGAGGGATTGCTTATCCTTCCGCGAGACAACGGCGCCTGCTCCCTGCGTCTGCCCCTTATTCGGGAAAAAGCCTGATGCTTCTAGGATTGACAGCCGCTTTTTCCCGACCCTATAGTCGGAGGAAACCTGAAAGGGAGGAGGGAGTCATGAAAACACTGCCGGAGATCGCCAAGAAATCCTGCCTTTCCCTGGAAGACGTAATCAAGCTCGAGGAGTTCATCCTCGCCTCAGGATACATGTCCCCCGAGAAAGCGCGCAGCGAGATCGACTGGTTTCTCAACAAGCTGGGCCTGGCGGAGTACTACTTCAAGAACACCAGCGTGGAGGAAATCGCCAAACACCTGATCGCCATCAGGGCCTCGGAGCTGGTTTCCCAGTTCGGAGGCGAGGGGGTCGGCATCCAGCTGATGAACGAGCACGAGAACAGGGCCGTGTACATCGTGGAGGAGGAGTCCGCCAAGACCGAGGAAATCGAGAACCGGATCGAAGAGCGATACCCCCTGTCCCGGCTGGAAAGCTACATTACCAAGGAAAAGACGGGCAAGAACTTTCTCCGCCTGTACGTGGTGACCAAACCGGAGTTCAAGAAGCAGCCGGACGAGGGCGGCCTGAGCTTCTGCGAAGCGGCGGATCGCAGCCTGCTGGCCCGCTCCGACCCCCCCCGCCTGGAGCGCTACCAGACGGCCTGGGAGGCCATGAACAACCGCGAGATCCCCTACGTGGCGGTGTCCCTGAAGCCGGAGACCAACGAGACCCGGGCGATGATCGGCGTTCACTCCGACCGCACCCCCAACCTGCTGACCAACTTCTCCCACCTTTTCTACAAGTACAACATCTACTCCAACCGCAAGTACCGGGAGATCTTCTCCGACCGCAAGAAGATCTACACCTTCTACTTCAATCGCATGGAGGCGGAGACCATCGAAGAGTTCCTCCGCGACCTGCTGGGGGTGGTGATGCTCCCGGACCATCCGCTCACCCGGCTGTTCCTCGACGAGATCTACTCCCCCAACCAGACCATCTACGCCATCTCGGCCGCCAACTTCGCCCACCAGTTCCTGACCGTGTCCACGCAGGAGTACTCCACCCTGAAGCAGGCCCTGGCCGACCAGCCGGAGGCCAGGGGGATCCTGGATACCCTCAAGCTGCAGATGACCAAGGACACTTATTCCGAGGAGAGGATCGCCCACGCCGTGCTGGAGAACCACGAGCTGGTCGCCCGCATCTACGGGCACTTCGAGGCCCGGCTGCACCCCAGCCGGCGCAAGAGCGAGCAGGAGGTGGCAGTACTGGAGAAGGAGCTCCAGTACGGCATCGACACGCTGATCCCCCTCGAGCAGGACCGGGTCATTTTCCGCTTCTTCCTGCTTTTCAACGGCGCCGTCATCAAGACCAACTTCTTCATGCACGACAAGCGCTGCATCGCCTACAAGCTCTCGCCTTCCTTCCTGCCCCGGGCGGACTACGCCGAGCTGCCCTTCGGGCTTTTCTTCTTCGTGGGCCGGGAGTTCATGGGCTTCCACATCCGCTTCCGGGACATCGCCCGCGGCGGCATCCGCATCGTCAAATCCAGGCACCAGAGCCAGTACAAGCAGAACCTGAACACGATCTTCCTGGAGAACTACAACCTGGCGGGCACCCAGCAGAAGAAGAACAAGGACATCCCCGAGGGCGGGGCCAAGGGCACCCTGCTCCTGCACCTGGGCAACCAGGAGGAGGAGCGCTCGGCCTTCATCAGCTACATCGACAGCCTGCTGGATCTCCTGCTGCCGGAGAAGGACGTCCTGGACCGGGAGGGGAAGAAGGACATCCTCTTCCTGGGCCCGGACGAGCGCACGGCGGAGCTGATGAACTGGGCCGCCCTCTACGCCCGCAAGCGCAAGTACCCCTTCTGGAAGGCCTTCACCACCGGCAAGGCGCCCGAACTCGGCGGCATCCCCCACGACATGTACGGCATGACCACCGTCGGCGTCCACGAGTACCTGCTGGGGGTGCTGGAGAAGCTGGGCCTCAAGGAAGAGGAGATGGTCAAGATCCAGACCGGCGGGCAAGCGGGTGATGGTGGACCAGTACGACCGCTCCCTGCTCTCCCCCGCAGGCTTTTTCGTCTCCATCAACGACAAGGAGGTGACGCTGCCGGACGGCAGCTTCTTCGCCAACGGCGAGGATTTCCGCAACCGCTTCCACCTCCTGCCCATGGCCGGCGGCGACCTGTTCGTGCCCTGCGGGGGCCGGCCGGCGGCGATCAACATCAACAACTGGCGGCAGCTGCTGGACGAGAAGGGCAAACCCAAGTTCAGGATCATCATCGAGGGCGCCAACCTGTTCATCACCGAGGAGGCCAGGCTGCGCCTGGAGGAGCAGGGGATCATCCTCTTCAAGGACGCCTCCACCAACAAGGGCGGGGTTACCTCCTCCTGCCTGGAGGTCTACGCCTCCCTGGCCATGACGGACGAGGAGTACGAGACGAACATGGTGGTCAAGGAGGGGAATATCTGCGGGTTCCGCAAGAAATACATCGAGGAGATACTGCGCATTATCCGTGAAAACGCCCGCGCCGAGTTCAACCTCCTGTGGGAGGAGCACCGGCTGACCGGCGTTCCCTACACCCTGCTGACCAACCGGGTGAGTGGCAAGATCAACGACATCACCGACGCGGTGGTGCGCTCGGACCTGCCCGCCCACGGGAGCCTCAAGGAAAAGCTGCTCCAGGAGTACACCCCCGGAGCCCTTTTGGAGCTGGTGGGGATCGAGGCCATCATGAAGCGCGTGCCGGAGAACTACCTGAACGCCATCATGGCCACCACCATCGCCACCCGCTTCATCTACCGTTACGGCCTGAGGGCCAGCGAGGTGGATTTCTACGAGTATATCCGCTCTGTCGGTTGAACGGCGGGCTCGGCGTGATTTAAGCAGGCGAGTGCGGCTTAAGTTCTGACCAGGGAGCCGATGTCGTAGATGCGGCTCAGGTGGCTGAACAGGGGGAGCTTGATCCGCACCTCGTAATCCATGCGCCCTCGCTCCTCCGCGTTGCGGCCGCAAAGGCATTCGTCCAGCACGGCCCGGATCTGGTAGAGCCGTGGTTTCACCGTGTCGTACAGGGAGCGGTCCCCGGCGGGGGAATCCTCGGCTCCGAGGGGCTTGCTTCCTTCTTTCTCCAGGATGGCGATTTCTGAGCGCAGGCGGTTCTCCAGCTCCAGCAGGTGGGAAATCCACTCCATCTTTTTACCCTCTACTGTCCGTATCGGAGAGGCGATTCATTTCCTTAACCTTCCGCCCGGGGGCGAGCGAATCCCCGCCCAGCCCCTTGACATCTCAGAGCTTTCATATAACCATAGAAACATAATTTTATACGATGCCATGAGTTCCGGCTCTCCCTCCTCGGGGCGGGGCCGTCTGCGCTTTGATCAACTTCACGGCCTTGAAGACGGGAACACGAAAGGAGAACACCCCATGAACTATCCCTTGAATGCGAACCTCTCCTATAAAGTGGCCGATATCGGCCTGGCCGACTGGGGACGTAAGGAGATCGCCCTGGCCGAGAAGGAGATGCCGGGCCTCATGGCGGTGCGGGCCAAGTACGGTCCCCTCAAGCCCCTCATGGGGCTGCGGGTCATGGGCAGCCTGCATATGACCATTCAGACCGCGGTCCTGATCGAGACCCTGGTGGAGCTGGGCGCCGAGGCGCGCTGGGCCTCCTGCAACATCTTCTCCACCCAGGACAACGCCGCCGCGGCCATCGCCAGGGCCGGCTCGGCGGCGGTTTTCGCCTGGAAGGGGGAGAGCCTGGAGGAGTACTGGTGGTGCACCGAGCAGGCCCTGAGCTGGCCGGACGGCGGGGGGCCGGACCTGCTGGTGGATGACGGCGGGGACGCCACCCTCTTCGTGCACCAGGGCGTCAAGGTGGAGGGGGATCCCGGCCTTCTCGAGCAGCCCGTCACCAACAAGGAGATGATGATCATCCTGGAGCGCCTGCGGGAAAGCCTGAAGCGGGATCCGGCCCGCTGGCGGCGCGCCGCCGCCCGCATCCGCGGCGTGTCCGAGGAGACCACTACCGGGGTGCACCGCCTGTACCAGATGCAGGAGAAGGGCGAGCTCCTGTTCCCGGCCATCAACGTGAACGATTCGGTTACCAAGAGCAAGTTCGACAACCTCTACGGCTGCCGGGAGTCCCTGGCCGACGGTTTGAAGCGGGCCACGGACATCATGATCGCCGGCAAGGTCGCGGTGGTCTGCGGTTACGGGGACGTGGGCAAGGGCTGCGCCCAGTCCATGCGCGGCTTCGGCGCCCGGGTGGCGATTACGGAAGTGGACCCCATCTGCGCCCTGCAGGCGGCCATGGAGGGTTACACCGTGTCCACCCTGGAGGAGCTCGCCCCCGTGGGGGACATCTTCATCACCGCCACGGGTTGCTGCGACGTGATCCGCGACGAGCATCTGGAGCGGATGAAGGACGGGGCCATCGTCTGCAACATCGGGCACTTCGATTGCGAGATCGACATGCGCTACCTGGAGCAAACCCCGGGCCTGGGGAAGGAAAACATCAAGCCCCAGGTGGACCGCTGGACGCTGCGGTCCGGCCGCTCGATCATCGTCCTGGCGGAAGGCCGCCTGGTCAACCTGGGCTGCGCCACCGGCCATTCCAGCTTCGTCATGAGCGCCAGCTTCACCAACCAGTGCCTGGCCCAGATGGAGCTGGCCGGAAAGAAGCTGGAAAAGAAGGTCTACACCCTGCCCAAGAGCCTGGACGAGGAGGTGGCCCGCCTGCACCTGGACCACCTGGGCGTCAAGCTCACCGCGCTGCGGCCCGAGCAGGTGAAGTACCTGGGGATCGCGGCGCAAGGCCCTTTCAAGCCGGAGCGCTACAGGTACTGATTCCGGGGCAGCTTCCCCCGGACGGCCCCTTCTGGTAGAGTAAAAGGCGTGATCATCAGCGCGAGCAGGAGAACGGATATCCCGGCCCACCATGCCGAATGGTTCATGGGCCGCATCCGGGAGGGCTGCTGCCAGGTGATCAGCCCCTTCGATTCCAGGCGGGTGACCAGGGTCGGCCTCGAGCCCCGGGAGGTCGAGGCCATCGTTTTTTGGACCCGCGACCCTTCCGGCCTGCTGCCCGGGCTGCAGGAGCTGGACGAGCGCGGTTACCGCTACCTTTTCCTCTATACCCTGCTGGACTATCCTCCGCCTCTGGAGCCCAACGCTCCCCCCCTGCCCCTGCGCCTCGAAACCTTCAAGAGGCTCTCGCGGCGGCTGGGAAGCGAGCGGGTGATCTGGCGCTATGACCCCATCATCCTGAGCGCGCGCACCGATGCCCCCTTCCACCTGGAAGCCTTCGACCGGCTGGCGGCGGAGCTGGAAGGAGCCACCAGGCGCGTCGTGGTCAGCATCTTCGACGAGTACGCCAGGATCAGGGCGCGCCTGGGCGCCCTGGAGGCGGATGGCTTCGCCGTTTTCCGTCCCCAGGAAGCCGCCCCCCAGTTCGAGGAGCTCATGCGCGGCTTGGCCCGCTCGGCCGCCAGGCGTGGGATGGAGATCTTCAGCTGCGCGGAGGATCACGACCTGAGACCCTACGGCATCGAGCCGGGAAGCTGCATCGACGGCGCTCTGCTCGAGCGGCTCTTCAACATCCGGCCCTCCGGCCGCAAGGACCCGGGGCAGAGGAAGCACTGCCGCTGCGCCCCGAGTAAGGACATCGGCGCCTACGACACCTGCCTGTCCGGCTGTCTGTACTGCTACGCTACGGGCAGCCCGGCGCGGGTGCGAAAGAACATCCGCTGCCTGGATCCCTCCTCCCCCTCCCTGCTTCCCGCCGCTCCTAAGACTTAAGCGAGTTCACCACCGCTTTTTTCAGCTCCTCCATGCTGAAGGGCTTTTTGAGATAGGACACATTCGCCTCGTTAAGAAAGCTCTGCACCTTGGGGTTCAAGATGTCGCCGGTGATGAAGATGAGACTGGCGGCCAGGTGGGGACGGTTCTCCTTGATCCACTGGAAGAGCTTCCAGCCGTCGATGCCGGGCATGCGCAGATCGCTGATCACCAGATCGTAGTCTCTTTCCTTCAGGTACCACAGGGCCTTTTCACCGCTGTCGGTAATATCCACCGTGCTGCCCTGGGCGCTCAATATTCTTTGGATCAGGCTCAGGATGGGCTGCTCGTCATCCACGGCCAGGATCCTCAGGCGGGGCAGATCCGAGAGCGCCTTTTCGCCCCTGCCTTCCGGGCCCGCGGGGGGAACCTGCTCGAGCGGGAGCCGAATGATAAAGCGCGTTCCCTCTCCCAACACGCTCTGCACGCGAATCGAGCCGCCGTGTTCGGTGATGATGCCGTGAGAAACGGAGAGTCCCAGCCCGGTGCCCTTTCCGACCTCCTTGGTGGTGAAGAAGGGATCGAAGATCTTGGGTAGGATATCGGCGCGGATGCCGGGGCCGGTGTCGGTGAAGGAGATCTCGATTCCGTCCCCCCTGGCCGCCGCCTCCATGCTCAGGACCCTTCTGCCCTGCACCTCCTGCAGGGCCTGGATGGCATTGTTGATCATATTCAGGAAGACCTGGCGCAGCTGGTTGGGATCGGCCATAAGGAGGGGAAGCCCCGCATCTATTCTGTTCTGGACCTCGATGCGGCTGACCTTTATCTCGTAGCTCCTTAACTCCAGCACGCTTTCGACGATCTCGCCGATGCGGCAGGGCTTTTTTTCCGGGCGGTATTTGCGCGCGAAGGTCAGGAGATTCTTGACGATCCTGCCCGTCCTTTCCGCCTCCTGGAGGATGCTCTCGATCTCTTGTCTGACCTCCTCATCCAGGTCCGGTTTCAACAGCATGAGCTCGGAGAATCCCACGATGCTCGTCAGGGGGTTGTTGATCTCGTGAGCCACTCCGGCGATGATCTCTCCCAGCGAGGAGAGCTTCTCGGATTGCAGGAGCTGCTGCTGCAGCTTCCGGCGCTCCGTCAGGTCGCGGGCCACGCCGTAATAGCGGATGGTACCGGCCGGATCTTGGAACTTGACCAGCCGCACCTCGAAGGCGATCCTGACCCCTTCCCGGGAGGGGATGCCCACTTCCAGCTCCGCCGCAGAAGGGGCGTTCGCGGCGGAAAGCCCCTGCATGGCCCTCTCGAAAGCTCCGCGGTCCTCCGGGCTGATCAGCTCGGGGAAGGATCTGCCGACGAGCGCGCCGCGGTCAAGGCCGGTCAGGCTTTCGACCCTGCGGTTGAAAAACTCGATGCGGGCCCCGGCATCCAGGGCGAAGATGATGTCGCTGACGTTCTCCGCCAGCAGCCGGTATTTCTGTTCGGATTCCCCCAGCTCCCTGGATTGATCCTTAAGCCGGTCGACCATCTCGTTGAACGACCGGGACAGGCGCCCCATCTCGTCGTTGGTGCGGATGTCGATGCGGTGGTCCAGGTTCCCGCTGGCGATCAGAATCGTGCCTTCGAGGAGCTTCTCCAGGGGCTTGGATACGCTGCGGGCCAGTAGGATGCCCACGAGGGCGGACAAGGCCATGCCGATAAGGACGAGCATCAGGGTGCGCGACAGGATGATCTGCGCGGAGAGGTAGGCTTCGCGGAGCGGCTGTTGGATGGAGACGATCCAATCGGTGTTCGCCACCGGGCAGTAGGCCGCGAGCAGGGGGCTGTTTCCCCGCGCGTTCTCCAGAATGACGGTTCCTTCCCTGGGCAGGGGAGTGGGAAGGGGGGCGCCTTGCGCTCCCTCCGGGGTGCGCAGGATCTTGGCCTTGTCCGCATGGGCGATGAGCACGCCCCGGCTTGAGACCAGGAAAGCCGCCCCGCTCTTACCGATGGAGATGCCGTCGATCAGCTTCCAGATATCCCGCAGATTGAGCTCGGCCACCAGGATGCGCCGCCCCTGGCCCATGACCTTCACGGGAACGGCCACGGTGAGGTAGGGGAGGTTATCGCTGGAAAGCCTGACTTCCGACAGGTAGAGGTTTTTCTCCAGGGCTTCCCGCGCCAGGGCCGGATCCAGGCGCGGGGGGGACCGCTTATCCAGGCTGCTGGTGGCGATCTGGGCTCCGTTTTCCTGCACCAGGTAGAGGTTGCGGTACTTGCCGAGGTTCAAGGAGAGGTTCTCCAGGAGTAGATTCTGAACCACCGCATCCTGGGAAAGGGTGGTCAGGACTTCGGCGGAAGCGCGCAGCTGAGCCAGGGCCTCCCGGAAGTAGAGCGAGATCTCGCTGGCGGCGCGCCTGGCGATCTCCAGGTTGCTCTGGGAGACGTTCTTCTGGATCACCCCGGTGGAGACGCTCACGATTACCAGGCTGGTGACCAGGATCGAAAGGATGAGAACGGTCGTGGAGAATATCAACAGGCGCGTGCTGAGCCTTTTGCGGAGGGGTATGTCGGCCAAAGCGTTTTAACCCCGCCTCCTGCCGTAGGTGTAGTTCATCTTCACGTGCTCCCGCACCATATACTCCATGAAATCCTTCTGGCAGTTCAAGCGGGTGAGATCCCCGAAGCGGATGTAGGCGGCGTAGAGGCAGCCGTCGCCGCACAGGGGCACGTAGGGGCAGTCCTGGCAGCGCCGCCAGAGCTCCAGGGGGCGGAAATCCTCCTGCCCCGGATGGTCGATGTCCCCAGCGCTGAAGCCCTCCCGCCCCACGAAAGCGGGGCAGCGGAACAGCCTGCCCCGGGGATCGATGATCAAGACCGTGTCGCCCATGGCCATGCTGCAGAGGTTCACTCCCAGGCCGATGCTGGTGGGGAAGCCCCTCTCCAGCGCGGCCCGCTTGAGGCCGACCATGCTCCGCATTACCGCGGGCTCGGAGAACACGCAGCCCAGGTCCGCGCCGCCGTGCGACCGCTGCCGCTCCGGGTAGGTGGCGAGGATGGGCTTGAAGCTAATGCTGCGGATCTTTTCCTTCAGCCCCTCGGCCTCCAGCAGCGCGAGCAGGTCGTACAGGCTGGCCAGGTTCTCCTGGTCGAAATTGCAGCCGATGTCCACCTGGATCCTGCCGGCGGCGTAATGAAGATGGCGCAGCAGCAGATCGAAGCTCCCCCGGCCGTCCCGGAAGGGCCTCTTGCGGTCGTGGAACTCCCGCGTGCCGTCCAGGGTGATCTTGGCGCTCTGCAGGCCCCAGGCGGTCAAGGCCTCTACCGTGTCCGGGGTGAGCAGCGCCCCGTTGGTGGTCAGGCTGAAGGAGAAGGGCAGGGTCTTGCGGGCGCAGAAGGCTTGCAGGGCCCGGGCTACGATGCCGATGGCCCGGCGGTTCAGCAGGGGCTCCCCGCCGTAGAAGTTGACCCGCAGCCTCTGCGGGCCGTCCCGCTCTGCCCTGGCCTGGATGTAGGCGGCGGCGCGGCGGGCGGTGCCCGCATCCATATAAACGCGGCTCTTCGCCCCCTCCTCCACGCAGTAGGGGCAGGCGAAGTTGCAGTCGTAGGTGGTCAGCACCGTGGCGCTGAGCTCGGAGCGGTCCTGCTTGAGGGCCTGGAACCAGTCCTCCAGGACCCTGCCCTCGTCGGCGGCCTCTACGGCCACGATCCCCATTCGCTCCAGGGCCAGCAGGGCTTCCCGGGCCGGTCCTTCCCCGGGCGCCGCGGGAAGCGCTTCCAGGGCCCGCTTCAGCTCCGCGTCGATCACCACCTGGGCCTGGGTGCGGGTGTTGAAGGCCAGGTGCTTTCCAGCTTCCGGGAAATCTGGGATGAACAGGGTGTATCGCGACAGTCTCATCGTTTTATGGCAGCGAAAGGTCAGAGTGGAAAAGTTGGGGCACAGGATCCCCCCGTACCCCAACATCCTTGGGGATGGACTCTATCAGCCGAAATCCCCTACAACCCATGAGCAGCAGCCCCGGGGCACGATCTTGGTGGGCTCGCTGCTCCCCCGGTAGATCACTTCCAGGATCATCTTGCCTCACCTCCTCTCTTTTATTTATTTTGCGCATACCAGTCCCTCATGGACTGGTAGAAAAGCTCCGGGGTGGTGCGGATGCCGCCGAACCTGGAGGAAATGCCCAGGAACTTACGGCGGAAGAAGAGAAAGGCGGCCGGCCGGTCCTCGGCCAGAAGCGCGTGGACCGTGCGGTAGATATCCTTCCTCTCAGCCAGGCCCGGGGTTACCTGTCCCTGCTCGAGCAGCCGGTCGACCCGCTCGTTACGGTAGCGGGCCAGATTGGATTGGCCGATGCTTCCCGAATGCCAGAAAAAACTAGTACGCGTATCCGGATCCCTTCCCACATTGTACTGGAGCAGGACGGCCTGGAAGGCTCCCGGAAGGAGCTTTTTCTCAAACAGCTCCCCCAGGTCCAGAAACTCCACCTGGACCTCAATGCCCAGCTGGAAGAGCTGCCAGCGCAGCCTCTTGGCCAGGGCCTCCTTGAGGGAGTCCCCGCTGTCCGCCAGCAGGGTGAAGGAGAGCCTCTTCCCGCCCCGGTCCAGGATGCGGTCGCCGTCGCTGTCCCTCCAGCCCAGCTCCCTGAGGATGGCCAGGGCCTCCTGGGGCCGGTACTGGGGGTCGGAGACCCGCTCGTTGTAGGGCCAGGTCCCGGGCTGGAAGGGGCCGGTGGTGGCCAGGCCCCAGCCCTGCAGCGCCTTGTCGATCAGGTCGGAGCGGTCGATGGCCAGGTCCACCGCCTGGCGCAGCCTGGGGTCGGAGAACAGGGGGTCCTGGAGGTTGAAGGTGACCGTGTAGTAAAAGCGGCTCAGGTAGTCGTAGACCCGGAAGCGGGGGTCGTTGCGGATCACCTGGTAATCCTCGTACTCCAGGTCCTCCACCACGTCCACCTTGCCCTGCATCAGCGCCGACCAGGCGCCCAGGCGGTTGGGATACCTTCTAGCGACGATTCGGTCGAGCAAGGGCCTGCCCTCGAAATAGTCCTCGTTGGCCAGCAGCACGATCTCCCCGTTCTTCCACTCGGAGAAGCGGAAGGGCCCGCTGCCCACCGGCCTCCTGCCGAAGGCCTCCATGGAGGCCGGGGTTGCCTGCACCAGGTGGGAGGGGAGGATTTCCTTGTCCATGAGGAAGAGCAGGGGGGCGTAGGGCGCCTTCAGCACCACCCGGAAGCGGTAGCGGTCGGCAGCCTCGAAGCGCTGGACCATGTGGAAAAGAGCGGCGTAGGGGGTACGCAGCCCCGGGTCCAGGATGGCGTTGTAGGTGAAGGCCGCGTCCGCGGCGGTGAGCTCCCGGCCGTCGTGGAACCTCACCCCCTTTTTCAGGAAAAACTCCCAGGCCAGGCCGTCCGCAGACACCCGCCAGGACTCGGCCATGTCCGGCACGGGCTCGAAGTGCTCGTTGAACTTGATCAGGCTGTTGAAGAGCAGGTCCCCCAGGTGGATGGCCAGGGTGTCCTGGACCAGCAGGGGGTTGAGGTTTTTAATTTCCAAGTAACCCGCCAGCACCAGCTCCCCTCCGCGCGCAGGGGGCTTCTCCGCGCCCAGCAGGGCGAGCACTCCCATGACGCCCAGCAGGGCCAGGAAGAGAGGGTAAGCGAGCCGCGGTCTTCTTTTCATCTTCCCCCAGCCATAACAGCGAACATTGTACTCTATAGGCGCTAATTTGAAAAGTCAATGCATCCACCGGGGTGCGGAAAGCGCCTCCTCAACTTCAACCTCCTTGACAGCCCATGGCCCCAGGCGTATATTGACAAAATAAAAATCGAAGCGATCAGGGTGTAGCCGGGCCTGTATAGGTAGCAGGATATAAAAGCCTGTGGGACGCATGCAAGGGGACCACGGGTTTTTTTTGTCCCAAAGCTAGGCGGTAAAGGATGAGCGACTCCCATGCCTGATTTTCTTAGCGAGGGGCTCAAGCGGCTCTTCGCGGCCGCAAAGCCCGCAGAAGCCGGAGAGAAGCAGAGGATGCGCCTCGGGCTGCTGGAAGCCTGGGTGAGCATCGGCGGCAACATCATCCTCTTTGTCCTCAAGTACCTGATCGGGGTCTTCACGCGCAGCATCGCCATCATCGCCGACTCCTTCCACACCCTCTCCGACGTCGTCACCTCGATAGTGGTGCTGTTCGGGTTCAGGATGTCGAGCAAGGGACCCGACAAGGAGCACCCCTACGGCCACGGCAGGATCGAAACCATCGCCACCCTGATCATCGCCATCCTCCTGGTCATGACCGGGGTGGAGTTCATCCGCTCCTCCTACGACAGGCTGCTGCATCCCGTTCGCGTCGGCGGCGGCTGGTGGGTGGTGGCGGTGCTTGCCCTCTCGGGGATCTTCAAGGAGTGGATGGCCCGGTTTTCCTTCAACCTGGGCAAAGAGATCAACTCCACCACCCTCAAGGCGGACGGCTGGCATCACCGCAGCGATGCCATAGCCTCCCTGCTGGTGGCGGCCGGCAATGCCGTGACCGTCTGGGGGTTGAACTGGATCGATCCCATCCTCGGCTTCGCGGTGTCGCTGCTGATCATCTATACGGGTTTCGACCTGGCCCGCGGCTCGGCCAACACGCTGGTGGGCACCTCGCCGCCGGTGAGCGTGCTGGAGAACATCAGTTCCCTGGCCTCATCCGTGGCCGGAGTGAAAGCCGTGCACGGGGTGCAGGTCCATGAATACGGAATCATCAAGGAGATCTCCCTCCACGTGGTGGTGGACGAAAGGCTCGACCTTCTGTCGGCCCACAAGGTGGCGGCGAGCGTAGAGAAAAAAGTGGCGGACACGCTGCAGGCGCAGGTCGTGGTCCACGTGGATCCTCGCACGGAAGGGGAGGATTGAAGGCTCGGGCAGCGCCGCCTCCCCTCCCCCGGCCCGGCGGCGAGACAGCGAGCCGGGTGCTCAAGCCGGGAAACGACTTGCCCCATCCCTCCCCTTTCGTTATGATGGTCTGGAGACGCCATGAAGGGGCCCAAAAGCTTTTTAATCGACATGGACGGCGTGCTGGTCAAGGGGCAAACGCTGATCCCGGGAGCCGACAGGTTTATCGCCCGGCTGAAGGAGCGTTCGGCCCCATACCTGGTGCTGACCAACAACCCCCAGTATACGCAGAAGGACCTGGCCTACCGGCTGAACAGCATCGGGCTGACCATCGAGCCGCAGCGCATCTTCACCTCGGCCATGGCCACGGCCAGCTTCTTAAAATCTCAGCGGCACAACGGCAAGGCCTTCGTGATCGGCGAGAGCGGCCTCACCGGACCCCTCCACGAGGCGGGATTCATCATCACCGAGCTGGAGCCCTACTACGTGGTGCTGGGCGAGACCCAGACCTATAATCTGGCCCAGATCACCACCGCCATCCGGCTGATCGTGAAGGGGGCGCGGTTTATCGCCACCAACCCGGATCCCTGCGGGCCCGCGGAGGGGGGCCTGGTCCCGGCCTGCGGGGCCATGGCCGCGCTGATCGAGAGGGCCTGCGGGGTAAGCCCCTTCTTCATCGGCAAGCCCAACCCCCTGATGATGCGCACCGCCCTGAACTATCTGGGGGCGCATTCGGAAAACACCGTCATGGTGGGCGACCGCATGGAGACCGATATCGTGGCCGGGGTGGAAAGCGGCATGGAGACCGTCCTGGTCCTGACCGGGGTCGCCCGGGTCGAAGAGATCAAGCGCTACCCCTACCAGCCCAACCACATCGTGAATTCGGTGGCGGACATCGAGGTTTGAGCCCTCGGCTGGCGCGAGCGCGGAACGAAGGGAGGCACAGGTGGGCACAAAGATCAAGCTGCAGGTTGGCAACACCAGCTTGCGCGCCGAGCTGAACGACAGCAGGGCGGCGTGGGAGCTGGCGGGAAAGCTTCCCCTCAGGGTGCGGATGTCCCGCTGGGGGGACGAGTACTACGGCGGTTGCGGCCTGAGGGAAGCCCTGGGGCCGGAGGCCAGGGAGAAGATGGAGGTCGGGGAGCTGGCCGCCTGGCCTCCCGGAAACGCGCTGTGCGTTTTCTTCGGACCGACCCCGGCCGGCAGCGGCCCCGAGCCGCGGGCGGCCTCGCCGGTCAACCCCATCGGCAGGCTCACCGGTGATCCCTCCCCCCTGAAGGGGATGGGAGGAACCATCACCGTGGAGCTGTCGCTGGACAAATAAGACGAGAACCGGCGGGGATCATCTGCGGTGGTTTCCATCTGCCGCCCTCCGTGAGTGAGAGAAAATATTTCGCTTGACAGGAGGGCGAAAATGATCTAAAATGAGAGCGTTCTCAAAATGAATCAAGAAGCGGCACAAGCAAACAGAAAAGCGACCATCGAAGATGTGGCGGCCCGCAGCGGCTTCTCCCGGGCCACCGTGTCCCGAGTCATCAACAAAGAGGGCAGCGTTAAACCCGCCACGGCCCAGAAGGTGGAGCGGGTCATCCGCGAGCTGGGCTACGCCCCCAACGGCATGGCCCGGGCTCTCCCGGGGGGCAGGACCCGCACCCTGGCCATCGTTCTGCCCGACGTGGTGCGCCAGTACTATTCCTTCCTGTTGGCGGGCGCCGACACGGCGGCCGGGGAGCGGGGCTATCACCTGCTGATCAAGACGGGCAACTGGAAGAAGGCCCTGGTGGACCTGATCGAGGAGCGGCGGGTGGACGGCTTTATCATCCGCAACGCCGGCGAGCCGGCCGTGGACCCGGCCGTGCTGGCCCGCCTGGCCCGCCGCGGCCTGCCCTACCTGTTCATCGGTAAACCGCCGGAGGACGGCGGGGTGCCTTCCATCCTGATCGACAACGTGGGCGGGGCCCGGGAGATGGCCCACCATTACGCCGAGCACGGCTATGGCAGGATCCTGTTCATCACCGGACCCAGGAACAGCATCGACTCCAACGACCGCATCTACGGTTTCAAGCTGGGCCTGAACGAGAGGGGGATCGCTGCGGAAGGGATCGTGTTCGCCGAGGGGGACTTTTCCCGGGAGGGCGGCTATCAGGCGGCTGCGGCTTGCCTGCCGCAAGGCGGCTTCCAGGCGGTGTTCGCCGCCAGCGACCAGGCCGCCCTGGGGGTGCTGAACTACTGCAACGAGCGCGCCATCCGGGTGCCCGAGGACCTGGCCCTGACCGGTTTCGACGACACCTTCTTTGCCGACTGCCTCTGGCCGCCCCTGACCACCGTGCGCCAGCCCATGTACGAGATCGGCGCCGCCGCGGTGCAGACCATCATCGCCTGGCTGGAGGGTTCCCAGGCGCGCGGCGCCCGGGTGATCCTTCCCACCCAGCTGGTCATCCGCCGCTCCTGCGGCTGTGTGGAGAAAAAAACCGGCTGACCGCAGCCGGTGCATATAAAACGAAGGAGGTTTGCCATGAGAAAGTTTTTCATCTTCCTGGTGACCCTGCTTCTGGCCGCCAACTTGTTCGCCACGGGCGTGCAGGAAAAACCGGCCGAGGAGAAGAAGGTCATCATCTACGCCGCTCTGGATGAGAAGACGGTGAACGAGCTCGCCGCCGCCTTCAAGAAGGAGACCGGCTACGAGGCGGAGGTCGCCCTCCAGATCGAGCAGGCCGGCACGGTGGCCGGCCGCATCAAGACCGAGGCGCCCAACGCCCGGGCCGACGTCATGATCGGCGGCAACTCGAACTTCCACACCGAATTGGTCTCTGGGGGATACCTGGAAAAGTACACCTCACCGGTGGTCAAGCAGGCGGGGATCGACCCCAAGTTCATGGACCCCGACGGCTACTGGACCGGTTGGTACTTTGGCGCCCTCTGCCTGCTGTACAACGAG